>WNEZ01003950.1_pt1 | contig 12840 bp, 11 predicted proteins | sample 5400521 | NCBI WGS metagenome assembly WNEZ01 (sample SAMN13153339, study PRJNA577476) | soil metagenome | isolation source: 120 cm saprolite under Douglas fir tree site 2 hole 1 replicate 1 | place: USA:California | collected 2015-04-18 | reverse complement strand
AGCCAGCCCTGGCTTGAGCAATACCATGATGACATGTTTTGTTGCGTTTGACAGCAAAAACAGAAGCTGGAGGTGCAAGGATGACCTTATGGCTAACACGTGCTGGTCGAAATGGTGAGGGTGAGAATCTTGCTCTTAATGAAGGATTGGCGGTGATTGGTTGGGGAGAGCTACCTGATTTATCGACCGTAAAATCCAGGGACGAATTGGCAGAAATATGCCATCGAACCTATCCTGAGGCGAAACCAAATACTGTCTCAAATTGGGCCGGACAAATTTGGGCATTTCGTGAGCGAATACAGATGGGGCATCTTGTTGTTCTCCCTTTAAAAACCCGTAATGCTGTTGCTATTGGCAAGGTCACAGGGCCTTACCAGTACCGTCCCGATCTTCCTGAGGATGCACGCCATACTCATCGTGTCGACTGGATGAGAAAGGATATTCCCCGCTCTGCCTTCGACCAGGATATCCTCTACTCTTTGGGGTCGCTCATGACGGTATGCCAAATTCAGCGAAATAGAGCTGAAGAGCGTATTCAGGCGATGCTAGAAGGACATGCAAATACATCTAATAGCGAATCGTTACCATCGAAGAACGCTGGCACAGATACTGTTGCGGATGTTGCAGCCCCACCGGACTTGGAAGAGTATACCCGTGATCAAATTCGCACCTATATTGGACAGAAGTTCCGCGGACATGGGTTGGCACGGTTAGTCAATGCTTTACTCAATGCTCAGGGGTATAAAACGCAGGTATCGCCTCCCGGCCCGGATGGGGGCGTAGACATTGTTGCGGGATGGGGGCCTATGGGATTTGACCATCCACGCTTATGTGTACAAGTAAAGTCGAGCGATGGGCCTATGGATGTGAAAACACTTCGAGAACTCCAGGGGGTGATGAAGAATTTTGGTGCTGAGCAAGGACTGTTTGTCTCCTGGGGTGGGTTTAAACAATCTGTATTTACAGAAGCTCGTCAGCGCTTTTTTGAAATTCGCTTGTGGGATGCGGGTAACTTAGTGGAGGTGCTCCTAGAGCAGTATGACCGATTGCCAGAGGACCTGAAAGCTGAACTCCCGCTCAAGCGCATCTGGCTGCTCGTTCCAAACGAATAGAGAGCAATGCTTGGAGGCGAAATCCCCGGACTTGTCTGGCATTCCTTGACTTTTCCGCTTTCATGCGCAATAGTGACAGTGGTACTACTGACTCATAAAAACAAACAGGCAAACAGGTAGGAGTAGAATAGAGGAGCAGGCTATGGCACTTCCTGAATACCGATGGGTAAGCGTCGAAGAATATCTGGCGATTGACAATGCCAGTGATGTACGCTTTGAGTACGTCCATGGTCAACTCCGTATGCTCGCCGGGGGTAGTCGTAACCACTCATTAATCGCGCATAATCTTCACGGCTTACTCCATGACCACCTGCGTGGAACTTCGTGCGCGGCCTACACCTCTGACATGCGTGTCCAGGTAGCCAAAGATCGCTACTACTACCCCAATGTTACAGTAAGCTGCGATGAAAACGAGGAAGATAACGCCGAATTTCTCATGGATGAGATTTATGAACGCACCAGGTTCAAGTAGAAGTATCGCGCCTGCGAAGGCAAATGAGCAAGCCCCAGGCGCCACAATGGAGATGAAGAAATTCATGCGGATTTTGCCCCACCCCGGGCGCGATGAATCGCGCGGCTACTCCCATCCCGTATGCCGCATTATGTTGTGAAAGCGCATAATGTCGCGGCTACGCCCCGAAAAACCACTTTCAGCAATCCTTGATGGACTCCCCGAACTATATGCTCCCCCACTCAAATTCCCCCTATCACCCCCAAATTAGTCACGAAGTCTGCCAATTGGACGCCGTATGCCTGTTTATCTAGAGAGAACAATATGGGCAGATGTCAGAGGAAACAATTCAGGAGGATAGTAATTCATGGGATTGTCCAGACATATGGGGAAATTGCCTCTACTGGGAGTAGCAAGTCTTATGGCAATGATAGTGGCCCTGGCCGCGTGCGGTGGAGGCACAGCTTCTACTGCCAGCGCGCCTAAGGTGGCTGCTACTACTCCGCCGATGAGCACGCCGGTACCGGCGACCGTGACGGTTTCAGCGCTGGCAAAGATGATCATCCAGGTAGGCCAGCCAACGGCTAAGATGCTCAGCGGGGCGACTTTCGAAGTGGATGGACAGATCAAAAATGGCGATAACCAACAGCATGATATCACCTTGCAGGTGATGCTGCTCGACGCGTCAGGGAAAGCGGTAGCAACGGCGACAAAGCTCGTCGACAATGTACCCGGCGGGGCAACCGTGGCCTATTCCATTCAAGGAACGACAACGCAGCCGACGTGGCAGAGTGTGCAGGTGACGGTGATCAAGGTGAGCGAAAACGTCAACGGCACCGGCCAGGATTGACGATAGTTAACGTAAAGCCACACATAGTTAGGAGTAAGTTGTGCAGAATAAGACTCGCAGCCGCTCGAATCAAGATCGCAGGGCTATCGCAGCTATTTTTACGATACTGGTTACTGCGCTGCTCGTCCTGTCAGTTCTGATTATTCCACGCGCTATTTCTACGTATGCGGTATCCAATATAGGACCCAACCCGCACTACGTCCCTTCCAGCGCCTTTGGCGACAGTGACGATTTGCCGGCCAGCGCACTCAAGCCTGCGGCACGCGGGCTGGCAGCGGGCAGCTCAAGCGTCAGTGGCACGGTTACTGATGCCAGCAGCGGGCAGCCCGTCGCTAACGCCCTGGTGGGTATCAGCGCCGGTGCGGTGGGGTCTACCGCCCAGTATGCCACTACGGCTAGCGATGGCAGCTACAGCTTCAGCGGCATCGCTAATGGAACCTACAACCTGGCGGCGAGCCGCTACAGTATCAGCGGGACGCAGCCTTTATACAGGGACGCGCAGCAGATGCAGGTCAATGTGATTGGAAGCGCCACCGTTAATTTCAAGCTGGCGCCCATCCCTGTTCCAGGCGCGCGCAGCGTCCCGGCAGGGCGGGCAAAAAACCTGATCATCGTGGATTTCGACGAGACTTACTATGACTCGTGGTTTGCCGACAGCCAGTCCATGGCCAACAAATCTCCCGCCACGCACCAGCTTGCTCAGAGCGGCGTCGTCGCCTCCGAAACCTGGACGCAGTACGGCTGGTCTCCCATTGACCATTACCAGATCGCCACTGGTTCTTATCCCGCCTGGCGCAGTCCCGACGCGCCCGGCAAGGTGTGGGGTCAGCCGGATGGCCTGGACACAAACATCTGGTATAACGGGACGGAAAAGTTCGGGCAGGAGTCGATTTTCGACGTGGCTAAAAGCTATGGGATGAACACGGCGGTGATCGGCGGCAACGATTACCCTACCGGGCACATCACCGACGCCAATGTTGATCAGATCTCCCTGGGCAAGAACATTAACGGCGTGCCCACCCAGTGGGTGACCGAGGTGCAGAATTTCATTACAGCGCACGCCTCCAATCCCAATGGTTTCCTGGTCTACATGCCCGTCACCGAAGCTGAAGGGCGCTCGGTCGAAAGCACGAGCCCACAGGATGCCAGTGCGCAGGGTCTCTACCAGCAAGCAAGCACGTGGGATGACCAGGCTTTCGGGCAACTGCTGGCGTGGCTGCAGCAGAATAACTACATTGGCAATACGGCGATTTCCATCACCTCGGACGAGGCGCAGAACGATCACACCCAATTCGATAACTTCTATGGCCTGGGCAGCACGGGTCAGGGCAGTACACGGCATCTGCCGTTCGTGTTTGCGGGACCTGGCATAGTCAGCGGGCAGACATATGGCACTACGATGGGCATCGATGACATGAGCGCGAACTACATGTACGAACTTGGCCTGCCTGCGCCCGTCGATAGCCGGGGAAAGGTTATCTCCAGTTTCTTCACGGCAGGCGGTACACCCGTACCGCAGCCGACTGCGACCAATCCACCGCAACCCACGCCGACCGATACGCCCACCTCAGTACCGACGAGTGGGCCTGCGCCCACTTCGACTGCCGCGCCGAGTCCAACCAATGTACCGCCATCAAGTCCGACGCCTGCTCCCGGCTCTAACCTGGTCCAGAACGGCGGGTTCGAGACGAGCGGCGGCTGGGTCTACGCGGGTGGCTACCATCCAAGGCGCAGCAAGACGCAGGTACACAGCGGCGCGTACTCGTTACGGCTGGGGAATAGCAGCGGGCAGCAGGGCGACGCGATTGCCTACCAGGTGGTGACTATTCCGGGCGGCGCTAAAAAGGTCAGCCTGAGCTTTTACTACTGGCCTGCCAGCAACGACTCCAGCACCTACGGCTGGCAGGAGGCCGACGTGATTGACAGCAGCGGCAATATCCTGCAGCAGCTCTTCGTGAACACCACGGATGACCAGAACTGGGTGCAGCTGTCCTTCGACCTCTCGAAGTACGCCGGGCAGACCATTGGCATCCGCTTCCTGGATCACGAGCAGTCCGGCGGAGGGTCGTATTATACGTACATGTACGTGGATGATGTGACGGTGAATGTGAGTTAAGCGTTAGAGGGCGACCCTTGCACATGGCTCCGTTTTACCCATCCAAGGAACTGGTAAATCAACTCCAGAGTGGTTAGATGTTGAACTGAAAGGTGGGAACAGAAGCGATCATGTGGTGCTTGAGCACCTCTCTTGCCACACCTTCTGAAGTGGCTTGTAGCTCAGCAGCACAATCCCTTCCTGCTCGATGATCGAGCGAGCTTCCTGCGAGATCAGAAAGTCAACATCCGTCGGGCGCGCCTGCCAACTCTCAGGTTCTATCGCTCGCATCTCAGGGGTACCTAGAGCAGGATGGACCGCCCATTCGCTCAACCCAATCGGGAGTTCTCGCAATGCTCTGGCATACCATGCTGATTTCTCGACGATGTCAAGCTTATAGCTATCCAGCACATTGTGTTCATTGGTAGGCAAGCCCTGGCGCCGCAAGGCTTCGCCCGTCGATCGATCAAAGACACGCACAGCCAGGCCGTATTCTTTTGCCAGCTTGACTGTCATCTCGAAAATATCTGCCCGGCCACCATTATACAAGCAATGCCAATCCAGATGGGTTGGCTTGAGCGAAGTCGCCAGCACTGCCTCAATCTGCGCCCGGAATTCGACTTCCAGCTCGGAGAGCTTGACCTGAGCCAGAAATTCGGGGATGCGTTCATACCGGTAGAAAAAGCCAGCCTCATCGATCAGGGATGGCACCTGTTCCCTGGAGGTGAGCGACCCCCACCGGTACAGGGGCACATCGCTGATGACGGTCAGGTGAACACCGAAGGAAATATCAGGATGGTCCGAGAGCATCTGCATGGCATGCAAAGCCCAGGGACAAGGAACCATCAAGGTCGTAGAACTGACCACGCCTTCCTTGAGCGAACGCAGAATGCCCTCATTGCACGCATGAGCCCTCCCGAAATCATCAGCGTTGATGATCAACAAACGAGCGTCGTCTGGATACCCTAACAAGCGGTTGGTTTGGCTGCTCGGCGATTGGGTCATCTTTCATGTCTCACTTTTGTACTGTTTTGCATGCAGTATACCGGTTGTTCTCCTCTCCATCAAGGATTTTTAGTCCAATGCGTAGGAAAGGTATATGTCAATGAGGTCGTGGCGGGGTTTCGTGTGAGGGCCTTTATGGCCGCCCGCTCATGGGGTGCCAGAGACGCTCATGTTCCCATCAATTGCCCACTGCTGAAACAAGGGCTACGCGGGCGACCATAAAGGCCCACCCATCCGCTCCACCCCACCCTCGCCCCTACGGATCGTGATGAGCTTTGGCTTAACTTGACGCTCATGGGGCAATTCAATCGAAAACCCCAGGCAAAACAGGGAGGCCAGGAAGTGCCATAACGAACACACGCTGGATATTCAGCGATAGATGTCATCATGATCTGCCTCAGTAGGTCCCTCAAACATTCCAATCAGTTCGTCAAAAGGGTCCCGTGTTTCGCTGATACTTTGTCTGATAAGAAACTGGTCTATCGCCTGGCGCAGGATCTCTGCTTCTGTTGTTCCCTGCCGTTGGGCCAGTAGCTTCACTGCCCTGTCGTGTGCTGGCGTAATATAGGTCTGCTTGCGAATCAATTTCATGATGCGTTACCTCCCTGATGTTGTTATACAACATCCTGGAGATTCATGCTTCATTTTCGTGCCTCAAGATAGATGTTTTGCAATGCAACCGCTGAAGGATGCCGGGACATCGTCCGATAGTGAAATGGGTTAAACCAGTCAGAGTAGTCTGTAGTATTGTTGAGACAATGCTATGCAGCCGCACAGGCCAGCAGAAAGAGAAACGACCTTGGCAAAATCCATCCAGGCAAGTCCGTTCAGCAGTCAGGCGGCATCCAATGTGCCTTTCGTGGAGCAGTACCAGAATGTTCGCCGCTTTACGGAGCACTTGTGCGAACCCCTGGTCACCGAAGATTATGTCATTCAGTCCATGCCAGATGTCAGCCCGACCAAGTGGCATCTTGCCCACGTCAGCTGGTTTTTCGAGACCTTCCTGCTCTTTCCGGCAGTTCCTGATTACCGGTCGCTGCATCCACAGTACGCGTACCTCTTCAACTCGTATTACAATACGCTGGGAGAACGACATTGCCGGCCCAAACGTGGGCTGATCTCCCGGCCCACCGTCGAGGAGACGTATGCCTACCGGAGGTATGTCGATGAGCGTGTCCTTGAACTCCTGGAGAGGCTCGATGAGAGGCAGCTGGCAGAGTTCGCGCCCATCATTACGCTTGGCCTCCATCATGAACAGCAGCACCAGGAACTGATCGTCACCGACATCAAACATGTGCTCTCCTGCAATCCCCTCTACCCGATCTACCGGGTACGAGAACCCGTGAGCGCTGCGAGCGTCCCACTAATGAAGTGGGTGTCCTTTCCTGAAGGTATCTACTGGATTGGACACGAGGGCGATGGGTTTGCCTTTGACAATGAGGGACCCTGGCACCGGCAGTTCGTGCAGTCGTTCCAACTGGCCTCACGCCTGGTCACCAATGGTGAATACCTGGAGTTTATGGAAGATGGAGGCTATGAAAACCCCCTCCTGTGGCTCTCAGAAGGCTGGAACACGGTGCGCGCGGAAGAGTGGAAGGCGCCACTGTATTGGGAAAAGCGCGATGGTCGCTGGTGGATGATGACCCTCTCCGGGCTGCGTGAGGTAGACAAAGCTGAGCCTGTCTGTCACGTCAGCTACTATGAAGCCGATGCCTATGCGCGCTGGGCGGATGTGCGCCTCCCAACGGAAGCCGAGTGGGAGGTGGCAGCACAAAATGTTCCCGTGGAAGGGAATTTCGTTGAGAGTGGTCTGTACCACCCTGCTCCACCCAACGTTTCCACCAGTAGTGGGAGTCTGGCGCAGATGTATGGCGACGTGTGGGAATGGACCCAAAGCTCCTATGCGCCCTATCCGAACTTCAAGCCAGGGCCGGGGGCGATTGGGGAATATAATGGAAAGTTCATGTGCAACCAGTACGTCCTGCGCGGCGGCTCCTGCGCTACCTCCCTTTCACATATGCGGTCCACCTACCGCAACTTCTTTCCTGCCAACGCCCAATGGCAATTCATGGGCATCCGACTCGCAAAGGAGGTGTGATATCCACCAGCATAGGCAGAGCCGACTCGAGCTCTATGACTTCGAACCGCAACGCAACACTTTTCGCGACGAGGTGCTGCAGGGGCTGCAAGACGCGCGAAAAGAACTGCCCAGTAAGTACTTTTACGATGATGCCGGATCGCGCCTGTTCGAGCAAATCTGTGCATTGGACGAGTACTACCCCACACGGACCGAGCTCAGCATTATGCGGGAGCGGATGGCCGAGATGGTCGCCCTGCTTGGGCCGAATTGCTTACTCATCGAGTATGGCAGCGGCAGCAGTACGAAGATCCGCATGCTGCTGGATGCCCTGCAAGACCCGGCTGGCTACGTGCCTATCGACATTGCGAAAGAGCAGTTACTGCGCTCAGTAGCAGCACTGACGCCCGCCTATCCGGCATTGGAAGTGCTGCCAGTGTGTGCTGATTACACGAGTGACTTCGCACTGCCCTCACCTACAAAGCTCGTCTCACGAAGAATCGCCTACTTTCCTGGATCGACCATTGGCAACTTTGACCGTGAGCCAGCTAAACGCTTTCTGCAACAGATTGCGAGGGTATGCACGGGGGGCGGCCTGCTGATCGGGGTGGATTTGAAGAAGGACTGCAACATCCTGCACCGTGCCTATAACGATTCACAAGGAGTGACAGCGCGGTTCAACCTGCACCTGCTCGAGCGTATCAACCGGGAACTAGACGCTAATTTCCAGTTGGACCAATTTGGGCACTATGCCTTCTATAATCCGGGGCAGAGCCGGATCGAGATGCACCTGGTCAGCCTTACCGACCAGGTAGTATGCATTGGGAAGGTCGAGATTGCCTTCAAGCTGGGCGAGAGCATCTGGACGGAGAGTTCGTACAAGTATACAGTAGAGGAGTTTGCACGGCTGGCGAGGGCAGCAGGATTTACCGTCGAGCGGGTGTGGACCGACGCGCAGCAGCTGTTCAGTGTGCAGTATCTCAGTGTTGCCTAAAGAAACACTAATTCGGAACACTGCAAGCATGAGGCCCGGGCGACCATAAAGGCCCACCCATCCGCTCCACACCACCCTCGCCCCTACGGATCTGGGAGACCATAAGGGACCCAGACCTGTAGGATGAGGCCGAGAGCAGGATTAGTTATTGTGCGGTTCCTCGTCCTCTTCGGTGATCGTGTACGGTGGGACTTCGATGGGTACGCGATAGCCGGGGGAGGGATTGGGGTTGTTGGGCTGGGAAGGTCCAGGCGCGGGCGTCATCAGGTCGCTGGTGATGGAGCGAACGAGACGTTCGATGCGATCCCAGCGCGCCGGGTAGCGGTCCGCGTAAAATTTCTCTTTGCCCTCGCTGTCGTACACGTAGAAGACGTAGTCCTGGTTTTCAAAACGGTAATCGACCTTGGTGTAGGGGATACGCGCCAGTTCCAGCACCTGTAGGCTGGCGCGAGAACTCGCCTGCGGATCAGGACTGAACTTTTCCTGAGCAGTGGTAGCAGATTTTACCAGGCCCGCGGCTACCTGCCATACATCCATTGGCACGTTTTCCGGTGGGGCATCGGGATGGAGTGTTTCGTTGACCTCGGCATTGTAGATCAATTCGCCATTGGCCTTGACAAGGTTTTGTTCAGGAATGGCATTGTTGCCCACGATCTGCGTCTGCTCGCGCAGGTCGAAGCGGCGCACGATCTCGCGATGGCGTACGATCTTACCAGTGCCGCCGCAGTTGCTGCAGAGGGCGGTTTTTCCTCCCTGGCAGGTGGCGCAGACGCGCTTGCCGTTGCCGCAGGTGCAATCCACTTCGCCATTGACGCAATCAGGGCAAGGGACGGTCTGTCCTTTGACAGCCGGGTCTGTATCGGCCGGGTTGGGGATAGGTACACCCTGCTGGCGGATGCCCTCGAAGACATCTGCGACTTTTTCATTGACGGAGGTGGCGAGATTCTCGGCCTGCTTCTGGAAGAAGGGCTTCTTCTCGCGCAGTGCCCAATCGGCGACGTAGCCGCGCCCACGACAGGTAGAGCAGCGTTTCTTGGTACGGCCTTTGCAATCGGGGCAGACGACCCAGCCGCGCCCGGTACAGGTGGCACACAGGGCACGCCCCATGCCATTGCAGACGGTACAGGACAGGACCTCGTCCAGTCCTTCAAGGCGCGTGCGGGTTGTTGGCGCTTTGAGGCCGGTTACGGCAGGCAGTTGATAATCCCAGACGGGCAGTACGGGTTGTAATTTGTCCAGAGGGCGACCGGAGTAGGGCTCGCTCACGATCTCCATGCCGCGCGTCTCCCAGCGGGTCTGCAGCGTGACTTCCCACACTTCGTCGCTGGTCCAGGAGACGATATCCATATAGGTGCCAAGGTCGCGCGCCACGCGCCAGTTTCCGGCGCTCCAGGCATTGGCAAGTTGACGGAGGCGCTGCTCCTCGATGCTCGTCGATTGGCGCGGCGAAGCCGGTGGCGCCTGGGTCTGCTGCCAGTATTCGTTCGCTTTATCTACTACGCGCTTGATGCGCTGCTGCGCTTCGTTCGCGCCCTGCACTACCACGCGCCTGATATCTTCTATGCGTTTGTCTATGTCATCCTGGTGAGGTTGATTGCTTTCGGGTTCGGGGCCGCGTTCCCATTCATCAGCCATGTTGAGCCTCCATGAGTTCTAGTATAACAATGTATCAGTTTGCAGTATATACGGTGAGGAGTGGGTAGGGTTGTAGGGGCTTGAGGTGTTGCGCCTTTCACCCCACTCCACCCAGGCGCGATAAATCTCGCGGCTACGACAGATGGATAGATGCATTACAATAGGGCTACGATTTCTTCCTGTATGGGTACGCCGGTTACTTCGACGTCACGTTCCAGGACCAGGATATCTACTTCGCTGCGTACACCGAATTCAGGCAGGTAGATGCCCGGCTCCATCGAGCAGCAGGTATGTGGCAGCAGGGCGCGGTCATCCTGTGTCTCGAAGTTATCGTTGTTGGCGCCATCGCCGTGGACAACGGTGGTGATGCTGTGGCCAGTGCGATGGATGAAATGTCGGCCATAGCCGACTCTGTTGATGACGGCGCGCACGGTATCGTCGACCTCGCGGCCTTCGACACGCTGGCCAGCGGCAAGCCGGTCGCGTATGAAGGAGATACCGGTATCGCGCGCCTGGCGCACGATGGCGAAGATTTCTCGCTGGCGCGCGGGGATTTCGTCGCGCGTGCCCGCGAAGGCCATCCAGGTATAGTCGGCGATGATCGAGCCGGGCGCGGGCAGTTTGGCCCAGAAGTCGAACAAAACGAGGTCACCCAGCCGGATGGGAGCATGGATGCTGTCCGTCGACACGTAGTGGGGGTTGCTGGCGTTAGCGTTGACGGCCACGTGCGGTGGGTTGGGCAGAACTAACCCGGCCTGCTGCAGCAGGGCAGTGAAACGCTGCTGCACGCTGTATTCGTCAAGGTCTGCGCCAGCGCGCAGGTCGCTGGCCAGGGCAGCGAAGAGGGCATCTTTTGCAGCGATGAGACGCCGACCGGCCACGCGGTGACTCTCCACCTGTTCGTCGCTGAGTTGGGCGACGAAGAACTGGGCGAGGTTGGCCGAGCTGACGACCTCCACGCCATACGAACGCACCAGTTCTACCGTTCCAGCATCTACACGCGACATGTAGGGGATGGCGTTCATTGGTGAGTACTCCATGGCTATACGCATGCCATGGCTCAAAATATTGCCCAGGTGGGCATGAATCTCCTGCCAGGTTTGAAAGATATGGCGCTCTCCCGGCAATGAGCGCAGGACGTGCGATTCGACGGCGCTTACCAGGGCGCCGGGCGTTCCTGCGACGGGCACAAAATAGAACCAGCGGCGCGTATACATTTCGTCGTCGGGTAGTGACAGGACGCGATGCGCAACGGGGTTGGAGCGGCGAAAATCGTAGAAGAGCCAGCCGTCCAGGCCTTCGGCGCGCAGAGCTTGCTGGATATGCTCTAGATTCATGGGAGATTCCCCTCCTGAAATAGGTATTTCTGGTGATATTGTATCATGTTCGCTGCTCAATATTTATTCGAGGTGTAATGGGCGTATGAGGCCGCATGCGAAGAGCTACAGGACTGGGGGCAGTGGGCCACACTCTCTCTGACATATTTGGGGTACCCAGCGAGAGGACCATCCAAGCGCCGGTGGGGCCTAGCACCCACAAGGGCCCATCCACTCCCAACCCCACCCCGTGCCACTACATTTTACCTAGCCCCTGCCCTACACCTGTGTCTACCATGCCCTCGTTTAGGGGTGCCAGCTTCGGTAGCCTCAAAACTGTCCGGAACAGAGGAGACCCTTGTATATTCGCGACAATTCATTTATCATGCATCGCATACCTACATCCAACCTATTTGAGAGAGGATGCCAAACATGGATCATCAGCACTACAACCCCGATCGATTTACCAGGAAAAGCCTACGATTGTCCACTCGAAAGTATACGGAGGCTGGTGCCTATTTCGTCACCATTCGCGCCCTTCCACCCGACCCACTCTTTGCTATACCCAAGCTGCGCTACATTCTCTTGGATACGTGGCAAACTCTCCCCAAGCGCTTCCCCAATGTTACACTCGATGAGTTTGTGATCATGCCCGATCATATTCATTTCATTCTCTGGTTGGACGGCACACCAGGGAAAGAACTAACGCTAGGGAAGATAATTGCTGCCTACAAATCACTCACCACAGTCCTCTGGCTCCAGCACCTTAAATCCGTCGGGAAGGATATGTACTCCCCTTGTCGTATCTGGCAGAGTGGCTATTACGAACGTGTCATTCGTATGAATGAACTTCAACACACACGCCAATACATTCGCAACAATCCAACCAAGGCAAGATTACAGGCACCACAACACCATCATAAAACGTAACGGTACCCCACAAGACACCCCCAAACGACATCGCGGTAGGCACAGGGGCGGGGCAGGAACTATGCAAAATGTAGTGGCACGGGGTGGCGGTGTGGGGTGGATGGGCCCTTGTGGGTGCCAGGCCAGGTGGCCCTAAAAACTGTCAGGGAGTCCCCAGATGGCGTCTGTGTGGCCCCTACATTTCTTATCTCAACCTGTTATACTAATACTGTGCTTTGGGGAATGTTAACATTTTGCCTAGTGCAAACTCACGAAAGGTAATCGACAATGTGGTATGATAGAGAGCATGAAAACTCCTCTCTACATCCGACCTTTGACCGAAAACGAACGCGGCCACATCCAAGCAGGCTTACGCTCGAAAGACGCCTTTGTCTT
>WNEZ01012512.1_pt1 | contig 12842 bp, 6 predicted proteins | sample 5400521 | NCBI WGS metagenome assembly WNEZ01 (sample SAMN13153339, study PRJNA577476) | soil metagenome | isolation source: 120 cm saprolite under Douglas fir tree site 2 hole 1 replicate 1 | place: USA:California | collected 2015-04-18 | reverse complement strand
CAGATGCCGCGCGGTGTAGCCATCGGAGGCGGCGGCTGAGTGCGCGGGCGCACGGCTTAGGACGGTCACTGATCTTCTCCTGACATGACATGCCAGCGGCACGCCCCGGATGGGTCTGCAGGCAGACTATCGGCAGGCACCGTCAGGTCAGCGGCACCACGCCGCCGACATACCCGACGACCTGGGATAACATACGCGCTACAGTGAACGGGCAGGGGGATCGCGTCAGGGGGCAGAAAGGCTGTTCGCTCCTGGCGTATTGCCGGCCGGTATGGAAGTTCCGTAGGTGGTCACGTGTTGTGATGCGGTAGGAGTTCGGAGGGTTGGACGGCCCGCCAGCCGACAGGCTCGGAGGGTCCAGGCGAAGGAGGCGACATGACCGGAGCTATGGCCCCAACAAAGCCGCTCAACGCCCTCGATGTGTGTGACCGGTGTGGTGCGCAGGCATACGTGCGCGTCGTACTCGCGGGGTCGGGGGAGCTGCTGTTCTGCGCGCATCACAATCGCCAGCATGCTGACGCGCTAGCCAAGATCGCGATCGAGATCCAGGACGAGACGGACAGGCTGACCCAGGCATCTGGAGCAGCCGCGCCACCGGCCAGGTGATCAGCGCCCGGCTCCCGTCAGCCGGGCGATACGCGGAGTTGGGTGTGAGCTGCGCGGCGCGCCTGTCCTGAGGGCAGGCGCGTTCTTCATTTCCGCGAACGCCCCGTCGGCTCGGGGCTCGCCGGCCCGGGCCAGCGGACGCCCCGCCGGCTGCGGCCCCTTGACCGGTGGCGGCCGCAGCCGCCTCAGCCGGAGTAGGGCGCGCAGGACCCGCCCCGCGGGGCCGGAGGCGGCCTCAGCCGGGGTAGGGCGCGCAGGACCCGCCCCGCGGGGCCGGAGGCGGCCTCAGTCGAGGTAGTCGCGCAGGACTTGCGAGCGAGACGGGTGACGCAGCTTGGACATGGTTTTCGACTCGATCTGGCGGATCCGCTCCCGGGTCACGCCGTAGACCTTGCCGATCTCGTCGAGCGTCTTCGGCTGGCCGTCGGTGAGGCCGAATCGCATCGAGACGACCCCTGCCTCGCGCTCGGACAGCGTGTCCAGCACCGAGTGCAGCTGCTCCTGCAGCAGCGTGAAGCTCACTGCCTCACCTGGCTGGATCGCCTCGGAGTCCTCGATCAGGTCACCGAACTCGCTATCGCCGTCCTCGCCGAGCGGCGTATGCAAGGAGATCGGCTCACGCCCGTACTTCTGCACCTCGATGACCTTCTCCGGGGTCATGTCGAGCTCGGCGGCCAGTTCCTCCGGAGTCGGCTCCCTGCCCAGGTCCTGCAGCATCTGCCGCTGCACCCGGGCCAGCTTGTTGATGACCTCCACCATGTGCACGGGTATCCGGATGGTGCGAGCCTGGTCGGCCATCGCGCGGGTGATCGCCTGCCGGATCCACCAGGTGGCGTAGGTCGAGAACTTGTACCCCTTGGTGTAGTCGAACTTCTCCACCGCGCGGATCAGGCCGAGGTTCCCCTCCTGGATCAGGTCAAGGAAAAGCATCCCCCGCCCGGTGTACCGCTTGGCCAGCGACACCACCAGCCGCAGGTTCGCCTCCAGCAGGTGGTTCTTCGCGCGCCGGCCATCGTCAGCTATCCACTCAAGATCGCCGCGCGCATCGGGCCGCAGCGTACCCCGGCCCTCGGCGAGCTTCTCCTCGGCGAACAGGCCCGCCTCGATGCGCTTCGCCAGCTCGACCTCTTGCTCGGCGTTGAGCAGCGGCACCTTGCCGATCTGCTTGAGGTAGTCCTTGACCGGGTCGGCGGTGGCACCTGCCGCGGCCACCTGCGCCGCGGGGAGATCCTCGTCGTCATCGCCGTAGACGAACGCCTCGTCCTCGGACTCCTCCCCGCCCGCCTTCGCGGCAACGGGAGCCGCGGCCGCGGCAATGGGCGCTGCGGGCTCTTCCGCCTTGACCGGCGTGCCCGGCTCAGGCGCAGCGTCTGCCGCGTCGTCGCCATCCACGGCATCGGCATCGGCCGCCCCCGGCTCTACATCCAGGCCTGCGGCAGGATCCTCGTCATCCTCGAGATCGGCCAGATCGTCCAGGTCGACGTCCACGTCGACTTCGAGCTCAGCGACAGCGGCAAGATCAGCGATATCGAAGTCGGCCTCCACGTCGACCTCGACCTCGACGTCCAGCTCGACCTCGACGTCCAGCTCCAGGTCATCCGCTGAGCCGGCGAAACCAGCTCCGCCAGCCTCGCCACTGGATGCCGCATCCGGGCTGACACCGTCATCGGCTGGCGCGCTTCCTGGCCGTGCACTAGCAGAACGCTCCTGGATCGCTGTGCCGGACCGGCCAGCCTTGCGGGCGGAACCAGGCCGGCGCGCTGCCTTCCGGCCGCTCCCGGCGTCCTGACCGCCAGCGCTCTGCTGCTCGGCCGTCCCGCTGTCCGGGTCAGCCTCCTGGCCATCAGCCGCAGCGGAACGGCCGGATGACCTCCCTGGCCTGGCGGAGTCCGCATGCTTTGCAGAGTCAGCATGCTTGCCAGCGGTCGGTGCTGCGGAAGCGCGCTGGTTCTCGGCAGATGCGTCACCTTCCACAAGCGCCACCGGCGTATCGGCGGTGCCGCGTCGCTGAGACGCCTGCGCGGGCAACCGCCCGTTCTGGCCGGAAGTCCTTGGCTGCCTCCGCGCTGCGGAGCCTGCAGCGCTTGCCACCGCAGTCACCCCTTCCTTCGCTGGCTGGCGGCCCACCGCGGCGCGCTCGACTGATGGCTGACCGGACTGGCAAGCGACACGGACACCCTCTCCTGCGTACGTATGGCGGGAAATGGACCCTACCGCGCGGGTCTCGCTGCCAGGACGATGCCTGGCACCGGGGTCATGCCTTGCGGGACAGCGGCCCTGGTCGGCTGATCTCCCGTCCTCCACCTTAGGCGGAGTCGGGAGGTAGGTCGTACCATCGCAAGTCCCGGCCACGCCGGCGCCCGCCTGCTGACGGGCCCGTGCCGGGCCATGATTCCCGCAATATTCACGGCTTACCCCTCCTCGCGGGCGCCGGGGCGGCCGGCTTCCTGGCCGGCACCACCTCATCGCGCCTTGGCATGTGCAGCACCAGCACGGTCACGTCGTCGTCCTGCTCATAGCCCGTGAGCATCCGCTCAACCAGGTAGTCGAGCAGCCTGGCAGGATCTTCCACCATGTCCGCGGGCGCTTGCGCCGCGACCGCCACTAGCTCGTCAAGTCCAGCGTCGAGACCGCGCCTTCGGTTCTCCACAAGTCCATCGGAATAAAGCACCGCCGTGTTGCCGGGCGGCAGCCGGAAAGCATATTGCTGCCGCGGGCTGGCCCAGCCTAGCGGCGTTCCCGCCTCCGTCGGATCCAGCCGCGGCGGAGCATCACGGGACAGCAAGAGCGGCGGCAGATGGCCCGCGTTGCCAGCCATGCCGTCGCCGGTTTCCGGATCCACGACGAGATACGCGACCGTCGTCACCTGCTCCTCAAGCTCGGTCGCGACGAAGAGCCGGTCAAGGCCGGCCAGCACGGCAGCCGGTCTCGGGTCGGTCAGCGCGAGCGCCCGCAGCGCGTTGCGGACCCGCCCCATGCCAGCTGCGGCCGTCAAGCCCTTGCCCATCACGTCACCGGCCGCCACGGCCAGCTTGCCGTCGGGCAGCCTGAATGCGTCGTACCAGTCACCGCCGATCTCCATGTTCCTGGTGACCGGCAGGTAGCTCGCTTCCAGGATGATGCCGGGCACGGTCGGCAGCCGGTCCGGCAGCAGGCTCCGCTGCAGCGTCTCCGCGGTGGTGTGCTCGCGCTCGAACAGCGAGGCACGTTCCATCGCGAGCGCGCACTGGCCGGCCAGGGCCTCAAGGAAGACCCGTTCCTCCTCGGTGATCTGCCGTGGCCTGGTGAACGAGAACCGCAGCGCGCCCAGCGGCGCCCCGGCAGCGATCAGCGGCAGCCCGACCCACGCCTGCTCATCGCTGTGCTGCAAGAACAGGTCGACGTTGGTGACACCCTCGAACTGCCTGCGCAGGCTGTCGGGGCTTTCCACCAGCAGCGGGCGGCGGGCGAGGATGGCCGCCGTCATCACGCTCGGCGTGTCCAGCGGGATGTCGCCGCTCGGGGCGCCGGGCCCGTCCGGCATGCCGCCCGGAGTGACCGTCCGCAGCCGGAGCCGCTCCGGGTCGAGCAACGCGACGACGGAGCGGTCCGCGCCGATCGCCGAGCGCCCGACCTCCGTGATCACCTCTACGACCTGCTCCACTGTCAGCGCCTCGGCCAGCATCGACGTGGCCTGCTGCAGCCGTGCCGTGCGTAGTGCCGCGGCCGAGAGCTGCTCGGTCAGCCGGCCGCGCATTTCCTCAGCTTCTCGCTGGCCGGTCACGTCGGTGCTGGCGCCGACCCATTCGACGATCCTGCCGTCCCGCTCGATCGGCACCGCGCGGACGTCATAGTGCCGGTAAGAGCCGGTCTTGGTCCGGACCCGGTAGCGGCTGTCGAACACCTTCCCGGACTGGACACAGTCCCGCCAGTCCCGCTCCACTCGCTCCCGATCTTCCGGGTGAATCGCGTCTAGCCACCCGTTGCCCTGGTACTCCTCTGCCGTCTGGCCGGTGATCCAGCGCCACTCGGGAGAATCTTCGGCGATCTCGCCGGTCGGCGTCGTCACCCAGACGACCTGAGCGCCGGCCTGGACCAGCGAACGGTAGCGTTCCTCGCTCCGCCTGACGGCCTCCTCGGAATTCTGCCGGTCGGTGATATCGACGGCGATCAGGGCGACCCCGGTGATGTCGCCGTCCGGATCGTGCGAGGGGAACCAGGAGAATGCCCAGTGCCGCACCTGCAGGCCGGCCGCTGCCGCATCCGCTCCGGTTCCGTCGGGTCTTCTCCTGGCTGGCGCCCGCGCTGGGCCGGCCTCGGCCCCGCCTGCGGGGACGTCAGGCGGCACAGGCGGGATCACCGGCGACGTAATCGGCTGGTCAGACTCGAACAGCGGCTGATCTTCGGCTAGTACGTGCCGGATCGCGGACTCCGCGCAGTCAGCCAGCTGCTCGGGCCAGACCTGCGATGGCAGGCGGCCGATGTGCTCTGCCTGGTCGCCACCGCGCCACCGGGCCAGGGTCTGATTCACCCGGCGGAAGCGGAGGTCGGCGCCGAAGAAGGCAAACCCGATCGGCGCTTCGCGCAGGAGCGTCGCGAGCAGCGCGGAGTCTGAGACGTCCATTCCCGACACGCGTGGCCTCGGCACCGAAGTACCAGTGCTCATCGCGAGCACCCCGGCACCGAGCGTGCACGTGCCATGAACGGCTCCTTCCTGCTCACTGCGGACACAAGAAGGCTAGCGGCAACAACGAGCACAAGAAGGCTACCGGCAACAACTACATGACGCCGATGCCGCTCCGGCCGGGCCCGGCGAGCCGGACGGTGGCCAGGCGGGCCGGCACCTCGATTGCCGGGACACAGCGCAGCACACCGTGTCAGGACGGTTACCGGACTAATCCATCTATGGCACGATGGGCGGAGTCACGGCCCCATCCACCCGATCGGCGACGGGCACTTCACGGATGCAGAGAGCAGAACACGCGCCCGCCGGGCAGCGCCGCCATAGCCATCGCGCCCTGGCAGCCGGCCAGGACCAGGCCGCCGCGCCCCGCGGCTGGGACCGGCCACCGGCCCCGGGCAGCCATGACCGCGCCGCGGTCGGGCCTAGGCCCGGCCTGGCCCGGCCTGGACCAAACCTGGCTCCGCCCGGGCCAGCCCTAGCCCCGCCCGGGCCAGGCCTAGGCATAGCCCCATCCTGGCCAGGCCCTGCCGCGCGCATAGACCCAGCCCTCCGCCTGGGCCGAGCCACCCGCCCAGACCGTGCCGCCCGCCCAGACCGGGCGGCAGGCCGGACGGACCGCCGGAATCCGCTGCGCTCGGACAGAAACGGGCGGCGCGCCGCGGCCAGGCGTGGCATCGCGCGTCTTGGATCTGAAAAGCTGTCCGGGTGAGCCCGCAGAGCCGTCGTAAGCCACCGTCTGACGGGGCGGGCAACTCAGGCCATTCCGGTCCTCCCGGTCCGCGGTCAGGCATGGCAGGGCTTCCCGCGCCGCCGCCGAACGCGCTCTTCGCTGAGATGCTGCGGGCCGCGCGGGAATTGCTGGCCGTGCGGAGCCCGCTCGACGCCGAGCTGATGGTAAGCGAGATGCTGGGCACCTGGTGGGGCCAGCAGCCCGGGCGGCCGGGCGCAAAGCCCGCCCGGCGGCGGCAGGCGGACATCGAGGAGCTTGTCGGCGAGGGTCTGGTCGCGTACGCCGCCCAGCAGGGCAGCCCGGCGGCGCTAGCGCTGCTGTCCGGCATTGCCTGCCTCGGCACGCCGCGCCAGGCGTCCAGGGCCGAGCGGGCCGCGCTCGCGCTGATGGAACGCGGCGTCGCGCGCCCCGGCTGGGCGGAGCACGTGGGCGCGGTGGCGGCCGCCGACTGCTACGTCAATTCCGACGCCTTCGGCGATCGTGACGAGGTTGTCTGCATCTTCAGCTACGCAGGGGACGAGCCGCACGCGCTTGTGGTGATTGTCGATTACAACTCCGGCGGCATGGCCAGGGACGGCTGGGTCACCTCGCAGGTCGGCAAGCTGCTCGAGTTCTGCCGCGAGAAGGGCGGCCCGCTGGCTGGCGACGGCGCGGGCAGCCCGGCCGCGGACCGGCCCGGTCAGCCCAGCTTCGCGCCACTGGATCCGCCGCTGGCGCGGCGGCTGCTTGAGTCAGCCCTCGCGGTCACCGATGCGGCAACTGACCCGCCGGTCAGTGCGTCGTTCCCGTCCTACCATGCGTTTATCAGGGCCCGTGTCCGGACGCTCCCGCCGGCCAGGGGAGCTGTCCCCTGGCCGCCCGGCGGCAGCGGAGGCGGCGTGGCCGCCCGGCGGCAGGCATGGCGGAAAGACCGCCGGGCCATGCTCGTCGCCGAGTTCCTCGCCTCCGACGAGGCCGAGGACCTCTCGGACCGCACGGCCGCGAGCCGGTGCGCCGATCACATCGTCGACTACGGATGCGACAGGGACTTCGGCCGGCCGCTGCGGGTGAGCCCGGCCAAAGCCGAGACATTCCTGCTCGACTGGCTGCCCCGGCGAGTGGTGCTCTCGCCCGCGGAGCAGCATGCCATGCCGCACGTGCTGGCTGCCTGGGTCCGCTGGGCAGGAGCCCGCGCCGGGCTCAGCGAGCAGGCGATCGGGGCGGCGCTTGACGCTGTCTTCGACTCGATGGGCACATTCACGCGCGTCTACCGCGATCCCGCCGCCTTCGGCCTGGAGGCCGGCCTGGTGGCCAGGCTGCTGCCGGACTCTGACCTGGAGGCCCTGCCCCGCCGTGCGTTCGCCTTCCCGGTGCTGATGGGCCATTACCGCGGCACCGACCTCGGCGCCCTCGATCCGGCCAGGCCGGCCGACCGCAGGACACTGCTGGCCGCCGACCACGATGACCCGGCCGCCAGGCGGGGCGACGACGCCCATATCGACAGGCACCTGGCGGTTGCCGACCGGCTCTGGCGCGGCGATCGGCAGGCGACGACGAGGACGACATCGCGAAAGCGCTCGCCGACCTGCCCCCGGAGGAAGCCGGGTGACCAGCCGGTCCCTCGTCGTCGACCTCGATGCCGATCTCGGGGAAAGCATCCGGATCAACTCGACCGGTCCGTCGTGGGCCTTCGGCGGCTCCCGGTAGCCGGCGGCCAGCAGGAAAGGCAAGCGTGGACCGCGGCTGGGAGTTCTGGATCGACCGTGGCGGCACGTTCACCGACGTGGTCGCGCGCCGCCCGGATGACACGCTCGCCGTCCACAAACTGCTGTCTGAAGACCCGGGCCGATACACCGATCCCGCGGTCGCGGGCATCCGGCGTCTGCTCGGCGTGCAGGAAGGCGCTCCCATTCCAGCCGAACGGATCTCCGTGGTCCGCCTTGGCACCACGGTCGCGACCAATGCCCTCCTGGAACGCAAGGGCGAGCCGACGGTCCTGGTCATCACCCGCGGATTCGCGGACGCGCTGCGAATCGCCTACCAGGACCGGCCCCGGATCTTCGACCGGCAGGTCGTCCGTCCGGAGATGGTGTACTCGCGGGTGATCGAGGCCACCGAGCGGATCGGGGCCCGTGGCGAGGTCATCATCGCCCTGGACGAGGACGCTGTGGCGTGCGACCTCCGGGCCACATATGACGAGGGCTTCCGGTCAGTGGCGGTGGTATGCATGCATGGCTACCGGCACCCGGCGCACGAGGCCCGGATCGGCGAGATCGCCCGCCGGGCCGGGTTCGCGCAGGTGTCACTGTCGCATGCCACCAGCCAGCTGATGAAGCTGGTGTCCCGTGGCGACACCACGCTGGTGGACGCCTACCTCTCCCCCATCCTCGCCCGCTACGTGGATCAGGTCGCCGGCGAGCTGGACGGCGTGCGGTTGCAGTTCATGCAGTCCAGCGGCGGCCTCACCGACGCCCACCTGTTCCGGGGCAAGGACTCTATCCTGTCCGGGCCCGCCGGCGGCATCGTCGGAATGGCCCGCACTGCGCAGGCAGCGGGCTTTGACAAGGTGATCGGGTTCGACATGGGCGGCACCTCGACGGATGTGTCCCATTACGCGGGCGAGTTCGAGCGGCAATACGAGACGCAGGTCGCTGGGGTGCGGATGCGGGCGCCGATGCTGAGCATCCACACGGTTGCCGCTGGCGGCGGGTCGGTCCTGCACTTCGACGGCAGCCGGTACCGGGTCGGCCCGGACTCGGCCGGGGCGCACCCAGGCCCGGCGGCCTACCGGCGCCGGGGCCCGCTCACGGTCACCGACGCCAACATCATGCTCGGCCGGATCCAGCCAGCGCACTTCCCGAGCGTGTTCGGCGAGAGCGGTGACCAGCCCCTGGATGCCGGGATCGTGCGGGAGCAGTTCGCCGCACTGTCGTGGCAGATCGGGGAAGCGACTGGCGGCCCCTCGCTCTCGCGGGGATCCCGGGGGTCAGCCGCCCGGTCTGGCACGTCCCCCTCACCTGAGCAGGTCGCCGCCGGCTTCCTGGAGATCGCGGTGGCGAACATGGCGAACGCGATCAAGAAAATCTCGGTGCAGCGCGGCTATGACGTGACCCAGTACGTGCTGGCGACGTTCGGCGGGGCGGGCGGCCAGCACGCCTGCGCGGTGGCCGACGCACTCGGCATTACCCGGGTGCTCATTCACCCGCTGGCCGGGGTGCTGTCCGCCTACGGGATAGGAGTGGCGGACGTGACCGCGATGCGCGAGACCGCGGTGGAGGCACCGCTCGCCGCCCGGCTGCTCCCGGAACTGGACCGGGTGGCCGGCCGACTGGAAGCCGACGCGCTCGCCGAGTTGGCTCAGCAAGGGATCGGTCCCGGCCGCGCCCGGTCGGCGCGCCGCGCTCACCTGCGTTACGACGGCACCGACACCGCGCTGCCAGTCGCGCTCGGCGGTGTGGCCGAGATGGTCGCCAGTTTCGAGCAGGCATACCGGCAGCACTTCTCGTTCCTCATGCGCGGCAAGACGATCCTCGTGGAGGCGGTGTCGGTCGAGCTAGTCGCCGCGTCCGCGGCGCTGGCCGCGCAGCCGCCGGACGCGCAGTCGCCGGACGGGCAGCCGCCGGACGGGCAGCCGCCGGGCGGGCAGCCGCCGGGCGGGCAGCCGCCGGGCGGAATTCCGCGGCGCCAGCCGCCCGGACCGGGGCAGGCGGGCAGTGCGGGCGCCACGGTGGCGATGTATGTAGCGGGTGCGCGGGCGGACGTGCCGCTCGTCCGCCGGCGGGACCTGCGGCCCGGCCAGCGGGTAGACGGGCCAGCGCTGATCGTGGAGGACTTCGCGACCACGGTGACCGAGCCGGGCTGGCAGGCGGAGCTGACCGGGCTCGGCGACCTGCTGCTCACGCGCGTGGCGGCGCGGCCGGAGCGCCGCCTCGCCGGGACCACGGTGGATCCGGTCATGCTAGAGATCTTCAACAACCTGTTCATGTCAGTCGCCGAGCAGATGGGGGTGCGGCTGCGCAGCACCGCGCACTCGGTCAACATCAAGGAGCGGCTGGACTTCTCCTGCGCCATTTTCGACGCTGACGGGGACCTCATCGCCAACGCCCCGCACATTCCGGTGCACCTTGGCTCGATGGGGGAGAGCATCAAGATCGTCGTAAGGCGTAATGCGGGCCGGATGCGGCCCGGTGACGTCTACATGCTCAACGATCCTTACCACGGCGGGACGCATCTGCCGGACATCACCGTGGTCACCCCGGTGTTCGACGGCGCCGGCCGCGAGATTCTCTTCTACGTGGCATCTCGCGGCCACCACGCGGAGGTCGGAGGCATCACGCCGGGCTCGATGCCCGCGTTCAGCCTCAGGGTTGAGGAAGAAGGGGTGCTCATCGATAACTGGCTGCTGGTGCGTGGCGGGGTGCTGCGGGAAGCGCAGACACTGGACCTGCTCCGCTCCGCGGCTTACCCGTCCCGCAACCCGGAGGTGAACCTGGCCGACCTGCGGGCGCAGATCGCCGCCAACGAGAAGGGGGTGCAGGAACTCCGCCGGATGATCGAGCACTTCGGGCTGGACGTGGTGCGGGCCTACATGGGGCACGTCCAGGACAACGCCGAGGAAGCCGTGCGCCGCGTGATCAGCGCGCTGACCGGCGGCGAGTACGCTTACGCGCTCGACAACGGGGCGGTCATCCAGGTCGCGGTCCGGGTGGACCGCGCGGCCCGCACCGCGGAGGTCGACTTCACCGGAACCTCGGCGCAGCTGCCGGGCAATTTCAACGCGCCGTCGTCGGTGGCCATGGCGGCCGTGCTTTACGTGTTCCGCAGCCTGGTGGCCGATGACATCCCGCTCAACTCCGGCTGCCTCAAGCCGGTCCGCGTGATCATCCCGCCGGGATGCATGCTGGCGCCGGAGTACCCCGCGGCGGTGGCGGCCGGGAACGTGGAGACCTCGCAGGCGATCACCGGGGCGCTGTACGCGGCGCTGGGCGTCATGGCGGAAGGCTCGGGCACGATGAACAACCTCACCATCGGCAACGAGCACTACCAGTACTACGAGACGGTGGCCTCCGGTTCGGGTGCGGGCCGGGGCTTCGCCGGCACCGATGTTGTGCAAACCCATATGACCAACTCCCGGCTCACCGACCCCGAGGTGCTGGAATGGCGTTATCCGGTCCGGCTGGAGCGGTACGCGATCCGGCACGGCAGCGGCGGGGCGGGGCGCTGGCCGGGCGGCGACGGCGGCCGCCGCGAACTCCGCTTCCTGGAGCCGATGACCGTCACCACGCTGAGCAGCCACCGCCGCGTCCCGCCCTACGGGATGGCGGGCGGAAGGCCGGGCGCGCTCGGGCGGCACTGGGTCGAGCATGCCGATGGCTCGGTCACCCCGATGCGCGGATGCGATTCCGTGGCGGTGGCCGCCGGAGACGTGTTCGTGATCGAGACGCCGGGCGGCGGCGGGTACGGGTCACCGGCCGAGTCTCAGCCGACGCTGATTTCCCGGTAGGCGGCGAGCAGGTCGGCGGCCGCCACCGTGGTGAGGTCCGCGGCGCTCGCGCCCTCGCCCAGATGGGCGACCCGCAGCTCCCTGGCCGCGCACGCGCGCTCGAACAACGACCTGGACGCTGGTCCCGCGCGGCCAGCCCCGGGCCGTGCTGACGGATCCGGTGCGGGTCGCTACCCGAGCCGTGGCCATGGCGACCCGCCATGCTGTGGAGTGCCCAGACGGGGCTGAGATCGCCGTGCGGCCCCGTTCAATATATGGGCACGACACCCAAAAGGGGCCGTCGTCCTCGGTGCCGCTCGCCACATCATCTGAACCTCATCCCTCCCAGGCGTCACTCGCCACGCCCGGCATTCATGATCCCGGGGATTTTTCCGCCATAGCGACTGAGAAATCCCCGGGATCATGGAACGCGGCCCCGGTGATCGAGGTAATCAGGCCCGGCCCGCTCGCCACGGTCCAGGATCTGGGCCGGCCCGCATTCGGGCATCTCGGAGTGCCGCGCAGCGGGCGCCGCGCTCCGGGTGCTGGCCGGGCCGCGGGATGACTGGCTCGCCGCTGGTGCGATCGACCTGCTGTGCGGCGCCGACTATCTGGTGACGCCGGCCAGCGACCGGACGGGCCTGCGGCTGGACGGCCCGGCGCTGCCGCGTGCCATCACCCGCGAGCTGGCTAGCGAGGGGATGTTCACCGGGGCGCTGCAGATCCCCCCGACGGCAGGCCGATCCTGCTGCTCGCCCACCACCCCGTCACCGGCGGCTATCCGGTGATCGCCGTCGTCCGGTCCGCGGACATCGGCAAGGCCGCGCAGTTGCGGCCTGGCCAGCGGGTGCGGTTCAGGCTCAGTCGCTGCTCTCCTGATAGGCGGCGACCAGGTCAGCGGCGGCCACCGTGGTGAGATCGGCGGCGCTCGCGGTCTCGCCCAGATGGGCGACCCGCAGGTCCCTGGCGGCGCACGCGCGCTCGAACAGCGACCGGGCGAACCGCCCGTTGCCGAGCTCGTCAATGCGCTGCTCGGCGCAGGCGCGGCTGAAGATCTGGTCGAGCACCGGCAATGCGTCCTCGGCGAAGCTGTCCCCCGCCTGCTGCGCGATCACCTCGGCGATCCTCACCAGCTCCGCGGGCGAGTAGCTGGGGAAACCGATCCGCACGCTGAACCTGGAGGCAAGGCCGGGGTTGCTGCGCAGGAACCGGTCCATGTCCGGGGTGTACCCGGCCAGCACGATCACCAGCCGGTCGCGGTCATCCTCGGCCCGCTTGAGCAGCGTCTGCACGGCCTCGGAGCCGAACGCGTCTCCCCCGGAGTAACCGTCGTTGTACAGCGAATAGGCCTCGTCGATGAACAGCACGGCGCCGAGCGCGGA
>WNEZ01014990.1_pt1 | contig 12844 bp, 11 predicted proteins | sample 5400521 | NCBI WGS metagenome assembly WNEZ01 (sample SAMN13153339, study PRJNA577476) | soil metagenome | isolation source: 120 cm saprolite under Douglas fir tree site 2 hole 1 replicate 1 | place: USA:California | collected 2015-04-18 | reverse complement strand
TATTCGGATCTACTGACCGAGCGCGGCTTCAAATTCATCTTCCAGACCGCGGCGCCCGCGAGCCGGCAGTCGGAGCTTGGCCTGCCCGAACTGATGAAGCTCGCCGAAGCCGCATCCGGCAAACGTCCGAAGACGGTGGCGATGCTGATGGACAATACGGCGACGTCGGTCGCGACCGCCAAGGCGCTCAAGGAAAAGGTCTTTGCGCAGGAAGGCCTTCAGTTGGTTGTGGAGGAAGTCTGGACGCCACCGCTTTCCGACGCCACGCCCCTGATCCAGAAGGTCAGGTCGGCTCGTCCCGACCTTTTGCTGTTCATGCCGAACGCGATATCGGACGCCAAACTCGGGCTGGAAAAGATCAACGAGTTCGGTCTCGGCCAGGGCAAGATTCCGACCGTCTCCTTCAGCATCACGATCGCGGAGCCCGACATGCTGCAAAGCGTCACCCCCGACGTCGTCCAGGGCATCATGACCATCGTCGCCAATTGGGGCTCGAAAGGCCACGAGGATCTGATCGCCGAGTTGAAGGCAAAATACAAGGAGCCCTGGATGACGCAGAACGTCATCTCGACCTATGGCGACATGTGGCTGATGAAGGCGGCGCTGGAGCAAGCCGGAAAAGCCGATCGCCTTGCCGTCGCGCAAGCGTTCCGGATGATGGACGGCGGTCCATCGAAACATTACCCCGGCGGCCAGTTGAAATTCGACGAAAAAGGCCGCCGCGTCGGCGCCGGCGTGGTGATCGTGCAATGGCAGTCCGGCGTACCCGTCACCGTATACCCGCCCGACCTGGCATTAGCGGCGCCGTTCTGGCCGAAAAAATCCTGACTTAAACGCATTTTCAATTTCAGGGAGCAATTGCCATGAGCAAGATCACGCGACGCACGCTACTCGCCGGTGCATCGATCGGATGGATGTCGTCTCGGGTATGGGCCCAAGCGCCTTCTGAGGTAAAGGTCGGATTGCTGGTGCCGATCTCCGGCCTCTATGCCCGTCCGGGGACGGTGATGCGGGAGGGCGCCGAAATGGCGGTCGATCACATCAATGCGCAGGGCGGCGTCAAGTCGCTCAGCGGCGCCAACCTCAAGCTGGTCGTCCTCGATTCCGGCGACACCACGGAGAAAGCAAAAAATGCCGCGCAGCGCATGGTCGCGCAGGAACCCGATCTGGTGGCGGCGAGCGCGGCCTATCTGAGCTCGTTCACGCTCGCGGTCACGGAGGTCACGGAGCGAGCCAATCTGCCGGTTCTCACCCTCTCCTATTCCGATCTGATCACCGATCGCGGATTCAAATATGTATTTCAGACCTCGGCTACGGCAGGATCCCAGGCCAAGCAGGCCTTGCCGCAGATCGTGAAGCTGGCGGAAGCTAGTTCCGGCAAGAAGCCCAAGACCGTCGCGATCATCACCGACAACACCGGAGCATCGGTCGCTTCGGCAAAGTCGATGAGAGAGGGTTTGCTCGCCGAAAACGGGCTGCAACTGATCGTCGACGAAACCTTCACCCCGCCGCTCGCCGACGCCACCTCACTGGTTCAAAAAGTTCGCGCGGCGAAACCTGACCTTCTCTTCTTCCTTCCGACCGTGATTTCCGACGCCAAACTGTTGCTCGAGAAGATGAACGAGTTCGGCCTGGGACAAGGCAAGATTCCGACCATCTCATTCGGCATCGCCATCGCCGAACCCGACATGCTACAGACCGTGAGCGCGGAATTGCTACAGGGTGTGCTCACCTGCGTCGCGAGTTGGGGCGCCAAGGGTCACGAGGCGCTGATCGCCGAACTCAAGGCTCGCTACAAAGAGCCCTGGATGACGCAGAACGCGATTTCCACCTATGGCGACATGTGGGTAATCAAGGACGCTCTCGAAAAAGCTGGCAAGGCTGACCGGGTTGCGGTGGCTGACGCGCTCCGTTCCATGGACGCCGGTCCCTCCAAATATTATCCGCTCGGCGAGATCAAGTTCGACGAAAAGGGCCGCCGTGTCGGCGCCGGCATGACCATCGTGCAGTGGCAATCCGGCGTGCCGGTCACGGTATTTCCTCCGCAACTGGCGCTGGCCCAGCCATTCTGGCCCAAGACCTAGTGCCCTCCCGCAACCGCAAATATCGGAAAACCATCATGGACAAGGCGACATACGACCGAGGGCTCAAGATCCGCAAAAGCGTCCTGGGCAACGAATTCGTCGACAAGGCCATCGCGTCAGCCGACGACTTCAATCGTCCAATGCAGGACCTCACGACGGAATATTGCTCGGGCTATGTCTGGGGCCGCGATGGCCTTTCGCACAAGACGCGCAGCTTTCTCAACCTCGCGATGCTGTGCGCGCTCAACCGCCCGCACGAGCTCAAGACCCACGTTCGGGGCGCGCTGACGAACGGCGCCACGCGCGAGGAAATCCGCGAGGTGTTCATGCAGGTGGCGATCTATTGCGGCGTGCCGGCCGGGGTGGATGCTTTCCGCAACGCGCGGGAAGTATTCGCCGAGCTGGATCAAAAGAAATAGCCAGGGGAGCCATATCCGATGTTGAAGGGCAAATGGGCTCTCGTGACCGGGGCGACGTCCGGCCTTGGACTGGCCGTGGCGGAAAGCCTTGCCGGCGCGGGGGCCAATATTGTCCTGCACGATCTGGTCGAGCCGGAGCAGTCAAGGGATCGTCTTCGGTCCCGCTTTGACGTCGATGCGGTGAGTGTTGCCGCGGACCTGTCGCAGCGCTCGTCCATTGAAACCATGATGGATGAACTGCTCGGCCGCCTCGGCGCTATCGATATCCTGGTAAATAACGCGGTGGTCCGGCATTTTGCGCCGGTCGAAGATTTTGTCCCGGAACGATGGGAAGAAGCGCTGGCTGTCAATCTGTCGGCGCCGTTTCATCTGATCCGCCTTGTGTTGCCTGCCATGAAGAGACGCGGCTGGGGCCGCATCATCAACATGGCCTCGATCTATTCGACGCGCGCCGTGGCAGACCGCATCGATTACGTGACGACCAAGACCGCCATCCTTGGCATGACCCGGGCGGTTGCGATCGAGACGACAACGAGCGGGATTACCTGTAACGCGCTCTGCCCGGGCACGCTGCCGACGCCGGCTATTCAGGGAAAAATTGCATCGATCGCGGCCGACGAGGGCCGCACCATTGACGAGGCGACGCGCGACTATCTAGCGACACGCCAGCCGACGGGACGGTTTGTCGCCATGGAAGGCGTCGGCGCGATGGTCGTCTTCCTGTCAAGCGCGGCAGCAAAGGACATCACAGGCGCGACCCTGCCGATCGATGGGGGATGGTCTATCACATGAGCGCAAACGATCGATCTGCAACGGAGATATCCAATGGCTGAAGCGTTTTTGCCCTGGACCAGCTACCTCATGTTCAGATTGCGGAGATGATGATTCTGCCCGTAAATCGCTACCGAACCGGAACGAAGGCGATAGACCATGGACAAACGCGCGCAATTGCAATCGACGCTTCGGATCGAGGACGTTCCAACCGTCCGGTCGAGGGTTGCGCAAAAGTTACGCGAAGCGATCATGTCCGGGACCCTGAAGCCGGGCCAGCGCCTGGTCGAACGTGAGCTTTGCGAGATGACCGGCGTGAGCCGGCCATCGATTCGCGAGGCGCTGCGGCTGCTGGAAGCCGACGGCCTTGTCAACACGGTCCCCCATCGCGGACCGGTCGTCAGCACTATCAGTCTTGAGGAAGCAAAGCAGCTCTACGCAGCCCGTGCCGTTCTCGAAGGATTTGCCGGACGTGAATGTGCGCGTCTGCACGACCCCGCTGTCGTACGCAGGATCGGGAATGCGCTCGCCAAGTTGAAGGCTGCGTTCACCGAAGCCGACCTGGTGACGGCCCTTGAAGCCAAGACGGAGTTCTACGCCGCGCTGATTGGCGGCTGCCAAAATGCCTTCATCGAGCGAATGCTCAAGCCACTGCACGACCGGATTACGCTATTGCGAATTACATCGATGTCGCAGCCGAAACGGATCAACAAGAGTCTGCGCGAAGTCACCGCGATCTGGCGAGCGATCCAGAATGGCGATCCGGACCTCGCCGAGCGGTGCTGCGTTGATCATGTCAAGGCGGCGGCGGTGGCCGCGCTCAGCATGATCGAACGATCATCCGCAGCGAAGGAAAAAGCGGTCGCGAATGAATAGGCGACATCGGTGCTTTGGCCAAAGTCCGCTTTGCGCCAAGCGGCCTTTCCGTAACCGCTGATTCTGCGACAGACGCTCAGTGCAATGCAGAGCGACTGGGTATTATTCTGGCAACGGAACAATCGGAAGTCCCGAGTGCTCTCAGAGGCAAAATCGTGGCCCGGGGTCTAGTCCGGCACGACCTCTCCTGAGCCACCAAACTCCTTCGGAAAATCCCTCAGCTTGGGAGCGCCGTCTCGCATCGGTATGTGGTCCGCTGATCACCGCCATAGGAAATGACAGAGAACTTCGGCGTAAGCTTCAGCAAGGCTCGCAACAGCTTCAGGGAGAAGTACTCGAACTGGCTCTGGAAGACCTGATTTCGCAAACGTTCCCATCGGATCTGGTCCAGCTGTACCAAAAGTTATCAATGGCGCGGACATAATACAGCGTGTTCAGAGTCAAAATACAGAAAATCAAGGACGACCAGCGGCAGGCCAAAGCCGACATTGCCTCTTCGAACCGGACATGCAGATCTCCCGCATCCGGCTCTCGGACTCTGACATCCCATGTGTGAAATCTTGGGACTGAACCCAACACACACACACAGAGAGAGAAAGATGAAACAGCTTTTGAAAATAGCCGCCGCGCCCGCCGCTGCGGCGTTCGCGCTGGCTTGGGTTGCCATGGCGACACCCGCTGCCGCGAGCCCGGGCGAGTACTGCCGCATCGAGTACGGTTCGGGCGGAATACGACTCTGCAGCTTCGCGACCATGGAGCAATGTCGGGCGGCGGTCTCCGGACGCAGCGGCGTTTGTGAGCGCGATCCGTACCTGCCCAACAACAACAGCGCCTTTGCCTATCAGCCGAAGCACCCGCTTGCGAAGAGGGTCAGGCAACCTGTTGTGAATCAATAGGGCCGTATCTTCGCAGAAACGGTTTCGTCGTGGTCGGGCACCAGCGCAAGAGTGCGTCTTCGCGCTGGACGTCCCGGCCATCCACGTCTTTCTTGCTGCGCGATCCCAAGACGTGGATGCCCGGCAAGGCCGGGCATGGCGGGTTCTATCAGCGAAAGACGCATGAAGTTCGCGATTGCTTCACGGCGCGCATGAAAAGCTCGACGCGGCAGTTACAGGGCCCGACTTGTAGTGCGGCCAGGCCGGCCATCTGCACAACGGCAACGCACGGACCACAGCAAACGCAGGCGCTTCGACCTTCTGCTCGACAACTTCGAGATCGCCCGGCGCGTGGCCCTTCTCGACCCAATCGACCAGCGCGCTCAGCATGTCGACATTCGCCGGCGCGCCGGAACCGACATGGTCGACTCCAGGTGCCGTGTAGAGCCTTGCGAACTCCGCCGTCTCCACCTTGCCCAGCTTGCGCTGGACGTTTTCGAAATAGCGGATGCCGGCATAGGGGCTTTGCGCATAGTCGGCCATATGTTCGAGCACGATCAACCTGCCGCCCCGCGCGCGGAAGCGGCCGAGATCCGGATTGGTCGAGTCCATGAGCTGCGACACTTCGAGGACTCGCGCCTTGTGGTCTTCCGGCTTATAGGTCGTGACATCGAGCTTGGGATCGCGCGCGAAGACATATTGAATGCCGCCGGCACCGTAGACCCAGGCGATGCCGTTGTTTGGCGTCGGCGGCTGCGCGGGCGCCGCCGTGCCCAGCCACCAAGCGGTCCATCCGCCGGTCGGACCGAAAGACGGCGTGTCTTCGCCCGACACGCCCCAGCCCGGATAATCATCAAGGCCATTGGCGAGTGGGAACGGGAATTTATATGTCGCGTGCAGCGTGTCGACTGCCTTGATCTGCGCGTCCGTCAGGCACTGATCGCCACTCTGACCGCCGACGCAACGCAGCGACTCTGCCTTAAATGCCGCCTTGCAGCCCACGGGGTCCTGAACCAGCGCATCGTCCGAGCCGTCGGCCTTGTCGCAGGCCTGCCGAACGGCGTCGGCGACGAGCTTCACCTGGGCCGGACGGATCCAGCCATCGCCCATGGTCGCGAGTCCCGACCGCGTGCCTGCATGTTGCAGTCCAACCCAGTTGATGACGGGCACGCGCGCAAGGATGCCGTCAAAATCATCCGGGTAGCGTTGCGCCATGGTCAGCGCCTCGCGGCCGCCTTCGGATGATCCCATGAAATACATTTTCTCCGGCGGCTTGCCATAGGCGCGCACCATCAAGGCAACGGCGGCATCGCGCACTTTCTTATATGAACGGTACGCGAAATTCTCGAAAGCTTCGTCGTTGAGCGCAAAAACCTGCGGCGGCTCGCCGGGCTTGCTCTCGTGGCCGGAATCCGTGCCGTAGGTAACGAAGCCGCGCGCGAGCGGCGACGGCTTGTCGAAAGGATAGGCCGGCGGCAGGCCGAGCCCGGTGATGAGAGTGCCGTTGAAGCCGCCTCCGCCATATTGAACAGAGCGGCCGTTCCATTCGACCGGCAGGTTCACCTCGAGCTTGATCGGCGGCGCCTTGGTATCGGTCGGCTCGATATGGCCGAGCACCTTGCAGAACGCGGGGTTGGCCGGCGCGATCCGCGCTGCCGGCGTCGGCGCGCGTTCAGACACTGCAAGCGGAGAAGGCGTCTGCAGCGTCACGGAATCGATCCGCACGGCATCCGAGGATCCGGCAAGGCCGCCACAGGCCGAAGCGGCATCTTCCATCATCATCGCCGCCGCGGGCTCGGCACTGATGGTTGCCAGCGCCCCGCAAGCATGCTTGCGAGCCACACACGCGGATCGGCATGAAATCGCACCATCGTTTCCACCCGGCTTGTCGATTATTGTTCGGGCCGACCGGCGACGCTTTCGATGCGACCGCCTGTGGGTATCCATCATTGCGGCGATCGCCGTCGCCACGGATCAATATCGCACGACCTTTTTCCACTGTCCAACGGGCTCGTCGTAGATCGGCGGGTTGAATGTCGCCCGATCCACCAGGCCGGACGTGAAGGCGCAGTGCCGGTGCTAGTCGAATGATTTTAATCTGAGTACGTGGTCACGTGAAAATCTTCCGTCGGGACGTCGCTGTTTGCGTACGAACGGCCGCTTTGCGCCAAAACCAGCCGTTCCGGGAAATCGGCCTTTCGACCTGGTACGAACCCGATCAGTTGGGCTGTCCTTCGGCTTGAACCAGCGCTTCAACCTTCGCGAGTCGGGATGTCCCTCCTCTCGCGGGCCGCGCGCGGCGAGAGGTGACGCTACGGCGATAGATTTGTCTCAAACCAGTTTCAGCCGCCGCAGCGATCGCCCATGGCAAATTCGGCTGTAGCCCGCGGCCATGCGTGAGCGTTGTCCGGCAAACTTCATACCGGTGGCGGGTTGAGCCGGGCGAAGCCTTGCTGGGTGCGGTAGGGATAATAGGGGTAAGCGGACATCACGTCGCTTGCTGTGTTCAGCCGCGCAATCTGTCCCGTCGTCAGAGACCATCCGACGGCGCCAAGATTGTCGCGCAACTGTACCTCGTTGCGTGCGCCGATGATGACAGACGATACTGTCGGGCGGGTGAGCAACCACGCCAGCGCGACTTGCGGAATGCTCTTGCCGGTTTCGCCGGCGACGATCTCCAGCGCATCGGTCACAGTGTAGAGCCGCTCGTTGCTGACCGGCGGTCCGAATTGCGCGGTGGCATGGAGACGGCTGGCTTCGGGAAGCGGCTGGCCGCGCCGGATCTTACCTGTCAATCGTCCCCAGCCGAGCGGGCTCCACACCAATGCGCCAACGCCCTGATCGAGGCCCAGCGGCATCAGTTCCCATTCGTAATCGCGTCCGATCAGCGAGTAATAGACTTGGTGCGCCGCGTAGCGCGGCCAACCATTCTGCGCGGCGATCCCGAGCGATTTCATCAATTGCCAGCCGGAGAAATTGGAGACCCCGACATAGTTGACCTTGCCCGCGCGCACCAGCATGTCGAGGGTGTAGAGCACCTCGTCGATCGGCGTGCCGGCATCGAAGGCGTGAAGCTGCAGCAGATCGATGTGGTCGGTGCCAAGCCGCGTGAGCGAGGCATCGACCGCCCGCGTCAGACGCTGCCGGGATGAGCCGGCATCGGCGGGCCCATCGCCCATCGGCAGGCTGGTCTTGCTCGAGATCATGAGCCTGTCGCGCCGGCCCTTGATGGCTGCGCCGAGCCGTTCTTCCGATCCGCCATTCGAATAGACATCCGCGGTGTCGAACAGGGTGACGCCGGCATCGAGACAGATATCGATCAGTCGGCGCGCTTCGTCGGCGCTGCTGTTGCCCCAGGCCGAGAACAGCGGTCCCTCGCCGCCGAACGTACCGGTGCCGAAGCTCAATACGGGAACCTGGAGGCCCGATGCGCCGAGATTGCGATATTGCATGTTGGCTTTCCTTCTTGCCGGTTAGGCGGTTGCCGAGACCAGCCTGCGATCGAGCTGCACGCTCCACAGCGCGAGGGCGAGGCCAAGGAGCGTGATCGCAGCGGCGACCAGCGGCAGGGCGGCAAAGCCAAGCCCGGCATCGATCGTCACGCCCCCGGCCCATGCGCCGAGCGCATTGCCAAGATTGAAGGCCGCGATGTTGAGACTGGAAGCGAGGTTCTGTCCGGCGCTTCCGGCTTTCTCGAGCACGCGAAGCTGAAGCGGCGCGACCGTGGCGAAAGCCGCAACGCCCAACAGGCCGACCAGCAGCACCGTCGGAATCTTCGTCCCCAGGGCAGGCCCCAGCGCGCCGAGGACGATGGCGAGGACGGCCAGCGTGCCGATCAGGGCGCGCGCCAGGCCGCGATCGGCGAACCGGCCGCCCATGACGTTGCCAACGGCCAGCCCGGCGCCGAGCACCAGCAGGACCGGGGAAACGGCGCTCTGCGAAAATCCGCTGATGCGGGTGAGGATCGGCTGGATATAGGTGAAGACCGTAAACAGCCCGGCGAAGCCGAACACGGTCATTGCGAGGCCCAGCAGCACCTGCGGCCGCGCGAGAACCCCCACCTCGTCGCGGAGCGATGTCGGTTCGTCGTCGCGACCGAGATGGCCTGGCACAGAGACCGCGAGTATGGCGAAGGCGATCACGCCGATTGCTGCCACCGCCCAGAAAGCCGCGCGCCAGCCGAGCAGCAAGCCAAGCCAGGCCCCGAACGGCACGCCGAGCAACGTGGCAACTGTGAGGCCAACGAACATCGTCGAAATCGCCGATGCGCGCTTGTTCTGCGCGACCAGTCCGGTCGCCACCACCGATCCGACGCCGAAGAACGTGCCATGCGCGAGCGACGTCAGCACGCGGGCGGCCATCAGCCAGCCGTAGCTCGGCGCCAGCGCGCAGGTGGCATTGCCGAGCGTGAAGATGGCCATCAGGGCCAGCAGCACCGCCTTGCGGGGCATGCGCCGGCTCGCCAGCGTGAGCAACGGGGCGCCCACGAAGACCCCGAGGGCATAGCCCGAGATCAGCAGGCCGGCGGTCGAAACCCCGACATGCATGTCGGCCGCCACCTGCAGCAAGAGGCCCATGATGATGAATTCGGTGGTGCCGATGCCAAAGGCACCGACGGTAAGCGCATAGACGGCAATGGGCATGGGGCGATTCCGAAAGCGAGAGGGACGACCGGACCTACATGGTGCGGGGCAGCAACTAGAATTAGGGCGCGACAATTCCATTCATTTATGAGATGAATTCATCATGCCACGCCTCGATACCAACCGCGCCGCCGAGATGGAGGTGTTCGTTCGCGTCGTCGATCTCGGCGGATTCACCGCGGCAGCGCGGGAATTCAGGCTGACGCCATCGGGCGTGAGCAAGCTGGTATCCCGTCTGGAAAGCCGGCTCGACAGCCGCCTGGTCAACCGCTCGACGCGGAGGCTGCAGCTCACGCCGGAAGGCCAGGTCTTCTATGATCGCGCGGTGCGCGTGCTCGCCGATCTGGATGAAGCCGAGCGCGAAGCGTCGGCCGGCGCCTGCCCGCGCGGCCATTTGCGGGTCAACAGCAACATTCCGTTCGGCATGCGCCACATCATGCCGCTGGTGCCGGCGTTTCTGGCGCTGAATCCCGAGGTTACCCTCGACCTCGTGTTCTCGGACATTGTCGTCGATCTCATGCAGGAGCGCGCCGACGTCGCCATTCGCGTCGGCCCCTTGCGCGACTCTGCCTTGCTTGCACGCAAGCTCGGCGCGAGCCGGATGGCCGTTGTCGCTACGCCAGAATACCTTGCGAAATCGGGCACACCCGCCAATCCCGACGATCTGGCCAAGCACAAGGGCGTGGGCTGGACCTTCGCCCGCAGCATCGGCGGCTGGCCGTTCTTGTCCGGCAAGGCAACCGTTGAGGTCTCGCCGCCGGTGGCGCGCGCCAGCGATGGCGAGGCCGCGCGCGCGCTCGCGCTGGGTGGCGTCGGCCTGGCGCGGCTCGCGCTGTTTCACATCCGCCCTGACATCGAAGCCGGCCGGCTGATCCCGGTGCTTCAGGATTTCAATCCGGGCGACTGCGAAGATATCCACGCCGTCTTCCTCGGCCAGGGCGGACCGCTGCCGGCGCGGGTGCGCGCGTTCATCGATTTTCTGGGTGAAAACATCCGGCTCGATGATCTCGATCTTGAACGCACGCGAAACGACGAATGGCGGGTCAGGTCTGCTCGAGCCCGACTTCGATGATTTCCTTCTCAACGAAGCAGTGGACCGTCAGCACGCGCGGTCAGCGGGTCCTACAGTGCAAGACCCGGTCTCGGCCATGCGACGGCAATCGGACGACCGGTGCCTGACAGCGTGATGAAGGCTGTGTGTACCGAAAGCTTAAGCTCGGGCGTGGTGGTGGTGAAGTCCGCCAGGTCGCGTTGAAAGCCGCGAAAATCATATCCCAAAGCGAATGTCCACTTCGCGCCAAAAGCAGTGTCGCCGCCAATTACTGAGTACATGGGTCCTAATCGGGGACGCGCAACCGGCGATGCCGACGGTCGTTTCAGCTTGCGATCAGGCTTCATCGCATGCTTCTCCCTTTCAGATACGCCGCGCTGGCCGCCAGCTCAATCCATGTTCTATATTGGATTTGAAGGAGACGGCTGCGTCGGTGGGACCAAACAGTCAGTCGCCCAAAAGGTCTGTCGAATTCAACGGAGGCGCAGCATGCTGAAATCGATCGATCCAATTCTAAATGCCGACGTCCTTTACGCGTTGCGGGCGATGGGCCACGGCGACGAACTCGTCATCTGTGACACGAATTTCCCGGCCGACGCGACCGCCCGTCAAACCGTGCTGGGACGGCTGCTCCGGATCGATAACGTAACGGCTGGCCGGGCGGCGCGCGCTATTCTTTCAGTTATGCCGCTCGATACCTTTGTCGACAAGCCCGCTTTGCGAATGCAAATCGTCGGCAGGCCTGACGAGGTTCCTCCCGTGCAGATCGAGGTGCAGAGGGAGATCGACGCTGCGCAGGGCGGCCCTTTGTCAATGGGCTCGATCGAGCGATTTGCCTTCTATGAACTCGCGAAGAAATCCTATTGCGTGATCCAGACCGGCGAACGGCGCTTCTACGGCTGCTTCGTGTTCAAGAAGGGAGTCATTGCGCCTGACGCGGCGTAGCTCAACCCCCCGCTGGGCAACGAAACGCGGCGATGGCGGCGAAACATTCGCGTTGTCAAATACCCATACGCGAGAAGCCCACTTTCTCGACCATGTCGCAATTATTCAATCAATCCGATGTCACGAAGATGATCTCGGCGGATTGCATCCGCCCGCCGATTTTGCGGCGCCGCACGCGCCGGCGACGCGCTGCGCTCCTTCTCACTGGGAATGATCCCTCAAAAAAACAGGGAGGTTTCGTGGTGAAACAACAAGAGCACGATCAGCATCCCGGAATGCGACCAAACCGGCGCACTGTCCTCAAAGGAGCGGCCAGCGCCGCTGCCCTGGGTTCGACCGGCGCTCTCGGCGCCTTCTCCGAGCGTGCGCTGGCACAGGACAATCTGCGGGCGCGGATTTTACAAATGCCAGGTGTGGGCAAAGGCGCTCCAACCGACGCCGATTGGCAGAAGGTCGGCGAGCTTTGCCTCGGTCCGACCAAGGCGAGCGTTAAGGAGGGGGAATTCAAGGGCGTCGAGCTCTCTTTCATGGGGCTCAACAACCAGAACCTGCACAACCTGCTTTTCCGCGGCTTCCTGAAACCTTGGGAAGCCTATACGGGCGCGAAAATCTCCTGGATCGACCTTGCCCAGGCCGACTACAACCCGCGACTGCAACAAGCGATCGCCACCGGCACGGTCGACTTCGACATCCTTGAAATGGGCGCGCCGTTCGAGGGGGATGTGTGCGGCAAGGGCCTGGCGTCGGAAATGCCGGACTGGGTCAAGAAGCAGATCGATATCGACGATTATGTCGACTACCTGAAACCGCCGGTCGGAACCTGGAACGGCAAGACCTATCGCGTCACGATCGACGGCGATTGCCACAACTTCAACTACAGGACCGACTATTTCTCCGATCCCAATCTGGCCAAGGCCTGGAAGGACGCGGGCAACCAGAGCGAATGGGGCGTGCCGAAAACCTGGCAGCAGGTCCAGGCCGTGACCAAGTTCCTCAAGGGCAAGAAAATCAAGGGCCAGAATGCGTTCGGCTACCTCGATGCGCCGAAGCCCTGGGGTGGGTTCGGTTTCTATTTCCTCGGCAGCCGCGCCTCGGCTTACGCGAAGCATCCGGACGACAAGGCTTGGTTGTTCGATGTCGACACGATGAAGCCGCGCATCAACAATCCGGCCTGGGTTCG
>WNEZ01003948.1_pt1 | contig 12844 bp, 13 predicted proteins | sample 5400521 | NCBI WGS metagenome assembly WNEZ01 (sample SAMN13153339, study PRJNA577476) | soil metagenome | isolation source: 120 cm saprolite under Douglas fir tree site 2 hole 1 replicate 1 | place: USA:California | collected 2015-04-18 | reverse complement strand
CCGAGATCATCGCGGAGAGGGCGAGGTTTTATTCACCAGCGAAGGGGAAGCAAGCGCAGAACGCCCCCTACGTGGATAACAGCTACAAATGGGCGGGAGGCGGGTTTCTTTCGAGCGCGGAAGACCTGGTGCGTTTCGGTTCCGCTCTGCTTCAGCCTGGCTTTCTGAAGGCCGAATCCCTCAAGCTGCTCTTCACACCCCAAAAAACAAAAGACGGCCAGGAAACGAAGTACGGCATGGGATGGTTCATCGGCAAAGCGAAATCAGGACAGCGAATTTACGAACACAGCGGCGGCTCCGTGGGCGGCAGTTCGGAACTAATCATTTATCCAGAATCTCGTTTGGTCGTCGCCTTCATTTGCAATTTCTCCGGAAACGATGACGGCTGGAAAAGCGAAGAGGTCCAGTCCCTCGGCGAAGCATTTGAAAATAAGTAAGGGCGCGATCGCTCGCGCCCCTACCAGCAAACAATCTTCTGCCCGCTCGGGCTTACGCTTCTTTTTCGACGAACACCTTGATCGCCGCGGTCACGTCCCGGAACACCTTGATGGTAACCGGAAATTCGCCCAGCGTCTTGATTGCCTCCGCCAGCTGCACCTGCCGCTTGTCCACCTCGAAGCTCTTGGCTTTCAGCGCGTCGGCAATGTCGCCCGAAGTCACCGACCCGAACATCTGGTCGTTCTCGCCGGTCTTGCGCGTGAACTTCAGCTCCACACCGGTGAGCAACTCCGCCTGCTTTTGCGCCAATTCCAGCTCCGTGGCCGTCTTCTTGGCCAACGAGCCGCGAATGCGCTCCAACGCCTTCATGTTGCCCGGCGTGGCCTCAATCGCCAGCTTCCCCGGCAAAAGAAAATTCCGCGCGTAGCCCGGCTTCACGGTCACCACATCTCCGCGGTGGCCCAGTTTTTCCACATCTTCCTGAAGAATGATCTGCATCGCTCGCTCCTAAGCCTTTCAAAAATCGTGTCACTCAAACCCGCGCGAACCAAAGTTCGCCGCATTAGCTGGCTGGTCCCGCCGAGCGGGACCAGCCGCTACATACAGACGACCCAACAAAACTCGTCAGGCCTTCGGTGCTTCAACGACCGCGCGTGGAGCCAGCGTGCCCGCCGCGCTTCCCGCGAACGGCAGCAGCGCAATGTTCCGCGCCCGCTTGATCGCCTCTCCCAGCCAGCGCTGGTGGCGCGCACACACTCCGGTCATGCGGCGCGGCAAAATTTTCCCGCGCTCCTGCACGAACTGCGAAAGAATGTCGGCGCGCTTGTAGTCGATCAGGTCCATCTTCTCGACGCAGAACTTGCACACCTTCTTCTTACGGAAATACTGGCGCTTGCCGCCTCGGCGCGGGCCGCCCGGTCCGCCGGGGCCTCCGCCACCGGGACCGCCTTCGCGGCGCCCTCCGCCTCCACCGCCTGGTCCGCCTTCACGGCGTCCCCCTCCGCCACCGCCCGGAGCGCCTTCGCGGCGCCCTCCGCCTCCACCACCTGGTCCGCCTTCCCCGCCCTCGCGGGGAGCGGCCGGTGCTGGTGCCTGTGCCTGCTTCTGTTCCTCTGACATGCCTTCCTACCTTTCCGATGTAGCTTCGCGGAAATTCAGCGAAACCTTCCAACTCAAGAACTTCCCCGCGCCACAAATAAACATCGCACGCGCGGAAAGCACTTCCCAATCCTTAAACCGCGGGAGCCGTATGCTCCTTGCTTGCGGGCGCAGCCGCAGCCGCAGGTGCCGGAGGCTGAGGCGCGGCCGGGGGCGCCGACGGCGCAACTGGTGTGGCCCTGCGCGGACGCCGCGCAGCACGCACTTCGCGCTTGTGCGTGAGCTTCTTCTGGCGCTTCAAATCTTCATCCAGGCGCACCGTCTGATACTTAATCACGATGTCCTGCACGCCAAGCCGGCGCTCCAGTTCGTGCACCAGTTCACCATGGTTCGTGCGCACCTGCTGGTAAAAATAAATTCCTTCGCGGTGTTTCTGCACCTTGTAGGCCAGCTTGCGCGTGCCCCAGTGCTCGCTCTTCTCGATCTTCGCGCCCTTTTCGTGGCAAACCGCTTCCAGCGCGCTGATCACCTTCTTGATTTCCTCTTCCGGCGTCGCCGGCCGGATGATGAAGATCAAATCGTACAAACGTTCTTCCATGATGACCTCTCTTCTTCCTGTTCCGGGCGCAAGGCCCGGGAAATTCTTTCGCCGCTTTCCTGAACTTAAACTTCTCGCGGCGTCTTACGTCTGCTCGACCTCCGGCGGTTGCACGCGCCGGTTGTACTTGTTCATCGCCGCCGCAATTCCCTGGGTCAGCAGCAATTCCACCGCATCCCCTGCTTCAGCCACCATCTCCGCGGCCACTTCCAGCGCCGCCTTCTTCATCGGCCGCAGAACATATTCGGCCAGATCCGAAACCGGGTGATCGGGACCGCAACCCAGCCGCAGCCGCGCAAATTCCTGCGTACCCAGCGAACTGGTCACCGACTTCGCCCCGTTGTGCGTTCCGGGGCTGCCGCGTTCCCCGATGCGAATCATTCCCCAGGGCAAATCCCGCTCGTCGAACAGCACTAGCAGGTCCGCGGGCTCCAGTTCGTACTTCTCCAGCAACTCCCTCACCGAAATTCCGCTGAGGTTCATGTACGTCTGCGGCTTGGCCAGGATCACGTCTTCCCCCGCCACCTTCCCCAGACCTACCAAAGCCTTGCCTTCTGGCCGCTCCACGCGAATCGACGAGCGATTCGCGAGTTCATCCACCGCAAGAAAACCGAGGTTATGCGGCGTCCACTGATACTCCGGGCCAGGATTGCCAAGGCCAACGATGAGCCGCATAGTTTGTTGCGCGAGAGCCGCGGAAAAGAATTACTTCTTCTTTTCCTGCTTTTCGCCGCCCTCGGCGCCTTCCTCGCCCTCGACTTCCTTCTTGCCCTTCTTGATAACCTCGGGCTCCGCCGGAGTCACGGCCGCCACAACTTCCACCGGCTTTTCTTCCTCGACGCGCAGCGCCACCACGTGCGAAAGAACCGTCGCCTCATCGGTCAGCAGCTTGATCTTGTTCTTATCCAGCGGCAGATCCCCGGCGCGCAAATTCTGGTTCAACACCAATCCACTCACGTCCACCCGGAACTCCGCCGGGATGTCCGCGGGCAAGCATTCCACTTCCACTTCGCGGGTGACCACTTCATACACGCCGCCCTGCACCTTCACGCCCGAAGGCTCGCCAAAGGTGTGCACCGGTACCTTCACACGCATGCGCACGTCCATCGCCACGCGCAGCAGGTCCACATGCAGCAATTTCCCCGAAACCGGATCCACCTGCCAGTCCTTCACGATCGCCGGTTCCTGCTTCCCGGACAAATCCACCTGGAACAGGGTGTTGTGCCCCGTCTCCGAGCGCAGGATCGCCGTCAACTGCTTGGTGTTCACCGCCAACGACAGCGCGCCGCCCTTCCCGCCGTACAGCGTCGCGGGAACTTTTCCGCTTACGCGCAAACGTCGCGCTTCGTTCTTCCCTCGTTCGTCCCGCACTGCGCCTTCTACAATGATCTGAGCCATGGCTTCTTTCCCTTCCTGGAATCATTTCCGGCCAAACTGCCCGCTGGAGAATCTCTAAATAAACAGCTCGCTGATCGAAGTCTCCTCGTGAATCGAACGAATGCCGCGCGCGAGCAATTCCGCAACACTCAAAATCTTGATGTTCTTCAACCTCTTCGCCGCTTCCGAAAGCGGCACCGAATCAGTGGCCACGATTTCGGAAATTCTGGACTTCTCGATGCGCTCAATCGCCGGCCCCGAAAGCACCGCATGGGTGCAGGCCGCGAAAACCTGCGTCGCGCCTTCGCGCAACAGCGCGTCGGCGGTCTTCACCAGCGTTCCGGCGGTATCAATAATATCGTCGATGATCAGTGTGCTGCGCCCCTTCACATCGCCGATCAGGTGCATCACTTCGCTGACGTCCACGTCCACTCGCCGTTTATCCACGATCGCCAGCGGGGCATCCAGCTTCTTCGCGAACGCCCGCGCCCGCTCCACTCCGCCCGCATCCGGTGAAACCACCGTCAAATTCGGCAGCTTCATGTTGCGGAAGTAGTCGATCAGCACCGGCGAACCGTACAAATGATCCACCGGAACGTCAAAATAACCCTGAATCTGCGGCGCGTGCAGGTCCAGCGTCAACGCGCGGCTGGCCCCCGCCGTTTCCAGCAAGTCGGCCACCAGCTTCGCGGAGATCGGAACCCGCGGCTTGTCTTTGCGGTCCTGGCGCGCGTAGCAGTAATACGGCAGCACAGCCGTAATGCGCCATGCGGAAGCGCGCTTGAACGCATCAATCATCAAGAGCAGTTCGAGCAGGTTGTTGTCCACCGGGTGGCAACAGGGCTGCACCACGAACACATCCGCGCCGCGCACGTTTTCTAGAATCTGAAAATAGATCTCTCCATCGCTGAAGCGCCCCAGCAGCGCCTGTCCGCGCGGCACATCCAGATTCTTGCAGATGGCTTCGGCAAGCGCCGGATTGGCCGTTCCCGTAAATATCTTGAATCGCTCGTCGTTCACGCGCGCTCACTTGCGGCCCCCGCTCTGCGGAAACCGATTCACGGTTGTGTGGTGGCTGTGAAAACTGGGGTCAGTGCGGGGAAGCGCTGCGGTTCAGACGACGAGCGTGCTCTTTAACAAGCGCGCATACCTGTTACGCGAGATGGTCTCGCAAACGAAGGCCTGGTCGTGCGGAAAACCAACAGCGGCTCGACGCGCCTTTGCTGGGCTCGGGAAGACTCCAAACACCGCCGAACCGCTACCAGCCAGCAAGGCTTCTGACGCCCCTCCCTGAAGCAAGGCCCGCTTGATGCGTCCAAGACGCGGGTGACGCTGGAAGACAGCCGCCTCAAAATCATTCAAGAGGCTCTCTTCCTGCGTGCTCCAGCACAGAGCACAGAACCCATACAGTTTATGGGCGGATGCCGATTTTGTCAACGAAGCCAAAGCAGGCGCATGCAGCCACCGGTAGGCGTCCGGCGTGAGTACATGAATTTCCGCGGGCGAAACCACCAAAAGCGTCGCCTTCTGCACATCCGGCAGCGGGTAGAGTTCATCCCCCTTACCTATCCCCAGCGCCCGCCCGCCAAACAGGAAGAACGGTACGTCCGCTCCCAACTCCGCGGCAATGGCAATAAGCTCGGTCACCGGCATTTTTCTTCGCGTTAGGCGAAGGTAGCCAATCAGCGCCGCCGCTGCGTCCGCCGAACCCCCACCCAGGCCTCGCCCCGCGGGAATCCGCTTCTGCAGCTCAATTTCCACGCCCGAGCGGATTTTCAGCTCCCCGCGCAAAGCATCCACCGCCCGGTACACCAGATTCTTTTCAGCTGCCTCTCCGGATAATGTTTCATTTCCGAGAACGCGCAGCGATACTCCACTCTGCTGCGAACTGCGCAGCGTCAGAGTATCGTGCAGCGAAATGGTCTGAAAAATCGTGCGCAGTTCGTGATAGCCGTCGGCGCGTTTGCCGAGGACTTCCAGGCGTAAATTGACTTTGGCGTACGCAGGGATACGGACTTCGCTCATGCGGCTTAGGGCTTCGCGTCTGGCGCCGGACTTTTCTGCGCGACGCGATGCCTGGCCTGCCCGAGTTTCTTCTCCAGCTCCGCAACCTTGTCGCTCTCGACGTCCGCGGGAAGCGAACGGCGCCACTCGGTGAGCGATTTCTCCCATTCCACGGCAGCCTGCTCCGATTTGCCCTGCTTCGCGTAAACGTCGCCGAGGTGCCCGCGGATCGTGGGGTCATGCGATTCGCGCTCCACCGCGCGGCGCAGCGTCGCTTCGGCGTCATCGAACTTGCTCTGCCGGTAATAAATCCAACCGAGACTGTCCAGAAACGCTCCGTTGTACGGCTCCTGCGCCAGCGCGCGCTGCACCATGTCCTGCGCTTCATCCAGCCGGATGCCGCGGTCCGCCAGCATGTAGCCGTAATAGTTCAGCACCTGCGCGTTGCGCGGATTCACCGCCAGGATCTTCTTGAACTGTTCTTCGGCCTTGTCAAAAAACTTCTGGCGTTCGTAGACCGCCCCCAGCAGCAGCCACGGCATCTCATTCTCACGCGGATCGTTGGCCATCGCTTCGGCCTTGCGCGCCGCCTCTTCCGCTTCCTTAAAACGCCGCCCGCGCTCGTAAATCTGCGAAATGTTCATGTACACGTCGCGGTCCGTCGCCTTGTTCTTCAGGTCCGCTTGCAGCAGCTTCACCGCTTCATCGGTCTGCTGGTTCTCTCCGAGGATCAGTGCCTCGCTCGAACGGATCGCGCTGTCATTCGGATATTTTGCAGCCGCATCCTTGCCCGCCTGCAGCGCTTTCGGCAAATCTTTCGCCTGCCGGTACGTCTCCATGATCAGTAGCCGCGCGCGGCGATCTTCTTCCTCGCCCAAATGCCCGAGTTCCTGAAAGGTGTAAATCGCCGGTTGATAGTTCTGCGTGTCGCGGTACAGCGTCCCCAACTGCTGGTAAAGAATCGCCAGCGAACGCCGCCGGGTCGGCAGCCCGCCCGACTGCGCCTTCACTCCGGAAACCGCGTCCGAAAGCACTTTTATCGCATCCTCGAAGCGCCCCTGCGACTCGTAAATCATCGCCTCGTTGTACATCACTTCCAGGCTGCCCGGAGCATATTGCCGCGCCTTCAGCAGGCTCTCCTCCGCTTTATCCAATTGGTGGAGCTCGCGGTAAATTTGCGCGATGCGCAAATACACGTCCGCATCGTCCGGCATCACGTCCGCCAGCTTCTGGTAAACCTCCAGCGCGTCGGAAAACTTTTCTTCTGAGAGCAGCGTCTGCCCCAGCCCGCGCAAATGCCCCAATTCGGAAGGCTCCAGATCCACGGACTTGCGGTAGGCCGTTTCCGCCTTCGAAAAATCGTGCAGTTGCGTGTACGCATCGCCCAGCAAGTCGAACATGGCCGCCGAAGGCGTGTGCTTCGTGATGCCTTCGAGAAGCTCGATCGCTTCTTCCGGCTTGTTCTGGTCCAGAAGCAGTTGCGTAAGTTGCTCGACCGCCGCGTCGTTCGCCGGATCATCCTTCAGCATGGTTTTCAGAACCTGCTGGGCCTTTTCCGGTTCGTTGTGCAGCCGGTAAAGCTTGGCCAGCCACAACGCGCCGTCTTGATCCGTGGGATCCAGGCGGTGCACCTCGCCGTATTCCGCGAGTGCCTTGGCCACCATTTCGTTCTGCGAGCTGGAGCCGCTGTTCACGTCGCCCAGGCTGCGCAAATAAATCCGCGCCAGCAAGCGGTGCGTGGCTAGGTCGTTGGGGTCGCGCTTCAGAATGTCGCTGGCTTCCAGGATGGCGTCGTGGACGCGCTGCGCCTTCCAGTACATCTCTGCAAGGCGCTCACCAATGATCGGCGACTTCGGATCCACCGCATACGCGCGCTTATACGCTTCCACCGCGCGGGTGGCGTATTCGATCTGGCTGGTCTGCTCAAACTGCAGTTCGTAAAGATGCCCGATCGCGAAATTGTAGTAGGCCTCCGCGCGCGGCGACGGCTTCTCCGGCGGTTGCGGCGGATTAAAGCCGGAATCCTGTGCTGCGGCGGGGATGCCGGTCACCACCGCGAGAAATAAAGTGCAGGCAATGTATTTAAAGGTCATGAGCCATCCCAAAAATAAAGTATCCCATGCAGGAGAAACGCGGTCAAAAGCGAAAAGGGAGGCGTTTCGAGGGCGCGCAAGTGGACCCTAAGTTGAGATGCTCGAGGGTGGGACAAGGTTGGGACGAAAAAAAGCTTGACAAGCTACTGTATTTCCGCAAATATCGAAATATGAAGAAGCCTGATCCGCTCCTCGTCGCTCGCTGCTCCGACCGCTTTTCTGCCCTCGGTGCGGAACCTCGCTTGCAAATTGTCCGCCTGCTTCTCTCCGCGCACCCCACCGGCATGGTTGCGGGTGAACTTCAGGAAGAATTGGGCATTCCTGCTTCCACGCTTTCCCATCATCTCGAAAAATTACGCCAGGTGGGACTCGTCAGCGTGCGCCGCGCCAGCACTTTCTTGTGGTACACCGCCAACGCCGATTCCCTGCGCGAAGTCCTGGGATTCTTGTACGAGGAATGCTGCACCCGGAGCCGCGCGGTTCCCGCCGAAGAAATTGTCCAGATTTCGCGTTAGCAAAAAATTCGTGTTCATCAAGGAGAAATCATGAGCAAGCAGAATATTCAGGAAGCGGTGAAGGAAAAATACGGCGCGGCAGCGAAGCAGGTAGCCGCGGGAAATACCGCATGCTGCGGCGGTGGCGGCGAACTGAGCGGCTGCGACCCCATTACCCGGAATCTGTATGACGAAACCGAAAAAGCCGCGCTCCCCGCGGACGCCGTGGCCTCTTCGCTCGGCTGCGGCAATCCCACCGCCCTCGCGCAACTGCAACCGGGCGAAACGGTTCTGGATCTCGGCTCCGGCGGCGGAATTGATGTTTTACTCTCCGCGAAACGTGTCGGGCCTGCGGGCAAAGCCTATGGATTGGACATGACCGACGAGATGCTTTCGCTCGCCCGCGCCAATCAGAAAAAAGCTGGCGTGCAAAACGTGGAATTCCTGAAAGGCACGATTGAAAATATTCCCCTGCCGGACAACACCGTGGACGTGATCATCTCCAATTGCGTAATCAATCTTTCGGGAGACAAAGACCGCGTCTTGCGCGAAGCCTTTCGCGTGTTAAAACCCGGCGGCCGCCTCGCGGTTTCCGACGTGGTGGTGCGCGGCGAAGTTCCCGCTGACATCCGCAAGAGCATGGAACTGTGGGTGGGCTGCATCGCCGGCGCCCTCGAAGAGCAGGAGTATGTCGGCAAACTGGCCGCCGCTGGATTTTCCGAGATCGAAGTCGAACCAACGCGCATCTACCAGGTAGACGAAGCGAAAGACTTCCTAGCCGCCGCCGGCCTTGACGCCGAAAAAGTCGGCCCGCAAATCGAAAATAAATTCATGAGCGCCTTCTTGCGCGCCCAAAAACCGACGGCCTGCGATTGCCCGCCCGGCTGCGTCGATCTTCCCTGCTGCCACTGAGGAGGTACTGAAATGACGCCCGTTTACAACGTGCTTTTTCTCTGCACTGGAAATTCCGCGCGCTCGATTCTCGCGGAAGCCATCCTGAATCAACGCGGTGGGCCGAATTTTCACGCATTCAGCGCCGGGAGCCATCCCACCGGCCGCGTCAGTCCTTTTGCGCTGAAACAGTTGGCGGTCGCGCATTTGCCGGTCGAGGGGCTACGCAGCAAAAGTTGGGATGAATTCGCAAAACCCGGCGCGCCGAAAATGGATTTTGTCTTTACCGTCTGTGACAGCGCCGCCGCGGAAGTTTGCCCCGTCTGGCCCGGCCAACCCATGACCGCGCATTGGGGGATCCCCGACCCTGCCTCCGTTACGGGCTCCGACGCCGAAATCGCAAGAGCTTTTCTCGACGCCTTCGTCACCTTGGACCGCCGCATCGGACTTTTCTTGAGCCTGCCGCTCGCCAGCCTAAGCGCAATTGCTCTGAAAGGTGAGGTTCATCGAATCGGACAATCCTAAGGCCGCGGCTCAGTGCAAAAAATGCCGCATGCTTGTGAACACCATCGCCATCCCCAGCCTGTCGGCCGTCGCAATCACTTCGGGATCTTTCACCGAGCCGCCCGGCTGAATCACCGCCGTGGCGCCCGCCTTCGCGGCCTCTTCCACTCCATCCGCAAACGGAAAAAACGCATCCGACGCCACCACGCTCCCCTGCAACGTGCGCTGCGCTTTCATCACCGCAATCTTCACGGAATCTACGCGGCTCATCTGTCCCGCGCCCACACCCAAAGTCGCCGCGTCCTTCGCAAAAACGATGGCGTTGGATTTCACGTGCTTGCATATCTTCCACGCAAATTTCAAATCCGAAAGCTCCGCGGCCGTCGGCTCACGCTTCGTGACCACCTTAAGTTCCGTGCCCTTCAAGTTGCCCAGATCCGGCTGCTGCACCAGCACGCCACCAAGGATGCGCTTCATCTGCAATTCCTTGTCGAAATCCAGGCCACCCTGCGGCAACTGCAGCAAGCGAAGGTTTTTCTTGGTCGCGAAGATTTCCTGCGCGCGATCGGCAAAGCCCGGCGCAACGATGCATTCAACGAAAAGTTTGATCACCGCCTCAGCCGTGAACGCGTCCACAATGTGGTTGAACGCCAGCACGCCGCCGAACGCGGACACCGGGTCGCACGCAAACGCTTTGGTATACGCATCCAGCAGCGAAGATTGCTCCGCCGCACCGCATGGATTGTTGTGCTTGATGATCACCGCGGCTGGACGCTCGAATTCCGCCACCAGACTCCGCGCCGCCTCCAGGTCCACGTAATTGTTGTAGGAAAGCTCCTTGCCCTGCAGTTGCTTCGCCGCCGCCAGCCCTTGCGGCGCCTGCTCAGCCGGTACGTACAGCGCCGCCGGCTGGTGCGGATTCTCTCCGTAGCGCAATTCCTGCTTCTGCCGAAGCGCAACATGCACCCGTTCCGGCAGCGCCGGGCGCGGCTGAATATCGAGCTGCTCGCCATTGGCAAGCAACCGCTCAAGATTCATCGTAATCAATCCGTCGTATCGCGAAGTCACCGCAAACACTTTTCGCGCAAGCTCCAGCCGCAGCCCCAGCGAAGTCTCCCTCCCCGCTTCCAGTTCAGCGGCAACGCGCCCGTAATCCGCGGGATCGCACACTACGGTCACGCTCTCAAAATTCTTCGCCGCGGAACGCAGCATCGTCGGGCCGCCAATATCAATGTTTTCGATGAGCTCCTCGGCAGGCAAATAATCCTTCGCGGCCGTCGCCTCAAACGGGTAAAGATTCACGACCACCAGATCAATCGGCAAAATTCCCTGTTCCTTCGCTTGCTGCTGATCTTCCACAAGATGCCGGCGATACAGCAGCCCGCCGTGAATCTTCGGATGCAGCGTCTTCACCCGCCCGCCCAGCATTTCCGGCCACCCCGTGAATTCCGACACATCTTTTACCGCTACGCCCTTTTCCCGCAGCAACTTCGCGGTTCCTCCCGTGGAGAGTATTTCGATCTGCAACGCCGCCAGTTGTCTCGCGAACTCCAAAATGCCGCTCTTGTCGAAAACGCTGATCAGCGCGCGCTGCACGGCCATGTCGTCCTCCAATGCGTTAGAGAAGACCTCAAGTTTACGCGGAGGACATGAATTTCGGAAAGACGGAGCTGTGGGAAAAATCTGTGCCGATCGATTAGGACTTCACGAGCGCCTTGAGCTTGACCTGCCCTTCCACCATCTCAACGACATATTCCACGTCGCGGCAGTTCTTCTGCGTCTGCAGATCCTTCGTCTTCTTGCGCACGAATTCCTTGAACCCCGCGTGTGTCACCTTCGACGTTTCCTCGCCGGCCTGCTGCTTCGCTCGCACAAACGCTTCGTACAGTTGATCGACCTTCTCCACTTCCTTCTCCGGCTCCGAACACACCACGCGAAAAGGCGCCGTCTCAACGGACGGTTGAGGCTCGGCATCGCCCTGTACCGGATGCGCCTTCGCACGCTCCGCTTCGATCGCCTTGGCCGCCGCGCCAAAGTGCCGCTGTATTTTGCCCTCTTCGCGCTGCGCCAGGCGCTTGCGAAACATCTCCCTATACTTCGCGTACGTCTGCGCCAGATTGTTGAACCGAAATCGCTGGTGGTACTTCATTTCCCCGCCGCGCTCGGCATAACGCTTGGTAATCAATTCAATCCGCCACTCGATTTCCGTGGGAGGGCGTTTACGGCCGCCGCCAAAAAACATTTCATACTCAATCTTGAGCTGGCGGACATCGCGTTCGAGTTGAGAGAGCTCTTCGTCGATTGTGGCCATGGAGGGGCAAGCCTCAACTTTTCATGCTAGGAGCCGCCGCAACGAACGTCAACGTGGAAGGCGGCCAAATACGCGGATTGAACAACCTGCACACGCCGCGCCAAGCCTGTACCTGCGGCCAGTAGTGTCTGCGCGAGAACTAGGGGGTCGGACCTTTAGGTCCGACATAAGTTCTTTCTTTCGGCCCGGCTTCAGCCGCTGAGGAGTCCGGCCTTAGGTTCTTAGACAAACGCTCTAGCACGATTGCAGCGCGCTCGCCTGCTGTGCTCCAATGGCCCCATGAATCCGAAGGGCAAAACAGCCGCCACGAAGGACCAGGGAGCGCTCTTGCGCGCCGTCCCTTCCGTAGATGAAGTGCTCGGCCGCCCACAGCTGATCGCTGTGGGCGAAAAAGTCCATCGCAGCTTCGTGGTCGAAGCTGTTCGCGAGGTGCTGAACGAAATTCGCGGAGAGATTCTCTCCCTTTCTTTCGAACAAGAAGGAGAGACAGCGCTTGAAAATATTGAACAACGCGCCGCCGCCAAAGTAGCGCAACTTCTGGCGCCCTCTTTGCGCCCGGTGATCAACGCTTCGGGCGTCATTCTCCACACCAACCTCGGCCGCGCGCCGCTGGCCGCCGGAATTGCCGAAGAAGTCGCGCGCGCGGCAACGCGCTTCTCCAATCTCGAGTACGACCTTGAAGAAGGCCGCCGCGGCAAGCGTGATACCCACACTTCGCAACTGCTCACCGCCTTGACTGGCGCGGAAGCCGCCATCGTGGTCAACAACTGCGCCGCTGCCGTCCTCGTGACACTCGCGGCTCTGGCGCAAGGCGGCGAAGTGATCGTCTCCCGCGGCGAACTGATTGAAATCGGCGATAGCTTCCGCATTCCCGAAATCATGGAGCAGAGCGGCGCCATCCTGCGCGAAGTGGGAACCACCAACCGCACACGCATCGCCGACTACGAAAAAGCCATCAACGAAAAAACGCGCCTCCTGCTTCGCGTGCATCCCTCCAATTTCACGGTCAGCGGATTTACGGAAAAGCCCGAAGTTC
>WNEZ01004663.1_pt1 | contig 12846 bp, 7 predicted proteins | sample 5400521 | NCBI WGS metagenome assembly WNEZ01 (sample SAMN13153339, study PRJNA577476) | soil metagenome | isolation source: 120 cm saprolite under Douglas fir tree site 2 hole 1 replicate 1 | place: USA:California | collected 2015-04-18 | reverse complement strand
TGGCCCTGGTTCTTATTGGACTGGTCGTACCGGCTTCACACGCCCAAGCAGCAAATTCGAACATCGGGACGGTTACCATTAATAGCGGCGCCGCAGTCACAATCCCGCTTCTCCCAAACACAGCGGTGAACGGAACGGCCACAACTACCGGCGTGACGACGGCCTGGACGCTCAAGCCCGGTCGCACCAGCGTGGCGGTGTGGGCCTATTTCACCAGTGCTGGGGTGGCCCTTCTTCACCAGACGGCGGGGAACACGACCGACATTCCTTCTTCGGCCGTAAAAATCCAGGTCGGCGGTGCGGGCGCGTTTAATCCGTTGACCACCGTCAGCCCGTTTAACGCCGCTGCTTCCGGCTTGCAGATTGGGCCATCAATTGGTATCACAGGCTTGAACAAAACCGGCAACCGCACGGATACGCTGGCCTACCAGATCGATACCACCGTCGTTCCGCAACTGCAGGCCGACACCTACATCGGGACTCTCAACATCGAAGCGCAGGCCACACCATAGCGATGGGCAGTATAAGCTCCCGTCTTTTGCCCTTTGGACATCGGCCCCGAAACGGTATTTTCGGGGCCGTATGTCTTTTTGTTTTCCTTTCGGTCATGCCTGTCCTTGGGCAGACCGTGCGGCCATTGATTGACGAGAATGTGGTCAAGGGGCCCGGCAAGAGTGCCAGCGGCAGGATCGAATACTACAACGACAGCTTGCAACCTCTCACCGTCACGCTGGAGGCAAAAAGTTTCACGGTTTCGGATACCGGCACCATGTCGTACCGGCCGGTTGACGATGCAATTCACGTGAAGTTTTCCGAGATAAGCTTTCGCGTGGAGCCAAAACAGAATTACTTCGTTTTTTACCAGGCCTACGCCGACAAATTGCCTTCCTGGGAGCTCGGCCGAGGACAAGTCAACCCAAGGTGGTTTCCCGGTCTTTCCCTTTAGCCAACGCCAGGTGGAAATCCCGTGGGAAGCGGCCAGCGATCCCGCGAAGTTGCAGCTTCATTTGGCGCATTTTAAGGTGGAACAAGGAGTAACCAGCGCGACGCCCTGAAGCCGTCTGGTTGTATGCCATGTCTGGGGGGCATAGCTCGTATCTGTCCGGCGCAGCGCTGATCCTTGGCTTAGTCACGGGATTGGTGTCTCCGCTGCACGCTCAATTCATAAGCGTGGAAGCCGGGGCGTCGAACATGGTACCTGCCCAAGGCGGCTCAATCAGTTTCGAAGGGCCAAATTTCAGTAGTTATTTCGGCGCGGGCGACTTGGGCGGAGTTTTCGGCATGGGGACCTACGTCAAGACCACGATTGGGTCTCATCAGGTGACTTTGGGTGACCAGCCGATTATCTTCGATCTCCCCACGGACATCTTCAACACCAACCATTACTTGCTGACTCGAGGAATGGGAGTCACGGCCAAGAGGGGAAAGGCCAATCTATTTATTTTTGCCGGGGGCACTGCCGTGGCCAGCGGAGCGCAGTTCTTCCAGACGGCCAAAATGGATTCGCGCGCCGGAATGCTCTTCACGGACGTTCCGCTCTCGCCCAATCTGCATTTTCTTTCGAAGACGGTGATCTCCCGAAAGCTCACTTCCATACAGGCGCTCGACTGGCGCCCCCGCAAGTGGCTCCGGACGGGGATCGCCGCGGGGGTCGGTTCCAACAAGCCCTATTTCTCGGCCACCTCCGACGTGGAAAGAGATTGGGTCTCCCTCAAGGCAGGCTATATTTCCGCCGGCAGCCAGTTCCGTCGCGTCACCGCGCCCTCCGTGTATGCATCCGAGCCTTGACCGGGAAAACATTCTGGCTGTCATGAAGCTCTCCTCCGGCGCCGTACTGACATTGGGACATCAGAATTTTCTGCAACCGCAAGGCACGGACGCCGCGGCGCCATACCTTCGCGCCACCGTCAATCAAGCGCAGGGCAGTTTTGATGTGGCTCAGTTTCGATTGGGCGCGGGCATATTTCAATCCCATACCACGGTGTCAGGCAACCTGGCGGAGGCCTTCTCGGCCGCGCGACGAATCACGAATAGTGTCGATTTTGGCGTGAGCTATTTCCGCACTCTTTCGAGCCCGATCCCGCCCATCAGCAATCTTTCGGCGTCCATTCGCGAGACATTTTCCCCCAAGCTCAGTCTCCTGCAGATCGTCAATTACTCGCAGGGCCGCACGAACGTCCTGTTCGGCGGAAGCTATGTCACCAACCGCTTCGTTGTCAGCGTGGATTACCAGACCTTGTACATGCCATTCCTTGTCAATCCCTTTTCGCAGGGCATCGGGATCAGCCTTCGGGTCCGGCTCTTCAGGAGCATGCATGTGAACGTGCAGACTTTCCGCTCCGCGGACGGACGCCTGCGTTACACCGCGTCTGGCGATTCGCTTCTGACCACCAAGTTCCGCGCGGTCGGCTCGAACGGGGAGGATCCCTTCAAACATCTGCGCTACATGGTCCGCGGCCACGTGCAAGACCAAGCGGGCAGGCCCATCGCAGGCGCCGCCATCCGCATTGGTGAACAACTTGTCTTCACAAACGCGGATGGCAAATTCTTTGTCCGCCGCAATAAAGCCGGTACCCTGGCGCTGGAAGTTGTGTTGACCGAGTTCCTGAACTCAGCGCCGTTCCAATTGGTCTCTGCTCCTCCTACAGTAAAGGTCGACCCGGAAGCCGCCACGGCAGATGTCGAAATCGTCCTCGACAGAAAATAAACTGTATTTTAGAAATCATGAAATTGGATGACCGAAGTTATAACTTGCCACGCGCCAAGGCGGCTCCAGGAAGACTCAGTCGAACCGCCAGAGCGGGGCTGGATGTATCCCATCCTCAGAGGGCTTCAAACGCATTCGACAGGTCAATCTCTCTTCATCCACCAAAGTGAGCATCTCTCCTATTTACGTAGAACCATGATACTTAGACTCCTCGGTAGGATTCCAACTTATTAGAAACAGCGCAAATCCAGACCCATCCCTTTGCTGCGAATTCCAAGGTTTACCGATGCGCGAAGCGCCATCTGACAGCCTCGACTCATTTCAATGAATCTAGTTCGAGTGGAGGATGAGGTCTTGAAATCGTCGATTCGCGTTCAGACGTTTCCGGATTGTTCTTTGTCCTATGTGTCCACCAGGGCCTCCGTGAACGCCGTACTTGACGCCTTCCCGCGTGGTCATCCAAGGTGTGTCCCGATTTGAAACGGAGGCCAATCCCATTCTTGCTTCGCCAACGCAGGAAAGGAGTTGCCCGCGCCGGGAAATAAATCCTCTTGCATTAGTTCCCAATCCGGCAATAGAATCACTAACAAATAAGGAGCCTTGTCACGATATGTGCCTAATTAAGAGGAGGTTGTGGTTTGCTCCTAATTTGGCACTCTCTTTGCTCCTGTTTTGAGAAGAGGGGCCCAGCCATGCAAACAGAAACCAAGGTCGAAATTTCATCGGTAAGATCCACTGCGCTAAATCTCTTGATTGTCGACGATGAAGTCACCACTCGGAGCCTTTGCAACGATGTGGCGCTCGAAGCGGGGCTTCATGTTTACACCTCAGCCACCACCGAGCAGGCGCTCGATATCCTGGACCAGAATCCGATCGACATCGTCGTCACGGATTTGAAAATCCCTCAAATCGGAGGGTTGGAGCTCATCAAGCGGATTCGCGTGGGCAATCCCCAGGTTTCGGTCATCGTGCTCACCCAATATGGCACCATCGAGACAGCGATCGAGGCGACGCGGCTCGGGGCGGTAGACTACGTCACAAAGCCGTTCCACGTCGAGGAGTTGCGCACCAAACTCGACCGGCTGGTGCATTCCATCGAACTCGACCAGGAAAACCGCCTGCTGCGCGAACAGCTTCGCAGCCGGCCGGGTTTCGGCGGATTGATCGGTGTCTCCCCGAAAATGCAGCGCGTTTACAAGCTCATCGAGAAAGTTTCCCAACATACCTATCCCGTCTTGATCCTGGGAGAGAGCGGCACGGGGAAGGAACTGGTCGCGCGGTCGATTCATTTCTCGGGGCCGCGCAGCAACAAGCCATTTTCGCCTGTGGACTGCTCCGCTCTGGTTCCGACGCTCATCGAGTCCGAGCTGTTCGGCTACGTGAAAGGCGCGTTTACCGGCGCGCAGCATTCCAAGCAAGGTTTGTTCGAAGCGGCCGGGGACGGCACACTTTTCCTCGACGAAATCGGCGACCTGCCCGTGGATCTGCAAGCCAAACTCCTGCGCGCGCTCCAGGAGCATGAAGTCAAACCGGTCGGTTCGAACGAGCGCGTCGGCATCCGCGCGCGCGTGATTGCCGCCACCAACCGGGATCTCGAAGCCTCCATCCGCACCGGGGGGTTCCGGCAGGACCTCTATTTCCGATTGAACGTCGTGCAAATCAAGCTGCCGCCGCTGCGGGATCGCCGCGTGGACATCCCCTTGCTGGTCAACTCGTTTCTCGAAAAGTTCTCCGATCCCGCGCGCCCGATTCACACGATTTCCGAAGATGCCATGCGCCGCATCATGGCGTACGACTGGCCGGGGAACATCCGCGAGCTTGAAAATGCGATCGAACGGGCCGTGGCGCTGGGCTCCGGGCCCATCCTCCACGTAGGGGACTTGCCGTCCAACCTGCAATACACCGCCACGGAGAAGCTACCGGAGGGCGACGAACTGGTGCCGCTGGAGGCGCTGGAGCGCCGCGCGATTTTCCGCGCGCTCCGCGAAACCGCCGGCGACAAGCTGGCCGCCGCGCGCCTGCTCGGCATCGGCAAGACCACTCTGTACCGCAAACTCAAACAATACGAATCCGAACGGCCGCGGGCCTGAACGGCCAGCCCACACATGACGTAGCAGTGAAAAATAGCCGCCCCTTGGCGTTGGCAAACGGAATTAGTACGCGTTCTTAGGTTCTTCCATCCGGCCTTCAAAGCTTTGTCGTTCCCCCGCGCTGCCGGGCGCTGGGGCGCTGTAGTGAAAATCGAGTACTGGGGCAGTGAAATCTGTGGCCCTTGCGCCCGGATTGGCCTCATGCCAGACTAAGGCCGTGCAAGAGAAACCAGTAACGAGACCGAAGGACAAGCACAAACCGCGTGCAAGCCGCAAGGTCGGCTGCCAAAATGAATTATAGAACCTACCTCGCAGATGCTTTCGAATGGCTTGAGGCACGAGAAGAAAATTCAATTCATGCGATTGTGACAGACCCCCCCTACGGCCTCAAAGAATACACGGACGTCGAGAAGGCGAAACTGCGCAACGGGCGCGGGGGAGTCTGGCGCATTCCCCCTTCATTCGACGGTTGCAAGCGAAGCCCGCTTCCAAGATTCACGGTTTTGGATGAAACCGACATTGCCGCGCTGTGTTCATTCTTCACGCGCTTCGCCAAACAGGCAATGCGCGTTCTTGTTCCGGGCGGTCACATCATGATCGCAACAAATCCCTTGCTTTCGCACTACGTGTACCTCCCCATTATGAACGCGGGTTTCGAGAAGCGAGGGGAGATCATTCGTCTCGTACAAACTTTGCGCGGTGGAGATCGTCCCAAGAACGCGCACGAAGAATTTCATGATGTATCAGTCATGCCGCGTTCCGGTTGGGAGCCGTGGGGTCTATTTAGAAAACCGTGTGAAGGTCGCGTTCAAGACAACCTCCGTAAATGGGGAACAGGTGGCTTGCGTCGCCTGTCTGGCAAGAATCCGTTTCTTGACGTGATTCAATCAGCGCCTGCCCGCACAGTGGAACGAAAGATTGCGCCGCATCCATCGCTCAAACCCCAAGCTTTCATGCGACAGCTTGTCCGTGCTGCGCTCCCGTTGGGCCGGGGCGTAATTTTGGATCCCTTCATGGGTTCGGGTTCCACAATTGCGGCTGCTGAGGCATTGGGATATTCAAGTATAGGGATTGAAAAGGATTCGGCGTACTATTCTGTCGCCACGAATTCTATCCCGTTGCTTGCTCGGTTCGCACCGAACGGGACTAACGGAATGTGCGGGGGCGCGTTTGCCGCTGCCAAGAAACCTAAAGCCAATTCACATCAAGAAGGCGGTCGCATACGTCGAGAAACAGACTGCCGAGCTCATAGACTTGTATCTGGAGCAAGCGAACGTATTTAGCGCAATCGTTGGCATCTTCGGAGTGAAGGGACTGCACGCGGTTAGCCCGTATAGGAAGCACAAGCATCCGGACGTTGCACAACAGCGATTTCCTGATTTGTCATTAAATGGCAGACTCAATCCACCGCCAGAACAAGCCTTAGAGTCTAAGGGCAGCACGCGACCTTGGGCCATACAGTCCCACTACAATCATCCCGGCTGGTATGTTGTGTGGCGCTACCTCGTGGACACCACAGAATCGATAAAGCCGGGCCATCCGGTAGTTATCTGGCGCGTAGACGTCGTATTCTTGACAGCCGATGATTGGAAGTATGAGGGAAGCAAAGCGAAACAGGGCAAGGGTGGCCGCACACACACTTTCGGAGTTTCAAACCCAGCGCAGAAACTATTTGGGGCGGCTGCCTATGCGCTACCCGGAATTCTGGTCAAAAATGGTAAGCCTGTACTGGCCGAAAGCTAGACTAATAAGTCTTTTGGCATTCTCCGTGCCTTAATTTTCAAACTGCACCCCTACCGGAAATCGACCTGGATAGTATCAATCAAGATACAAACCAGATTACAAGATTGCCTGTCGAAGCCACCCTCGCCGGACAATACATGCATCCGTAATGTCAGACGATTTTGTTTTTTTATTCGTACGGAGAGCCATGTCCACTGCGCCGGTTGCCGTTCTCTTATTGTTCAATGGCCTGCTCCTGATTGGCGCCCACTTTCTATTCGATGAAGCGCATCGGCACAGGGATTCTGTTCTCTTCAGCCTCCTCTTTTTATGCTCTGGAATGCCGGCCCTCATAGATCAAATCGTGTGGCATCGCGTTCTGTTTTCAATCTACGGAGTGAACTCTCAATCGGTGGTGGTAGTCGTTACGGCGTTCATGCTCGGCCTGGGAATCGGGAGCCTCGCTGGAGGCTGGCTCTCCGCACGATTTCCGCGGCGCGCGGTTCTGATCTTTGGGATCGCGGAACTTGGCGTGGCCGTCTTCGGCTTGTCCTCCCTGCGCATCTTTCAATGGTCGGCGGCACACACGGCTGGCGCGAATCTTCCCTCCGTCATTGTCTTCAGTCTTCTGTTGCTGCTGTTTCCGACGGTGCTGATGGGCGCGACGCTTCCTCTTCTCGTGGAGCACCTCGTCTTTCACACGAAGCGTGTTGGCCCGTCGGTCTCCACTCTCTATTTTGCGAATACGTTTGGTTCGGCCATAGCCTGTTACCTGTGTGCGACCTTTCTACTGCGCGATTTCGGCCAATCCGGCTCCGTGAGCATCGCCGCCTGTCTGAATGCCGTTGTTGGCGGCGCCGCCTATCTTTACGCCCGGCGCGAAAAACAAGACCTCGGAATAACAACGGAGGTAATCCCACCATCGAGTCCGGAATCAACCCCTGTCTCACTCCCAGCGGCGATGCTCCTGGCGGGGGCGTCAGGCTTCATTGCTCTGGGATTTGAAATCGCCTGGTTTAGGGTTTTCGCGCTGGCCTCATCGGACCGCGCCCCTGCCTTTGCCCTCTTGCTGTCGACCTATCTTGCAGGCATCGCCGCCGGTTGCTACCTCTCTGAAAAGGGAACCGGGCAACGCAAGCCGGAGACGGTAATGCGGGTCGTGGGGATTCTCTTGATTTTAGCCGGCGCGCTATCGGCGTATCTGCCGCCTCTTGTCGCGGCATTCATGTTTCGGAGTATCCCTTTCCTGGCGAGCGCACCCGCATTTTTTGTTACGGTAGCTTTGATCGGCTCTGTTCTTCCCCTGCTTTGTCGAGTGGCAATCCCAGCGGATGACAAGGCCGGACGATCGGTGAGTTTCGTGTATGTGTCCAACATCATTGGCTCCGCGCTTGGAAGTCTGGGCATCGGCTTCTTCTTGATGCAGCACTTTGGTTTGCAATCCGTTTCGCTCGGGCTAGGAATGCTGGCCGTGTTGCTGGGCTCCGCTGTCCTCATTTTCAGCACGGGCAGACCGGGAATGCCGCCAGTATGGGCCATGGGGTTGATTGCCGCCTCGATGGTTGCAGTTCCTGCGTCTTCCGGATTGTATTCGCTATTGTTCGAAAGGCTGATTTTCGGCAATCGTTCGGAAGCTGGGGTCCCATTCGCCCGCGTCGTGGAAAATCGCAACGGCGTTATCGGAGTAACGCAGGAAAGAGCGGTCTTCGGTGGCGGCGTCTACGATGGCTATTTCAACGTCGATCCGATGCATGACTCCAACCTCGTAGCTCGCGCGTACGCCCTCAGCGCTTTCTGTCCGGCTCCAAAACGAATCCTTGTCATTGGCCTGGCCTCCGGGTCGTGGGCGCAAATCTTCGCAAATCATCCCCAGGTAGATTCATTGGATGCGGTGGAGATAAACCCCGGATATCTTCAACTCATTCCACAATATGCGATGGTGCGGTCCTTCCTTCAAAACCCCAAAGTTCACGTCTATGCCGATGACGGCCGGAGATGGCTTCTTGCTCATCCCGAAGCGCGCTACGACGCGATCATCACCAATTCAAGTTTCAATTGGCGCGATCATAGTTCCGTCCTGCTATCCTCGGAGTTTCTCCAGTTGATGCGGACACACCTGAGTCCAGGCGGCGTTTATTACTTCAATACGACGGAATCCGATGAAACCATTGCGACGGCATTGCATGTTTTCCCCTACGGGTTGCGCGTCATCAATTTCGTTGCCGTCAGCGATTCACCGATTGCTGTCGACAAGGATCGCTGGATTTCGACGCTGCACCGCTATAGGATCGACGGAAAGACCGTGTTCGACCCTGTAGATCCGGCAGCCCAAAGAATGCTGGCAGGATATATGGCTTTGGCGGATACGCTAAAGGAGCCGCCGCGATTCCTGGGCCTCGAATCTTCCGATTCCCTTCGTATGCGCGTCGCAAAGCGCCTGATCATTACAGACGACAACATGGGCCGGGAGTGGCGCGGCGACTTCACCGTTCCATGGCACTGATAGTGTCCGCATTCGATCGTTACCGCAGAGAGATGGTTCCGGGTTTTCGGGGCGCCCCTCGATAAAAGCGTAGCGCACCTGCAAGGTCGAACCCGTTTCAAAAGCCCAGCCACACGCGCGAGAGAAGTACCTCCCATAGCGAATGTCAGGTGATGAGAGTTTTCCCATGCGGGAATTGCGTGTGGCCGGAGTGTCGAGATGGGAATAGACAAAGCCCGCGATCAGGCTGCGTACTCGGCAACTTATTGATTCTGTATGGCTTACGCTACTTCTGGCATTGGTTACTGCAGTGCAAGGCCAAGCGCAGGAGGCCCTCATGCTCTTGCGCAGCTATTTCCTGCACTACCGTCTGATCCGCGAAGCCATAACCGTCGTGGCGACAGCCGGGGCCGCACTGCTGTTCAGCTACTTGATTTTGCAGCCGTAATTCCAGGGGAGATGATGCCCGCAGTTGGCTGGATGCGTAGATGGAAGGCCGCAAGCCTACCGGAGGAGCGCGTGGGCGCCCTGATCCGTGCCTCCGCGCGAGGTGACTCGCTGGACCAACTGCTGGATTTGGCCCTTCAGACGCTTCTCGCGGCCTCTTCCGCGGACCGCGCGGGCCTTTGGCTGGCCGATGAGCGGCGTGGTGAACCAGGCTGGGGTTGCGTGGTCGACTCCACACCGGGCCCCATCCCCGAGCAGTGGAAACACCTCGATATTTCAACGCCGTTTTTGCGCGCCGCGCTTGAAAGTCCGGAACCTTTGCGCGTCGAATTCGGTCCGGACGAAATGTTGCCGCACCTTGGTCCCATGGCGGGGATGCGCGGCGCGATCTGGATTCCGCTCCATGCACGCCACCGTACGCTCGGTCTGGCCATGGTCAGCTATGCTCATCCGCACGCCGTATTGCATTTGGATTTGGAGTTACTGCGCACGCGAGCGGATGAGGTCGCGCTCGTCCTCGCGCACTTCCACGACAACCGGGGGAAGGTACTGGCAGCCGAGGAACTCCGTTCCCTGGTTCGGCTCTCCAGGGCCATCCTTTGTGGCGTGTCGTCGGATTCGATCCTTCCACGGATTGCTCGCGCGGCCCGGCATCACCTACAAGCGGAATTCGTTGCCGTGGGCAGACCCGGCGTATCGCCCTCGCTCGCTGAGGCTTGGGACGGCCCGGAGGAGTGGCGGACCCAGATCCAGCAGGAACCCTACCTGCACTTGTGGCACAGGGCTCTCGAGGAAGGGCGCGAGGTCGAGCTCGGAGGCGAAGTCCTTCCAACCCGGCCAGGATCAGCACCGGATCAGGCCGCGCCCGCACTGGATCGCGTGCTCGCCTTCCCTATTGAAGTTCGCAATCGGACATGCGGCGTTCTGATGGCTGGCCTGCTGCCTTCGGAGGACTCGGTTGGCGATGGGACGCGCCTCGAATCCTATGCGCTGCTGGCTGCCTTCGCCCTGGACCGGGAGGCTATGCGTTTGGAGCGGGCCGACTGGACACATTCCTTGGGACAGATTGTCGAGGAGAGCAGCGAATGTCTTTTGTTCGTGGATGTTAAGGGCCGCGTTCGCGAGGCGAGCCATCCCGCGCGCGCCTCTCTGCACCTGGATTCGGTACTCGCAGAGGAGGTACGACTCGAGGATCTCTTCGCGCCGGCTGCGCGCGATGCGGTAGCTGAATGGCGCGAGCAGGTCATCGGGCACGATTCAGGGCGTGGAATTAGCCCTGAGCGTCCAGTTGTCCCGCTAGAAGCCGCGCTTGCCGATGGCGCCGTCGTTCGCCTCCGCCTGCGCTCCACCATCGGGTCCTGCGGAAGTGACGGCCCGCGATGGCTGCTTCATTTCGAGGACCACGGCTCCCGGAAGGCCCTGCTTGAAGCCGAGGGGCGCCTGGAAGCGGAAATGCTTGGACTCATGGATTCGATCGATTCCGGCGTGTTGTTGATGGACGCGGTAGGGAATATCCGCGTCGTTAGCGACCGCTTTGCCCAAATTATGGGATTGGAAGCGCGCAGCCTGCTGGAACTAGGTACGCTCGACGCCTTGATCGACAGCCTTGCGGGGCGCTTCAACAACCCGGCGGAAGCAGCGGCGCGTTGGCGTGAACAGGCGGGCCGGGGGGACGAAGCGAGCTGGGACGAACTCGAACTCCTCCGGCCGTCTCGCAAGATCGTGGAACGCTTCACGCGGCCCCTGTTTAACGCCGGCGGCGCGCGGTTAGGCTGGCTCGAGGTCTACCGTGATATTACCGGCCAGCGGCTGATCCAGTCCAAACTTTTGCAAACGGAAAAGATGGCCGCGCTCGGCCAGCTTGTTTCGGGCATCGCCCACGAGCTCAACAATCCGTTGACGAGCATCCAGGGATACGCGCAGCTCCTGCTCAGCCGCCGCTCCCCGTCGGATCGTATCGCAGATGCCAGGCGAATCTCACAGGAAGCGGCGCGCGCTGGCCGAATCGTGAAAAATCTTCTCCTATTTTCCAGGGAAGCCAAGCCAGAGCGCCGCGCGGTGAATCTGAACGAAGTGATCGAGCGCACGGTCGCCCTGCGCGCCTACGAACTGAAAATCGAAAACATCGCCGTGGATCTCTTTTTCGATACAGCCCTGCCGCAAGCTCTGGCAGATGCCGCGCAGCTACAGCAGGTGGTCCTCAACCTGATCGTCAACGCCGAACAGGCCATCCAGCAGGGGCGGGGACAAGGTGGCGTGCACGGCCGGATCGGCATCCGTACTCGCCGGCTTTCCGGTGACCGCATCGGGATGGAAATCCACGACGACGGCCCGGGCATTCTCCCTGAGATCGTCTCACGCATATTCGACCCGTTCTTCACGACAAAGCCTGTGGGCGTAGGCACGGGTCTGGGACTTTCGATCGTCTATGGAATTGTGCAGGAGCATGGCGGTGAGGTCGGCGTTGAAAGCCAGCCAGGCCGGGGGGCGACGCTGACCGTCCAGCTGCCAGCGCTTTCCGCCGCTGCGCTTGATTACACAGGAGAAGAACCGGCCGCCAGATCACACACGGCGGCGGTCGTCCCGGTTCCGCGCATCGTCCGGGTGGCGTCCCGTCCCGAGCGGATTCTCGTTGTGGAAGATGAGCCCACCGTATCGCAATTGATTGCCGACGTGATGTCGGAGGAGGGCCACCCTGTGGAAACGCTGCTCGACAGCCGGGAAGCGCTGGATCGTTTGAAAGGCAATAAATATGACCTGATCATCTGCGATTTGAAAATGCCGCACTTGGACGGGGCCGGTCTTTTTCGTGAGCTGGTGGCACGTGGAAGCCCTTTGCAGCACAGGCTTCTATTTGTAACCGGGGACACGATGAGCCCGCGGTCGCTGGAGTTTCTGAATTCGTGCGGCTTGCCGTACCTGGCGAAACCGTTTTTGGTGGAAGAGTTGAAAGAGGCGGTGCGCCGGGCTCTCGCCGCGGCGCCCGCTGCGGAAGAAGCTGTCGCCGGAGCAGTGCGGTCAAGAGCCGTTGCGAGGGAAAAATGAGTTCAATGGGCCGAACGATTTTTATTGTCAGCGCCGATTCGGCTGTGACGCAAGGGTGCATTCAGGAACTGGTATCGTCCGGCGTGCACTACCAGATGAGGACGGCCAGCTCGATCGAGCAGGCGCTCAAGGAATTCCGGCGCACCCCACCGTCCGTCGTGTTTCTCGATGAATCCGCCATAGATGCGACGCATTGCAGGGGCCCGCTCGAATCCGCAGTCGCGCTGCTCACCGAGACGGCGCCCGTCGTGGTCGCCGCGACGCGGGAAAAGCAAGCTTCACTGGCGTTCCTGATTGCTTCCGGTACTGTCGATTTTGTCGCGCGAACGGACCGCTTTCTGCCTATCGCCGCG
>WNEZ01011390.1_pt1 | contig 12847 bp, 10 predicted proteins | sample 5400521 | NCBI WGS metagenome assembly WNEZ01 (sample SAMN13153339, study PRJNA577476) | soil metagenome | isolation source: 120 cm saprolite under Douglas fir tree site 2 hole 1 replicate 1 | place: USA:California | collected 2015-04-18 | reverse complement strand
CGCGATCGGTTGGGCCGAACACTTCCGGCAACCGGAGATCGTCCAGATCCTCAAGGGCGAATTGCGCCGAGGATGAGCGGTCGACGATTCGCCGTGATGAATCACCGACGCACGGCTCGCGGTCATCGACCCGACTTTCGCGGAGCCTCAGCCGGTCATCCACCGTTTCCCGTCGTATTCAAGATGCTCCACAACCGCCAGCGCGGCATCTCTGCCGAAGTACCGCTCGACGACCCGGAGCGCCAGATCGATCCCGGCGGTCAGGCCGCCGGCCGTTGAGATGTTGCCGTTCTCGACAAATCGAACGCCGCGGACCCACTTGACCGCGGTAAACTCCTTCTCCAGGCGATCGATCGCCTCGTGGTGGGTCGTCGCGCGTTTGCCGTCCAAGAGGCCCGCCTTGGCCAGCTGACGTGCGCCGATGCAAACTGACATCGTCACGTCCGCTGTGTGGTGGACCCTTCGAAGCCACTCGAGCAACGCTGGCGAGCCGCTTTGCGCCGGCACGACGACGACCTGCGGCAATGGCGCGGTGGAAAAGGTGTAGTCGGCAATCCGGCCATCGACCGGCTCGCGTGTCTCAGAGACTGTAAAGATCTTAAATCGTGGAGCCGGTCGGTTGGACCCCGGGGCACGATGCCATGTTTCAAAAACGGCCATCGGGCCGACGTAATCGATTTCCGTCGTTCCTTTCGAAATAGTGCAGGCGACCCGAATCAAATCGCTGGCTGGCGGCGTGAGCTTGTCGTTGAAAGCGCCGGCGTCCAAGGCCCGGGTTTGCTGCGCGAAAGCACGCCTCGCTGGGAAGGCACCCACACCCAGCGCATAAGCGGCGCTTGCCAAGAAATGTCGACGGTCCATCCAATCCCTCCATTGGCCAGCTTCAATGGACCTGGCCTGGCCGCTTCAACCCGCGGCTGCTCCTCTTCCTTCCCGCGCTGCGTTCGCGCTGAGCTGTACGCCGAGAGCCTTTCGCGGACCAGCACGATGGAGCGGCCGCCTTGCCATCGTCCAACGAATGCCGCTCCTTGACAGTCTACGGAAGCGTCGCCTGTCGCGCCCGGAGATTGTAGTGGTCGGACATCACCAGACGTCTGCCTGACAACGCGAGCCCTTCGATATCGTCGAAGCGCGCGTCGCAGCCATTGCCGTCAGCAAACTGGTTGGGCACACGGCTGGTGGCGCCGGCGAGCCGCTCCACGCTGGAGCTTCCGGCCGGCAGGAGATTGAGCGTGTCGCCGCCGTGCGTCATGAAGATCAGATTTCCGAGGTTGTCGGCCACGATGGCCGCGGGTAGGCCTTGGGCTCCGAGCACGCTCGCTGGCAGGCGGGTGGTTACTGCGCCGGTGGTGACGTCGATCTGCCGGATGCTGTTGTTGGTGTAATCGGTGACGTAGAGCGTATTGCCGAGCAGTGCCAGGCCCGAAGGCTGACCAAAGCTCGCCGCTGTCCCCACGCCGTCAGCCGAGCCATTGGCTCCGCTGCCCGCCAGAGTCGTGGTCACCCCGGCCGGTGTAATCGCTCGAACGCGGCGGTTGCCCGCGTCAGCGACGTACACCGTGCCGTTCGCGTGCACAGCGATGCCAAACGGGTACTGAAAGCGCGCGTTCGGGCCGGTGCCGTCCTGAAAGCCGCAGCTCGATCCGGCCAGCAGCGTGCTCATTCCGGTTGAGTCCACGCTGTAGATACGACAGTCGCTGATGCCGCTGACGTACAGCCTGCCGGTGGCATCGATGGCGATTCCCACCGGGGAGTTGCCGACCGTGGTGGAGAACGTGCTGACCGTGCCGCTTACCGAAATGCGGCGAATCGCAGGATACAAGTCGTCGGCGAGGAAGACGTCGCCGTTGGGCGCGAGGGCGATGCCCGCCGGGCCGGTGAAGGTAGCGGTGCTCGCCGGGCCGTCCATGCGTCCCGATTGTCCGGTGCCCGCGATCGTGCTGACCGACACGCGCTCGCACAGAGTAGCCGCGGCCGAGCCGTCGACAACCACGCTGGCGCTTCCTCCCGGAAGGGACAGGCCCTCGATCAACGAGCTCGAAGCGAAGAGCGTGCTGGAGTAGCTCCCCATCCGAGGTGAGAACGCCACCGTCACCGCCGTCCTTGCATTTGGCGCCAACTGAACCGGGAGCGGCGGCGGATTCACCAGACTCACGGCCTGATCGCCAGCAAAAGCGAGCCAATCGACAGTGATTGGATCGCTCCCGGAGTTGACCAGATTCACTGTCGACTGTCGGGTCTCGCCCGGCGCCAACACGCCGAAGTGAATCGCGGTCACCGGGTTTGACTGTGAGTCGAGGAACCTCAGCTGGACATTCGTGCTGATCGGAGTACCCGAGGTTTCGGAGGCGGGATCGAGTGGTGGGCAGCCATCTGGAATTGAAGAGGAAGCATCCAGGTATCGCATCTCGTTCTGAAAGGTGACGCTGGTGCAGTAGCGATCGGCGATGTCCCTGTTTGCGCACCACGGCCCGATTTGACGGTCAAGGAACTCGCGGGCGGTGTGGCTGTCGCCTCCCGCGGCTGCTATCCAGGCAAACACATCTGAAATGGGCGGCAGGGAAAACGCGCGCATCGAGCGATCCGCCGATGAAACGAGCGCCAATTGGCCACGCCCGGCTCGATGAGGATCGCGCGCCCTCGTTCCAGGGATCGGGGGCGAGGAATCCCAGTTCGACGGGTAGGCCCGGCGATAGGGACCATAGTAGACCTGATCCAACATCGCTTGAACGTTTCCCTCGTGATTGAATCCGGAGGCCCCAGTGGTGCACGCCGCAGAGTTATGCTCGTCGACCGGCCGAATGATGCTTTGGGCCAGGGAATTGAGCCCATGATGATCCCAGTAGCAGCCTCGAAAGACGTGGTAGTACGGATCGTCGTTCGGGTGCTCGGTGAGCTCAAGCCCACCCCGCTGCCTTAGCGCGCCCGGATAGACGTAGCTCTCGACGAAGTCGGCACAGCGTTTAGAACAGGCGAAGCGCAAGGTCCCGACCGGCTCGCATTGGTAGTGATTGGCCAGGTAGTAGCGCGCATCGGTCAGCCAATGGCCTCTGCCGCTGTGGTAGCGATTGTAGGTCGCATGGCCGATTTCATGCGCAAGCGACCGGATCATGTGACGATATTGATTCGGATCCCTCGCGTTGGCGTCCTTGAAGAGGACTGTGTCCCAGACTGTGGTTGGAGTCCCAAAGACTGGCTGATTGATGGTTATGGCCAGGTCGGCCGGGAGATGGCCGCTATTCTGGAGTTGGCTCATCGCTGCGCTGACCAGGGGAAAGAGATCGGCCGCCATCGCCGAATTGTGATCTGGAGTGTCGAGCTGGCGAGGCCAGTCCACGTTCGTGGTACCGACGGCGAAGGTTCCAAAGTCCACTCGATCGCCGGTACCGGCATGCACCGACATGCTGGGCGAATCCCATTCGAACGTCTTGTTGGCGACCAGAAAGTCATAGACTTCTCCCGGGATGGCGAGTCCGACCGTCACATAGGCCAGCCACGCATCGAGCGGCGCCCTCCACCAGGGAAAGTCGTGCGTGCCAACTCGAAATCCTTGCAATGACGAAGCCTCGACACTGAGAAAGACGTCGCCGTCGCAGTCGGTGGAGGCGCGAATCCTCACGCTCCCGTCCGCGGCCGTATAGTCTTCGCCACAGTATGAGTCGCCGAACGTCCCCGGCTGCTTGGCCACCACGTGCAGGCCATAACAGGGCTTGAATTGTCTATTTTCAGGGCGAAATTCGAGGTCCCATTCTCCGTCCCCGCGGAGGTAGTAGGGGCATTGGAATGTCGCGTTGATAAAGTATCGGCCGCTGAAGTCGGCGCGCGCGCTGCGCGAAGACAGGCACAGCCCGACAAAAAGTATGAGGATTGAAAGTCGGAAGATCGGGCCGCGGCGCGAGGGCGAACCGAACGACCCCTTCGACTCGAACGGCAAATGACTTGGCATGCGCGTTTCTCCTTGCCGCTAAACGCGCAATGCGCGGCAAAGGGCTGTCAGCCGCAGCGCACCTTGGGTGCTGACAGTGTTTTCCAACATCCTGCGCGTTTGTCTTACGCATGAGAGGAGAAAACATGTTGCCCAAATACGCCACCGTGTTCGCGGCGGCCATCGCGCTGAGCGGTTGCCACGGCCAGTCGCAGGACCCATTGAATCCAGCCGCGTCGCAGCAGGCACGCGCCGACTTGAAAGAGTCGCTCGACAACTACTTGAGGACGGCGCCGAAGAAGAGCGACTTTCGAACGGTGCTCAATCCAAGGATGGAAGCGCTCCAGGGTAACCCCAGCGACCCGGTGCCTTCGAATATCGGGTTGCTGAAGGGCATGTCGCCATCGCCTCAGTCCGGGCTGGACGCGTTCAGCCCAATCGTCGTCAAAGCGGTGCAAGCGAGGCTGCGAGAATCCCTGCGAAGGGAGCCCACCGCAGACGAGGTGGTAACTGAAATCAGGACGGTCGAAGGTAGACAGGCCACCGAGATCGGCGATCAGCTGGACAGTCGTCGGGGGGAGATCGCCGCGATCTATGCGGACATCGCTTCCCTCAACCAGCAGGGAAAGACGGGGGAGGCGCGAAAGAGGCTGAACGATCTGCGAGCGCTCAGAGAAGCCGCGGTTGACTCATGGTACCAAACACACGGGATCGCGGCGGGCAAGAGCGACACACCCCAGGAAGCGGTTTCCCCGGAACAGGCGGTGGCAGCCACCAGGGATCTGTTGGTTGGTTACCTCAACAATGGTGTCACCGACTCGCGATGAGGTCGGGAAACACGCGGTCCGATTGTAGCTTAGAGCGGGGTTCGCGCCTGAACCGAGATCATCGCTCCAAACGGAGTGGGAATCCGAACGCTGTAAGTGCCAGGGGGCAGGCCGCCAGAGACGGAGCTCGACTTGCCTAGCCGCTGCGCGCGACGGCAGCGGGCTCGGCAATGTCGAGCGTCGTCACGCGGCGGAGCTCGCGACGATGCTTCGTATCGTCGAAGGGCCGCCCGCGGTGCATCGTCGCGCGGTTGTCCCAGATCACGAAATCGCCGACGCGCCACGAATGGCGATACACGAACCGCGGTTGGGTGGCGTGCTCGATCAGGTCGCGCAGCAGGAGCCGGCCTTCGGGAACCGGCCAATCGATGATGCGTGACGCGTGAGACGCGACGTAGAGTGCCCGGCGGCCCGAGCGCGGGTTCGTCCGGACGATCGGGTGAACGGCGCCCTTCAATTTCTCCTGCTCGTCCTCGGAGAATTCAAACCCCAGCGTCTGACGCGAGTAGGCGATCGAATGATGAGCACGGAGGCCCTCGAGCTGTGCCTTCATCTCCAAGGGCAGCGCATCGTAGGCGGCGCGCATGTCGGCGAACTCGGTCTCGACGGGAACCGACGGGACGATTCTCGCTGAGAGCATCGAGTAGCGTCCGGGAGGATCCACGAACGACGCGTCGGTATGCCAGAGGCGATTACCGAGCCCGTACATGCGACGACGGTCGCTGGGCGCTAAGACCCCGCCGGTCTCGTCGACGTTCGAGATGTCGGTGAGCGCCTCGTCCCCCAGGCGGTTCTTGCCAATGGTGGCAGCGCCCGTCCGTGCGTGGAGCTGACCGTCGAAGCGCTGCGCGAAATTGAGCTGCTCGGCGTCGGTGAATGGCTGATCGCGGAAGACGAGCACGGCGTACTCATCCATCCCCTCGCGGATCTCGCCGAGCGTTTCGCGATCATGGACCGCGCGAACGTCGACCTGACTGACCTCGGCGACGAAGCGCGGGTGGAGCCTTTGGAACTTCAGCGTCATCCTACGATAGGCGTAGGCCGACCGTGGACGCGGAGTCAACCGACTTCTGGCTGGCTCCACAGTGCGTACAAGATTGCTGATGCGCTTGGAGGAATTACAGGGGCGACATCAAAAAAATGCGGGTCGCGCCATTGTGGTTACCGCTACCCACAATTTGCCCGCTATCGTTGATTCCGTAGGCAACTGTTGGGATCCAGCCCGCAGCCGGATCGATTAAATCAACCAGGCGTTGGGAGACCCCGCTTGTGTAAAGGAATGCGCGCCCGTTAACAGCACCGACCACCTGATCACTGGAGTTGATAGCAAAGGCGGTGCCGGCAGGACCGGAGGAAAGATCCGAGAAGGTGGTGCCGTCGTAAAAGAAGGGATGCAGCCCGTCCGTGCTCGGAAAGATCGCATAGCCGACAATGTGGCCCGCGTTGTTGATCGCTTCGCCCTCACCAGGGGAATTCTCACTACCAGGAATAATGTCGCCTACGCTGTAATGATCGTTGGGGTCGCTGTGGAGGATCGGGAATCCAGTGCCTCTCAGAGAAAACGTGCCTGTCACCTGGCCATAGTCGTTCACACCAAGGGCGCTTCCTTGGTAGCTGCTCCCACCGAAGCCTGGTTCATAGTCGGTACCGTTGAAGTAAGAGTTAAACGTTCCCGTTGTTGCGTGGGGCATGTCCGGAGTCCAGAGAAAGCAAACCCCCGGATATCCAGAACCAACGACCTGGCCGACGCTGTTGAGGCCAGCGCCATTCACCGTATACCCAGAAATCAGGCCGCCGATGCTCGTCGCACTGCCGCTGGTGCCATTGGGGACGTCGGGAGTCCAAAGGAAGGCGCCGCCGACGCCGTTGAAGAGCACTTGACCGTAGTCGTTGACCTTGTAGGCCCCCGACTGACCACCCGCGGATGGCCCGAGGTCGGTCATCTGACCCGCGCTGCCGTGAGGAGTATTTGGGGTCCAGAGGAAGCCGTTTGCAATACCCCTCACGGATACGGCAAATCCAGACACCTGGCCGTAGTTGTTGATTCCAAAGGCTTGGTCGAACTGATCATCCGGGTTAAGCGTTCCCAAATCAATGATCGAGTACGTTGGCTGAGACATCGCGGGTGGGACTGCAAGCAGCAGAAGCAGGCACGGCGCTGAGGCGAACCAAACTGACAGATGAGTCTTGCGTTGCATCGTAAACCTCTAAGGGTCCGATAATGGGGAGAATTCCCCGGCATTCCTTTGAGTAAGCGCTGGTCGAAATGCTGGATGCCGAGGGCAACCGAACCATCGCTCGAGATACTCAACTCCTTCATTGCCGTAGCAACGCACTTGATATCGTCGAATCCTTTCGGCCGTTCGTCACAACCGAACGGCAAGTCATTGGAAAATTGATCCGCCTCTTTGAGACGACTGTCCTGCGCTAGAGCACGGCTCATGCCATGCGGATGGGGCCGCGAACTTGCCCGGGGCTATCGGCAACGGTTGCACGGAGGCAACGCCGAAGAGTCGTGCGTTGCATTTGGGCAACCGACTCGATCGCAAAATGCCAGGGCGGCACGAATCGGCGCTGCGGCAAGGATGTGTTTCACGACTTTCTTCGAAAGTGGTGGCAGAGCGCGAGGAGTACCAGCAGAACGGATGGTTCACCCCCCACGGTCGCGCAATGTGAGCCACCCGGTGCGGCGGGGCGGGGTTGGCCAGCGTCGGGCGCGATGCCCAAAACCCCTTGTATCCTTTCCCAGTGCGCGGCACACGCGCTCTGCACCGGTGCGCAGGTGAGCAGTCCGAGAATCTGCGAAAAGCTCATCATCGGCAGAAACGTCTGCCCTCCATCATCGCTGTAGCCCAAGCTGAAACCGTCCTGGAACATGTCCCCGCAGGCGAAGATGCGCGAAGTGCCCAGCCGCTGGCCCAAACACCTCAGGCGCGGTCCCGACCGCCTTGCGAAGCTGGTCGCCCCCGCGGGACGGACGTAAAGATTCCCCTCCAGCTGGCCGGCATAGAGCGCGCCGTCCGTTGCGCGCAGGAACGAGGTGAACGCTCCGGAAACCGTCAACGCTACCTGGACCGTCTGCCCACCATCCGTCGTAATCGCAATGGAGTCATTGGCCCCCGCGAGAAGGCGCAGGTAAACGGTGTTCGCGTCGGCAGGATCGATGGCGAGGATGCTCGGCTGAGTCCCCGCGCCCGCCAGCGTAGCCATCGTATTCCAGGTAGTGCCCCAGTCGGCACTGCGCAGCAGGGTCGCACCTCCTCGAATTCCGACCTTGGTGGCGTAGACGACTCCCCGCGCCGAGCGCGCGCTCTCAACGCTGGTCACCAGATCGGACGTCGTATACAGCGGGGCGCCGAACGTCGTCCCGCCATCACGCGAAGCGACGATGGAGCTGCCGTTGATCGCGGCGAGGATGGCCAGGACGAAGCCTGGGTCGGTGGGATCGGCAAAGACGTCGCTGACCACTGACCCGGCCACCGAGCCGCTCGAAGCCGGCCAGGTGCAAGCCACGTCCACCGATCGCCTCAGGTCGACCGAGTCCTCAAGAATCGCTCCATCCGCCGTGATCTGATAGAAGCTCACGTTCGCCGGCGACAAGCTCGACGTAGACCCGCTCGTCACGTAGGGCTCGCAAGCGTAGCGCCAGCTCGCGCCGTCGTCCTCGGACACCAGCAGCCCGAAATTGCTGCCGAGCAGGATCCGGTGCGGTGCGGAGGCCGGGAAGTGCACGCTCAGCTCGTCGGGGAAGGCCCCGTTGGCGTGCGCGGCAGAGACGGCCAAGGCGACTGCAAAAGGGGCCAACCACGAGATGGAAGGGCGCGGGCCGGAATGAAGCCGCTGCCAGCGGCTTGGAATCACGTCACGGAGCTTGACCTCTCGCTCCGTGCCGCGCGGACGCGAAGTGCCTGGGACCTCTCTGGCCACAACGCGGATCAGCGCTCCTTAGCAGCGGCGGACTCGGCCGCGCCGTCGATGGAACAGCATGGGTATCAGCGCCAAGGCAAAGAAAGGCGCCAAGGAGCCGCCGGTCGCGCTGCAACCGCCGCTGTTGGTGTGAAGCTTTACGATCTGAAAACCGTTGTCCTGACTGCTGAACCAGATGTCGCCGGAGGACATGCCCCGGTCTTTGGGGAAGCTCGGCCGCGAGGTCGTCCAATCCATTGGACGATTGAAATTCGCGCCGGCAAATCGGTAGTACTGGGAGCCGGGGAGCACATCCGTACCCCTGGCCGGCGGTTTATAATAGCCGATTTCTTTCGGGTTATTGACGTCGTGGATATCGAAAATCCGCAGTCCCGCGCTGAAGTAGCTGCAGGCAGCCGTGGTCGCATTGTTCCTATCGTCGACGTTGCAGTAGTGGCTCGAGTAGCCAAACACGCTCACACCGGTGGCGGTATCCGCGGGACCGGAAGCGGTCTGTGAACAATTCGCCGGGTCGTTCATCTCGAGCATCAGCTTCGAGACGACCCTGGGGTTCGCCGGATCACTGATGTCGATGATCCTCGCGAAGCCGTTGGGAGACTTGCCCGCGGCGCATCCGCTCGCATGCAAGCCGCCCTCGTCAGTGAAGATGATGTACGGCTTGCCGGCAATCTTCACCCGGAGGGGTTGCTGCGCTCCGATACTCCCGTCATCCCAGCTAAGCTGGCCGATGACGCGGATCTGGGGATTGGATCGTCGGGCCTGGATGTCGCTCGTATCCAGGATGAGCAGCCCGTTCTGTGCCGTGGCTCCCCCGAACTGAGTGAAGTAGCCGGTGTTGCCGTCGTCGCTGATCTCGAGGTCGTGGAAGATCGGATTCAATGGAGATGGCGCCGTCCAGAGCAGGAGCTCCCTCGGGTTGCTCGGATCCGACACGTCCACTGCCACCAGGCTCGGGGAAGATCTCAGAGGCGTGATGTAGTACGTCTTTCCGTCGGGAGCGAACTCCCCTGTATGGCCGAAGCTACCGGGCAGATTTACATCGGCCAAAAGGACCGGGTGCCGGCAGTCCCGGGAGATGTCATAAATGGAGAAGCCCGGGCCTCCTCGTTGCCCGCCTGCCAGCAGCTGGCGGCCCCCATGTACTTTCAGAGACTCCCAGGGATCCAGCATCGAAGCCGTGGTGAGATACTCAGTCACTACCGGATGGCTCGGATCGGAAGCATCGACCACCAGCGTCCCGAGATGCTGTTGGGCGGCGTTGTTCGACGTATCAAAGTAACCACAGGTCTTCCACGCGGTGAACTGCCAGCTCCCGCCCTCCCCCTGAAACTGGCCAACGAGGTCGGTGTTGCAGGTGAAGCCCTGTTTATTCGCTCCGCTGTCCTGCTCCGCCTGGGTCGTCATGCCTTGCAGGCCACTCTCGGGCCGGTCAGCCCTGCCACTGCGGCATGTCGCCTTGGGGACACTTGCGGCCGCGTGTACCGACGCCCAGGGGACGAGTGCGATCAATCCAGAGCAGATCAAAGCCTTGTTCCAAGTCATGCCATCCCTCCTCAAACATCTTTCACGGGTGAGCTGCACTTTCTCAAAGCTGTCGATGCTATTCCCCTCCAAAGCTGACTTCGGTGAGATTCAGGGAGCAACAAAGATACCACGGCCATCGCAAACAAGATCGAGGCGCTGTCGGGGAGCAGTATCGGCGTCGTGTCCCAATGCTGATGCCACGCGATTTCGGGCGGTTTATACGAAAGTCAAAAACCAGCAGGTCTAAAGCCGGGTACCGGTGATGAACCAGGCTTTGACCTTTGTTAATTCGACTCGAAGAGGTACAGAAGGCACCTCATGCCCTCACCCGGGAGGAACCATGACCAGTGCAAACCTCGCTTCTGACGCGGGACACCAACAGGACCTAGTCGGCCAAACGGTCGTCGTGATCGGCGGGAGCTCGGGCATCGGCCTCGAGACCGCCCGCCTCGCACGCGCCCGGGGCGCCGACGTCGTCCTCACCGCTCGCGATCCGGACCGCCTACGAGACGCGGGACGTCAGATCCACGCACGTAGCACGACGGCCTTCGACGCCACCGATCGTGCTCGCCTCGAACGGTTCTTCGAGGATCTGCCCGGGCCGGTCGACCACGTCATGCTCACGGGTGGCGGGCCCTACTACTCTTCGTTGAAGGACATGGACTTCGCGGCGGCGAGCCGCGCCATCAACGAGCGCCTGCTGGTGACGCTCGCCGTCGCCCGCTCCGGCGCAGCCCGGATGCGGCCGCCCGGCACGCTGCTGTTCATCGGCGGCACCGGCGGCCGCCGCGCCGGCGTCGGTCTCACGCTCATCTCGGCGCTGACCGCGGCCCTCCCGGCGCTGGTCGCGAACCTGGCGCTCGAGCTGGCGCCGATCCGGGCGAACCTCATCGCCGCCGGCTTCGTCGACACGCCCCTGTCCGCGTCGCTCCTCGGCGACCAGCTCGAGGCACGCCGAGCGGAGCTCCGCGCCACGCTCCCCATCGGCCGCGTCGTCGGACCGGCCGACGTCGCGGCGCTGGCGGTCCATCTCATGACGAACACCGCGGTCACCGGCGCGACCTACGACATCGACGGGGGCCAGCAGCTCCTGTCTAACCGATGAGGGACCCTGTGGACAACCACGCAACGGAGATGACCAAGACTTCCCGCGAGCAGGTCGCGCTGGCGGTGTTGCGCGTGGCGGTCGGCGCGATGTTCGTCTGGGTTTTTTTCGAGAACCTGGGCAAAGGCGCGTACACGCCATCGGGGTACAAGGGAGTCATCGACTACTACGTGAAAACCGGACACGCACCCGCTGTCTGGAAGGGGGTCATCTCCGCGATGGCAGACAACGCGCGCATCGTCGCGCCGCTGCAGGCCGCGACCGAGCTCGGGTTCGGCGTGCTCTTGCTGGCGGGCGCCGCCACGCGCGTCGTCGCCGCCGCCGCCGGAACGTTCCTCTTCAGCCTGTGGGTGACGGAGCTCGGCACCTCCTGGATCTGGGAGCTGGGCATGCCCGTCGTCGTCGCATTCAGCCTCGCCTGGGCGCGGGCGGGACGCACCTTTGGCGTGGACGCCCTGATCGCGCGCCGGTTTCCAGGTTGGCGCCTCGGATAGGTCGATTGGCATGCGCGTCAGCGTCGTCATCCCCACGTACGACGAGGCGGGCTCGATCGCGCGCGTCCTCGACGAGATTCCCGCGTCCCTGGTCACCGAAGTGCTCGTCGTCGATGCGGGCTCGACTGACGGGACGCGCGAGATCGCCGCCGCACACGGCGCGCGCGTCATCGTCGAGCCGCGCCGCGGATACGGTCGCGCCTGCCTGACCGGCCTCGCAGCCGCGAGCGACCCGGACACCGTCGTGTTCCTCGACGGGGATTACAGTGACCGGCCTCGCGAGCTGGGTCGCCTGATCGACCCGATCCGCGAAGGGGGCGCAGACGTCGTCCTCGGATCGCGGCTTGCAGGCGGCCTCGTGCCTGGCGCGATGCCGTGGCACGCCGTGTTCGGCAACCGCCTCGCGGCGAGCTTGATCCGATGGCTGTACGGCATCTCGCTGACCGATCTCGGGCCGTTCCGGGCCGCGCGCTACGAGGTGCTGCGGGCGCTCGATCTGCGCGAGATGACCTACGGGTGGGCCGTCGAGCTGGTGACGCGCGGCGCAATGCGCGGATATCGCGTGATGGAAGTACCCGTCAGCTACCATCCGCGCATCGGCGTCTCGAAGATCAGCGGAACGTGGAGAGGATCGATCGGCGCCGCCTGGTGCATCCTCTCGGGCATCGTGAAGAACCGGCTGCGCGCGGCGACGAGTCCAGCCGAACCGGGACCGGCGACATGAGCCGGCGCGGGATCGATTGCGGAACAGAAGAGATCCGCGGCGCCGTCGTGCTCATGGCGAAGGCTCCCCGAGAAGGTTTCGTGAAGACGAGACTGACCGGCGCGTACCCAGCGCGCGACGTCCTCCAGCTCTCCGAGTGCATGCTGCGCGATACGTTGGCGCTCGTCCAGACGCTTTCTCGCGTCCACGTGGCCGTGATGTGCCCCTCGGAAGACGTGGCCGACATCGAGGCCCGTTTGCCGGCGGGCGTACACGTCGTCGGGCAGTGCGGCAACGGGCTCGCCGCCGCGCTCGTTTCGGCCTTCGAACATTTCCTCCCGG
>WNEZ01019287.1_pt1 | contig 12852 bp, 7 predicted proteins | sample 5400521 | NCBI WGS metagenome assembly WNEZ01 (sample SAMN13153339, study PRJNA577476) | soil metagenome | isolation source: 120 cm saprolite under Douglas fir tree site 2 hole 1 replicate 1 | place: USA:California | collected 2015-04-18 | reverse complement strand
CATAATCGTTCTTTGACACGTTCTGAAGTTTTCCCGGTTGGTGCGGCGTCCGGGGCTCAAGCGAGGTCACTCAGACAACCGCGAGGTGAGTTTGAGAGGGTTAGCAAGGGTCTATAGCTAAGCGCTGGTTGAGGAGAACAGGAGCTAATGTCGAAGGCAAGATAGAGTCCCGAGGCGTTGGACTGATTTATCCGGTTGGCGGTGAGCCCGGAGCCCGAGCAAGATCGACTCACAATGAACCCGCAAGGGAGTTGTGGGAGAAGGTCAGCAAGGGTCTAAACGCGAGCTACTGGCCGAGAGGAATGAGTTCAACATCACCTCGGGACTCTTAATTTTTTGGTGCCGTGATCGCCCTCCCCCTCGCATCTAGTGCTTTCCCCTGGGGCCTCCCCCAGTGATCTTCTGTGCCCCCTGTGGTTCAGCCTTTTTCCTGTTGAGCGATACCTCTTTAAAGTTCATACGACCTTAGCGCCGTAGGCTGCGATTCTATTCATACCTCGCTAACCCTGTCATTCTAATATATCGAGAAAAAGGGGGTACCCATAAAGCGCTGGTTCTCACCCTCGGAGGAAATAGACACAGGCGAGGAACAGGGAAATTAGATTCGGGTGCTGGAAACGGGGTCGATGATGTATTTCTGAATCAGGACGGGCCATTCTTTACTCCCGACAAGACAGCATTTATACCATCAAGCAACCAGGCGATCACGACGAACACGGAAGTGGACTTCAACTCAGTTGCGGACAAGGACGCCTTCATCTTGTTGCATGAGTTGGGTCATCAGGTAGGTATTTTTCCGGCCGATTTATTCAAATGGATCAGCGGGAGCCATTCGCGTCGAGTACTCGAGAATTGCTTCAAGGAGGTACATCTTGACTAGAAGTACGAGGAATCGGGTTGGTCTGCTCGTGATCGCTGTGTCTTTCATCCAGACAGCGTCAGTATGTCAGAAGGGGGGGGCCGTTCGCATTAAGATCATCGGAACGCGAATGGACTACTGTGAGGTCGATCCGGATTTGACGGCAGCGAAGGTGCACGTCTTGTTAGAGTTGCTGAATACAGCCTCCAAGAATGCAATTGTCTCACGTCAGCTTGGCCCAACGGAGCTTATTCGAGTGACGAATGTTTCGGGGCGTGATGTATATCATCCGGACTATCATTTTCTTGAAACCAGTAATGTGAAGCTGGGTTCTACGCCGGACAATAAGATGTTTGAGATCGTTGAGCCAGGCGCTTCTACCGAAAGAGATTTAGTAGTGTCAGTACCGATTGCGCAGAATAGTGTTCATCCCATTCCAGGCAGGGTTCTGTCGGGTGATTACTATTTGACCGCAAGACGATCGATATGGCCGTTTTACGCGGACGAAGGACGCGCAAGCGAAATGCGAAGCGCATGGAAACGTTATGGTCTTCTGGATCTCACACCCATTACGGTTCGTGCGCTTCCTGTTCACTTGAGTCCACCGCGGCAGATGGAACCGTGTGCGAGTGCAGATTCTGCGGATACAGGAGCTCAAAAAACGGTCGACCAGGGTCGGTGAAACGGGCGGTATTGGTTTATGAATATCTCCTCTTTGGACCTCATGCCGACTAAGAAGAGCATCTTTACAACGAGTATTGGAAGATGGTTCAGGACAGCTCGCTAGCCCGGAGATGGAACGCTACTCGTCGTGGCTGGCCGCTTCCTATAAGCGTATGCCTTTCAGGCATGCCGCAAGTCGCTAAAATGGAGAAGTGGAGACTGTAACCGATAACCCTGCCAGCCCGGTCCCGAATGGTGTGCGAGCCGTCGCCGCGTTGTTCGCTCTCTGCGGAATTTATCTGGCGATCACGGGCGTATTAATGCTGTTCCGTCCCGGCGCGATATCGATGTCGGCAGGCGCGCCGCTCTTATTCGGGCTGGAATTGGCGGGACCTTACATGTTCCTGCTCATGGCGGTCCTCGGAGGCGGAGTCGCGTGGGGTCTGCTTGAACTTAATAACATCATCCGCCACGTGGCGTTGCTGATCGCCATCGCCGGAATCGTAATGCTGGTGCCGCCAGTTTCGGCCGCAACCGTGATGGTGCAACCGAAAGCGCTCGCGTTCGGCGGTCTGGGGATTATCGTGCGCGTGATGGTGGCGTGGTATCTGTCGCGAGCAGAAGTCGCGGATCAGTTCAAAGCTTCGCCACGAAACGCGTAGGGACCCGCACCTACGTCAGCCAGTTAAGGGAGTAGGGTTCGATCAAGCCGAGCGGAATCTGGCGGCGTATGATTTCTTGCATGTCTACTTCTTTTTCTCCTCCCCCTTCCTCTTCTAATTCAGCGGTGCCTTCGGCTCGGGTGGTTAGCTTTGAAGAGGCTCGACACCTGGTTGAGCAGCATGCACTTGGTGTGTGTCCGGGAGAGGTGGAAACGGTGGAACTGTTGGCGGGTTTGGGGCGTGTGCTTGCGGAGGGGATTCTGGCGGACCGCGACTTTCCTCCTTTTGCTCGGGCTACCCGCGATGGATATGCGGTGCGAGCGGCGGACGTGGCGGAGGTTCCGGCGCGGCTGGAGGTGGTTGGCGAGGTGAAGGCCGGCGACTGGCCGGAGCCGGGAGTGTGCTCGGTTGGGTGCGGGCAGGCGGTTGGGATCATGACGGGGGCTCCGCTGCCCGCGGGGGCGGACGCGGTGGTGATGGTGGAGCACACTTTGTTGGCAGATCAACTCGCGGATCCAGCGGGGAAGTTGTTGGCGAAGTTGGTAGAAGTAGAAGTCCGGCGCAGTGTGAGCAGTGGCGAGAACTTTGTTCCACGCGGGGCGGAAGCGCGCGCGGGACAGCTGCTGCTGGATCGAGGACATCGGCTGGACCACGCGGGCATTGCGATTGCGGCATCCGTCGGCAAGGGCCGGGTCCAGGTTTTCCGCAAGCCGCGCGTGGCGGTGCTTTCGACCGGCGACGAAGTAGTGGAGGTCAGCGCGACGCCGGGGCCGGCGCAGATACGGAATTCGAATTCGTATTCGCTGGCGGCGCAGGTTCAGAATGCGGGCGGTGAGGCGGTGCGGCTGGCGATCGCTCCGGATGAGCGGGGGCGGCTGAGATCTTTGATCGAAGAAGGATTGGATTGCGAGCTGCTGTTGCTGACCGGCGGCGTCTCCATGGGGAAGTACGATCTGGTGGAGCAGGTTGTCGACGAACTGAAAGCGGAGTTTTATTTTACCGGCGCCGAGATTCAGCCAGGGCGGCCAGTAGTATTTGGTTCGTGTGGCGCGGCGACTTCTGTCCGCGCTGACGGCGAAGTTGCCGCGGGCACGCGGGCGCGGGCACCCGCGCCACACAAGAAATATTTCCTCGGCCTGCCGGGGAATCCGGTTTCTACCATGGTGACTTTCGAATTGTTCGCCCGGCCGATGATCGAAGCGCTGGCGGGAATGACGCCGCAGCGGTTGATCTTTCTTCGAGCGCGGCTGAAGTCGGAGATACGGACGAAGACAGGCTTGAAGAGATTTCTTCCGGCGGTGCTCTCGGGAGAGTTTGAGAATGCGGAGGTGGAGGTGGCTCGGTGGCAGGGGTCGGGCGACATCGCTTCGCTGGCGCGGGCGAATTGTTATGTGGTGATTCTTCCGGAACGCGAACGGATCGAGGCGGGAGAATGGGTGTCGGTATTGATGCGATGAAGATCATACCTCAGCGGCGTAAAGCCGTCGTTAAGAAAGCCAGTTATCGCAGCGCTTCAGCGCTGCGGTAACCGCATTGTTTCGAATGCGGCTTTATCGGGCTGCGGAAACACTCTGATTCGAGCGAGTTTTTGGGAAGGCCACGACTTCAGTGTGCCGTTAAGTCCTTGACGATGTGTCCGCGCTTCAGCGCCCGAGGTCTGCCGTTCGCACGCTCAACGAGTCTTTCCGCAACCTGCTAGAGTGTGCGTTGAAGTCCACACCCATCGAATTGATCGAGGATAGATGATTTCCAGACGCGAGTTCATGGCCGGCTCAGTTGCTCTTGTGGTTTCCTCCAGAGCCTCTGGAAGGCCAGCTCCAGAACCTGGATCGACCCTAGTCAACGACATTCATTCCCAACTCAATTCCACTAGTGTGCTGGAAGTCTTGCAGCCGCGATCTCTGGAAGAATTGCAGCGCATCGTTCGCACGGCCCGCAAGGATCGAAAAGCAATCTCCGTGGCAGGTGGGCGGCACGCGATGGGAGGGCAGCAGTTTGGCACCGACACCTTGCTGATCGACACCAGAAAACTGAGCCGGGCGCTCCATCTGGATCGCAAGCACGGAATTATAGAGGTCGAAGCAGGAATCGAGTGGCCAGAACTGATAGATGGCTATCTCACCCTGCAAAATGGGAATCACGAGCCCTGGGGAATTGCCCAGAAACAAACCGGCGCTGACCGCTTGACGATAGCTGGAACAATCGCGGCGAATGCACATGGCCGCGGTTTGAAGATGAAGCCGTTTATCAGCGACGTGGAATCCTTTGTTCTGGTCGATGCGACGGGCGCTGCCCACACTTGCAGCCGAACCGAGAATCCAGAGTTATTCCGTCTGGTTCACGGCGGTTACGGCCTCTTTGGAATCGTTACGTCCATTCAATTGCGTCTCGCGCCCAGAAGAAAGATCGAGAGAGTTGTGGAAATTAGGACATTGGACAGCCTGATGAGCGCGTTTGAGAAGCGCATCGCCGACGGATTTCTCTATGGCGATTTCCAATTCTCCATCGAGCATGACTCGGAAGACTTTCTGCACAAAGGCGTTTTCTCATGCTATCGACCGGTACCGATGGAGACGCCAATGCCGCCCACAGAGAAGCAACTGACCGATGAAAACTGGAGGCAACTTCTCTATCTCGCGCACACCGATGAGAAACAGGCGTTCAACAGATACGCAGACTACTATCTCGCGACCAATGGGCAGGTGTACTGGTCAGACACCCACCAGCTAAGTATCTATCCCGACAACTATCATCGCGAAATCGACCAGAGGCTCCATTCCCCTTATCCTGCGACTGAAATGATCACGGAGATTGACGTCCCCAGACCGGCACTGAAGGGATTCCTCGATGAGGTACGAGAAGACTTTCGCAAAAATAGGGTCGAGTTGATTTATGGCACCGTGCGTCTTATCGAGCGCGATGATGAAAGTTTTCTGCCGTGGGCGAAGCAGCCCTATGCCTGCACCATCTTTAACCTGCATACGGTTCACAGCCCAGAAGGGCTTCAGCGTTCGGAAGATGCCTTTCGAAGGCTCATCGACATGGCAGCACGCCGAGGAGGTACGTACTATCTGACCTACCATCGTTATGCCACTCGAAAGCAAGTGGAAACCTGCTATCCGCAATTCGCTGAATTTCTCCGGCTGAAAAAGAAGTACGACCCCGAGGAGCGTTTTCAAAGCGACTGGTACAGACACTACAAAACCATGTTCGCGGACAGCCTTTGACAAACCTGTCGCCTCACCGCCAAGGCGGCAGTTCCAAGGGTGGGCGGCGATGCTGTTGATACGATATGGATCGTCGATGCTATGCGAACCTTGCCGCTCCCACCCTTGCCGCAAAGAACGCGGCAAGGATGGGGGCACCCTCAGTTCGGCGCTGCTCCGAGGTCAAACCGACGAAGGGTAGGCCTGAAACAACGATGATCGGCAAAACGGTTTCCCACTACCGGATTGTGGAATTGCTCGGCGGTGGTGGGATGGGAGTGGTCTACAAAGCGGAAGACACTGCGTTAGGGCGTTTTGTCGCGTTGAAGTTCTTGCCCGATGAAGCTTCGCAGGATCCCCAAGCCCTGGAACGTTTCCGGCGAGAGGCGCGCGCCGCTTCGTCGCTGAACCACCCCAACATTTGCACCATTCACGAGATTGGGCAGCACGAAGGGCGCTTGTTCATCGTCATGGAGTGCCTCAGTGGCCAGACCCTCAAGCACCTGATCCAGGGTAAGCCGCTGGAGTTGGAAACGCTGCTGGGTCTGGGCATTGAAGTGGCGGACGCGCTCGAGGCCGCGCACAGCAAAGGCATCGTGCACCGCGACATCAAGCCGGCAAACATTTTTGTCACCGACCGCGGCCACGCCAAGATCCTCGATTTTGGGTTGGCCAAGATCGCACGCGCCAGTCACGCCGCGATCGATGAGTCGCAAACCCGGGCGGACGTGAGCAACCTGGATCTGACCAGCCCCGGAACTGCGGTGGGTACGGTGGCTTATATGTCGCCGGAGCAGTTACGAGGGAAGGAACTGGACGGGCGAACCGATCTGTTCTCGTTTGGGGTGGTGCTTTACGAAATGGCAACCGGAGTTGTGCCGTTTCGCGGCGAGACTTCCGCGGTTATTACGGAAGCGATTCTCAACCGGGCGCCGACCACGGCAACGCGGCTGAGGCCCGAGCTTCCAGTGAAGCTGGAAGAGACGATCAGCAAGGCTTTGGAGAAAGATCGCGATCTGCGCTGCCAGACGGCGGCCGAGTTGCGCGCCGATCTGAAGCGGTTGAAGCGGTCGATTGATTCGTCGCGCACCGCGGTGGTGTCGGAGACCAGTCCGGCGGAGGCGTCGGCGACGCGAACCTCCTCCGCATCCGTTGCAGTAGAGCGCGGCAAGCCTTCTGTACCTCGCCTGATTTTCGCCTTCGGAATATTGCTGGCTCTGGCGGCGGGCCTGTATGGCGGCAAGCTATTTTTCTCCGCGACACCCGCAGCACCGCCGACCTACCGGCAACTCACTTTCCGCCGTGGCAGCATTCGCTCGGCGCGCTTCGCTCCGGATGGGCAGACAATTCTTTACAGCGCCGCCTGGCAAGGCAGTCCGGTAGATGTATTTACCGCGCGTCCAGAAGCTCCCGAGGCGCGTTCCATGGGTCTCAGTCGGACCCAGTTGGTGTCGGTATCTTCCGCGTCGGAGATGGCCGTCCTGCTGAACAGCAAAGCGATTGGGACCTGGGTGAACATGGGCACGCTGGCGCGGGCTCCGCTGGTCGGGGGCGCGCCGCGCGAAGTGCTGGAGCATGTGCAGTGGGCGGACTGGGCCGCGGACGGAAACAGCCTTGCCGTGGTCCGTGATTTAGGCGGCCGCAACCGGCTTGAATACCCGATCGGAAAGCCGTTGTACGAGACCGGTGGGTGGATCGGCCATCCCCGTGTTTCCCCCAAAGGAGACCTCATCGCATTCATCGATCACCCGGTCCAGGGTGATGACAGCGGTTCGCTGGCGGTCGTCGATCTGGCTGGCAAGAAGAAAAACCTGTCGGGTGAATGGTTCACTGTCCAGGGTCTTGCGTGGTCTCCCGATGGCAAGGAGATCTGGTTCACTGCCAGCAAATCTGGCGTGGATCGGACCCTGTATGCGACCACATTGGATGGCAAGGAGCGCATGGTATTGCGCCTGCCCGGTGCGGTGATGATCTTCGACATCTTCAAGGATGGCCGGGTACTGTTGATGCGCGCCAGTTGGCGGCGTGAATTGATCGGCATGACCGCCGACGATGCCAAACAGCATGATCTTTCCTGGCTGGATTACACCTATCCCGCAGATCTCTCGGGGGATGGCAAAACCCTCCTATTCGATGAGGAGGGTGGGGGAGGCTCTCTGGACTACTCGAAGTCCGGCGGCTTGTCCTATGCCGTCTACATTCGCAAGACCGATGGCTCTCCGGCTGTGCTGCTCGGGGAAGGTGGAGCGGTTTCTTTGTCTCCTGACGGGAAGTCGGTGATCGCCCAGACGCAGGATTCACCCTCCCAGCTCAGGCTGCTGACCACGGGCGCCGGAGAAGCGAAGGATCTGAGCAAAGACAATATCAACCATTCCTGGGCCCACTGGTTCCCCGACGGGAAGCGCGTCCTGTTTTCGGGCAACGAGCCCGGCAAGGGCGTAAAGCTCTATGTCCGTGACCTCGCTTCGGGAAAAAGCGAGTCCATAACGCCGGAAGGTGTAAATGGCACTGCGTTTGTCATCTCTCCCGACTCTCAGTCGGTGGCTGGAATCGGTCCGGATCAGAAGGGATATCTCTTTCCGGTGGCGGGTGGCGAGCCGCGCGTCATTCCCGGGCTCAATCCTGGAGAACAACCGATCACCTTTAGCACCGACGGCGGCTCCCTGTACATTTACCAGCCCGGTGAACTGCCGGCCAGGGTCGACAGGCTCGATGTGCACACTGGTCAACGCACGCTTTGGAAACAACTCGTGCCATCCGACCCCGCCGGCGTCGAGACCATCGGTCCCATCTTGATGACGCCGGACGCCAAGACTTGCGTGTTCGGATATCACCGCATGCTCGCCGACCTGTATCTGGTCGAGGGACTGAAGTGATGGCAAGCGGGTGGCCCAGCCTTCGTCCGCCAAGTACATCTCGCAAGCCTTCTCACTAACTAACTGGGGGTAGTCCGCTGCTTGCGGCTCTATCGCAAGGGGCGGGTGTCAGCACCGCTTCCCTGCCCGCGTTCAGCGCTTGGGCGACGGACTTAACAAGTACAATCTCTGGTGCGACATTTTCCGCACGACACAGCATGGTACTGAGATCAGACTCGGAATTGTCCTTCGGACCAAGTCTCGACCTGCCCTTCTGATACTAGCCCGCAGCAGTAATTGCGACTAGATTCCAGAACAGCCACTCCATCTACCGCCAAGCGGCTCACAGGACCCTTTTGACCTACCTGGCGAAACCCCACGCAAGTTGTGGAATCTGCGAAATGAACCAGCCAGTCGAACTTTCCTCTTGGATACCTGCACTTTTGAACCAGCGCTTTCAGCGGTTTAGGATTGACTTAGATCAAATGGCGGGCCGTGGCAGACGATTTTCGAACCGGGAGAGGTGGTTGACTTCCGGTTTGCCGACGCCTCGCGAGTTGGCATCATCGGTCGATTGTTGCGGTTTCACAGGTGAAGTTTTCGAGGAAATGGCAAAGCGCCCGAATCGTGCCGTTGTCGCGCCTAGCCGATGGCTCTCTTCTCGCACTTGGGGCTAGGGATGTGCTAGAGTTTTGGCCGCGCCCAAGTCCGCTTCTGTGGTGGGTTGAACTGCGGAGGAAGGATTGCCTCGAATTCTGCTGACAACGCGTTGCCGCGACTCCGGCCTCTACGATTATTTTCGCGAAAATGCGCCGCGGAATTTTCGCTGGCGTTTCGGTATGCCACGGACGATCTCGTTTGGCCTCCGATTCCTGCGGCAGAATCTTCCGGACCTGAACATCCTGGAATATCCGACGCGGGCCGAGTTTTCTGCTCAGCTCAAGAGGGGCTGGGATGCCGTGGGTTTTTCCTTTTACCTCGAAGAGACCAACGACATCCTGGCGATGGCCGCCGAAGCGCGGCAGGCAGGCATCCGCGAACTGTGGGCGGGGAATTACGGCGCTCTGACTCCCTCCATCCAATCGCACTTCGATCATGTGTTCACCAGCTACAGTGAAGTCGCCCTGGGACAGAAGCTGGGGATGCGTCTGGACGAAATCCAACATCCACCGCTAGTCACCCGCTTCCGCCTGCCCGGAGGGTGGTCGTTCCCGCTAGGTGTTTTGTTTTCCTCGCGCGGATGCAGTTTTCGCTGCACCTTCTGCCAGACCACTGCGTTTGCGCCGAAACCAAAGGAAATCTCTCTTGCGTCTTTGGACCGAGTGTTGCATTTCTATGTCCAACACGGCATTCATTTTGTCCTGCTACTCGACGAGAATTTCGGCAATCTTCCCTCGCATGCCGACGCTGTCATCGAGCTATTGGCGCGCCACCGAGTCCGCTGGCTCGTGCAGTCGCGTGTGGACCTGCTCCTTCGAAACTTCAATGACTGGCAGAGCTGCGGTATGGAAGGCGCGCTATTCGGCATCGAGAGTTTTCACCAGGACATCCTAAAGCAGATGCACAAGAACGAGAGAGCTCAGGCTGCGTTTGAACTCGCCGAGCGACTCGACCGCGCCGGCCTGTACGCCCAAGGTTATTACATCATCGGCCTACCGCCGGAGACGCCGGGATCGATCGCTGAAGATCTGAGAACATTGGCTTCTTTAAAGCTCGATGTCACGCAAATCACCATCGTCACGCCGCATCCACAGACGGAAATGTGGCATGAACTCGATTCCGGTTATGGCATTTTTGAAAAAGACTGGTCCAAGTTCGACACCAAGCATCTCGTCTGGAACCACCCACATTGCGCGCCTGGCGTGCTCGAATCTCTGCTCGAACAGGGCTTCCAGTCCTGCTATGGAAACGACTGGCTTGTGCGGACGACGAAAAAGTTCTTCTCCATGAGAAGAGCCCAAAAAGATATTTCGAGCGTATTACTGGGCCCGGTACGCTCGCGATGGGCCTCTTCGGCACGACTGCCCTATCTTCCGGTGCAAGTGCCGTCTGGAGACCAGCAGGTCCGCAGCGCTGTCGCCTGAGGTATCCTCCGCGAGGATCTGGCCATTCCTGACGCCGTGGCGATTGCCCCGAATCACGGGCTCTTCGGAAGTAACCGCCAGGGGTCCATTCGCTTCGATTGACGAAGGTGGACCAGTTCCACGGCGAGCGCACATATTATCTAAACGCAAAATATGCACCTGCTGCTCAGCAGCTTAGCTACTACTCTCCGATCCCAACCATAATCGGCGTTGATGTGGGAGTGGCAGAGCCTGCCCCGGGCTCGACTGTGATGGCGAAGGTCTTGGCCTCAACCCCCGTTGGAAGTGGCGGCTTGATCAGAGCTGCGCTGCCGTGTGTATCAGGCCTGAAGAGACCAGCCGGAATTGGTGCGCCACTTGTCGGAATCAACCACAATTCATAGGTCTTCTGCGGCGGGAGCTTTGGCATGTTGCTGGCAAGGAACACGAGCGTACCGCTGTTGCGCACGTAGATCGCCTTGCCTTGCGGTTGGGGAGGAATCTTGCCCGCGACCAGAGTGAAATGTTCGGCGTCAGCAGAGGTCAGTGTTGAGATAAGTTCCTTCGCCTGAATTAACTGCCGTTGTTGCCCTGCGGAATCGGCCTGGAGGTCGGCGAGGCGCCGTCGCAGATCTGTGTTCTGACGCATTAATAGCAAGACGATGACGACCGTTGCAGCCGCAGCGGCCCATTCCAATGCGGTCCACCACGTTTTCCGCTTGACGAGGCGAACCGGGGTCCGCCGAGGTTCCTTTGCGATTGCGGCCATAAGGCGCTTGCGAGAACGCAATGGAGGCTTTGGGCCACTGGCCGAAAGAGCCAGCAGCGCCAAATCTCCCTGTAACTGCACAAGTTCACGCCGGCAGTCCGGACAGTCTTGCAGATGCTTCTCCACAGCCAGGCGTTCCTCACCTTGTAGCGCTCCCAGCGCGTACAGCGAGAGATCATCCGCGAATTGTTCGTGCACGCTCATGGGTTGAAGGCTTTGCGCAAGGTCAGTAGACCAGCGCGAATGCGGGTCTTGATCGTTCCAAGAGGTTCGCCGGTTTTTTCCGCAATCTCGGTATGAGTGAGCCCTTCGAAGAAAGCCATTTCCAATGCCGAACGTTGTGGTGGAGGCATCCCTCCCAGGGCACCTCGAATTTTTTCGAGGGTGCGGCTCAACTCGGCAACGTTGTGGTGGAGGCATCCCTCCCAGGGCACCTCGAATTCTTTCGAGCGCGCGGCTCAACTCGGCACCGCCGACAAGGTCCGGTTCGACGGATACGATCACATCGGTAATGTCCGTCTCTGGCCTTCGCTTGCGGAGCGAGTCGATTGCCCGGTTCCGCGCGATCACCGCCAGCCAACCGGGCAGGCTACCCCGAGTGGCATCGAATACGTCTGGACTACGCCAGAGTTGCATGAAAATTTCCTGCAGAATGTCCTCTGCCGCACCGGTATCACCCAGAACTCGCAGCGCCACTGAATAAACAATCGGAGAATAGCGCTCGTAAAGCTGCCCCATGGCTTGCTCATCGCCGGAGCGAATCGCCGACACCAGCATGGCGTCGGTCGAAACCACATTGGAGGCGGCGCGAGACAAGTCAGCTAACTCTTCCTTTCTAAGTACGCAGCGCGGTCAGGAGTGGATTGCGCTGATCGAGCTTCTCACATCCTGCAGCGCCCATCATGCAGCGCCAATCATGGTAGCAGACATAGGAATGCTTCGAGCGCATTGGACACACAACTGAGAATTTGTGTCATATACGAAACAAAGTTGTTATCGGATTGCCGCAAGCGCGAAAAATCCTTAAACGATGAATGCCTCGTGAAAATGTAGCGTGCACAAATCCGAGTTCAGAGTTGCCGCGTACTAGGTTCGTAGACGGAACCATTCGTAACCGCTGAGGCGCGGCGCCGCGCGCAGCGGTCTGGCATCGCGATGGGCAACGTCCACCAAACTCAAATCCCGAGAGGAAATTTCAATGAAGCGACTGAAAGCAATAATGGCCTTCGCCGTTGCGCTGATGGTGCTGGTTCCTGCCAGCCTGTTTGCGTCGAGCCACCGCGAGGCGCCAATCTCCGCACTCGACCACAGCGCGGACGTGACTGACTGGTACGCCTTTGTCAGTTACGATCACCCCGACCGCGTCACCATGATTCTTAACGTCGACGGGTTCCTCGAGCCCTCCAATGGCCCGAACTACTTTCCCTTCGATCCCAACGTTCGGTATGTAATGAACGTCGACAACAACCAGGACGGAAAAACCGATATCAGCTTCCAATTCCGCTTCAACACGGAGATCCGCCAGCCGGGAGTGTTCACCGGCTACGTGGGCGGAATCGGAGGTTTTCCCCAAATTACCGCGCTGGATGGCGCCGGCTCAGAAGGCCTGAGTTTGCGGCAGACCTATAGCGTAACCATGATCAAGAACGGCGTTGCCACGGACCTGACCAACGGGAAAACACTGTTTGCCGTGCCGTCCAATGTCGGACCACTCACCATGCCCAAGTATCGGGAGCTCTTCAACCAGGGTATCTATCACCTTGGCAATGGTGTCC
>WNEZ01003945.1_pt1 | contig 12852 bp, 9 predicted proteins | sample 5400521 | NCBI WGS metagenome assembly WNEZ01 (sample SAMN13153339, study PRJNA577476) | soil metagenome | isolation source: 120 cm saprolite under Douglas fir tree site 2 hole 1 replicate 1 | place: USA:California | collected 2015-04-18 | reverse complement strand
GCCTGGGCCTCCTCATCGACCTGGTCCCGAACCACATGGGGATCTCCAGGAATCGCAATCGCTGGTGGCTGGACGTCCTCGAGAATGGCGCAGGCTCCCGCTACGCTCATGCGTTCGACATCGATTGGAAGCCGGCCAAGCCCGAACTCGCTGGCAAGGTGCTGCTGCCCGTCCTCGGAGACCAGTACGGCAACGTGCTGGAGCGCGGTGAGCTGCGGCTCGAACTGAACGACGGCGCCTTCACCGTACACTACTACGACACGGTCTTGCCGATCGCGCCGCACTCCTACGGCCGGATCCTCGGCCACCGGCTCGATGAGCTCGAATCCGAGCTGGCGCCGTCGCACCCTGGCCTGCTGGAGCTGAAAGCCCTCACCACTTGGTTTGCCGCCCTTCCCCCGCGGCCCAGCCGGGATCTGGAGCGACCAAAGGGGCGTGCCCAGGACAAGACACCTGGCGTCGAGCGCCTGGCGGCCTTACTGCGGCAGTCACCCGAGGTGAAGACATTTCTTGACGAGACCATCCGGCGTTTCAACGGCACATCGGACGATCCGCGCTCGTTCGACCTTCTCGACGGGCTATTGAGCGAGCAGGCGTACCGGGTCGCGTTCTGGCGGGTGGCGGGCGAGGAGATCAACTACCGGCGCTTCTTCGACATCAACGAGCTCGCCGCCATCCGTATGGAGGATCAGGACGTCTTCGCCGAGACGCACCGGCTCGTCTTTGGTCTCATCTCGTCAGGCCAGGTGACCGGGCTCCGTGTCGACCATCCGGACGGGCTCTACGCCCCGGCGGAATACTTTCGGCGCCTGCAGCGCGAGTGCGCGCGGGCCCGCGGCGCCGCTTCCGACGCCGACGGGAGCTTCTACATCGTGGCCGAGAAAATCTTGAGTCCCGGCGAGTCGCTGCCACGGAGCTGGCCCATCGCGGGGACCACCGGATACGACTTCCTCAACCTCCTGAACGGGATCTTCGTTGACCGCAGCCAGGCGCGGGCGATGGAGCACCTCTATGCCCGGCTCATCAGAGAGCGGCCGCCTTTTGGGGAAGTCGTCTACGAATGCAAGCGGCTCGTCATGCGCACGTCGATGGCCTCCGAGCTGAATATGCTCGCGCACCGGCTGAACGCGATCTCGGAGGAACATCGGTCCTCCCGTGACTTCACGCTGGCGAGCCTCGCCAACGCTCTGGCCGAGATCGTCGCCAACTTTCCCGTCTACCGCACCTATGTGGGAGACGGTCAGCGGGGCGTGAGCGAGAGCGATCGTGAGTACATCGCCCGAGCCGTCGCGCAAGCAAAGCGTCGGACACCGCTCACCAGCCCATCGATCTATGAGTGGATCCAGGACATTCTCACGCTGCGGTTTCCCTCCTGGGCCCGGGAAGCCGAGCGTCGAGAGCGGCTAGAGTTCGCCATGCGGTTCCAGCAGATCACCTCGCCGGTCACCGCCAAAGGCTACGAGGACACCGCCCTCTACCGGTTCAACCGGCTGGTGTCGCTCAACGAGGTGGGCGCCGACCCGAGCCGCTTCGGTACCCCGGTGGCCGAGTTCCACACGGCCATGGTCGAGCGGCAGCGGACATACCCACACGGGCTGTCGGCCACCTCCACCCACGATACCAAGCGCGGTGAGGACGTGCGAGCCCGGATCAATCTCCTCTCGGAGATTCCCGATGAATGGCGGCGTCGAGTTACCCTCTGGCAGAAGCTGAACCGAAAACACCGCACGACGGTCGATGCCCACTCGACGCCAGGGGCGAATACTGAGTATTTGATCTACCAGACGCTCGTCGGGGCCTGGCCAATCGGCGTGGACCGCCTCCGAGCGTACCTTTTGAAGGCGATCCATGAGGCCAAGTCGCATACGAGCTGGATCAATCCGAACTCGCGCTATGACCAGGCGATCGTGCGCTTCGTCGAAGCCATCCTGGATGCGAGCCGGTCGACTCCCTTCCTGGATGACTTCGTCACCTTCCAGGCCCGCATCGCCCACTTCGGCGCGCTCAATTCGCTGGCCCAGACCCTCGTCAAGGTCACGGCGCCGGGCGTCCCAGATTTCTACCAGGGCAGCGAGCTGTGGGACCTCAATCTGGTCGATCCCGACAACCGGCGTCCTGTCGATTGGCAGCTCCGCCGGAGCATGCTCCAGGAGCTGGCCACGGCGACGGAGAAGGTCAGCGAGCGGGCGACCTTCGCCCAGGAGCTCGTGAAGAACAAGGAGGATGGCCGATGCAAGCTGTACCTGATCCGCGAAGCCCTCGGCTGCCGCCGCGCCCACGCGCCGCTCTTCCGTGAGGGCGAGTATCGGCCGCTCGAGACGGAGGGGCCGCTGGCTGAACACGTCCTCGCGTTCGCGCGCCTCAGGAAGGATGCGGTCGCGCTTACGATCGTCCCCCGCCTGCTGGCCCGCCGCGGAAGCGAAGAGCCGCCCATCGGTGGGGACTACTGGGGCGACCAGACCCGCCTGCTCGTACCGCCCGAGGCTGGGCACCGGCTCCTCAATCCGCTGACGGGCGAGCGCCTGACCGTTCAGGCTGGGGCCCTGCCCCTGAGCACGGTCTTCGCCAATTTTCCCGTTGCGATCCTGGTGAGAGAGCCGTGAATCACCCAATCGCTGATCCTGCGTACCTCGGATTGTAAGTCGATTGAATATCCCGGGACACCTCGTCGACGACCATCGACACGAATACGGGCGGCAACGCCACCATCAATTACAACTGTGGCTATGCGTCGAACCCGGGCGGCCAGATTCCGGATGGTTTCACGCTCCAGCCCGGCTCCTACAAGGAGGTCTCGGGATCCTGATGAATCGGCGGCGTTAGACTGGGCACGTGAAGACGAACACCGGCCGACACAGCAAGGCTCTGTCTCTCTATCGCCTCGCCTTTGATGACGTTGTCTCCGATCTGCTCAAGGTGAAGCCAGCGGATACCTCTGAGAGAACCGGCCAGAAGACTGAAACGCGGCCCCACAAGGCCAGGAAAGGGTCAAGACGGAAGGGATAAGGCGAGGCCGCTTATTGGGTCTTATATCGTTCTGAGATAACAACACCCCGGCGCGTGGCTCGCACACCGGGGCGCTCGCTCGACGACGCTCCCGCCTTTCGTGAGGCGAGAATCTCAGCCTAGCACGGCTGCCTACCCCTGAGGGTGAGCCTACGCTGCACGTGCCTAGGTGCTACGGCCGCACGAAGGGCTTTCAGCATGTGGGTTGCGTGTTCTTCACTTGCCAAGTCTCCTTAACCCGCATTTTGAAACGCCGCTCTCGGGGGCTCCTCGCTGGCGCGGAGGGGACCATCCAGTGGGTGACGCGAAAGCTGGCCGGGTTCGCCTCTCGTTCAACCCCCAACTCCGCGTCGAGTTCCGGCGCGCCACGGTGACCTCCGACGCCGGGCTGCTGTTGCCCCGCGAGCTAGACGAGCAGCTCGGCCTGAGCACGCTGGTCCTCGACGGCGTCTTCAGCGAAGCTCGGCCAGGCCGCTTACCCTTCACCCCGCGACCCCACCGAGCGACGACGACGTGGCGCACGTCCTCACCACCGTCCGCGCCCGTGTCGGACGCGGACGCCTGCTCGCCCGCCGCCACCTGGAGCCCGCCGACGACACGGCCCCAGCGGACCCGCCCGCCGACGTCTCGCCCGTCCTAGCCTAGTCAGCCTCGGCGGGCTTCAGGATGACGGTCGACAGTGGGGGGAGCGTGAGCGAGAGCGAGTGTGGCCGGCCGTGCCATGCTTTGGGCTCCGCCCAGACGCCGCCCGCGTTGCCCTGGCCACTGCCGCCGTACGCGTCCGCGTCGGTATTCACCAGCTCGCGCCAGCGACCAGGCCGCGGGACACCCACCCGGTAGTCCGAGCGGACCACGGGCGTGAAGTTGGAGACGACCAGCACGACGTCCCCGGGGTCTCGCCCCCGACGCAGGAACGCCACCACGCTCGACTGCCAGTCGTTGCAGTCCACCCATTCGAAGCCTGCGGGCTCGAAATCCACCTCGTGCAGGGCCCGCTCGCGCCGGTACACACCGTTGAGGTCGCGCACAAGGCGCTGGAGTCCCAGGTGGAAGGGGCCCGCGTCGAGCAGGTGCCAGTCGAGGCTCCGGTCGTGGCTCCACTCGCGAGTCTGGCCGAACTCACCCCCCATGAACAGGAGCTTCTTGCCGGGGTGCCCGTACATGAACCCGTAGAAGGCGCGCAGGTTCGCGGCCTTCTGCCAGGCGTCGCCCGGCATCTTCTGGTAGAGCGAGCCCTTGCCGTGCACGACCTCGTCGTGCGAGAGCGGCAGCGCGAAGTTCTCGTGGAACGCATAGACCAGGCCGAAGCTCAGCTGGCTCTGGTGGTGCTTGCGGTGCACGGGCTCGCGGCTCATGTAGCCGAGCAGGTCGTGCATCCAGCCCATGTTCCACTTGAAGCCGAATCCGAGCCCGCCGAGATGCGTCGGGCGAGAGACCATCGGCCAGGACGTCGACTCCTCGGCGAAGGTCATGACGTCCGGGTGCCTTGCGTACACCACCTCGTTGAAGTGCTTGAGGAACGCGACCGCGTCCAGGTTCTCGTTGCCCCCGAAGCGGTTCGGGACCCACTCGCCGGCCTTGCGCGAGTAATCGAGGTAGAGCATCGACGCGACCGCGTCCACCCGCAGCCCGTCCACGTGGTAACGGTCGAGCCAGAACAGCGCGTTGCTCAAGAGGAAGTTGGCGACCTCGCTGCGCCCGTAGTTGAACACCAGGGTGCCCCAGTCCGGCTGCTCGCCCTGCCGGGGGTCGGCGTGCTCGTAGAGATGCGTGCCGTCGAAGTAGACGAGCCCGTGCGGGTCGCGCGGGAAGTGGGCCGGCACCCAGTCGAGGATCACGCCGATGCCGTGGCGGTGGAGCGTGTCCACGAACGTCATGAAGTCACGGGGGGCCCCGAAGCGCCGCGTCGGCGCGAAGTAGCCGATCGTCTGGTAGCCCCAGGAGCCGTAGAACGGGTGCTCGGTCACCGGGAGGAGCTCCACATGGGTGAAGCCCATATCCTTGACGTAGCCGGCCAGGCGCTCGGCCAGCTCCGGGTAGGTCAGGAACCGGTCACCCTGCTCCGGTACCCGAGCCCAGGACCCGAGGTGGACCTCGTAGATCGCGATCGGGGTCGCGTGCCCCTGGCGCCGGCTGCGCTCGGCCATCCAGGCGCCGTCATTCCACTGGTGCTCGAGCGCGGTGACGACCGAGGCCGTCCGCGGTGTGTCGAGCTCGAATGCGAAGGCGTACGGGTCGGCCTTGAGCGCGACCGGCTCGCCCGACCGAGTGATGATCTCGTACTTGTACCGCTCCCCCTCGCCCAGGCCGGGCACGAACACCTCCCAGATTCCGTTGGCGGGGTGCAGGCGCATCGGGTGGCGCCGACCGTCCCAGCCGTTGAAGTCGCCGACGACGCTCACCCGCCGCGCGTTCGGCGCCCACACCGCGAATACCGTCCCCGCCACGCCGTCGAGCACGCGCAGGTGGGCGCCGAGCCGCTCGTGAGCCTCGTAGTGGGTGCCCTCGGCCAGGAGGTGGCGGTCGTAGTCGCCGAGCGTCGTCGCGAAACGGTACGGGTCGTCGACCGTGCTGCGCTTGCCGTCGACGCCGTCGACCTCGAGGCGGTAGGCGAACGGCGCGGCGCGCCCGGAGACCACGACCTCGAACAGGCCCTCCGTGTGGACGCGGGTCATCTCGTGCGGCGCGCCCGGCACGTCGGGGCCCACCAGCCACACGGCCCGGGCGTCGGGCACGAACGCGCGGACCGCCGTCCCGACGCGGCCGTTGGTCGTCACGCGGTGCGGGCCAAGGACGGCGAACGGATCGCCGTGCTCGCCGCGCACGATGGCCTCCATCGCGCGCGCCTCGAGTGTCGGCCGGCTCATGACCCGGCCCTCCCCGCCCGGAGCCGCTCGAGACCGCGGAGCGGGACCTCGACCCACGTCGGGCGGTTGTCGATCTCGTAGCGGACCTCGTAGAGTGCCTTGTCGAGCGCGAAGGCGGCGAGCGCGGCGCCCAGCGCCGGCCGCGAGGCGGGCACCAGTCGCGCCGCGGCGGCGCGGGTCGCCTCGAGGTAGGCGTCGAGGAACACATCCACCGCGAGCCGCCGCCACGTCTCGCCCGCCTCCTGGACCGCTCCTCCCTCGCCGAAAGCGGTCGCGGCCGCGTAGTCGAGCGACCGCACCATGCCCGCGACGTCGCGCAGGGCGCAGTGCTTGGCGCGCCGCTCGGCCAGCGGCCGCGCCGGCTCGCCCTCGAAGTCCAGGATCACGAAGTCGCCGTCGGTCCGGAGGGTCTGGCCGAGATGGTAGTCGCCGTGGATCCGGATCTTGTGGCAGCCCTCTCTGGGGAGCACTGCGAGCCCCTCGAGGCACGCCGCGAGCCCCATGGGCTCCGCCAGCAGCGCCTCGGCACGCTGCCGGCCGGCCGCCGTCAGGTGACCGCGGCGATCGTGAAGGATCCGGAGCGTGCGCTCGAGGTCGCCCGCCATCCGCGTGCGCCATCCCGCGACGTCGGCGGCGGCGATCAGTTCGGGGGCGAACGCCGGGTCGCCCGGGTCGGAGGCGAGTGCCACGTGCAGCCCCGCGGTGAGCTCGCCGAGTCGCCCGAGCGCGCCGAGAACGCCAGCCGAGAAGCCACGCACGAGCTGGACGAGCCGCTCGCCGGTGAGCGGCTCGTGCCGCTCGTGGGCCGCCACGAACTCGCGCAGCCGGGCGAGGTGCTCGAGCGCCCAGCCCCAGCCGTCACCCTGGTTCCGCGTGAAGAGATGCAGCACGCCTAGCGTGATGGGCGGGCCCTCGGCGGGGTCGTACTCGACGGCGCCCGCGAGTTGCGGCACGTGGGCAAAGCGGGCCCGCGCTGTCAGGAAGCCCGTCATCTCGTGCTCGGGGTTCACGCCGGCCTCCGGCCGGCGGAACGTCTTGAGAATCAACGTATCGCCGTACACGACGGAAGTGTTCGACTGCTCGCCCTTGAGCCGGCGCGCGACCAGCCCGGCCGTCGCCGGCCCGGCCGGAAAGGCGCCGGCGCGCACGAAACGCACCGTGCCATGCCGGGCGGGGAGAATCAGATCCCCGGCGAAGGCGCGGAGAAGGGCGCCGCAGAAGGCGGAGTCGTCGAACGGCTCCGCGACCCGGAGTTGCACGCCGTCCGCCTCGGCCTGCCCGAGCACGGTGGCGTCGTCTCGGCCGTCGGCCAACCCGAGCAGCGGCACGACGTAGGTCTCGCCGGGCCCCTGCTCGAACACGACGTCGAGCAGGGTGAGGACGGCCCCGGGCGCGCGCCCGCCGAGCGACGCGGCGTCGCGCACGGCCACGGAGGCGATCGGCCGACCCTTGCTGGCGAACCAGCGCTGCCGCGGCAGCAACTCGGCGAGCCGCTCGGCCGCGAAGCGCTCGAGGGTCACGCGGACGGCCTCACCCGAGGGTGGGCCGGGTGGGTCAGATTGCGGAGTCTTCGATGCCATGCGGTTCGTCTCCCAGTCGACGCTTGTGGGCATGCAGTAGGTCAGCTGGCCGATGGGCGCTTCCATATCGTCGACTGGCGTCCGTTCGACTGCTTCTCGGCGGTCGAGCGCGACCTGTAGGGTTCGGCGGCTGAAGCCCATGCTGGTCCGCGGAGGCCATGATCAATCCGCATGGCACGCGGGCCCATTGGACCAAAGTTCAATGGGCACGTCCGAAGAGGATTGTATACCGTGCACTAGCCCCATGTGGAGAGTTGCGGAGGCCGTCGGCGGAGACGGATCGTGCGAGTGCGATGCGCGTGGCTTAAACGAGGGATCCGTGGTCCTTCAGCCGTTCTATTGTCGCCAAGACCATGCGGGGCCCGTCCGCTCCGCCGGCGGGTCGCCGTGGGCCATCGTCCTGGCCGGGGGAGAGGGGGGTCCGGCTACGGTCGCTCGTCCGGAAGTTCTGTTCGAGGACGTCATCGCTCAGGTCACGGCGCTGGCCGTCCTGTTGCCGGTGGTGGCCGGGGAATCGGGCAACGCCGGAGCGCCCGCGCTCGCCGTCACCATGCGAGGGCTCGTGTTGCGGGAGATCAGTCTGCGTCACTGGCCGCACATGGTCTGGAAAGAGGCCAGCGTGGAGCTGATCAACGGGGTGGCGGTCGCGCTCACCACCGCCCTGGCGGTGCGGGTCTGGAGCCGGTCTGCGGGACTGGTGGTGGTGATCGTGAGCGCCATGGTGATCTCGATGGTGATGGCAGGGATCACCGGAGCCCTCGTACCGATCGGCCTCCGTCGATTCGGTCAAGACCCGGCGCAGTCCTCCTCGATCGTCCTGACGACGGTGACCGACGTCACTGGCCTCTTCTCATTCCTCGGGATCGCCACGGTGCTGGCCGCACACCTCCGTTAAGCGTGCGCCCGACGCTTGGCCTGTTGCGCACGAGGGTGGTTTCGGCTAGCACCTCTGCACCGCTAGCGTTGTTCCAACTCTGGTTCTTGTCCTGGGACGTCCAGCACCGTCGCAAGACCCGAAGCTGTGCAAGCCTCTTTGACGGACAACGCATACGACGGGGACTTCAGGGATCCCCGGGGAGGGAGGGCCAAGATGACGCCGATCCACGTACCCGTTCTGCCAGACCCGGAGGAGCAGGTTCGCCCCACGTCCGCGGAATCCGAGGCGCCCGTGGCGGCGCGACACCCGATCATCTATAACCTGTTCCCAACCCTGGCGGGTCAAGCCCCCCGCTGGGTCGAGCACGCCGAGCGCGCTCGACGCATGGGGTTCGGCTGGATCTACCTGAACTCAGTCCTCTACCCGGGCTTCTCGGGCAGCCTCTACGCGATCAAGCACTACGATCGGCTGCACCCTCTTCTGGCGCCGGACGAGACGCTCTCGGGCCTTGACGCGCTGGCTCCCACCATCCGATCGATCCGGGATCTAGGCCTGTCGGTGATGGTGGATCTGGTGATCAACCACACCGCCAAGGACAACCCGCTCGTCGCGAGCCGGCCTGGCTGGTATCGGCGGGATGCGCAGGGCGAGCTGATGAGCCCTTTCGCCATCGATCCGGCCAACGCGGACAACGTGACAGTATGGGGTGACCTCGCCGAGATCGACAACAACGGAGCCGTGGATCGCGACGAGCTGTGGCAATTTTGGGAGCGCCTGCTGTTCCAGCTCATGGATGTCGGGTTCACGGGCTTCCGCTGCGACGCGGCCTACAAAGTGCCGACGGCTCTCTGGGAGCGCTTGATCACCCGGGCCAAGGCTCGCGAGCCCGCCACGCTCTTCGTGGCCGAGACGCTGGGCGCTCGTCTGGAAGAGATCGACGCGCTCGGCTTCGTCGGCTTCGACTACTTCTACAACAGCTCCAAGTGGTGGGATTTCAGTCAGCCGTGGTGCCTCGAGCAACACGAGCGCCTGCGGGACGTGGTCCCGTCCATCTCCTTCCCGGAGTCTCACGACACGCCCCGGCTGGCCGCGGAGACCTCGGCCCATGAGCTGGTCCAGCGTCAGCGATATGCGTTCGCCGCGGTATTCTCGGAAGGAGTACAACTCACGATCGGCTACGAGTTTGGGTTCCGGCGACCGCTCGACGTGGTGACCACGCGCCCGTCCGACTGGGAGGACGGGGCCTTCGACCTCGTCCGATTCATCGGGCACGTCAACGCGCTCAAGCGCCGCCACCCCCTGCTGCGCACCGAGGGTGTCCTCAGCTCGATCGCGACCAGCAGCAACGACGTGGTGGTCATCCGCCGATGGTCTGACAGGACCGGCACCACCACCGGGGCGTCATCGCGATCAATCGCAACACCGCCGAGTCGCGAACGATCGTGCTGCCGTGGCAGGATCTACCCGCGGATCCCCGCGTCTATCGGCTTTGTCGGGAGGACGCGGCGGTCGGGACGGTCCCCGCCGGCGAGGTCCTCCTGCTGGCCCCGGCGGAGGTCGTCATGGATCGGAGAGGCGCTGTGACGCGCTCGCGCGCTCCGCGTCACCCCTCCACCGCCCCAGGCTCGGGTTCAACTGCGACAGGATAGGACACAGCAGAGAACACAGGGAGCACGCTCCCAGGCGCCTCTGGGACTATACGTATTCAATCTAGCAGGTTCCCCGTCCCGCGGACGCTTCCTTTGATTCTGACCTGATCAATGAGGTCGTCGCCGAAGTCGTCGAGCCTACGAGGGTCGTCAGGCGGCGTGGCGCCCGGGGGACAGCGAGCGGAGCTACAGCGGTCTGACGCTCCCGGCGGGAGCAGCGCCAGCAGATCCCGACCGACCTGGCGACGCGAACCCCGACGTCCCCAGGATTGGAAATCCTCTGTCCATCCTTGTGTGTCTGGAGAACGCACCGAGACCCCGATCCGGAATCAGTGGGTCAACGGGAACGAGCCCGGATGGGGCGTTCTGGACTATCGGCTGACTAGGAATCAGTGGGGCGACTCTGGCCAATTTCGCCGGCGGCGGCAGTCAGCGGCAGGTGGTCATTCTCCGGGCTGCGCTTCAGTCGATGGGCGATCGTTCGCTCGTCTTCCTCCCGGTGGCGGAAGAGGAGGGCAAGTTCGTCCGGCGCCAGGTCCGACTTGGGCTCCCCGGGGGACTCCTCCCATGTCGAGCCCGACCTCAGCGGGGCTCATGCATTGCCTCCCTGCTGTTCCTGCATGAACCGATCGAGGGTTTCCACCGCGATTGCATTGCGCCTCCTCGAACATCACGTACGGGTACACCTGGTTGGTCGTGACAGGACAGATCATCGTAAAACCCACCAGCGCCTCGTCGTGCTGCTAGGCGATATGAATGACGGCGGCCGCCCGAGCCCGGGTGACGCTGGGATCGTGGTGCACCCTCGTGAAGAAGTCTGTGAGTGCTTCCAGGAGCGCGGCGTAGTCCATTCACTTGGCCTCCATGGGGGGAGAGATCGATCGGGTCACCGGGCAGGGGCTTCCCCTCCCAGAACGAATGGGCGACCTGCTACGCGGCCGCTCGTTTGATGACACGTTCGGCGCTACCGCGCAGGAGTGAAGACGCCTGGTTCCCGGGCGGTGCGCGGTCACTCGATGCCGCCAAGACGACCGCGGCTGGCCAGGTCCCGCACAGCACTGACACCCAAGGGCATCCAGGCCAAGGCGGAATCGAGACCGGGCTCCCGTGCCACCTTCGAGTCGCAGGTTAAATGGGTTCGCATTGGGCGTGCCCGTGTCGCATGCCGGGCGCCCGCGAGACCCCCTTGTCGCGCCGCTCGGTCTTGCAGCCGTAACACGAAACGAAGAGACTCGGCTGTTCCGTAATCCAGGCAGACTTTACACGGTAGTTCCTTCCGTCCAATAGCATCCCGTAAGGGAGGCGCGAGTAATTTGCATTAACAGTCGCGCTCTTGGCCGTATCGCTCCCTGGCATACGCTATGCGGCCCCTCTGACTAACTCTGTCTAGTTAACTGAGCCGTCGCGGCAGTGTTCCTGACTGAGGGAGGCAATGGCCATGAAAACACGGATGATCGTGTTCGTGATCGGCATCGCCACAGTGGTCCTCGGATGCGTCACCAAGGAGGTACAAGACGACCAGTTCTTGCACGTCCGTCTGGCAAGCTACGGCGCACCGGCGAGCGTGTGGTACGGGGCGATCACAGTGAACCCTGGGCAGGTATTCGAGGACTAAGGCTCGCGTACAGGAGGCCACGCATGAGCATACAAGGCGACGAACAGGACCCGAAGCGTCTCATGGAGAAAGTCCCGCAGGAGCCCATCACGGCTGATAACCCGAGCGAAGACGATCAGGATGAAGACGTGCCGGAGAAGGACGACGAGCGCTCCAGAGGTGGACAAGCATGACAGGGACTTGTCGCTGCGGAAGTCCTTTTCTACGTCTCTTCGACGATCTCGGCTGCGTCGGCTGCGGGCGTCAGTGCTGCTGGGGCTGTGCTGTTGTCATCGAAGCGGTTGCCTATTGTGTGCGCTGTGCCGAGGTGCTCCTCGAAGTCTCGCCGTCCTCCGCGGAAGGCGTAGTCCGTCCTGCGCGGCGTGAACCGCACTTCCGTATACATGCCGCTCATCCTGACGATGGGAGGCGGCTGGAGCGTATACATGTTCTCGTCGCGCCGGGCCAAGGCGACGTTCGTCCGGTAAGCCCAAGGGACAACGAAGGACTTCCAGTGCATGACAACATCCTCGACGTTATGAGCTCCCGACCGAAGACCCTGGATGCCGACCAGACGGTGGCGGCGGCGGCCCAGCTCATGCGCGGGGCGGACATCGGCGACGTCCTCGTCGTGAAGAGCGATGAGCGCTTGCATGGCATCTTGACCGATCGCGACATCGTTGTCCGCGTCCTGGCCGAAGGGCTCGACCCGAATCAGACTCGCGTCGGCGATATTTGCAGTCGCGTCCTGACGACGGTGTCGCCCGACGATGGGGTCAGCCATGCCGTGCGGGTGATGCGCGAGAAGGCCATTCGGCGGCTTCCGGTCGAGGCGGGCGGCCGGGTGATCGGCATGCTGACGATTGGGGACATCGCGGTGGAACGCGATGTCGGCTCGGTGCTCGCTGACATCTCGGCTGCGCCCCCGAATACCTAGGCGGTGCTCCATGGTGACGGGCGCCGGCGGACAGGGCGGCCGGCGCCCAGGCGGATGTCGTCCGTCATGGCACGACCACGCCTCTCGGCGTCGTCCACCGTGACATCGGGCCCGGTCGCCTTGGGACGTTGCATCTGAACCGACCTGGACAGAACAATGTCAGCGTCCCGTCCTCAAGGGGTGCGCGCGTCGATACGACGCCTCAGCCTCGCCCAGATGGGCCCCACTCGTGGGCTTGGTGTCGGCGCGAGTATTCAGCTACGATGGCCCTGCAATGGAGCCCCCGGGCGACGCCGTGTCCCAGGAGGGCTACGATAGAGGCCCATACATCGCGGCCCTCCG
>WNEZ01006632.1_pt1 | contig 12853 bp, 8 predicted proteins | sample 5400521 | NCBI WGS metagenome assembly WNEZ01 (sample SAMN13153339, study PRJNA577476) | soil metagenome | isolation source: 120 cm saprolite under Douglas fir tree site 2 hole 1 replicate 1 | place: USA:California | collected 2015-04-18 | reverse complement strand
GCTCAAAAGCGCGTTTGGCTACGATGAGTTCCGACCCGGCCAGGAAGCCGCCGTGTCCGCGATCCTGGCTGGCCGCGACACCGTGGTTGTTCTTCCCACCGGTGGTGGCAAGTCCCTCTGCTTCCAGGTGCCGGCGCTTCTACTGCCCGGCCTCACCGTGGTCGTGTCGCCGCTGATTTCATTGATGAAGGATCAGGTCGATGCGCTCATGGCCAGGGGATTGCCGGCGGCGTTTATCAACAGCACTCTGACTTCCGGCCAGGTGTCCGATCGACTCGCGCGGGCCGATCGGGGCGAGATCAAGCTGCTCTACGTAGCGCCAGAGCGCTTCGACTTTGGTCGCACGGCGGAGAGACTGCGCAAAGCCGGCGTTTCGCTCCTTGCGATCGATGAAGCCCACTGCATCAGTCAGTGGGGGCACGATTTCCGGCCAAGCTACCTCCGGGTGAAGAAGGTGCACGAGGCGCTCGGCTCCCCGACGACAATTGCCCTGACGGCAACCGCAACACCCGAAGTTCGCCGCGACATTGGGCGCGAGCTGGCCCTGAGAAATCCCCAGACGATCATCACCGGTTTCGATCGGCCGAATCTCACGTACTACGTCGTTCCGACCAAGAACGACGCCGAAAAAGAAAAGCGGCTGGTCGAGATCCTGCGAAAGCACGATGGACTCGCCGTGATTTACGCATCTACCCGTAAGGCGGTGGACCACCTGACGACGGTTCTCGAGCGCGCGAAGATCCGCGCGGCTGGATATCACGCTGGGCTGGATGACACCAGAAGGCACGAGGTGCAGGAAACCTTCATGGGTGAGAAGATTCGCGCGATTGTCGCGACCAATGCATTTGGCATGGGGATCGACAAGCCCAACGTCCGGCTCGTGGTTCACTACGCGATGCCCGGCACGCTCGAGGCTTACTATCAGGAAGCGGGTCGTGCCGGGCGCGATGGGCTCCATTCCGACGTATTTCTTCTGCACGCCTTTCCCGATCGTTTCACGCACGAGTTCTTCATCAAGGGCTCATATCCGGAACGCGTGGTCGTCGAGAAGACCTATGAAGCGCTCAGGAAACTCTCGGACGACCAGGGCTTCGTGACCGCCGAACCCGAAGACATGGCTCGCGCAATCAAGCCCAAGCCCAACGTCCGGGAGATCGAGGGCGCGATCAGGATTCTGACGCGCCCTGGCGCGGTGACGCTCAGCAACGGTGATCAGGCACGCGTCCACGTGCGCTTGCTCGCCACGCCGGAGCGCATCAAGCGTGAGCTCACCGGCGAGACCAACAGTGAGCTCGGATTACTGCGCGCACTTTGGCGCGGCGTGGGAGCCTCTCTGAGGACCGGTGCTGTCGTCGATCTAGACGGCTTGCCGCCGGGTCTGGGCGGGTCTGCCGCTTCGACGCCGTTGCTCGACGCGTTACAGGACCGCCAGTTCCTGGTGTGGGAGCGCCTGGGGAGTGGCCTTTATCTGGGTGATCGAAACGCGCCGCTCTCGAAATTCAATATCGAGTGGGCTGTTCTCGATCGCCGCCGGAGCGCAGAGCTATCCAAGCTTCAGGCGGTGCAGAAGTACGCGTACACCAGGGAGTGCCGGCGCGGGTTCGTGCTGCGTTACTTCGGTGATCCGGCGGCCAAAGCGCGATGCGCGGGCTGCGACAACTGCCTCGGCATCGCCGCGGTCGCGACCGTGGAAGACGACGCGCCACGTCGGGTACGTAGCGACCGGAAGTCGAGGCGCGCCACGTCTCATGTTCGAGATGTTGCAGATGATGTCTCTCTCGGCGCCGCCGAAGAACGGCTGCTCGGCGTGCTAAAAACCGTTCGGAGCACGATCGCCCGCGAGGAACATGTGCCCGCGTATATTGTATTCTCGGATCGTACCCTGGCCGAGCTCGCGTTGAGGCGTCCCCGATCGCTGACGGCACTTCAGGATGTTCGCGGAGTCGGTCCAATGAAGCTCGAGCGGTACGGTGCACGCTTTCTCGACGCGATTTCGAAAGCTGATGACATTGAAGCGGCCTGAGGCATCGGGGCGCCAACCATTGACAGTGAAGCAAATGAGATCAGGTGTCAGATTCCCCTTCGCAGTTCTTTTCGGCGTCGCGATGCTCGCGACTTTCTTCGCTGGCGCGCCTTCCGTCGCAGCGGCGCAGCAGAAATCAGGCGCAGGTGCCGCGCCCTTGCCGTTCGACTCCGCGGTTACTGTCGGGACGCTCTCCAACGGCATGCGGTATTACATCCGCGAGAATCACAAGCCGGAAAAGCGCGCAGAACTGCGACTTGTCGTGAACGCGGGGTCCGTACTGGAGGACGAAGACCAGCGCGGCCTTGCGCACATGGTCGAGCACATGGCGTTCCGGGGCACGAAACAGTTCGCCCGGAACCAGATCTCGAGCTACCTCGAATCCGTCGGAATGCGTTACGGCCCGGACATCAACGCCTTTACGAGCTTCGATGAGACCGTGTACATGATCACGGTTCCCACGGATACGGCCGCAATCGTCGACAAAGGGTTTCAGATACTGTCGGAGTGGGCGCACCGCGTCGCGTTCGAGCCGGAACAAATCGCGAAGGAACGACCCGTCATAATCGAGGAGTGGCGGTTGGGGCAGGGCGCCGAGAACCGAATGCAGAACAAGTGGTTCCCGGTTCTTTTCGCGGGATCAATGTATGGTGAGCGCATCCCGATCGGACTCAAGTCGGTGTTGGAGACGTACAAACCGGCTACTCTGCGCCGTTTCTACGACACCTGGTATCGACCGGATCTCATGGCCGTGGTCGCTGTCGGCGACTTCGACAAGCGACAGGTCGAGAGCCTGATCAATCGCTATCTTGGCGCGATTCCGCGGGCGACCACACCCAAAGCGCGGCCGCTCTTTCCAGTTCCACCCCACGACAGCACGCTCGTCTCGATCAACAGCGACAAGGAAGCTACGCGGTCGGTCATCAGGCTTCTGTACAAGCAGCCAAAGCGCTTCAACACGACCGCGGCGACCTACCGGCAGCATCTGGTCGAGCAGCTTTTCGGCTCGATGTTCAACGACCGCTTCGGGGAAATAACGCAGAAGCCGAATCCGTCTTTCATAAACGCATATGCGTCGCAAGGCGATCTCGTTCGAACCGCGGAGTCGTTCTCCCTCACCGCGATCGTCGCTGACAACGGAATTCAGCGCGGGCTCAATGCGCTCCTCACCGAGGGCGAGCGCGTAAAGAAATTCGGATTCCTCCAGTCGGAGCTGGATCGAGCCAAAAAGGATTTGCAGCGCGGAACCGAGCAGGCATACGCTGAGCGCGACAAAACGAACTCGAGTGTCTACGCCGAAGCGTACGTATCTGCGTTTTTACAGTCCGAGCCGTCGACCAGCATTCAGTACGACCTTGACGCCGTCACCCAACTGCTTCCGGGAATCACACTCGCTGAAGTGAACAAGCTCGCAGGGGAGTGGATGACCGACAGGAACCGGGTTCTGGCGACTACATCACCCGATAAGCCGGGAATCGTCGCACCGGCTCGCGGAGAGCTTCTTCTCGCGTTCGACGCGGTCAAGGGCGCAGACATTTCCGCCTACACGGAAACCGCGCCGTCTCAGCAGCTCGTCGACAAGGAGCCGGCGGGCGGACAGGTTGTTTCCGAGCGGGAGATCAAGGGGATTGGAGTAACTGAGTGGAAGCTTTCCAACGGCGTTCGCGTGTTGCTAAAGCCCACCGATTTCAACGCCGATCAGATCACCTTCACGTCCTATAGCCCCGGGGGCGCTTCGCTCTTGCCGGACGCTTCATACCTCGCCGCCAGCGCGGGGGATCTGATTCCAGCCACTAGCGGCGTGGGCAAGTTCACCGTCATTGATCTTCAGAAATTCCTCGCCGGAAAGCAGGTCAGCGTGTATCCGTCGATCGATGACCTGAGCGAGGGAGTCTCCGGCAGCGCGTCACAGCGCGATGTCGACACGATGCTCCAGCTCGTCTATCTCTACTTCACCCAGCCAAGACTCGACACGTCACTGGTGAACACGTTCATCGGACGCTTCAAGGGAGTCCTCGCCAACCGCAGCGCCAGCCCTGAAGCTGCCTTCAGCGACACGCTGCAAGTAACCATGGCCCAGCACTCGGTGCGCGAGCAGCCGGTCTCGGCCGCGATCCTCGACAGAATCGATCCGTTGAAGTCGTTCGACTTCTACAAGGACAGATTCTCGGACGCGAGCGGCTTTACATTCGTCTTCGTCGGGAACTTCAAGACCGATTCGATCAAGCCTCTGATTGCGAAATGGCTCGGCGCGCTCCCGTCGACGGGTCGCAAGGAAACGTGGCGCGATACGGGCATTCGCCCTCCAACCGGCGTGGTGAAACGGGTGGTCAAGAGGGGTGCCGAGCCAAAAGCGCGCACCGCTCTCATCTTCACTGGCCCACTCGAGTACAATAGGCAAAATCGCTACCACCTTAGCGCCCTTGCAGAGCTCCTCAACATCAAGCTGCGCGAGGCGCTGCGCGAGAACCTGGGTGGGACCTACGGCGTGAGTGTAAGCCCGGGAGCAACCAGAGATCCGCAGCCGTCGTATCGGTTCACCATCGGCTTCGGCTCCGCGCCGGAGCGGCTCGAGGCGCTCACCACGGCTGCGCTCGCTCAAATAGACAGCGTGAAGCGATTCGGAACGACTCCCGAGTATCTGAACAAGGTGAAGGAAGCGGCATTCCGCGCCCGCGAGACCGCGATCAAGCAGAACGGTTACTGGCTTTCGCAGATTGCGACTTTTGATCAAAGCGGTTGGCCGCTGGAAGAGATTCCTAATGGGGACAAGCTTATCGCGGCGCTCACCGTCGCCGACCTGCAGCGGGCCGCCGTGAAGTATCTGCGCATAGACAATTACGTTCGCGTCTCCCTCTATCCCGAGAACTTTTCCGCGGCGGAGAATCGGTAGGGGTTCGCAGATGGAAGATTCGCTCTATTTCTCGGAGCAGCATCTCGCGGTCCGCAACATGGTCCGGGAGTTCGCGCGCGGAGAAGTAGCGCCGGTTGCGGCGGAGCTCGACGCGAAGGCCGAGTTCCCCTGGGCGAATGTCAAGAAGATGGGTGAATTGGGACTGCTCGGCATTCCGTGGCCGGAGGAGCTGGGGGGCGCTGGTCTCGATCTGCTTAGCTACATGATCGTGATCAACGAGATGGCCAAAGTTGACGCGTCCCACGCGATCACTATCTCCGCCCACACAACTCTTGGTACGTCGCCGATCGTCAACTTCGGAACCGCGGCCCAGAAAAAGCGTTACGTGCCTCTGCTCGCAACCGGGAAAATTCTGGGCGGGTTCGGCCTGACTGAGCCAGGCGCCGGAAGCGATGCCGCAAGTACGCAATCGACCGCGGTACGCAAAGGGTCGCACTACGTTCTCAACGGCAGCAAGATCTTCATCACCCATGGTGGCGTCGGCGAGATCTTCGTGGTGACAGCCGTGACCGAACCCGGCGCGGGCACGAAGGGCATCAGCTCGTTCATCGTGACGAAAGAAACGACTGATCTCGACAAGACCAGCCGCCTTGGCATCGGCCACGACGATTCTCTTCCTTCGATGTCCGGCTTCCGGTCCGGGAAAAAGGAGGACAAGCTGGGCTGGAGAGCATCGGATACGCGGTCGCTAATCTTTGAGGATGTCGAAGTGCCCGCTGACAACCTCCTTGGCGAAGAGGGAGAAGGGTTCAACAACTTCATGCGGACGCTCGACTCCGGCCGCGTAGGGATCGCCGCGCTTTCACTAGGCATCGCTGAGGGCGCGTTCGAGCAATCGCTTCGCTATTCGACGCTGCGGAAGCAGTTCGGCCAGCCAATCTCCAGCTTTCAGGGCATCCAGTTCCAGCTCGCGGACATCGCGACAGAGATCGAGGCGGGGAAGCACTTGATGTTCCATGCGGCGTGGATGGCACAGCATAAGCAGCCATTCTCGAAGCAGGCCGCGATCGCCAAGCTATACTGTTCGGAGCTCGCGATGCGAACGACGATCAAGGCGATCCAGATACACGGCGGTTACGGATACACCAAGGAGTGTCCGGTCGAGCGCATGTTCCGCGATGCTAAGATCTGCGAGATAGGCGAGGGAACCTCCGAGATCCAGCGACTCGTCATCGCGCGAAACCTCCTCAAGGAGCTGGCGGATTGACTTATTCCGAGGTCGCCAAGCGTCTAAGACTTCCACTCGGCTTCATACTCGGCATCAGCTATCTCATTTTCGCCCGGCCCACCCCACTGACGCTGGCTGTCGGCGGGATCATCGCACTCGTCGGAGTCATGGTGCGCGGCTGGGCGTCGGGCCACATCTCCAAGAACGAGCGACTCGCGACGTCGGGCCCGTACGCACACACCAGGAATCCCCTTTACTTCGGAAGCTTTTTGATCGCGGCAGGGTTCGCCGTCGCAGCTCACTGGGCTCTGCTTTTGTTGGTCGTCGCGTTCTTCGTGCTCATTTACGCGCCGACGATGCAACGGGAACGGGCCAATATATCCGGGCGATTTCCGGCGGAGTACGAGCTCTACGCAGCCAACGTTCCCGCCTTCGTCCCGAGGCCGACGCCATGGAAGGCGACACATCCGGAAAAGGGCGACGGCTTCAGCTTCGATCTCTACATGAAGCACGGAGAATGGAAGGCCGGGCTGACGTACGTCCTCGTGATGGCCTGGCTCATCTGGCATCGAGCTATCGTTGAGGTTGCGTCAGGCCTCTGGCGCTAGGTGACGGCCTCGGGGTCCGCGCGTCACATACTTGGCGCGTCGCAGGCCTCGGCAGGACATCAAGCCGCTGCCCGTAAGTTGTTGTCGCCGTTGCGGAAACAAGCCATTCAGCGGTAGATTGTACTCACTGACTGTTGCTCCTCAATGCATGGGGTACCCACGCGACTCGCGGGGCCCGGACACATGGATCGAGGAGCGCTGATGTGAAAACCAAAGGAACTCATAACGCGGCCCTGTAGCACGACCGCGCGGACTTTTTTGAACCGTCCTCCACTTCGCTCGCCGAGTCGCCGCGCGATGGGGTGAGACGGGCAACGATGAAAAGAGAAATCCTCATAAACGCGGCTCCGCGCGAAACGCGGATCGCGATTCTGGAGGACGGGAAGCTCGTTGAGCTTCTAGCCGATCGTCCAGACAACCGACGCATGGTCGGTGACATTTATTTGGGCCGGGTTGACGCAGTGCTCCCCGGAATCCAGGCCGCCTTCGTCGACATCGGCACCGAGAAAAGCGCCTTCCTTCACGCTTCCGACCTCGTCAGGCAAACCGCCGATGAGGCGGAAGACGAAGATGAGGACGACGACGACGAAGGCGATGAGCCGATCGAGAAGAAGAACGGCAACGGCGGAAACGGCGGCAACGGCCGCCGTGCGAAAGCCCCGCTCATTCAGGAGGCTTTGAAGCGAGGCCAGGATATTCTGGTCCAGATCTCCAAGGAGCCGATCTCGACCAAGGGTCCGCGGGTCACGGCCCAGATATCGCTCGCCGGCCGCTTCCTCGTCTACATCCCTGATTCATCGAAGGTGGGCGTCAGCCGGAAGATCGGATTGTCGACCGAGCGGGCGCGGCTCAAGGAACAGGTTCAGAGCATTCTTCCCGACAAATCGGGTGGCGTGATCGTCCGCACCGTGAGCGAAGACGTGACGCCCGAGATGCTGCAGCGCGAGCTCAACAGCCTCATGTCGCAGTGGAAGAAGATCAAGAGAAAGATGCACTTCCAGAAGGCCCCCTCGCTGGTCAATCGTGAGAGTGGACTCACTCGCGGACTGGTGCGCGACATCTTCAGCGACAAGGTGGACAGCCTGACTGTCGATTCGAAGCAGGTCTACAACGAGATCGTCGGCTACCTGAAGGACATCGCTCCCGACCTGATCGAGCGAGTGAAGCTCCACGAGTCCCAGGTTCCGCTCTTCGACACTGCCGGCATCGAGTCGGAGATCAGAGACATCTTCAAGCGCCGCTGTGACCTTCCTTCCGGCGGTTACCTGATCATCGAGCCGACGGAGGCGTTGGTCTCGATCGACGTCAACTCGGGACGCTACACCGGCAAGAAGGATCCGGAGAAAACCGTTCTCAGAACCAACATGGAAGCAGCGCAGGAAGTCGCCCGGCAGCTCCGGCTGCGCGACGTGGGTGGAATCATCGTCTGCGATTTCATCGACATGGAGACCAAGTCGAACCGCGACCGCGTGCTCCAGGAGCTGAGGCAGCACCTCTCACGCGACCGCGCTCGAACCAAGGCGTTCGCCGTGAGCGACCTGGGACTGATCGAGATGACGCGGCAGCGGGTGCGCCAGAGCCACTACCAGTCCTCGACGGAAGCCTGCCCGACGTGCAATGGAACGGGACGCGTATTGACGCCCGAAACGATAGTGCGACGGATGGAGCGCTCGGTGAAGCGGATGGCTGTGGAGGGCCGGCGCGATAACCTGCTTGTCAAGCTGCACCCGGATGTAGCGATGTACGTGCTCGAACAGGAGCGCGATCTTCCGCAGAAGCTTCAGAAGGCGGCGAATTTTTCTCTTGAGTTCCGCGACGATCCGTTGCTCAAGCCGGACGAGTTCAAGCTCGTGGTCAAGGCGCAGGGACGGGATGTCACGCAACAGTACGCTATCGCGTAGCGCGACGTGGCCCCTTGGTAGCTGCAACTGAACGGGTGCCAGACGTCAGTGGCATAGATGCCAGTTGTTAGTTCACTACGCCCTGACTTTTCTCGCACTGTCAGTTGTGAACTAGTGACAGACGACTGCGCTAATGACGTCTGGCACCCGTTCTGGGGCAGTTACCAGCGAGGGTTGACCTCCTGCGGCCGCACAACTAACATTCAAGGCTGTATCACACCATCTAAAAGCAACTCTGTCCATGACTTACGCCATAATCCGGACCGGCGGCAAGCAGTTCCGCGCCGAGTCGGGAAAGACTATCAGAATTCCGAGCATGCCTGGTGACGCCGGCTCCAAGGTCACCTTCGATGACGTTATCCTCGGCTCCGACGGCGACAAGACTCACATCGGTGCGCCTGGCTTAAAAGGCGCCCATGTGACGGGCGAGATCGTCAAGCACGGACTCGACGACAAGATCGTCGTGTTCAAGCAAAAGCGCCGCAAGAACTACGCAAAAAAGCAGGGCCATCGGCAGAAGTTCACCGAGGTCCGCATCAAGGATATCGCCTTCGGCAAGAAGAGCGGGGGAGAGAAGTAATGGCTCACAAGAAAGGTGTAGGCTCATCGCGCAACGGACGCGACAGCAATCCGCAGTACCGCGGCGTCAAGAAGTTCGGCGGTGAAAAGGTCGTCGCGGGAAACATCATTGTCCGCCAATGCGGCACGAAGTGGCATCCCGGCCGCAACGTCGGGCTCGGAACCGATTTCACGATCTACTCGATGATCGATGGCGTCGTGAAATTCGAGCACAAGAGCCGTACCCGCTACAAGGTCAGCGTCTATCCCGATGTAGAGACGAGCGCGGCGTAACCTCCCTAATAACTGCAACTGAACGGGTGCCAGACTTCAGTAGCGCAGTTGGCTGTCATTAGTTCAAGACGCCCAGACTTCTCTCATTCAAAACGCCCCTCACGGGGCGTTTTGTTATCCGTTATTCGGCGCGCACGCACCGAATTCACCACCCGCAGCCCCCGGTCGCCCCGCCGCCAGGCCCCGGCCGGTAGTTTTCAGTTGTACCTAAGTACAGAAACCGCGGGCTGCAGATTTGAGTAAGATTAAGTGCAGGATCCTTTTACGCGAGACGACGACAATGGCCCTCCTCGATAGACTAAAACAGGAACTCGACCGCGCCGGGAAAGTGGCGCAGGACGCGTTCGACGACGGAAAGACCAGACTCGAGGCCTTCCGCACCCGACAGTTGGCAGACAAGGCCGCGCAGGCGCTCGGCTACGCTGTCTACCGGTCGAAAAAGAGCGGCGGAGATCTCGATGCTGCCACCTATGATCGCCTCAAAGCGACGCTCGAGACTCACGACACCAGCAGGCATCTACGGCGCGCGGATCGGCGAGCAGTGAGTCCGGTAGCGGGGGCACGAGCGACAGCTACCCGGGCTCTCCGAGCTAACAGGCGCCGACGCGAAAAGGGCTCCCGTTGTAGGCGGGAGCCCTTTTTTTGTTTTGGCGACTCGACCTTACTGCGGGGGCGGAGTGTTATGCGTGCTCGGCAGATTCCTGTAGCGTTCGATCAGCAGATCCTGCCTCGTCTTCTCGTTGTACTCGCGACCGCGTACAAAAACGTGCTCGGCCCGCGTCGTGAACTCGAACGGATCGCCGCTCCAGACGACGACGTTGGCCTCGCGGCCAGGTTGCAGCGAGCCAACTCGATCCGCCGCTCCGAAGAATTCCGCGGGCGCGAGCGTTACTGCGCGTAGCGCATCGTCCCACGTCATTCCGTAAGAGACGGCGTTGCCCGCTTCCTGCTTCAGGTTGCGAACGTTGAATGCTTCTTCGTCACCGCCTCCGGCATTTCCGATTAGAGCGACCTGCACTCCAGCCTTGCGCAGCAGACCAGCGTTTTCCTGGCGCTGGCCGAGCGACGCGAACCCGTCCGGAATGTTGTTCATCGCCCCGGTTAGAACCGGAATGTGCGCGGCGGCAAGCTTGTCGGCCATCATCCACGCTTCCGCGCCGCTGGTGATCATCAGCTTGACGTTGTAGTCGCGGGCGAGGCGGATCGCCGCATCGATGTCTGAAGCGCGATTGACCGTGATGAGCAGGGGAAGCTTGCCCTCCACCACTGGAATCATCGCCTGCAGGTCGAGGCGGCTTGCCGTGAATGGCCGCGTCTGAGCGCGATCAAACGCGTCACGGTGGGTCTGGAAGAATTTCGTATCCTCCAGGAGCTCGCGCAGCTTCACAATCAGCTCTCCGCGAGAACCTAATCCCGCCGACTGCGGATCGCCGACCTCGGCGACCATCGCGACCGGAGATCTGATGATCATGTCGGTCGTCGTTCCCGGGACGACGTCGACCAGCGCCGCTTGACCCGATACGAGACCGCCAGTTGGAACGACGACGAAGCTGGTGATGCCTTCCTTGCGCGCTGGTGCCAGCAGCACCGAATTGGGGTTCAGGCCCTCCCAGACGGTGAAGGCGGCCGCGATGTTGTCCTTGCCCCGGGCGCTCATGTCGCGCGTGTCGTTCACGGCTGCGACTTCCTGAACGCCGAGCTGCGTCGACGCGTCCACGAAGCCAGGGGTCACGATCTTACCCGTCGCGTCGATGCGCTGTGCGCCCGCCGGGATCGGCACGTTCGCGCCGACAGCGACAATCTTGCCGTTGGCGATTATGACCGTTCCGTTTTCAATCAGTGGCCCGCTTACCGGGTATACCTTTCCACCCGTGATGGCGATCGTTTGCGCCGCGGCGGGCATTGCCAGCATTGCCGCCAAAACAAAAGCGACGACACGCGAATTGAGCCTGTATGAGATCATCGATTAGTTCCGGTTGAACGGTACGAAGCCGAGCTCGAAGTCAGTGCGCCACTGCTCGGACGGGTCGAGACGATCGTACAGCAGGGCGCCGACGATCCACACCTTCTCCGGTTTCGAGTAGACGCTGAACGGATCGCCCGTCCAGAGGACGACATCGGCATTCTTGCCCTTTTCGAGCGAGCCGATCTTCTCGTCGAGGCCAAGCGCCCACGCGGGATTGATCGTGAGCCACTTGATTGCCTGCTCCTCACTCACGGGGATCCCGATTTCCGCTCCCGCCTCCATCGCCTTTGCCGCTTCGTGATTCAATCGCTGCGAGCCGGACGGATCGTCGGAATGGACGATCACTCGCGCGCCGGCGTGATCAACCAGCGCCATGTTCGCCTTCACCGCGTCGAGCGCTTCCATCTTGAAGCTGCCCCAGTCGGCCCAGAGTGAGCCAGCGATGCCTTCCTTGGCGAGAAGGTCCGCGATCTTGTACGCCTCCACTCCGTGGTGGAACGAGCGGATCTGGTATCCGAACTCGTGCGCGATATCGATCATCTGCGCCATCTCGTCGGCGCGGTAGCAGTGATTGTGGACGAGAATGTTGCCGCGGAGCACTTCGGCGAGAGTCTCGTTGCCGAGGTCGCGCGCCGGTGGGTCTCCCTTATGATCGGATCGGCGTTCCACTTGTCCCACTTGCGGCGGTAGTCCACCGCTTTGATCCAGGCAGCACGGTAGCCGGCGACGTTGCCCATCCGTGTTGACGGTCCGCCGCGTCCCCCATAGACCCGTTTGGGATTCTCGCCACACGCCATCTTGAGTCCGTATTTCGCGCCCGGGAACTTCATCGCCTGTACCGTGCGTCCCGGGACGACTTTCAGAATAGCGCTACGACCGCCGATGAGATTCGCCGAGCCCGGAAGCACCTGCAGCGTCGTCACGCCACCAGCGAGATTGCGGGGGAACTGCGGGTCTTGCGGCCACACTGAATGTTCCGCCCACACCTGCGGGGTGGCGGGATTGGTGGCTTCGTTGCCGTCGCTCAGCGCATTGCCGCCTGGTGCTGCGTACACTCCAAGGTGGGAGTGGTCGTCGACAATACCTGGAGTGACGTACTTGCCTGCGCCGTCGATTACGAGCGCATCGGCCGGCGCGTCGACTGTCGCGCCTACCGCCGCGATCTTGCCGTTCTGCAGGAGAATCGCGCCGTTCCTGATGAGGGGTCCGGCCGCGGTCAGAATGTTGACGTTGCGGACGACGGTCGTTCGCGAGGGGAAGGGAACGTACGTGCTCGGGAAGGGATCGGCGTTCCACTTGTCCCACTTGCGGCGGTAGTCCACCGCTTTGATCCAGGCAGCACGGTAGCCGGCGACGTTGCCCATCCGTGTTGACGGTCCGCCGCGTCCCCCATAGACCCGTTTGGGATTCTCGCCACACGC
>WNEZ01003942.1_pt1 | contig 12856 bp, 7 predicted proteins | sample 5400521 | NCBI WGS metagenome assembly WNEZ01 (sample SAMN13153339, study PRJNA577476) | soil metagenome | isolation source: 120 cm saprolite under Douglas fir tree site 2 hole 1 replicate 1 | place: USA:California | collected 2015-04-18 | reverse complement strand
GGGCGACGTTTTCATCCTGGAGCCATTTCGTGGTCGCGGGTTAAGCAAATGGCTGATGGAGGTGATTGTGGGTCATCCCGAACTGCAAGGGTTGCGGAGATGGGTGCTGCTGACGCGTGATGCTCATGGGCTCTATCGCAAAGTCGGGTTTACCGAGCTGAGTCATCCCGAGCGCTATATGGAGAGGCATTTCCCGGATGTTTACAAGTAACCACGCTCATGGAAACAACTTCCGTTCAGAAAGGCGGTCTTCATCTAGCGCCTGTTTTAAGTATTCCCATGTGTTTCGCTGCTCCTGTTCGTCACCTTCTCGCCAGGATTTCAGCAGTTGGATTAAAGCGTGGTTCTTTTGGGATTGAGCGATGCTCTGAGGAAGTTCATTTTTATTGAGTTCATTTTGTGACACGGTTGGACCTCGACAAAAATGGATGAGTTTTCTTCCAGAAGATACTCTTGTTTAGATTATATTCCATAATTGCCCCTGGGAATAGAGTTGCCTATGGCTGGGGTGAGGATCAGATTTTTGCATCGAGCCAGGCCACCCCAACCCCCCAGGGCGGAGGCAAGCTCACGCCCCTACTAACCACGCAGTCCAGGTCCAGAACTCCCCGTGCAAAAAACGAAACACACCCCTTTAGCTGGGACCCCTCAAGGATTGTACAGTCTGCTAGAATAGAGCCATAACTGCAGAGGCTGGGCTGATAGCCTTTTGTCACATTTGCAGCTATTGTCGCCCATGCGCAATCAGGGGTATGTCATGCTCGACGCTCTTGTCGCCGTCTTTGCTGGCTATCCATTCCCTATTACTTGTGGGCCTGAGGACTTGAGTAGTTAGTGCCAGGAACAGTCGTACGTTATATTGTAGAGACCGAAACCATCCCGGGGCACGTGGAAGTCTCATTTTAAGTTGAATACCTTCGAACGGGTGTGTTTCATTTTCTTGCACGCAGGGGCTGGCCCCCGCCAGGTTCCCACGTCTCGCAAAATACGGGCAAAAAAGTTCTAGCAGGAAAAGGTAGACACTGTGGAGACAGAAGTAAAAAGCAAAGCTGGTCATAGGGAGCGTCTAAAAGCTCACTTCATCGCTGGAGATGAGGAAGCACATACAGATGAGATGCTGCTTGAGCTTCTCCTGACCTATGCAATCCCACAGAGAGATGTCCAGCCACTTGCGAAAAAGCTGATTGCTACTTTTGGTAGTCTATCCAATGTTTTGTCTGCTGATATTACTACGCTCTGCAAGCAAGAGGGCATAAAAGAACACTCCGCAGTGCTACTCAAGCTTACCGACTGGATACGTATATATGATGGAAGGATAGCCACTACACAGGCACTGAGAGAGAAGGTTTCTACTCCCGCATTATTTCCAGACATTTCCCTCGATGCTGGCAGAGTAGACAAACCGGGTAAGGCAAAGACGAAAACACAGAAAGCTACAGCATCTCGCTCTAGAACAGGACTATTTGGAAAGTCCATGCTGCAGGAAGGCATCGAGATGCTGCCTCAGCTTCCTGATACAGAGTCGCTAGATGAGGCATAGATTTATCTTTAATATGATAAATTGCCATATATTCATAAATGATTGCAATAGTTCGTACTGAATCATATCAGACAAAGACAACATTTGCAGTATCTTCACCGTTCTGGAGGTTGATGTGGCTCAGTTAAGGAGCGCAAAAGACGATGGTCATCTTTTTATTTTAGCTGGTCAAAGTCAGGGTACCTGGCAAGTTGGCGAGCGAGGTATGTTGTGGTTGCAGCAAAACTGCTACCCCATCCCAGGACGGGATGAATATGTCGATCTCGATGCTGGCACCTTCTCCTACTTAAAAGATAAAGGCTATATCTATATTCACGGTAATCTATACGATCATAGTCGTCAGGATTCATTGGCGGGTTCCCAGCAAGAGCAAGTACCGATTGCTGTCGGTCTCCCTTTGCTCTTACGCCTGAAAGAGCATAAAGAACCGGCCTGGGAATTGGCTCTAGACCTGGCAGAATTGAATGAAGAGGTATGGGAGGAACTGCAAAGGCATCATGCTGATTTTGTAACTGCTTCAAACGCATCAACTCCTATTTCACAGAAACAGCTCATGTATGCACATTGTCTGCTGCGTGTGTATCCATTCTTACAGCCCTATCAGATTTTTAGAGAACATAGTGGGCATATCAAACATGTATTAAAACAGGCTCCCGAAACACCGGGGCTTATCAGTGGCTGGCAAGGGAACATCTTTATCGAACGTGTGCGCCAGGTCGGCTTCTGGCAACGCCGTACGCCAGGAAGCACCGTAACCTTCTCAGGAGAACTGCTGTGGCTTGCAAAACCTGATTGTGAACCAGAATGGCCCGGTCACGCAAAGAAGGTTGGAGCCGCTTATGTAAGTTGGCAACTATGGCGTTTAACAGTAGACGAAAATGCCCCGACTTCATGGGAATTAGTTCAAAAGTGGTTCAGTTACCGAGCAATAACGCTAGCAGCACAGCGCCAACGCTTGGAGATTATCAGCCCACCAGCCGCGGTAACAGAGGATGGACACTATGTCATCCAGCCGGACAAGCAGGTGTGGATTGCTTGCAACCCGCCAAGTCAACTCATCCCGGGTCTTGCTAAACAGAATGTTTTATCTGCTGAGCTGATAGATGGTACCCCGCATGATAGAGGTACTCCATCCAGGTCTATGTCGTTACCTTTTCCTGCCGATCGGGTCTATTACTTTCGCTGGTCTGCCACCCATCCCGGCGATTATCGTATCCGTATACAAGGTAATACTGCTGTGGAGTCACTGCTCATTCATGTGGCTTCATTACCTCTTGCTCAACCACAATGGTTACGTGGATTAATATGCACGGTCGCATCAGCCAAGAATCAGCACACGTTCCTTGCATTCAACGATACTCCGGATTCCGGTCCAGGAGAGGAGTTACACCAGCTAAACCAGTTCACACTGCAAGAACTACCTACATTGACCTGGACATTTGAGCCGGAACAATTGCCAATCCGCGTCATATGGAGCTATGTCTCCTCGGATGGAAGGCGACGGTCTGAGAGCATACATGCAATCCAGTCGGGAGAGGATCTGACCAGGTGTTGGCAGGAACGAGTCTGTTCTACTCTTGCTACTGGTCTTCAGGCAAGCGTTACTCTAGATGCCGGGAGTTTCGGTTGTATCGAGTTGTCCATAACAATACCCCAACCCAAGCCAGCAGAAACGGCATGGTGGACAGATGAATGGCTGGCAGTTCAGTTCAACTGGCTCAGCAGGATAATCGCAGAGAAACATAGCCAGAAGCGAATACCCGTTCCTGCATCGCTTCGTGACACTATCCGCCAACTTCGCGAAGAAGCGAGTTCGATTTTTTCGCTCCGTATTGCATTGCAGCAGCTTTCCGCGGCAGATTCTATTCCTGCATGGGTACTTTCCCGGTTGCAGGCTTTGACAGCAGAAGTAGAAAACAGAAAGGGCATGGATAGTCCGAAACGTATGCAAGGCTGATAAGGAGGCAGAATGATAAACGCAGAGGATTATGAGTGGATCGGTATCGTCAATCCAGAGGATGTTAGACCGGGAGCGATCTTTGTTACTCCCCTGGCATTCTATGCTGAGGGAGCATGGAAACCGATCGCACTAGATGCTCGTCGCCAATGTTTCCCAAACAATGGGAAAGCAGCCATATCCGCAAGCAATTTTCCGAGTAATAGAATAGGCCAACTCTGGCAGTTTCACCTGGAGCGAAATGTAGAGCTCACAGTACCCAGAATACATGGATACTCCTACTATCTTGTCCGCGGTGAACTTGAACCTGCGCCACTGGCACAGATAATCGACTGGACGGCCAGAGTTAGCCACTCCTTCGAGGTGTCTGATATCCTTGAGCAGGGTATAGCAGCGAAGGACTGTTTCTGCCAGCGGGTCTACATCTACTGCCACTCCCGTTTATATGGACCAATCAGGTTAGAGCTTGACTCTGGCTGCTTCAAGCCATATGAGTATCTCCAGAGTTCGAGCACCGGAGAACAACCACTGTTCGTATGGGTGTACACAGTGCCAGAAGAGGGATTCCTCGACCTGACAAACGTGCATACTCGATTCACTTTCCTGGATGAAAGTATGCTGGATACACCGGTCGGAAAAGAAGACTGGTCGCTCCTCCAGGTAACAATCAAGCGAATCCTAGAAGCAAGCAATGAAGCTTTAGTAGATACTGAGAATTGTGTTCGCCTCATTGATAAGCATCTCCACAATATAGCCCATGCCAGCAGTCGAGAAGGTCCTTTCGCAATACATCTTGATCCGGCTACATTCAAGCGCACACAATATATCGTATCCAATCAGGTTGAACGCCTACAGGATTTGCAAGCCTTCATTGAACAACTGCCTGCTGAGCATCCTCTCTTGAAGATCGCTCGCACATGCGAGATCCAAGCCAGGAGTGAAGAGATCGAGCGAGGGGCCGAAGCACTTACTCAGGATAAGCAGGAACGACTAAGGCAATTGCAAGGCGAGATAGAGGGAACTGAAGCAACACTTGACCGACTACAAAACGCCGCAAATGAGGCCCAGCAGCGCTACGAACTGACCGCCGACGCGTTTAATACCCTTGAACGCAACATGCGGGAGCGGCTGGTTTCTTTGAAGCAGGAACCATTACGCGTTCTGGCAGAGCTTCAAGTAACGTCATCACTCTTTCCCTTGCTAGGGTACGAGAGGTGGCAATCTATTCATGAGAATGGGGTACTGCAGTCTTACCCTGGGGTTTCTCAGCAGAGCGAACAGCAGGTGGCGGTTTACGAAAGTGGGATAGACTGGAGAGTAAAAGATGATACAGACCTCATCATTGTACGTCTGCAAGAGCTACACAAGCGATGGATTCAAGTTGCTCAACGGGCCGACATCCATTCAAGGGAGGTGCGTTTGTGCGTTGCAGCTTTCCTCGCGGGACTTATCCCTGCGGTAGCTGGAGATGCTGCAATACCCGTGCTGAGGGCAGTTGCCCAGATCATCTCAGATGGGAGATTTACACTCGTACCGATTCCACAGACCGCACTCACGACGCTCGACCTGTTCGGAACTATTGATTCGCATCGACAGGTATTCGTGCCTTCAAGTGCATTCGCAGATTGTATATTTGAAGCTCAAGCACATCCAGACAAATTGGTAATTGTTATTCTGGAAGGGATCGATCGTGTTGCAGGAATGCCAACGTATGTTCCACTCATACGCCAGTACCTCGAGATTCAACAACATCAAGGTACCATTGCAGGTATAATACCTCTGAATCTCTTTCATCCACGAGCCTTAGATGTCAATGACCCCTATTTCAAACTGGCCTGGTTTACCTGGCCGCACAATATATTGCTCGCGGTAACGCTTGATGATGATTTCAATAGTCTTACCCTGCCATTGGTATGTAATCGCTGGCTCGTTCATATGGAAGCAGAACTAAAACATACTATTGCGCCTTCCCAAAAGACAGTTCCAGTCTACTCCGAGGTTTCGTTAGAACAATGGCAAACATGGGAACAAGAAATTCGTTCTCACGCTTCAAACATTACCAGTTCATTAGAACTCACCGACCCTCGACAAAAGGCGTTACACTCAGCTTTAACAATGCTCAACTTCAAGGAACCTGATGATGTTATAGAACATACCTGGCCCAAACAATTCCAGCAAAACGGAGAGGAGGTGGTGTGATGCCAGTACGAAGTTCAATATGGGAAGTACGCATTTCTTCGGCCCCTGTAGTTGCGCAACGGATCAAGGAAACCCTCCTCCGCTCATGTGCCGATCAGGCATCACAGGAGGCTTTGAGCGCGGAGGCCATACGTGTTGCATTGTGGGTGCAAAGTGTCTACAGGAAAGCTTCAACATGTTCTGATGCCACCGTGACGACACGAAATCTGTTGGAACTGGCTAGAGCTATATGGACGCCAATAACTGCAGCACTGCGGAGAAGTTCGGCCACTGCCCAGGAAAAATCTAGTGGCGAGCCTGAGGTAGATATGGAGATGGGGCGGGATTTACTCGACACGATCGCCGAACAGGGCGATATTTTTGCTCTAAGAGGTGGATACTGGTTACCCGCGCCCCTACGCCTCGTACCTCTCACACAAACACATTGTCTCCTGGTAGGCGGAATGCCAACGCATCTCCTCCCAGATACACTGCTTCACACTCTGCGTTTACATGGCAGTTTTCGACATGTAGAAAGTAGTATGTTGTCAGAACTTAAACCAGACTTGCAGCAAACTACATTATGGCAATTCCAATCGCTTGCGAGCTGGCTGGGGCCTTCTCCACCCACTCTGGATGACCTTGCTCGATTGTTCAGTGCGCTAGAACTGCTTCCTGTCAATCTTCAAAATGACTCAAGCCCATCCTTCGAGGCCTATGCAGCTTATATAGATAAGCCACAACATTTACGCTGGCAGCCTCTCGACCATGTTACAGAGGGGCGCTATCTGCTAAGAACTAACACCCCCTGGGGAATAAGACGGTACAGTGTCGGATACATCAGCAATCGCCAGCTAACGAAACAGAGCGTTGAATTGCTGCACATTGACATCCGTCGGCTCTGCTACGCGCTGGACAGAAAGACGGGGAAACCCACCAGCGTAAAATGGGATGCAAAACGAGGTGAGTTAATCTTAAACAGCGAGTTTCCTGGGCGTGAACGAAAACTTCTTTCATCGCTTGGATTCTTGCAGGAAAATAAGGATAGCTACTATCCACGCCGGTGGACCAACCTACAACACAGTGATACTATTTTCTCGAAGCTGGAGGATTTAGGCATTCGGATAGAGGCTATTTGATAAGAAAGGTATGCTTGTTAGATGAACAATGTGACAACCCCAGTAAATGGCCCAGCTTTTCACGCGCTTGATGTGCCTGGCCTGGCCCGCGAATTGCATGTGCAGCTACAACGCTATATCGAAGCCCAATATCCCATTCGACATCCCAGGGTTGTCGCCGAGCGACATGCACTGTTAGAATCAGCAGGAGTTATTTCGCAAGAGCCGTTCATTGAGAGCACACCCGGCTACATGACAGGTCCCTCCTATCATGATCTAGCTCTCCCACCACTGATAACTGCTGCTCTCGAGGAACTGGCATCGTGGAAATCGCCTATCGTGCCACTACGTCTCTACAAGCACCAGGCCGAAGCGTTAGAAGCGTTTCTTGGACAAGACGAGGACATGGTTGTAGTGACAGGCACCGGATCGGGTAAAACAGAGACATTCTTGCTCTCCATTCTCGCGCGTTCTATCCAGGAAGCTAGATTACGCCCTCATGCTTTCCAGATGCCGGCTATGCGCGCGCTCATACTCTATCCAATGAATGCGTTGGTCAATGATCAGTTGACACGCTTGCGGTTTCTTTTCGGCAATCCTGGTCTAGCATTGTGGCTTCGACAACGCTATGGCGCTCATCGCCCGGTGCGCTTCGGCATGTACACGTCACGCACTCCCTATCCGGGCATAATGAGCGAGGAAAAGAATCGACAGAAGTTGCTCCCGTTACTTGATTACTATCTTAAACTCGCTGAAGGGCAACCTGCGCAAACTCAGGAACTCAAAGTGCATGGACGCTTGCCTGAACTCGACCTGGCATCTCTTCAAGCAGCTACGCTTGCAGGTACAGTTCATGTAGGTGACAGCGACTATGAACTGTACACTCGCCACCAGATGCAACAATGGTGTCCCGATATTCTCATTACAAACTACTCGATGCTGGAATACATGTTGATGCGTCCCATCGAGCGCAATCTTTTTCAGCAGACAGCAGCATGGCTCAGCAAAGATGCGGCCAATACCTTGTTGATCGTACTCGACGAAGCGCACCTGTATAGCGGTGTGATAGGGGCTGAAATTGCCTTGTTGTTGCGGCGATTACAGTCACGTTTGGGCATTGACCGCGACCGGGTGCGTTATATTCTCACTAGCGCCAGCCTTGACACTGGAGATGATGGGCAAAACAGCATTCGTAATTTTGCGGCCACACTTGCTGGCACACGCAGACGACAAGGTTCCGGTTTTGCCATTATTCAAGGACAGCGCATCGATGCACCACTGCAGTCATCGGGAAGCAGGAATACGCTGGATAGAGAGGCTACGGCTCTCAGTTTGTTTGACCTACAAGCCTTTAGCTCTCGCACAACCAATCTGGTCGCTGGGCGAGATGCTATTGCTGCGCTGGCGAGGCAATTAGGTTGGCCATCCTCTCCAGATTTTCAAGACTTACCTCATTACCTGGGACGGCAGTTACCCCAACTGCAGGCTTTTCGAGACTTATGGAAAATCACCTCCAGTCATGCGCGGGCATTTCAAGAGATTGCTCAACATCTATTTCCAAACTTGGATCAGCAGGCACGCGGATTGGCAACAAGTGCCTTACTCGCGCTCGCTGCTGCCGCCAACGCGGATGATCGACCGCTGCTTCCAGTGCGCGCACATCTCTTCTTCCGTGGATTGCCGCCATTATATGCGTGCATTAATCCGCGCTGTAACGCCAGGCGAAACGGTGATGCTTCTCCAGGAGACATTGGAGCGTTATGGCTGAGTCCTCGTCTCCATTGTGCATGCGGCGCTCGTGTATACGAACTGTATGGACATCGCAACTGTGGCGCAATCTTCTTACGCGCTTTTGCTCCCACCGAGCCTGCTGACTTCTACTGGCACGAACCAGGTGACGCTGCCAAGCATGGAGATGGACACGAAGCCGAAACCCTCCTGCTGCTTGGACAACCTCACCCGAAATCGAGCAATACTGTAGAGCCAATCTTCTTACATACTGTGACCGGGCGCGTCCTGAAGAGACCCCCTATTCAGGATACTGAAATCCTCCTTGTCTATCGTCCTTCACCGAACTCGACTGCCAAACGGCGTAGAGCGGACCTGGAGGAAGTAGATGATGATGATAGCCGACACTGGAAGTCCTGTCCGGTTTGTCGTAAATGACTTTATGATACCTCTATCACAAGCTTATCGACGAAGGGGGAGCAGCCCTTTGTCAATCTTGTGAGGCGCCAATTTGAACTACAACCACCCAGCACGCCGCCACAAGATGCGGCTCCCAATATGGGAAGGAAAGTACTGCTTTTTTCTGATGGACGACAGCGCGCAGCACGCCTGGCTCGCGATTTACCTAGAGAGGTAGAACTGGATACCTTCCGGCAAGCCCTTCTACTGGCAGTTGCCCAACGTAACCAACGAACAGGTCAATCCCTGGTGCGTATAGACGCAGCACTCTATCGCGAGTTCGTCGCCGTTTGCGCCAGACATCGCCTCTACTTCTTCGATGGAGAGTCACAGGCAGCGTTGCTCCGGCACATCAAGGATTTACGCGAGGACTACGACCTGGATGTCGCGCTTGCCGAGAGTGATGGCTGGGAACGAGCTATGCCGCAGGGATATCGCCTGGCATTGCTGCGCCAGGTTGCTGACCGCTTCTACTCTATGCAACGCATGTGCGCTGCTGTCGTTGAGCCTACCCGTACCAGCCTGCGTTTACTGAGAAAGAAACCAATATTTGCTCGGCGAGAGGAGAGCGAGCTGCGTGCGCTCGTCGTCAACTGGTTTGAAGCACTGCTAGACAAGAGTGCGTTCGATCCTACCATCTCACCATCGGATCGCAAAGAAACGGTGCCTGGAGATGGTTTTGTCTTGGCGGGCAACGGCTCTCAAGCAGAAGGTTGGAACGAGGCGGAAAGAGCGGCAGAGGCACTCCTGGATTATACGAAGGACGAGCTTCAGCAGATTCGCCGGGAATTGGTGGATGAGTTTTGTGAAACAAAAGAGGGGGTTGCATTCCTCATACCAGAAAAACTGGCCCTCCAGCTTACCTTAGATGATTCTTGGTACCAGTGTAGTGATTGCGCGCAGTTGATCTGGCTCCCACTCCGTGGCAAATGTCCTAATCCGCATTGCAACAGTGCGGAACTCACCCAATTACCCGGTGATGACCCAAGCTTACGCGCGCGCACGGACTTCTATCGTGAACCCATTCGCCAGGTAATCGCCGATGATCGTGAGCCTATGCACTTGACCGCCGAGGAACATACTGCGCAACTATCTTATCGAGATGCGCAACAAATTTCAGCTACAATAGAGCAGTATGAACTGCGCTTTCAAGATATTGGTATCACTAGCGAACATCCCGCAGTTGATATCTTGAGCTGTACGACTACGATGGAAGTTGGCGTCGATATTGGTACGCTCCTGGGTATTGGATTGCGCACCATGCCACCTCGACGCGCGAACTACCAGCAGCGGGCGGGTCGAGCGGGCCGCCGAAGTGCCGCTTTGTCTACTGTGCTTGCTTACAGCGAAAACGGTTCGCACGATGCCCACTACTTTGCACACCCCGACGAGATGATCTCAGGTGCGCTGCCCAGTCCCCATATATCTCGTGTCAACGAACGACTTGCTCGACGCCATATCCAGGCGGCGCTCATTCAAACATTCTTTCTAGAGCATATACAGGAGACAAATAAGATCAGTTCTCGACAATACGGCTATCTTGCTGAGGCGCTTGGAACGGCGCGGATGTTCTTTACAACGTCCGGACCCCACAGCCTCACGGGGTTTACACGCTGGTTAGAAGACATGCTTGAGGGAAATATTCCTCACCTTGCACAGCAAATTACCGCATGGCTTCCCGATAACGTTGGCAATCTCACAATGGGCGAACAGCAAAAGCATGACTTCGTCCGCACCGTTGCTCACGCTCTTGTCGAAGATCTGCAACACATTGGTGAACAGACCTTTCCTCGCAATGCGGATTCTCGTTCTGAAGAGCAACATGAGCAATTCGGTCAGGGCGCAGATGAGACGAGGCTGCTCGATCTACTTTTTGAACATGGCTTTCTACCGACCTATGCTTTTCCACGCGAAGTTCGTAGTTTTGTGATCGAGGAATGGAAACATGGCAATGGTGGGATACGTCGCATTGGCATTAAGCAGCGCCCTCAGCAGAGTGTAGATATCGCTCTTTCCGAATACGCGCCGGGTCGAGAATTGATTGTAGATAAGGTCACCTATCGTGTCAATGGCATTTATATCGATCCTTTTCCAGGAGCAACTCTGGCAAACCGCGTACCCTCTCTATTTAAGCGCGCACGCAACTCCTTTGCGCTCTGCGCCAACTGCGGATATACGCAGCGCGAGCCAGCGCGAATCGATGCAGACACGCAAAAGCGTTTGTGTCCACTGTGTCAAACCCCTCTAGCTATTGAGGAGATTCTCGACCCTCCGAACTTCATGGGCAGAAGTTTAGATCAAAGCCAGCTTCGGAAGGAGTATTCCGCGCAGAGTGAAGGGGTGATGCAGGTAAAACTGGCGATTCCGTTAAACGATACCGATGATTTTGGGCAGATCACCGCAGGAGGACGTATAGCCTGGAGCTACGCGGAACACCGCGAACTGTTTATTGTCAATCGCGGCATCGGTGGACAGGGCTTTTCCGTTTGTCGTTCGTGCGGAGCAGCCGCATTGAGCGATCCAACCTGGCTACACCAGGCGCACGATAGGCCATTCCTTGTGCCTGGCTGGATGGCGTCACCGCGTAAGTGCAGCGGCTTAGATGGCATCTGGCATGGCTACCTGGGGCATACCTTTCACAGCGATCTACTGCTGCTACGTTTTCTCTGGCCAACGGATGTCGCCTTCCAGGTAAGGCATCCTTGGATGCGCGATGCCCTTGATACTATCGCCCAGGCGTTACTTCTGGCTGCCACGCGCCTGCTGGATGTTGCTACCTCGGAACTTCAGGTGGGATGGAGCTATACCGTTGCTGCGCCTGGAACTTCTGATACTCCACTCATTCCCCCACGCATGGCCGACTTCTATCTATTCGATACCCTTTCAGGAGGCGCAGGTTATGCGACCCAGATTGGACAGCACATCGAATCGCTCCTATCACTCACCCAGGACATTCTCACCAACTGTCCGGACGAATGCGAACGGTCTTGCTATCGTTGCCTGCGCACCTATGCGAATCGGATATTGCACAATCACCTGGATCGCCACCTGGCCGGAACTCTCCTTCAGGCCATCATCAACGGGTACGCTCCTGTGACGCCATCAATTGAGCAGCAGACCAGGCAGTTAGACGCCCTCCGCCAGTACTTTGATCTGGTCGGTGTTGCATGCCAGCGCGGCGGCGTGCTGCAAGGGGTGAACGTGCCCATGCAGGTAAAAACGGCACACCAGATATATGCAGTTGGCACCTATCCTGTTCAACAAGAACGGGAGCTAGTAAGGCATCCTCTGGATGTGTTGCCAGCCAGGCAGGTACGATTGTTCAGTGACTACGAACTTGCACACAGTCTACCTAACGTTGCACAGTCATTATTAGACTGACAAGATTTATATCACTCATAACTTATGGAAGATGAGAAATTTCCCAGAGAGATTCTTGATGAATCTGCCTCCTGTGGGAATCGAATATTGCTACGGGTATCGTTTCGGCGCTGAAGAAGCAACCAGTACGAAATGACGTCGCAGTGACGGGTGAAATCACCATTATGGGTAAGGTATTGGCTGTAGGGGGAATCCAGCAGAAGATAAGAGCGGCCTATGATGCTGGAGTGAAAGAAGTTCTACTCCCAGCAGATAACCTTAAAGAGGCACAGGAGCTACCATCTTACATCCTCGATACTATTAAACTAACACCGGTGCAGAGTGTAAATGAAGTGCTAAGATACGCACTTGTGCAGACAACATCCAAATAAGCTAGTGATCTCCTCATTTAGGCATAATAAGATCGCAAGCCTCATTTCCTTTTTCCGCTTTTCTCCCTATCCCACGTATCTCTCTAAATAGCAGGAACCAACTGATAAGAGTATCAGCAGCGTT
>WNEZ01013982.1_pt1 | contig 12859 bp, 9 predicted proteins | sample 5400521 | NCBI WGS metagenome assembly WNEZ01 (sample SAMN13153339, study PRJNA577476) | soil metagenome | isolation source: 120 cm saprolite under Douglas fir tree site 2 hole 1 replicate 1 | place: USA:California | collected 2015-04-18 | reverse complement strand
GCTAACCCTCGGGAACGTCGGCGGTTCTCCCACACCTGGAAATCACACCGCAGAGACCGGACTGGCTGGCTGACGACACAGTCCTGATCGGACCGGTCTCCGACCCAAATTCCCTGCTAGCAGGGAATTTGCAGGGAATTTTTGAAGATTTTGGGCTCATTCGCCAATTTTCGTCTCCATTCAGCGAGTGAATCCATAGGCTTACAGCCAAATTCCCTACGCAATGGAGCAGGGAATTTTTGAATGCCTAGCAGGGAATTTTTTTGCGGGAGCAGGGAATTTGCAGGGAATTTGCAGGGAATTTTGCTAATGTTGATGATCGGTGATGGAAAGGACCGATGACTTTGGGTTCGCAGAGCGCCCGTTGGGTGGGCGACTCTGGGCAGATCTTCTGACCGCGGCGAGCCCGAATGCTTTCGTCCTGCCCGAGAGTTAGGCCGGCAGCGCATCCCCGCAAGGGACCCCTCGTTCGGACCCTCCATTGCGCGTCCGCCGGTTCGCCAACGGCTGGAGACGCGGCTCTCCGTTAGGGGTGGCGAACTCGATATGGATTGGAAGTCCCGTAAGGGCGCAGAGGCGAAGATCATCGGGATGGCATTTGCGCCCGCTCCAAAAGCAGATTTGCGCCTCGGCCGGTGCGCAGAACTTCCCTGCCGACGACTGAACCGCCGCAGTTTCCAGTATGCGCCCCTCCGAAATGCTGCTGGTCACAAGAAGTCGTTTTAGCGCCCGCTTCCCGGTCGCTGCGCAACGTTCCAGTTCGGAGGGTAGGACCAGCTTCCCGGTCACCTCGCAACTCTTAAGAATCCCCGACCGCACCTGCTTGCCGGTGACCTCGCATCGTTCGGCCTCCGACCGCGCGATCGGCTGGCGAGTTTCATGGCATAGGATGAACTCCTGCTTGTGCCCCGCCTTGCCCGAAGCCGCGGAACGCGCTTCCTCGTCAACCCGGTACCGCTTGAGCGAGATTTCGCTCACCGCAAGTTCGCTTTTGAGCAACTCGGCATTAGTGAAGTCGCAAAGCGCAAAATGCTCCGGCTCGGCCCGCTTACCGCTGAGAGCTGAGGTCTTGAGGGAGGCACGGCCGACCAGCCTCCCGGTGACTGCAGAAGCCTCGACCTCATCAGTCAAGATGCGCTTGCCAGTCAGACTGCACCTAGCGCTGAATTCCGGCAGTGCCAGACGGCCGCTCATATCGGACTTGACCAGCAAGTGCCGGAGCAGTTCGGCACCAGTGATCTCGCATTCCGCGAGGCAGGAGTTGGGAACCATCCGGCCTGATATCGAGCAGAGGCTGAGCGCGGGCGCGTCGGTGACGTCGCCACTATGAGGGGTAATGGTGAGAACGCTCTCGTAGCCGGGTTCGGATTCAAACGCGTAACGCGTCCGTACCTTCATCTCGCGATGCAGTTTTCCTTCAAGACCGACGAGCGTCATCTCAAGGCGTGGTGTGAACTCGTCCTGCAGCTTCTTGCGCTTACGCTCGTCCCCCTCGGCTGCCCTCACTTCCTGTTCGCGCCGCTCCAGATAGAAGCGCGAGAACTCGGATACGGCCTCATCCAAGCTCACGGCGTCGGTGAGCTTTGCGATGTCAAGGCCGAGCGCCACTGGATCTTCGATCGTCTTCGTCAAAGGTGCCAGCGCCGACCGATTGGCCGCGCTCCTGTGTTCCTCAGGTGCGCAGGAGACCTCCACGAGGCGTTCGTAACTATCGTGGGCTACGGTCGCCCGCACACGTAGGAGAGCGGTACCGTCGAACGAGCGCCGGACCTCGTCGAGTTCAACCACCTTCGGCTTTGCCCCGAAGCCTTCCACCCATTTGCGCGCGATATCCTCACTCTCTTTTGCCGCATTGTGGTCGAGATCGTCGACCTCATGAATGCCGGTGGCGATCACCCTGTCCACAAGCCGCTCAAAGGCAGGGGAGCCGGGCGCGTAGAGCGTGCTTCTGGTGTCGGCGGAAGCATGCTGCTCGAAGCGGATATATTCACGGCCAGCGTGCTCTTCCGCGAGATACAGGTCGGGAGGTTTCGGGGTAAGTCGGGCGCCAAGGGTCCGCAGAGCCGCGAGAGTGAAGTCGCGCGGCTTCATCGAACGGACGGCGCCAGGCAGCGTCGGGGTCCGAGGCCCGACGTATTCGGCACCGTCCATGCCGCCAAGCATCGCGTTAATGCTTGCCTCCGCGCTCTCCAGTTCCGCCTTCGCGTCCTCAATGCTCTTCACCGCGAGCCGAGTTTCCTCCTCGACGTTCTTGTCGGCGAGCGCGGCAAGGACCAATTGGAGAATTCGCTCTTCAAAGCTGGTCGCAACATCCTCGTCGCCGTCGCCGATATCCGAGCCCTGCAGGAGCGCCTCGATGTCGCCGATGGCGTGCGACGCCATCTGCAGTTTCTCCATCAATCTTCCGACGATGTACTCCTCGAAGGTCCCGCGCAGCATGATGTTGAAGATGCTGACATGGGCATGGGCCGAGGCCAGGCGCTGAATGCGCCCAATCCGCTGCTCGACGATCATCGGGTTCCAGGGCAGATCGTAGTTCACCAGCACGTTGGCGACCTGAAGGTTGACGCCCTCCGAACCCGCCTCGGTCGACACGATCACTCGGCAGCCGGGCGGATTCTGGCGAAAGCGATTGATTGTTTCTTGATTGCGTTGGCCCGAGTCACCGTTGATGATCCCGATCTTCAGGCCATGACTTTCAAGAGAAGCCTGGATGGTCGTCTGGGTCTCCCGCCGACAGGTGAACACGACCAGCCGCCAGCGCTCTGGATTCTCCTGCTTAAGTTGTTCGATCAGGCGCACGAGGCCTTGGAGTTTGGCACTGGGTGGCATTCCTGCGACAATCGCCTTTACGGTGGCCGCAAGGTTCGCTGGCACGGTGCCGTTTCTTGCCATGTTGGCGAGTTGCGCATTCAGTGCATCAGGGCTGCTGGTCAGTGCTTGTAGTATTGAAATCTGCGCCAACCGGTTCAATTTCTGGATCGGTTTCGCAATTGCTTTGATGAGTTCCAGTTCGGCGGCGGTTGGCTCCACGCGGTGCATCTGCACCACCCGATCCAGGAAATATAGCTTGGCGTCGCTGCGTCTCACCCGGGACATGTACCCGTAGACGATCGAGCGGAACTCCTCTTGCGCTTCGGACTTGAGTTGGCGCGCCTGATCCCTCTTGTCGGCGATGAAGCGGCGGGCGAACGTCCCCTCGTTGCCGAAGGGGTTCTGGTGGCCGCGCGCGACGGCCAACAAATCAACCAGCGAATACAAGTCCCACAGGCGGTTTTGGATCGGCGTGGCGGTCAGCATCAGCACAAAGCGGAATCGACGCTCTTCCAGGGCGGCACGGAAGCGCTTGGCAACCTGTGGCGTTTTTTCGACTCCGTAGAGATTGCGGAGCTTGTGGGCTTCGTCGAGGATGAGCATCTGGAAACGATCCTCGGGAATTTCGTCGAGGTACAACCGCGCCGAATTATAGGTCGTGATGACTGCTCCGGTCTCTTCGGGGTCCGCTGTTACCAGTGCTTTCCCGATTGCGATTTCCGCCGGAATGTCGAATTTCGACGCCAATTCGTCCTTCCATTGCGGCCCCAGCAGCTTGGGGCATACGATCAGAATTTTGGACAGCCGCGAGCGGGCGACGAGTTCGCTGATGATCAAGCCGGCACTGATCGTTTTGCCGAGGCCGACATCGTCGGCCAGCAGCGTCACCGGCAGCCGGCGACAGAAGGTGATCAGATTGATGACTTGATGATGGTACGGCGTCAGCCGATCGCGCCAGCGTTGGGTGGATTTGAAATCGTCGGGGCCCTCAATGACGATGGGATCAGTCAAATCCCATTCGAGTCCCGCCCGATAAACCCGGTATTCCTCTGGCGTGTTCTTGCGGCTAAGTATTTTCGATTGGAACTCTGACGCGACGACCATCCTTGCCTCTGGATTCCTACCGGAACCGCATTTCAACCTTAGGATGACCGCTTACGCGTTGGCCGACAAGTGGTTTTAGTCGGATCGTCCGGATGGGTTGTTCCTCACCGACACCGTTGTTTTGATATCTTTAGGCCGCGTGGAGTCAGATCGGCTGAGCAAGTTCCAAATAGCGACAGTAGGCGTTGGCCAGCCGCATTTGGGCCGGGGTGCGGCAATCGGCTTCGAACACCGTCGGTGAGGCCACCAGAATACAGACGCACTGAGCGCGCGAGACTGCGACATTGAGACGATTGAGGCTGTAAAGAAATTCCATGCCCCGAGGTGCATCGGCGTGGCTTGAAGTGGTCATCGAATAAATGACCAGCGGCGCTTCTTGACCCTGGAATTTATCGACCGTGCCAATTCGGGCGCCAGGCAAAAGCGCCTGCAATTCGAAGACCTGGGCGTTGTACGGCGCGATGATCAGGATGTCGGCCAGGGTCAACGGCTGCTCAAGGCCGTCCCGATTAATCCAGGTCGGCTTTGAAGCCATGACATCGCCGACCAATGCGCGGACGACCTCTGCCTCTTCGGGCGAGGAACTCTGGTTGCCGGTGTGGTTGACTGGCCGATAGCACAAGCCCGAACCAGCGACCGGGCCCGATGATCGGATCTCCTGTTCCTCCAGCCCCGCTCGGGGATGGAGTCGTCCTTCGTAGAATAATTCCGACGTGAAAGCGCATATGGTCGGGTGGAGACGCCAAGTTTCCTCCAGAAAGAGTCCGCGATCATCGGGGATCGTTTGGTGGCCAGCTAAAATGTGATCGAGTGCAGACGCCTCTGTGCCAACTGGATGACTGCCCTTGGTCGGTTGATTCAGTTGCTGGGGATCGCCGAGCAGGACGACGCTCTTTGCCGCCTGTGACACCGCTAAGACGTTCGCGAGCGCCATTTGTCCGGCCTCGTCGACGAAAAGCACGTCGACCGCCTGGAATGCGTCGGCACGCGCCCAAAACCACGCCGTCCCACCAGCCACGCGGCAGTCGCCCTGAAGGGCTGACAAACATATTGCATTGTCCGTGGTAAATCTCAGGTGCGGCTCATCTGGGCTTTTGTCCGAGACCTTTTGGATACAGGTAAGATCAATGGCGACTTCATCCGCAGCTTTGCGAGCGCTATCAAGAAGATTGCGAATTACCTTATGGCTGTTCGCGGTCACGCCGACACGGAAGCCGGCATTCACGAGTGCCGTGATCATGCGCGCACCGGTGTAGGTCTTGCCGGCGCCGGGCGGACCTTGAATCGGCAGGACCCCGGCACCGAGCTGGAGCACCAGCCGAATCGCGGCTTCCAAGGCGGCTTCACCAGGGAAACGTAGGGTCTGGCCACCCACGCGAGGCCCATGCCGGAGGAGCAGATCGCGAGCGCCCTGATAAGGTCCCTCGCCCTCAAGGCCGTGCTCGGCCGCATGTTCGCCGATCCGCACCAATGCTTCGGCGATCACCTCCGTACCTATGTAGTCGTGCTCAAATAGTGCCTCCGGGTGAAGGTTGACTGCGTCTCCGTGTTTCTTGATGTCCACCCAACCTTCTTCAATTGATATCTCAGCCACCGCGCCAAGCTTGTCCCCGCCGACCGCACGGACGCCTTCTCCACCCCGCAATTCGGTCTCCTGCGGTGGAAAACGATAGCGATGTATCGGCGCTCTGGCGGTCCCTCCGGTGACCGCCTCGAATCGAAGCCCGCTCAGACCCGCCCGCTCATCAAGCAAGTCTTCCGCGGACAGGTCGCCGAGCCGGAAAAATTCCCACCAAAATGCCTTATCTTCCCGACGGTGCCAGTCAAGACAATGGGCGAGAATCCAACGCGCGTGCTGCTCGTCGGTACGCTCTGATGGTTCGTCTGGGACGTCGGTGGTGAGCCGCTTAACCAAGGCCGCAATCTTCAACTGCCATTCGCCCAATTCTTCACTCGGGGCAGCGTCCGACAAAGCGGGGCGGGCGATGGCGGCACCATCGGCGATGGCCGAGGCGCGCACGGTTTCCAGCCAATCGCGTAGCCGCCATGTTGATTGGCAGTCGTCACGATTGTAAGCCTCGACGACGCGTCGTTCGTCATCGGCGATATCCGCCGGCGTCACCAAGCTCCAGGAGCGCCTGTACCTTCGACAGCGCTTGGTTGGCCGCGGAGAGCGAGGTTTCGCGCACATAGTCGTAGAGGGGTTCAAGACATTTGATGGAATAACTCTCTACGCTCACCCGCAGGCCTTGCCGTACCACGGCGAGGAGGTCCACGAATCGTTTGCCGCGCAGGAGTTGATCGAATTCGTCCTCGCGCGTTGCATAGCGGCCCATCAGACGCTTCAGCGCCGCCGGTTCATAGGAAGCAAAATGATAGATGTGCAGGTCCGGATAGGCGTTTAGGCGATCGAGTACGAAGTCGATGAACTGCTCGAACGCCGCGCGCTCCTGCGCTCGTGACAAGGCCCAGGCTCCCATATAGCGCTCTTGACCGCTTTCCTCTCGAAAGCTGTAGCCAAACAAATATTCAAGCCCGCCATCACCGACGAACGGGTCGCCTTCAATATCGAAGAAGATGTCTCCTATGCTGGGCTCGTGCAGCCTCGCCAGCCCGAAGGTTGGCAACGGCTCTAGCCGTTCATAGAGGATTTCGCCCGCAGTCCTGCCCTCGACTTGGATACGCGCTTGCTCGCGAACGCGCTCAAGAGCCGTCGCCGAACCACGACTGGGTTTGAAGGTCAGGGGGATTGGCATCTCGGCCAGCGCAGCGCCGGTCGTGATGCTGTGTCCTTCGAGCTCAGTTATCTGAATCTTGCTAATGCCGGCAATCAGAGACAGGTGATCGTCTTCCCGTCGTTTGGCGTCACAACGATCCTGCCAGCGGCACACGTCGCAGTAGGGTTTGGGATAGGGGTAAATCCGGACGGTTTGATCCATCCCCACAGCGCGTTCGAGGCTGGCCTTCACTCGCCGATAATAGGCCGCGAAATCATCAGTCCTGAAGCACTGGGGCTGAAAGTCCGACCACGGGGCAATCACATAGGACCACTGCGGCCTCATTCCCTGAACCAAGCCAAGTAGATCGCAATACAGACTGAGTTGTAGGACCGTCCCTCCTTTGGTCTCCTTTGAAAGTTTGGTATCGACAACTTCGTAGGACCAGTTGCCCAGCTCGCTGGGCTCTTCGACGCGCAATAGAACGTCGGTACGCCCGCCCCAGCCGTTGGCCAAGAACGCGCCCTGCACGATCACCGCTCGCGCCAGTCTCATCGCCTCGGCTGTGCCCGCGACCGCCGCGGCATCCAATCCGATGCCCGCGATGACTTCGATCTCAAGGCCCTTGGCGCGAAGGTGTTCGACGTAGCCCTGTTCGTGGCGAAGCCCGCGTTCCCGTAGAACGTCGAGGAGCGGATTCCAGAACTTGGGCTTGGCTTTCGTGCCATTGGCGACTGCGAGATCAAGTTCGGTTAGGTTGCGACAATTCAAGTGCCCGACAAGATCAGAAGCGCTGAGTTGGACGCCCTGGCTCAACCGCAGCATAGGCGGGGCCCCTCCCTTGGCATGGTCGTATGTTTTGCTCCCTCAACTATGCCGCGAATGAAGGCCGCTGACCAGAGCTAGGCTTCCAGAACTTACGGACCTCTGCAGTCAAAGAGGCGCTAAGCCCGCCATCAAGGGCATTGATGTGAATTAGCGCTAGTTTCCCCAGGTCGTCACCGACACCCGTCCGAATTTACGCGCCTTGCTACCGGGCCGCGCACAAAGGATCCGGGTTCCAGGGGATATCGTCGCTCGCTGGGACGCCGATCTTTATCGGTTGCAGCGACGTCGATAGCCACATTCCAATATGGCGCGTGCATGAGTCCACTCGGGTGTTGCGGGACCTTGGCGCCACTGTGACCGAGCGAGTTTGTCCTAGCATGGGTCACAACGACGACGAGATTAGGCAAGTCACAAAACTGATTGCACAACTGGAACAGCATGAAAAGTTGAAATAAAACCACTGGATCAGTTCATGTACGAGCGGCGCCGATGCGACGCTCATCGAGGCTGTGTCATGATCCTGACGCGCAAACTCTGTCGCGGACCCCGGCATGCCAATGGGCGTGGCCGACCACTCGCATTCGATGCCGAGCGGATGCGCACCCCGGATGGTGAACCGGTCATGCCGAAAATCCGCGAAGCGCTCGCCTTCTGAGATAGATGCCTGACCGATGCAGAGCGCGCCTTTACAGAGCCAGCCATTTGAAGCCGGCGGCTGTCATTTCGTGAAGCGGATTAGGCTTTCTTTGACAGGCTGCGAAAGGTGATCGACCAGCGTGTCACCTCCATCTCGGCGATGCTGTGCTCCCATTCGTGCCGAGCCGCTCCGGCCAGATGGTAGATCGACCGGGGCGCCAGCAATGCCGAAGCCCGATCAAAGCCGCCAGGCCTGCGTCGCCGGAACCGCATCGTCGCCGGCGCTCCGAGCGAAATGCCCATGACATGCTCGAAGACCGGCCGATCGCGATGCCAGCCGATGCCAGCGCCCGGATCGTAACGGATCACCAGGGCCTGCACGAGCTCATCCGGCGCGAGTCGGGCAAACGCCGCGGCCTTCTCGCGTAGCGGCAGCAGCCAATCAGGGATCGGATCGGCCGGGCCGAAGCTTCCCGTGTCGAAATCGTACTGCCAGCCGTAGGAGGCGGTCAGGCGTTTCCCGAGCCATCCCCGGAAGCGGAATGGCGACAGTTCCGCCCCGTCAATGGAGGCCATCAGCGCCCGTTCCTCGCTCGGCGTGACGATCGCCTCGGCCTGCGCCAAGCCTGCAAGACCTGGACGGTCGAACAAATCAGACTGCGCCGCAAACACGTTTGGTCTTCGCCGATTGATCCCGGGTCATCAGCTGGCCGCAGCCCCATATAGAAGTAAGGCCCGGCCGCCTGCCAGCCGGACACACCGGAGTTCTCTTTCTGTTCCTGGCCTGATATGGTCACGGCATGCAGATGCGCAAGATCATCCACGTCGACATGGACGCCTTCTATGCGTCTGTCGAGCAGCGCGACAACCCGGCCCTTCGCGGGCGGCCGGTCGCGGTCGGCCACGGCGCTAAGCGAGGCGTGGTGGCCGCGGCGAGCTATGAGGCCCGCGCCTTCGGCGTGCGCTCGGCCATGCCGTCGACCACGGCGATGCGCCAATGCGCGGAGCTGGTGTTCGTGCCGCCGCGCTTCGACGTCTATCGCGCCGTCTCGCGCCAGATCCACGCGATCTTTGCCGACTACACGGCGCTGATCGAGCCGCTGGCGCTCGATGAGGCCTATCTCGATGTCACGGAGAACCGGCGCGGCCTGCCGACCGCCTCGGCGACCGCCAAGGAGATTCGCGCCCGCATCCTCAAGTACACCGGCCTGACGCCTCGGCGGGCGTCTCCTACAACAAGTTCCTCGCAAAGCTCGCGTCCGGCCAGCGCAAGCCAAACGGCCAGTTCGTCATCACCCCCGAAATGGGCGCGGACTTCATCGCATCCCTGCCGGTCGCCAAATTTCACGGGGTCGGACCCGTCACCGCGGCAAGGATGCAGCGGCTCGGGATACAGACGGGCGCGGATCTCAGAGCGAAGTCGCTCGCCTTTCTGCAGCAGCATTTCGGCAAATCCGCCGCCTGGTATCTCGGCATCGCGAACGGCGAGGACGACCGGCCCGTCGTCGCCGATCGTCCGCGCAAATCCTCCGGCTCCGAGACCACCTTCGAGCGCGACCTGACCGCGTCCGCCGAAATCGAGGCCGGTGTTGAGGCCATGGCTGACGACGTCTGGGCGTGGTGCGAGAAGGCGAAGGCCTTCGGCCGGACCGTAACGGTGAAGGCGAAGTTCGCCGACTTCCAGCAGGTCACACGGAGCCGCAGCTTCGCGACGGTGATCGCGCGCCACGATCTCCTCCGGCGGGCGAGCGTCGAACTCGTGCGCACCCTGCTGCCGACCGCCAAGGGCGTCCGGCTGATCGGTGTCGCTGTGTCGAATTTCGACCAGGCGCCGGCCGATGCCGACGATGAGCTGCCGCTGTTTGGCGCCGGGGGGGCGATCACACCGCCGCCTGACACAGCTCCATGCGTCGCCGCGACAGGGGCGCGCTAATGGGACGGCGTGCGGGCAGCGCCGACCTGCCGCTTCACGGTGGGCGCGTGCCCAAATGGCTGGGCGAACGCATGACCCGGCTCGGCGCGGTGATCACCGAGGCGATCGTTCTCGAGTATGGCCGCGACGAGTTGCTCCGCCGGCTGGCGCATCCCTTCTGGTTCCAGTCGTTCGGCGCGGTGATGGGGATGGACTGGCACTCCTCTGGTATCACCACGAGCGTCATCGGCGCGCTGAAGCGCGGCCTGACGCCGTTGTCAGGAGAACTGGGCATTCATGTCTGCGGCGGACGCGGCAATCACTCGCGCCAGACGCCACACGAGCTGCTCGCAATCGGCGACCGGGTCGGACTCGATGGCGCCGCGCTCGCCAAGGCGAGCCGGCTCGTCGCCAAGGTCGACAGCGCGGCGGTCCAGGACGGGTTCGACCTCTATCTCCATGGCTTCATCGTCACCGATGACGGACACTGGGTCGTAGTCCAGCAGGGCATGAACGGCGATCGCCGCCAGGCCCGGCGCTATCACTGGCTCTCCGAAGGTCTGCAAAGCTTCGTGGACGAACCGCACGCTGCGATCGACGGCGTCGAACAGGGTGTGATCGTCAACCTCACCGATCGGCGCGCGGGGGCCTCGCGACAGCGACAGCTCGATATTCTTGCCGAGCTCGGGCCAGACGGGATCGAGCGGCACCTCGCCAAGCTCGAGGGGGGCCGCGTCGAAAGCCCCGGCCCCGAAGCCCAGCCCATGCTGCCGCATCTTGTCATGCCCGGCCATCACGAGGTCAGGCCCGAAGACATCGTCACCCGGCGCTTGCACGGCAATCTGGCGGCCGCCGCCGAATGCGGTCCGCAGGATTTCTCGGAGCTTTTGCTCGTCCCCGGCGTCGGCGCACGGACCGTCCGCGCGCTGGCCCAGGTCGCCGAGGTCGTCCATGGCGCGCCCTACCGCTTCAGCGATCCCGCGCGGTTTTCGATCGCCCATGGCGGCAAGGACCGGCACCCTTATCCCGTGCCGCTCCGAAGAGCTGGCGGCGATCAAGCGTTTGGACGAACAGGCGCGCCGGCTGGAGCGGCAAGCCTCAGGACCTTCGGTGGAGGCGCTGTTTGCCGATGAGCGGGCGCGCTCGCACCGGTATGGCGGCCGAAGCGTATTTGGTGTGGAGCCACCGCCCAGTGAGACCCCGCGGCGCATGGGAGAGCGCCCGAAGTGAAGGTCAGGCGGATCATCAGTAACATTGCGGCCGCCGACATCGCGGCGGCGAAGGCGGGGCAGCCCGCCGGCGATGCCGAGGTTCGAATCCTCTCGCCCCAGCCAGCCAGCGCGGTCTCCGCGCCGTTGTTTCCGGGCATGTGAGAACCGTCGACATTTCCGAGGGTTAGGCCTCGCCACCCGTGTCTCTGCTGCTTTGCGGCGTGCAAGCTGGTGCTGCATCCGGAGAAGACAAAGGTTGTCTACTGCAAGGATGCAAACCGGCGTGGAGATTTTCCGAGCCAATCGTTCGACTTTCTCGGCTTCAATTTTCGAGCAAGGAAAACGATGTGGCAAGGGAACATCCACACGCACGGTTTCCTGCCCGCCGCCAGCCCAAAGGCGCTGAAGGCCATCAGCCAGACAATCCGGCGGTGGACACTTCATCATCGCAGCGACAAGGCCCTGCAGGAACTAGCCAAGATGTACAACCCGTACATTCAAGGCTGGATCAACTACTACGGCAACTTCTATCGGACGCAGCTGCGTCCGACCTCAAAAGGATCGATGTCTACGTCATCCGCTGGGCGCGCCGGAAGTTTAAACGGTTCCGATCGATGCAGGCACGTCCAAGCGCGCCACGCCAATCCGTTCGTCCGCCATGCCGTAGTAGATGTCGAAGCGATCGGGCGCGCCAAGATCGTCTCGACGATCGATGCCGGTCGGAAACACGACGTTGTCGACCGTTCCGTGGCACTCCAGCGGTCCTGCAGGAACAAGCACGGGCTCCGAAGAGCGATAAACAATCCTGTTCGGGTGCTCGGTCGATAGCACCATCGCGCCGGCTGAATAGCACATCTTGCGTCCGGTCAGGTCCGGTTGAGGAATGTCGTGGACACCGTGATAGATCATCAGCCACCCGTGGCGGCACATGATGGGTGGCGCGCCGCCGCCGATTTTGAGGCGCTCCCACTCCGCTTCGGGGCAGGCCAATCGGTGATGTGCGACAAACTCACCACGCTCCTCGCCTTTTTCTCTCACGCCGCAATACGAGACCCAGATGCTTTCGCGGTGAATATCCATCGAACACGACGAGGATTGCCACACCTTCTCTTCAGGGCGCGTGCCCGAGAACAGCGGCCGGTGCACGAGCGCGATGGCGGGCTGGCCGAAGGGATCGGGAATGAGCGCGGGAAACACACTGGCATCTTTGTCGTCCACACCATCAAAGGCGATACCATTATACGCATGAAAGGTTGCGAGCCCGATTCGACGCCAGCGAAGTAAATCATCGGAGATGGCAATGGCAATTCGCGGACCGCGGCGCGACAGCGCCGTATAGGTTTGCCGCCAATTACTATGTATTATGCCGGTCGTTTCGCCTGTATCGGCTGAGGCCTGGCTGGTCTCAATATCGCGTGCGACGGGCAGTTGCGAGAGCGATCTCCGTTATCTTGGGCAATCCGGAAAACATTTTGTCATTCTGAACCTACCGCAATTGGCCGTGGCAGGGGCGTCTCTGTGCCCTCTGGATTAGCCTCGGGACGATGCGGAGCGTCCAATTACCCTGGAGGCTGAAAGTTCAGGATAGCCTTGGGTGCTACTGTAGCCCTTTACAGACCGCCAAGTGAGGCAGCTAA
>WNEZ01003939.1_pt1 | contig 12859 bp, 15 predicted proteins | sample 5400521 | NCBI WGS metagenome assembly WNEZ01 (sample SAMN13153339, study PRJNA577476) | soil metagenome | isolation source: 120 cm saprolite under Douglas fir tree site 2 hole 1 replicate 1 | place: USA:California | collected 2015-04-18 | reverse complement strand
CTTTGCGCCCGCAGCCCCCGAGCGCGAGCACGGCCGCGCTCAAAACGATGATAGCCCATCCCTGACATGTCGGGCTGTAGTTGCGATTCACGACAAAATCCCCAATGCGGCGGCACCATACAAAGATTGCCCTGTTCTGGCGAGACCTGGACAATCATGAAATTGCAGCGAAATTCTTATCCTCAGCCCAATTTTCGCTCTTTTTCCAGCCGCCTGAGCCAGGCCTTGGCCTGCGCCAGCACGTTCTTCGGGGCGGTCCCGCCATAACTGTTGCGGCTTTTCACCGAGGCCTCCACCGAAAGCACACCCATGACATCAGCGGTAATCCTGGGCTCGATGGCCTGCATGTCTTTCAACGGCAACTGGTGCAATGGCACGCCCTCCTTCGACGCCCTGGCGACGATGCGTCCGGTGATGTGATGGGCGTCGCGGAACGGCATCTTCAGCGTTCGCACCAGCCAGTCGGCAAGATCGGTGGCGGTGGCGTAGCCCTCGCCCGCGGCAGCTTTCATCCGTGCCTCGTCCGGCACCATGTCGGCGACCATTCCGGTCATCGCCCGGATCGCCAGCGAGAGCGCGCCGAACGCTTCCATCGCGCCCTGCTTGTCCTCCTGCATGTCCTTTTGATAGGCCAGCGGCAGGCCCTTCATCACGATCAGCAACGCGGTGAGCGCCCCGATCACCCGGCCGGTCTTGGCGCGGACCAGTTCGGCGGCATCAGGGTTGCGCTTCTGCGGCATGATCGAAGAGCCGGTCGTGAACTTGTCGGATAGTCGCACCAGCCCCACCAGCGGCGAGGTCCAGATCACGATTTCCTCGGCGAAGCGCGACAGGTGCACCGACGCGATCGCCGCCGCCGACAAGGTTTCGAGCACGAAGTCGCGGTCCGAGACCGCGTCGAGCGAATTGGCCATCGGCCGGTCGAAACCAAGCGCCTTTGCGGTCGCATCGCGATCGATCGGGAATGATGTGCCGGCCAGCGCCGCGGCGCCGAGCGGCGATTCATTGAGACGTTTGCGCGCGTCGGCAAGGCGGCCGCGGTCGCGCGCCGCCATCTCGACATAGGCCAAAAGATGGTGCCCGAACGTCACCGGCTGTGCGGTCTGCAGGTGGGTGAAGCCCGGCATCACGGTTGCGGCATGCTCCACCGCCCGCTCCACCAGCGCCCGCTGGAACGCGGCCAGCGCCGCATCGGTCTCATCGATGGTGTCGCGGACGTAGAGCCGGAAATCGGTCGCCACCTGATCGTTGCGCGAACGCGCGGTGTGCAGCCTGCCCGCGGCGGGCCCGATCAACTCGCCAAGCCGGCTCTCGACATTCATGTGAATGTCCTCGAGCGCGCGCTTGAAATCGAACGATCCCCTGCCGATCTCTGACAAAATCGTGTCTAGACCCCCAGCGATATTTTTCGCATCGTTCGCGGTAATAATGCCTTGCGCGGCGAGCATCGCGGCGTGGGCCTTGGACGCGGCGATGTCCTGGGCATAAAGGTGACGATCGACGTCGATGGAGACGTTGATTTCCTCCATGATCGCATCGGGGCGCTCCGTGAACCGGCCGCCCCACATCTTGTTGCTCATGACTTATTACTCATGACTGCCACTCATCGTCGCGCCCGCGAGCGGAACGCTGTATGGCGTTACCGCATCAACCGACTGTAATACAGGCTCTGAATAGCCGTATCTGATAGAGGATGACAAACGATATGCCTGAACGACCCTCGCCCCACCCGGCTGCCATGCGCCGGATGCCCTTCGCGATCGGGGCGGTATTGATCGGGGCGGTGATTGGATTTGCCGGGATATACGGGATGGGCGGGCTGAAGCGCAACGCATCAGGCGATCCCGCCTGCCGCGGCGCGGTCGAGCTCGCGCGCAAGCTGGCGCCGCTGGCGCATGGCGAAGTGGCGGCGCTGACCCTGGCGACGGCCCCATTGCGGCTGCCGGACCTCGCTTTCGAGGATGCCGAGGGCAAACCCAGAAAGCTCTCGGAGTGGCACGGGCGCACCGTGCTGGTGAACCTGTGGGCCACCTGGTGCGTACCATGCCGCAAGGAAATGCCGGCGCTGGAGAGCCTGCAGGCCAGGCTCGGCGGGCCGAACTTTGAGGTGGTTGCCGTCAACATCGATACCCGCGACCCGGAAAAGCCGAAGAAGTTCCTGAAAGACGCCAATCTGACCCGGCTCGGCTATTTTAACGACCAGAAAGCCAAGGTTTTTCAGGATCTTAAGAGTATAGGTCGGGCGCTGGGGATGCCAACCTCGGTGCTGGTCGACGGCCAAGGCTGCGAGGTCGGCACCATTGCCGGACCTGCGGAATGGGCCAGCGACGACGCCATCCAGCTGATCGCGGCCGCCGTGAAGCCGGTAGCCGCCGGGCTTTAGGCGGTTACGTCGAGGTTGCCGCCGATGCCGGCGCCGACATTGGCCAAAGACGGCGCACTCTGCTGAGCCACGCCCAATAGCGTCAGGACCGCGGATTTCTCGGCGTCGGCATTCGATTTCATGATGGTGGCGGCGACCTGCATCTGCCTGTTCCCCGCCTGAGCAGCGAGAAGGCTGCTCACCATGCTCATCGTATCCATACGCACCACTCCGAGGCCGGCAGCGTAACCGGCGGGGGTTAATGAAATTGGAAAAATGTGGGGTGGGCAAAGCCAACGGGTCGCGCGAACGCGCGCCCGATGATAAACTCCGCGTGCCCACCTGAGCAACACAACGCGGAGTACCTGAGGTAATGGTGGGCACGGCGCAAAGAGCGCCTTTGCCCGCCCCTACAGCGCTGAATGGATCACCGCGTCGGGACCGGCTTGTCGCCGCGATAGTCGTAGAAGCCGCGCTGGGTCTTGCGGCCGAGCCAGCCGGCCTCGACGTACTTTACCAGCAGCGGGCACGGCCGATACTTGGAGTCCGCCAGACCCTCATGCAGCACCTGCATGATCGACAGACAGGTGTCGAGGCCGATGAAATCGGCAAGTTCGAGCGGCCCCATCGGATGGTGCGCGCCAAGCTTCATCGCGGCGTCGATCGCCTCGACGTTTCCGACCCCCTCATACAGCGTGTAGATCGCCTCGTTGATCATCGGCAGCAGAATGCGGTTGACGATGAAGGCGGGAAAATCCTCCGAAACCGCGATCTGCTTGCCGAGCCGGGTGACGAATTCCTTGGCCGTGTCGAAGGTGGCGTCGTCGGTGGCGATGCCGCGGATCAGTTCGACCAGTTCCATCAGCGGCACCGGATTCATGAAGTGAATGCCGATGAAGCGCTCGGGCCGGTCGGTGGCCGCGGCAAGCCGCGTGATCGAGATCGACGAGGTGTTGGAGGCGACGATGGCATCCGGCTTCAACACGGCGCAGACATCGTGAAAAATCTTGCGCTTGACCTCTTCCTTCTCGACCGCGGTCTCGATCACCAGATCGCAATCGGCGAGTCCGTCCATCGACTCGGTGGAGACGATCCGCTCCAGCGCCTGCCTGCGCGCGTCTTCGGTGATGATTTTCTTGGCGACCTGGCGCGACAGATTGCCGTTGATGGTCGCCATCCCCGACTTCAGGCGATCGGCGGAGACATCCTTCAGCACCACGTTGAACCCGGCCAGCGCCGCCACATGCGCGATGCCGTTGCCCATCTGGCCCGAGCCGATCACGCCGACCTTCTTGATCATTGCCATCTTGTCATCTCACCGGCGATGCGCGCTCCCCGCGCCCGCCCATCCTCATTGCATAAACACCGACAGGAATTCACTCGTCCCGCCGGCTGCTTTAATTCTCGTTACTTCCCAAGCTTGCCGAGCGCCTCGGTCAGTTCGGGAACCGCCTGATACAGATCCGCGACCAGGCCGTAATCGGCGACCTGGAAAATCGGCGCATCCTCATCCTTGTTGATCGCGACGATCACCTTGGAATCCTTCATGCCGGCGAGATGCTGGATCGCGCCGGAGATGCCGATGGCGACATAAAGCTCCGGCGCCACCACCTTGCCGGTCTGGCCGACCTGCCAGTCGTTCGGCGCATAACCGGCATCGACCGCGGCGCGCGACGCGCCGACGCCGGCGCCGAGCTTGTCGGCGAGCGGCTCGATGTATTTGGCGAAATTCTCGCGGCTCTGCATGGCGCGGCCGCCGGAGACAATAATCTTCGCCGATGTCAATTCGGGACGGTCGCTCTTGGCGACCTCCTCGCCGACAAAACTGGACAGGCCGGGATCGGCCGCCGAGGCGGCATTTTCCACCGACGCGCTGCCGCCCTCTCCGGCAGCGGCGAAAGTGGAGGTCCGCACGGTGATCACCTTCTTGGCGTCCTTCGATTTCACCGTCTGGATCGCGTTGCCGGCATAGATCGGCCGCTCGAAGGTATCCGGCGAAACCACCTTGATGATTTCCGACACCTGCATGACATCGAGCAGGGCTGCGACGCGCGGCATGACGTTCTTGAAGCGCGAGGTCGCGGGCGCGACGAAGGCGTCATAGGACGGGGCCAGCGCCACAATCAGGGCGGCCAGCGGCTCGGCGAGGTCGTGGGCATAGGCATCGCCTTCGGCGAGCAAAACCTTCGTGATGCCGGCGAGTTTGGCGGCGGCCTCGGCCGCGGCCTTGGTGCCTTCGCCGCCACCGGCGACCAGCACGTGAACCTCGGCACCCAGTTGGGTCGCAGCCGTCAGCGCCTTGTTGGTGGAGTCCTTCAGGGTTGAGTGTTCGTGTTCGGCGATCAACAGCGTGGTCATCTAGAGAACCCCGGCTTCATTCTTGAGTTTCGACACCAGTTCGGTGACGTCCTTGACCTTGACGCCTCCCTTGCGGCCGGGCGGTTCGGATGTCTTGAGGATCTCGAGATGGGCCGTGAGATCGACGCCGTAATCGGCCGCACTCTTGTCGGCGATCGGCTTCTTCTTCGCCTTCATGATGTTGGGCAGGCTGGCGTAGCGCGGCTCATTCAGCCGCAGGTCGGTGGTGACGATCGCCGGTCCCTTGAGTTTCAACGTCTGCAAGCCGCCGTCGACTTCGCGCGTCACCTTGAAATCGGAGCCATCGACTTCGAGCTTGGAGGCAAAGGTCGCCTGCGACCATCCGAGCAGGGCGGCCAGCATCTGGCCGGTCTGGTTTGAGTCATCGTCGATCGCCTGCTTGCCGAGAATGACGAGGCCCGGCTTCTCCTCGTCGACGATTGCTTTGAGAATTTTCGCCACCGCCAGCGGTTCGACGTTCCCCTCCGCCTTGACCAGGATGCCGCGATCGGCGCCCATGGCGAGCCCGGTCCGGATGGTTTCAGCCGCCTGCGCCGGGCCGATCGATACCACCACCACCTCGGTTGCCTTGCCGGCCTCTTTCAGGCGCAGGGCCTCCTCGACGGCGATTTCGTCGAACGGGTTCATCGACATCTTGACATTGGCCAGTTCGACGCCCGATCCGTCGCTCTTGACGCGGACCTTGACGTTGTAGTCGACCACCCGCTTTACCGGCACCAGAACCTTCATCGATCCTCTTTCGCTTGAATTTCAGCTTCGATCACTTGGGCGCGGAACCTAAAGGTCCGGCCAACTCCGGTCAACGCGCGAAGGCCAAAAATCGCCCCGAACAGCCGCGCTCTAACGGTTCTGGCCGGGCACCCACAGCACGTCGCCGGCGCCGTTGTCGTTCACGGAGCGGCTGGCGACGAACAGGAAGTCGGACAGCCGGTTCATATACCGGATTGCGGCATCGCTGACCGGCTCGTTGGGCTTGGCCGCGAGTTCCACCATCATCCTTTCCGCCCTGCGGCATATGGTACGCGCCAGATGCAGATGCGCCGCGGCCGGGGTGCCTCCAGGTAGCACAAACGAGGTCAGTGGCGCCAAATGCGCATTCAACGTGTCGATGTCGCGCTCAAGCCTTTCGACCTGGCTCGACAGCATCCTTAAACGTTCCGCCTTGCCCTCGCGCTGGGGCACCGCGAGGTCGGCGCCGAGATCGAACAAATCGTTCTGGATCAGGCCCAGCATCGCATCGAGACCGCGCGCATCCGAAACATAAAGCCGGACGATGCCGATGGCGGCGTTGGTCTCGTCGACGGTTCCATAGGCGCTGATGCGCAGATCGTATTTCGGGCGGCGTTCGCCGCTGCCGAGCGCCGTGGTGCCGTCATCGCCGGTTCGCGTGTAGATACGATTGAGGACGACCATTCTTAGCTCCAGAGTTCAAGACCACCTCTCCCATTGGGAGAGGTCGCGAGCATTTTGCGAGCGGGTGAGGGGTTACAGCCTAACGATAGACCGTAACCCCTCACCCCAACCCTCTCCCACTCGAAGTCGGATATATCCGACTTCGACAAATTGATATGCCCAACTCGGGTAAACCCGAGTTGGGTGGAGAGGGGGCGCGCCGGCTTTTTTGACGTGCCGACAAACTAAATCCATCTAACGGCCCATCGCCCAGACCGCGAGCATGGTGATGACGATCGCGACAAATTGCAGCAACACCCGGAGCTGCATCAGTTTTTGGGACCGGTTCGGCGATCCGCCCCGCATCATGTTAAGGAGACCTAGCAGCAGCACCAGCGCGACAGCGGCAACTGCGACCGGAAGTATGATCGTACTCAGGAACGAAGCCATTGGCCGTACATAACACCGCCCAAGCCGGTCCGCCATCGCCTACGTCGAGCAGAACCCTGGTCGACGATCTGGCTTTTAGCCCAATAATATCAGAAGGTAGCGTGGTTCGCCGAATGAACCGGCTTCCACTGGCCAGGGTGAAATGTGAGGCAGCTCCGCTACGTCTTTCATGTCAGCATGGATGCGTTCTACACGTTTCTCGCCGATGACGGCTGGGCGATCGCCAGCCACATCTCGCTGTCGACGCTGATGGCGCTGTTTCCGTTTCTGATCGTGCTGACTTCGCTGGCGGGCTTTTTCGGGTCGAAGGAACTGGCCGATCAGGCCGCCGGGCTGATGCTGCAGGTCTGGCCGAAGCAGGTCGCCGATTCGCTGTCGGGCGAGATTCACGATGTGCTGACGACGACCCGGGGCGACGCGCTGACCATCGGTGCCGCGCTCGCGGTGTATTTTGCCTCGAACGGCGTCGAAAGCCTGCGCGTGGCGCTCAACCGCGCCTATTCGGTGATCGAGCCGCGGCGCTGGTACTGGCTGCGGCTGGAATCGATCGGCTACACGCTGATCGCCGCCTTCACAGCGCTGGCGATGGCGTTCCTGATCGTGCTCGGGCCGCTGATGCTGGAAGCGGCACGCCGCCATATTCCGCTGATCGTCGAAAGCAACGAGAATTTTCTCAACCTTTCGCGCTACGGCATCGCCATCACGGCGCTGATCATCGCGCTCTTCATTTTGCATGCCTGGCTTCCGGCGGGCCGCCGCGGATTTCTGCAGATTCTGCCGGGCATTATCTTCACGCTGGTGGCGTCGCTGGTGTCGGGCATCGTGTTCGGACAATATCTCGCGCGCTTCGCCAACAACTACGTCACGATGTATGCCGGCCTGGCCTCCGTCATCATCGCGCTGGTGTTTCTGTATTTCATCGCCGCGATCTTCGTGTATGGCGGCGAACTGAACGCGGCGATCATCAAGTCGCGGCTGCCGCACGGCGTGTCGCTTCAAGCAGCGCAGTCGCTAGAGCCCTTGGACTCACAGGCTTGACCAGAAAGGCATTCGCGCCGGCTGCGCGCGATGCCGCTTCGTCATCGCCGCGGCCCGACACCCCGATGATCGCGATGCGGCCGAGCGGCGCGCCCATCGCCCGAATTCGCCTGATGGCCTCGATGCCGTCAATGCCCGGCAACACCATGTCCATCAGCACCGCGTCGAACACCCCTTGCGCGATCCGCTCGGTGGCGGCCTCGCCCCGCCCGATGAATTCCGCCTGATGACCGAGTTCGGTGAGGACTGCATTCAGTACGACGCGGCCGAACGGATTATCCTCGACGCTGAGAACGCGCAGCGCCCGCGCCGGATCCGACGACGCATCGGCATCCGCGCCCGAACTGGCGGCTTTCGGGGCTTTGGTCCGGGTCAAGGTCACGCTCAGCGTGAACGTGGTTCCTCCACCCCGCCGTTGCGCAACGAGGATGTCGCCACCCATTGCGCGCGCAAGCTGCTTCACCGACGACAATCCGAGCCCCGCGCCGCCGAAGCGGGACGCGATGCTGACATTGGCCTGCGAGAACGGGCGGAACAGGCGTTTGATCTCGTTGAGCGTGAGCCCGATGCCGCTGTCGGAAATCGAAAAGGCGACGCCGACCTTGCCCGCCACGCCGCGCATCGGCGTAACCGCGAGCGCGACGCCGCCGCGCTCGGTGAACTTCACCGCGTTGTCGATCAGGTTTTCCAGCGCGGCGCGCAGCCGAACGGGATCGCCGACCACATGCGCCGGCAGCTTCTCCGAGATATCGACTTGGGATTGCAGGCCTTTCGCCGCCGCCCTGCCGGCAAGCGAATCCCCGGCGTTACGTGCCAGCGCCCGCAGATCGAAGAAATCCTTGCGCACGCCGGCCGCCGCATTGCCGCCTTTCGCGGCGTCGACGAACAATGTCGCGAGGCTGGCGAGATGCTCCGCGCCCGCCTTGATGGTGTCGACCCAGCGCCGCTCGCGCTCGTCGAGGTCGGATGTCGCCAAGAGATCGCTGATCGCAAGAATTCCGGTGAGCGGCGTGCGGACCTCGTGCGCGAAGGCGGCAAGCGCCACCTCGACCATGCCGGGCTCGGCCGTCATGGCAGTGCGTTTGCGGGCCTTGCCCGCGGCAGCGGCTGATGCGCGTTTTTTCGGCGGCCGCCGTTTCGGCAGCCGCGTGGCGCGCTGTGAGCGCGATTTTGGCGCCATGATTCCCCTGACCCTGGCCGGCCCCACCATGCCATGACCGGGCGCCGGGAGTCACGCCGACGGGCGTTTTTCCGCTTGACGATCGGTTCGCGGCAACCCCGGCCGCGATTAAGGAAGGCCGGCCAGGCGGCGGACGTCCGCAGGCGTCGCGCCAGCGGCGCGGAGTTCGCGCAAGCCCGTGGCCTGCGTCGACTTCGAGAGTTTTCGCCCCTCCCCATCGAGGATCAGGCGGTGGTGCCGATAGGCCGGTGGCAGCAGGCCGAGCAGCTGCTGCAACAGCCGGTGGACGCTGGTCGACCAGAACAGGTCCTGACCCCGCACCACCTCGGTCACGCCCTGCAAGGCGTCGTCGATCACCACCGAGAGATGATAGCTGGTCGGCGTCTCCTTGCGCGCGAGGACGATGTCGCCCCAGGCTTGCGGCCGCGGGGCTACCATGCCGGTTTCACCGTTGGGACCTTGGCCGTGCTCGATCCAGCCGAGAGCGCCGGCGCGCGCGCATGCCGCCGCCATGTCGAGCCGCAGCGCCGAGGGGGTATCGGATTCGAGTAATCGCGCGCGCTCACCCGGCGAAAGCAACTTCGCCGCGCCGGGATAGAGCGGCGCACCGTCGGGGTCGCGCGGCCATGGGGCGTGCGCCTCTTGCTCCGCCACCAGCCTTGCAATCTCGGCGCGGCTTTCGAAACTCGAATAGACCAGACCCTGGGCTGACAGCCTATCGATCGCCTCGCGATAGTCGGCGAGATGCTCGGACTGCCGCCGCACCGGGTGTTCCCATGTCAGGCCGAGCCAGGCCAGGTCTTCATAAATAGCGGTCTCGAACTCCGGCTTGCAGCGGGCCGTGTCGATATCCTCGATGCGCAGCAGCAACCGGCCGCCGGCCCGACGCGCGGAATCGAAATTCAGCAACGCCGAAAAAGCGTGGCCGAGATGCAGATAGCCGTTCGGGCTCGGCGCAAAGCGGAAGACAGGCGGCATTGATCTCTTTCGCGGGACATGATGGTTTTAAGTCGCAATGCTCGTCCACCTCAACACCCAGGCCGACCTCGAAGACGCCATCCACGCGCTGATCAAGCAGGATCCGCGGCTCCGACCGATATTTGAGATCGCGGGCATGCCGGCGCTGCGGCGGCGCGACCCCGGTTTTGCCGGCTTGGCCGCCATCATCTGCGGCCAGCAACTGTCCACCGCGAGCGCCGCGGCGATCTGGGCCCGCGTCAGCGCCGCGTTCGACCCGTTTCACCATGACGCGCTGCGCCGCGCCCGCGCCGACCGTCTGGGCCGGCTCGGACTGTCGGCGGCGAAGATCAAGACCTTGAAGAACCTGGCGCGCGAACTCGCCGCGGAACGACTCGATCTCGAAGTGCTGGCGAACGAGGACGCCGATGCCGCGCACAACACGCTGACGGCCCTGCACGGCATCGGCCCGTGGACCGCCGACGTCTATCTGCTGTTTTGCCTCGGCCATGGCGACGCATGGCCCGCGGGCGATCTCGCGGTGCAGGAAGCGGTCAAGATCGGATTGGGCTTGAAGACCCGGCCGACCGCAAAGGAGATGGCGCCGCTGGCGGAGCCGTGGCGTCCGATGCGCGGCGCCGCGGCGCATCTGTGGTGGACCTACTACCGAGCGCTGAAAAAGCGCGAGGGCGTGATCGGAGCACAGGAAAAACCGAACGCCGTTTTAAACAAGATATCTGTTGCAAAACGGTCATCGGGAAAAGCAAAGATCACGGCTGCAAAAGCATCGGGATCGAAAAAATGAACTCCACCGACTTCATCGTTGCACGCCATGATTTGCAGCAATGCAAATCGATCGAGACGCGCCTGCCTGACGCGACCGCGCTGCCGGAAGACGCGCTGCTGGTCAAAATCGATCGCTTCGCGTTTACCGCCAACAATATCACTTACGCGGTTCTCGGCGACCAGTTGAAATATTGGCAGCTGTTTCCGGCGCCGGAGAATTTCGGCAACATTCCGGTGTGGGGATTCGGCGATGTGATCGCCTCGAATCATCCTGATATCGCTGTCGGAGAACGGCTGTTCGGCTATTTCCCGATGGCGACACATCTGGTGATCGAAGCCGCCGACGTCAGCAAGCGGTCCTTGCGCGACGCCGCCGCACATCGCCAGGTCGTGGCGCCGGTCTACAACGCCTATGCGCGCATCAGCAGCGATCCTGCCTTTGCCGGACCGCAGGGCGATTATCAGGCGCTGCTGCGGCCGCTGTTCATGCTGTCGTTTCTGGTCGACGACTTTCTGAACGAGAATGCGTTTTACGGCGCGCGCAGCGTCATGCTCTCCAGCGCTTCCAGCAAGACCGCGTTCGGCCTCGCCCATCTCCTGCATACGCAGCGCAAGGATATCAGGGTGATCGGGCTGACCTCGGCGGCCAACACCGATTTCGTCCGATCGCTTGGATATTATGACGACGTGGTGACCTATGACCGCGTGACGACGCTGCCATCGGATTCACCGGTTGCGCTGGTGGACATGGCGGGGAACAGCGAGTTGCGCGCCACGCTGCACCGGCATTTTGGCGACCAGATGAAATACTCAGGACGCATCGGGCTCACCCATCGCAGTTCATCGCCCGACGAGCCGGAATTGCCGGGCGCCAGGCCGTCATGGTTCTTCGCGCCCGATCAGATTCGCAAGCGTGCCAAAGAATGGGGCCCGGGCGGCATTGATCAGCGTTTCGGCGCGGCTTGGTCGGGCTTTGCCCCGATGCTGGATCGATGGCTCACAATAACCGAGGGCCGCGGGCCGGCGACGGTGAAGCAGGTCTATCTCGATACTTTGAACGGCCGCGTTCCGCCGGAACAGGGGCACATCCTGTCGCTGGCGGAGTGAGCGGACGACGCTGCGCACGCCTCCCGACAGGCAACCCCTTCTCCACGCAACGGACGTCGATGCGTCAGTTATTCGGCGCATCGTATCTCTGCTCGATATGGAACGACTTCGCCGTGATCAGCCACGCGCTATCGACGCGATGGTACGAGAGGTAGTCGAGATACAGCAGTGCATCGATCCTGACGCGAACCTTTACCACTGCCTGAGTGGGAGACGCGAAATCCACCAGCAACAGCTCCTGTTGGCGCGGCGCGTTCCTGGACTTCGGCGAAGGCCCGGCAGCGAGCGCGTTCTTGAATTCCTGCGCCGACAACAGACGCAAACCTCCATCCCGCAATCCGTGCAACTGGGCGCTCGGCGCAAATACATGGCCGAAGCGCGACACGTCGCCGTCAAACATCAGGTCGAAGTAGCGCTCAACGGCGTCAAGCAGGGAATGGTAGCTGGCATGGTCGCGCATCACGGGGCTCACTGGGTTTTCGAGGACTGATGCCATCATCGTGGCACGCGATCCCTGGGCATGTCCTTGCGAAAGCCGCTGAGATCGGCGATAAAATCGCAACGATGTGCCTTTTTTGGCCTGAAGACTTCGGTAATATGCCAAAACCTGATCTTGATCCCGCCGACTGCCGGATTGTTGCCGAACTGCAGGCCAATGGACGTTTGAGCAACGTCGAACTGGCCGACAAGATCGGTTTGTCACCATCGCCATGTCTGCGTCGCGTCAAGCGCCTGGAGCGCGAGGGGTACATTGAAGGTTATCGGGCGGCCTTGCGGCGCGAGCGCATCGGGCTCGGCTTCTCGGTCTTTATTGGCGTCAAGATCGACGGCCATGCCAACGAGCGCGCGCTGCAGTTCGAGAAAGCCGTCGTCGCGATGCCGGAGGTTGTTGCGTGCCACCTGGTTTCCGGTGAGGCGGATTACTTCCTCGAGGTCGTCGTACCCGATCTCGGTGACTACCAGCGCTTTCTGGTCGGCAAACTCCTCAATCTGCCGATCGTGCGTGAGGTACGCAGCAACATCGCAATTCAGACACTCAAGGCCGGGGCGCCTTTGCCGCTCGAACACTTCGAAATGGAGCGGCCCCAACCCCCCGTGCAAGCGGCGAAGCATGGACGGCCGGAACGGGGCGGGCTGCGAAGATAGCCCGATTGAGCCCTCCCTTTCTGCGTGACCCCAAACGGTATAGACTTGATACCAGGAAAACG
>WNEZ01003937.1_pt1 | contig 12862 bp, 19 predicted proteins | sample 5400521 | NCBI WGS metagenome assembly WNEZ01 (sample SAMN13153339, study PRJNA577476) | soil metagenome | isolation source: 120 cm saprolite under Douglas fir tree site 2 hole 1 replicate 1 | place: USA:California | collected 2015-04-18 | reverse complement strand
GAATGATCGCGTTCTTGACCTCGTTGGTTTGCATGTAGAGATGTCCGCCACGATGATCCGACATAGTCATCCCTTTACCCATTTCAATAGACATACCTTTTTCCATCGGCATATTTGTTTCTCCTTTTGTTTGTGTGTGTGTGAAATTGCAACCTAGTAACCTTTTCCGTCACGAAGTAACGGATAGAACTGAATCCACGTCATGTCAGTATTGGCGACATTTGCGATATGGCATCCTGCACATTCGGTCACCGGCCTTTCCTCCGAAGTCAGCTCATACGGCAATGGATGATGCCCGAAAGTGAAATAACCCCAGCCGTTGGTCTTGGCAAAGCGCTTGCTGTCTTTCACTGACATGTCGATGCCGTTGTACGCACCATTGAAATACCCGCGTCCAGATGGTTCCTTACGAGAGCTGTCTGGAAAAACCGGATCAAGGACCCGAGTCAGTTCTTTTACAATGACTGTTCCTTCGGGAAAGTTGCCCGTCTTCAGATACACGTCGACGTTTTTCTTTTCTACGTATACGTGATGATATTCGGGGAAGTTCGACTTGGTACAGTTCGTTCCGCCCGCGTTGCAGTTGAACTTTCCATCATTGAGGCCCTCGGGAGTTAGGGGAGCGCCTACAAAGACCCACGCACGAAAGCCGGTGGGCAACTTGGCCCTGCCAGCAGAATCATACAGTCCAGCCGACTGCTTAGTCTGAGCGGCTACCGGAGTTGCGCTCAGGACGGTCGAGACGGCAGTAACGACACCAACTCCAAGGACGACAACGAACAAATACTTTTTCATCACACAATCTCCTTCTTACGTTATCAAATACGTTTTTTGAGAATCCCTTTTACATTGTGCTGCTTACTTCGAGTGAAGATTTGGATAACCCTGGACGTAGACCCAGTCTGTTGCCTGCGCTGGGATGTGGCAGCCCAGGCAGTCTCTTTTGTAATCAGTTGCGATCTGCTTGTTGGGCGCGTCAGATTTGAACAGTGCCCATCCCCATCCATCACCCCACAGCGGATTGCCGGGATAGCGTCCTTTTGTGTCTTTGATCATCACGAACCACACTTTCGTTCCTGAAGCCCAATATGCGTCCCCGGTCGTCATTTGAGCGTGAGCAGTGTCAAAGACCTCTTTCACCAATACGGTTCCATCGTCGAACTTTCCCGTCTTGCGGTAATACTCAGCCGTGCCCGGCGGCGCCCATACAGCGTGCAGCTCATGGTCGTCTTTGAGATCGACCACCGCATACGTTCCGAGCGACTGGTAACGATCTCGATAGTCTTCTGGCTTGCGAATGTTCCCCGTCTTGTCAACCAGATCGTAGCCGTTGAAGGTGCTGCTTTCTGATTTGACTTGTCGATCGCCGGCCAAACTGATGAGCGTGAGAACGAGAATCGAGATGCGTGAACTCATAGGCTCTGACTCAGATAGTGAAGTTGTTGTGTCGGTTTCATGTTGTTGACTCCGCTCCTTGCACGTGCGGGGCCAACGTCGAAAGCGTACTCTTTCGGCCGCCGATGCCCGCGTCACACCACGCGTCACGGGGCGGGCTGCGTTGAACTCGCGGCCGATAGCGTGTCGCGCACACGTCTCCGTGTTGCAATGGCGTCTCCGCGTCGCTACACCGACACCACGAGTTCAGCCCAACACAGCAACTGATCTCGCGCGGGGACACTGGACTCGAAGGACAAGTCCTATTTCAGCAGTGGCATTCCTTGTGCAGGGGAAGTCGGTATGGCCATCATCTCAAGAGGCTTTTCCGGTCGACGTAGCGCGGAAGCTGGAAAGCTACCGCCAGGGCAGTACCTCACCGCTACCTTCCCAGTCTTGTCCGCAGGACCGACGCCGCAGGTGCCGCTCGACCGGTGGGAGTTTACGATCGACGACGGCGCGAGCGTTTTGCGGCGATGGGATTGGAAGTCGTTTCGCGAGTTGCCCACCGAGACCTTCACGACTGATATTCACTGCGTTACGCGCTGGTCGAAACTCGGCACATCTTGGGAGGGTGTTTCCCTCGATACGATGTTTGCTGACCTAAAAACCGATGCTTCCTATGCGCTCGCGCGTTCCTACGGTGACTACACCACCAATCTGCCTCTAGCGGACCTGATGAACCAGCAGGCGTGGATCGTGTTCCGATTTGAAGGCGAAGATCTTGCGCCCGAACATGGTGGTCCTGCACGACTTCTGGTTCCCCATCTTTATTTATGGAAGAGCGCGAAATGGGTGCGGGGCATCACGCTGATGCAGCGGGATAAACCTGGTTTTTGGGAAAGCCTCGGCTACCACATCTATGGTGACCCCTGGCGAGAGCAGCGTTATTCGGATGACAAGTGATGTGGCGTGTTGGAAAGGTCGTTGCTCTTCGCGACGAAACGGCGATGGCACGGACCATCACGCTCGAAGTTCCAGATTGGCCGGGTCACGTCCCAGGCCAGCACGTTGACGTGCGATTGATGGCCTCGGATGGATACTCTGCGGTTCGGTCATACTCGATCGCTTCTGCGCCGAACTCCGAACGGCGCGTTGAAATAACCGTCGAACGATTATCGAACGGCGAAGTCTCACCCTATCTGACGCGAGAACTCGCAGTTGGCGATCGCCTGGAGTTGCGAGGCCCGATCGGCGGCTGGTTCGTTTGGCGCCCCCAACAAACTGAGCCGATCCAGCTCGTCGCAGGGGGCTCCGGCATCGTTCCCCTGATGGCGATGATTCGCTCGCGTGCGTCAGCGGGCAACACTGCGCCGTTTCGATTGTTGTATTCCGTGCGCGAACCGGGAGCGGTTTGGTACCGAGCTGAGCTGCAGTCGCTATCCGATCGCGACCGTTCTGTGAACGTTACCTACGCGTACACACGAGCGGCTCCGAAGGATTGGCCGCGACCGCCCAGCCGCATCGACGCGGCTCTGATCGCGAATACGACCTGGCCCTCAAACCTGGTTCCGACTTGCTACGTTTGCGGCCCCACATCGTTCGTTGAAAGTGCTGCAGGCCTTCTTACCGCCTCCGGCAACAGCCCTGATAAGATCAGGACGGAGCGTTTTGGCCCCACGGGAGATCGGCAATGAGTTCCTATATCTACGACTATCTTGACGGTAACGCTGCCGCAGGTGCATTGAGCACAATATTCACCATGGATGTCACAACTGCAGAGGGACAGTGTGCGCAATGCGGTACGATCAAGCGCTTTGCCGAGGCGCATGTGTACATGCAGGGTCCCGGCGTCGTGGTGCGGTGCGCCGTTTGCGAGCAAGTACTCCTTCGTCTTGCCAATGTTCGCCAGCGCGTGCTCCTTGACGTGCGTGGCATGACATACTTGAGCCTCGACACATCGCAACTCCAGGAGTCCGGCAAATAACTCGGATTTTCCAACGAAGTCTGTCGCGTCCGAGCGCCTTTCAGCGTACAGCTCGGTCGCGAGAGATCTCCGGGATCTCATTCAGCGGCGAGTTGCCACCACTCCTCGGTCTCGCGGTTCCGGTTCAGCCCATTACTGTCGTTTTGCCGCATCGGTCGTGAGATTCCGAGCTTCTTCATTTTGGTAATTAAAGTGGTCCGCTTCACTCCCAGCCGGGCGGCTGCACCACGGGGTCCTCCGACAACCCAACCTGCCGCCTGCAGTGTCTGCAAGATCAAGGCTCGTGTAGAATCGCTCAACGTGCTCGGTGCAGGAGCTACCGTCACCGGGTTGTTGTCCGATCTCGGCAAAGGATTTGGAAGCACTCCGTTGGTTGATCGAATCACGGCACGTTCGATCAGGTTCTGAAGTTCCCGCACGTTCCCCGGCCAAGAATACGAAGTGAACGCATGGAGCGTTTCCTCCGGTATATCGTTGATCCGCTTTCCCATTCGCCGGGCAAAAATCTCGACAAAATGTGAGACCAACTGTGGAATGTCTTGACGGCGCTCCCGCAATGGCGGCAGCAGGACAGGAAATACGTTTAGACGGTAGTAGAGATCACTGCGGAATTCTTTCCGCCTGACCATCTCGGTGAGATCGCGATGTGTCGCCGCAATCAGACGGACGTTGATGCGATGCGTCCGGCCGCTTCCCAGACGCTCGAACTCCCGCTCTTGCAGGACCCGCAGCAGCTTAGGCTGTAGCGCCAGCGGAATGTCTCCGATTTCATCGAGGAATAGTGTCCCCGTGTCCGCCATTTCGAAACGGCCGATTTTCTGCGCGACCGCTCCGGTGAAAGCGCCCTTCTCGTGCCCAAACAGTTCGCTTTCTAAGAGATTAAAGGGAATGGCCGCGCAGTTGAGCTTGATGAAGGGACGTCCGCAGCGTGGGCTCATTTTGTGGATAGCGCGGGCGATCAACTCCTTACCTGTACCCGTCTCTCCAAGAACCAGCACGGTGGAATCGGTCGGTGCCACTCGTTCCACCTCCGCGAGCACCAATTTGAGACCCGGGCTGTTGCCTATGATTTGTTCAAATCTATTCTCAGCGCAATTCTGTTCACTTGACGGAACTCTGATGGCATTTTCCATAACTGACTCCCCAGAGGCTTTCTGTAAATTACAAACGCGGAGCTCACTCCTTAGTCATGCGGCCTCCGTACCGCCTTTGTCGTGCGTAAGGCTGAACGAATGGCTTCGAGTAACTGCTCGTCGGTAAAAGGCTTGCCCAGGAATGCGACCGCACCGGTTTCCATTGCTCGCCGACGGGATTCTCTTTCGTCGTAAGAGGTGATGAAAATGACAGGAATGCCGGAGCCCTGAGCAGCCAGGTGGCTTTGGAGCTGCAATCCATTCATCCCCGGCATCTGTACGTCAAGGATGAGACACGAGGTATCGTCCCGTAGGCGGGATCTCAAGAAAGTTTCGGCCGATTCAAAGGCGGCCGCTCGAAAGCCGAAAGATTCGATCAGTCGTGTTGTGGTCCGGCGGACGGACTCATCGTCGTCAACCACGGAAATGAAATTCCTTGCCACTCTGAATTCCCTCTCAACTCATACTATTCGCAGATGAGAAGGAATCTAATGTGGCGTTGGTAGATCTACCGTCCCAGAAAGGAGGCTGCGGGTAATGCTTTGGTTTACGAGGCCGAGACGCCCTTAAGCTTTTCGATCATTTTCACGAGCTCGGCGAGCGATTGCGCGTGCATCTTCTCCATTGCCCGGCTCCGGTGAACCTTCACGGTATTTTCTGCAGTTCCGAGTTGACCAGCAATCTGCTTGTTGAGCATGCCGGAAACCACCATGGAGATCACCTCCCGCTCGCGAGGAGACAACGAGTCGAAGCGCTGTTGCAGCTCCGTTACTTCTTTCTCCTGTTCGCGCCTGGCACGATCTCGCTCCAGTGCGATGCGAACGGCATCCAGCAGATCCTGGTCGCGGAATGGCTTAGTAAGAAATTCGACTGCTCCAGCCTTCATCGCCCGAACAGTCATTGGAATGTCGCCGTGGCCGGTGATAAAGACTATTGGAATACGAATGTTTCTCGCTGCAAGCTCGCGCTGAAAATCGAGTCCACTCAATCCAGGTAGTCTGACGTCCAGCACAAGACAACTGGGCGCATCTGACGGTTTTCTTTGCAAGAAGGTGTCAGCGGAGTCAAAGCTCTCAGCCTGCAGACCTACGGTGCTGATGAGAAACTTGAGCGAAGAACGTACTGACGGATCATCATCAACAACAAAGACGACTGGAGTCGTAGTCATGAGGGACTTCCGGCGGCTACCGGCAGCTTGAAGGAAAAGACAGCGCCGTGAGGAACATTAGGCTCGGCCCAGAGGTGTCCCCCATGACCTTCGATAAGTGAGCGGCTGATGGGCAAACCCATGCCCATACCGTTCGCTTTTGTTGTAAAGAAGGGAGTGAAGACGCGATCGCGTTCCAAACCAAGGCCATTGCCCGAGTCGCGAACTGCAACCAGTACGTCGCCAGACTCGTCGACCCGGGATTGCACCCAGAGTACGCGAGGTCGGTCTGTAACCGCAGTCATGGCTTCGATGCCATTCATGATCAAGTTCAGCAAGACTTGCTGCAACTGAACGAGATCAGCCCACACGAGCGGTAAAGTTTTTGTCAATTGGCGCTCGACCAAGATTCGATTCTTCTGAAGCTCATGGCCAGCTAGAGCCATCACCTCCTGAATCACCTCATTTATATCCAGTATGTTCTTTTCCGCAGGCGTCTTCTTTATGAATGCGCGAATCCGAGCTAACACAGCACTCGCTCGAGTGCCATCCGCAACAATTTCTTCGAGAGCCCGCCGAAGGACTTCAGGATCGAGATTACTATTGGCGAGCAGTCTCAGGCATGCACTGCCATTATTCGTGATGGCGGTTAGAGGCTGATTGACTTCGTGGGCGATGGATGCTGCCAATTCGCCCATGGTCGTCAGCCTAGCAACTCGCGTAAGTTCCGCCTGCGCCTCCCGCAACGCTTCCGAGGCCTTCATCAGTTCGCTGGTCCGTTCTCCGACGCGTCGTTCGAGCTCGTCATTGAGTCGCTGAATCTCGGCCTTGGCTTGCTTGAGCCCTGCGGTTTCGACAATGTCCCAATTCCCGTATCGGCGTGCGAGGACAAACTGGTGTGTACGCACCACATCCAGGATTTGAGGAGCTCCGCACCCCGCAAGCGGGTACGTGCATAGCATGGCCAGGCGCTGATTGTGGATCGGCCAGGAAGAAACGAGTGCGCGAAAAACCTCATTCATACCATCTTCGAAGTCGCACCAGTGTTTCCAGTCCTTTCTCCCCAGCCAGGTCGTATCCCCGGTCGCTCGCACACCGCGGTAAGCCTTGGCCCCTGCGCGAGCGAGTCTGTCATGCCAATTGCGTCTCGCCTTGTTGCCCTGAAACATACCACCCTGGAGAAACCAGTCGCGTGCCGAGGCAAGTTCTAAGTTGAAGTCCGCCAGGTGTCGATCAAGCTCAGGCACCGCATCTTTTAGCGCATCTGTGGCTTCTTCGATCGTTAACGGCTCGGCCACAACCCACAGGCAGTACTCGCCCTTTTCCAATCCCGACTTGCAATATGAGACCAACGTGTCGAGCAGATCCTCCTTCGTCTCGTAGAAGAGACAAAAGTGGGTACCCCAGGTCACCATGTCGCCAACGACATCGATTCCAGATTTTTGCATCTCGGTTGCCATCGGAGTCACCTCCCAATCTTGAACTTGCAATCGTTACACGTCGTACCACTGTGAACGCTTCGAGTCCCTCATCGTTGAAGCAGCCAAATTCCGGCGTTAAACCGCGGAGGGTTCGGATCAGTCCAAGCTGCGCGCTCTTACTCAGAAGCGAACGGATAAGGCTCTGAAAGGCCTGCACTAAAGTGGCGTAAGGAATGTCGCGCTTGTACTGGTCGAACTTGCCTGACGCAAAAAGGCCGCGGGGTGCAACAAGCGACTTATGGAGCTCATTGACGACGGAGGACTTGCCGATACCGGAGTATCCGGAAACGAGCACCAACTCCCGCCTGCCGCCGGCTACCACGCGGTCGAATGAAGTGAGTAGGGTCTCGATCTCAGATGCTCGTCCGTACAATTTCTCGGGAATCGGCAGCCGGTCGGGAATGTCGTGTTCGCCAAGGGGGAATTCGTCGATGCGGCGCTGAGTTTCCCATTCAGCAAGACAACGCCGAACATCACTCTCAACGCCGGCCGCTGTCTGGTAGCGCTCCTCAGCAGTCTTGGCGAGGAGTTTCATGATGATTGCAGAGACAGAGCTCGGGACATCCGCCAATCGTTCGCCAGGCGGCACCGGCTGTCTTGCAATGTGGCAATGCACCCATTCCATCGGATCGGAAGCCGTGATGTCACTATCCAGGCCACGCCGATGGGCAGCGCCTCGAGCACTCTGCCCGCCTCAGGATTCATCTCAGCCCCCTGAGCTTCCACGTTCACCCCCTCGGCATCGAACCGGCTGCCATGAAGACGAGCAGTCCTGATCTCACGCGAAGTGAGGCTGGTATAACTCAGGAAGGACGACCGCGCATCAGGGTCTTATCGAGGACCCACCGACGGCTTTTGAGAATTTAAGTGTCTTGAGGCCAACGCTGCAGCGGCGCGTAGCGCACGACGTCGATCCTGCTCTTCATCTCCAATTTGCGCATGCCCTTTGCCGTGTGCGTTTCCACAGTCTTGATACTGATCTGAAGTCGGTCACAATTTCTTTTGCTCAACAATCCCCACTCCACAGAGGCTTCCTCTAAACTACGAACGCGGAGCATCTTAGAGGCGAGACACTGGATCTGTTCATCTCTATCACTCCTAGTCACGCGGTATTCGTACCGCCTTTGTGCTGCCGTAAGGTTGAACGAATGGTTTGGAGTAACTGCTCGTCGCTAAAAGGCTTGCCTAGGAATGCGACGGCACCGGCTTGCATTGCACGCCGACGGGATTCTTTGTCGTCATAAGCGGTGATGAAAATGATGGGAATGCCGCAGCCCTCGGCAGCCAGGTGGCTTTGAAGCTGTAATCCATTCATCCTCGGCATCTGTACGTCAAGGATAAGACACGAGGTATCGCGCAGTTGGCCAGACCTCAGGAAAATTTCGGCCGATTTAAAGGCGGCCGCTCGAAGGCCAAAAGACTCGATCAGTCGTGTTGTGGTCCTGCAGATGGACTCGTTGTCGTCAACTATCGAGATCAGATTCCTTGGCACTTTGAATTCTCCAATGAAGCGAAGGTATTCTCAGACGGAGAAGGAATCTATTAGGCGTTGGTAGATCTAGCGTCCCAGAAAGGAGAACGCGCGTAATGCTTTCGTTTACCAGGCCTTTTCCGAGAGGCCCCTAAGCTTCTCGATAGTTCTTGCAAGGTCGGCGAGGGATTGCGCGTGCGTCTTTGACAGGCTCCAGGGCCTTGAGCGCGGTCGAGTCGAATGCAGGTTAGAGCAGGAAACGCTTCGCCTTAGAGTCTCGAGCCGCCGTCAGCCGCGGCGAGGTCCGCGCAAACAGTATCGGCGAGGCCACCATTGTGGCTAATTTGCGCAACGACGGCTTCGGCCTCCGTCGCTGCGCGGCCATAGTGCACCAGGACCTCGGCACCCCGTTGGGCTCAATCGTGTCGCGATAGCAACACGGAGACGTCTGCCCGTCACGTGGAAGCAGACCCGTGGCGAAAGTTGCGACGCGCCATCCTCATTCATGGGCCTCGGCTTTGGTCGGCAGGGTGAACTGAAAAGTTGCGCCTCTCCGTCGAATCTCCGGAGGCGCCCTTCTGCCTCATAGGGCTTTCCCTCCACCAGCGCCGCTCGCCATCTGCTTAGTATCTGCTCAAGATCGTCGGAATGATATGCCGATTCCCAACCCCACCCCAGCCCTTGCTCCAGTGTCATTCCCGTGTACTCCAACCACTGTTGATTAATAAAGTCGACCGCGCCGTCTGGTCGCGCGGTCCAAAGTAATCCCGGGACAGTATCGATAATCAGTCGAAGCTTGTCTGCGGCCTCCTTTGCGGCCGTGACGTCCATCACCGCTCCAGCAAACTCGATGCTGCCCGATTCGTCGCTTGAGGCATGAGCCACCACGTGAACATATTTGACGGAACCATCTGGCATCACCAGCCGATGTTCATGCTCAAAATTCTTCCCATCCTGCGTCGCGCGTTCGATCGTCTGCTTCACCAGGGCCACGTCGTCCGGATGAACCCTTTGGAGGACACGTTCGACCGTCGGTATTGTCGTTGGGTCGTACTGGAAGATTCGAAAGGTTTCCTCTGACCAGATGATCTCGCCGGTGGAGGGCCTCCAGCCGAAGCTGCCAGTGTGGCTCAGCCGCTGGGCCTCGGCCAGGTAGGTCTCGCTCTGGCGGAACGACTCCTCGGCCCGTTTACGTTCAGCCCTTTGGGTGGCTTCACGCAGCGCACGCTGCACCGACGGCACAAGCCTCGATAACTGGGTCTTCAGAACGTAATCGGTTGCGCCAATCTTGAGCGCTTCAATCGCCACCTCTTCCCCGAGCGTCCCGGAAACAAAGATGAACGGCACATCCGGGCAGGCCTTCATTGCGAACTTCAATGCGGAAATGCCGTCCAATGAGGGAAGGGTGTAATCCGCCAGAATCAGATCAATTCCCCCTTGCTCGACGGAAGCCAGCAGCGCAGCCTGAGTGTCGACCCGCCTTACTTCGCAGACGACGCCTTCTGTCTCAAGCAGATCCTGAATGAGCTTCGCGTCCCTAGGATCATCTTCGATCGATAGAATGCGCAATGGGTGCCCCATGCTCTCTTCCTCACGACGCTCGCCTCCTTTCGCTTCCCCGGCAGCGGCTCGTTAATCACTTCCCAGAAAACGCCCGGTTCCTTGATTGCATTCGCAAGCTCATGAAAGTCAACCGGCTTTGCCGCGGAAGGCATCGCCGGGATCTCATTCAGCTGGCGGTTGCCACCGCTCCTCGTTCTCGCGGTTCTGGTTCAGCCCAGTGATGGTTTTGCCGCGGTCGTGAGATTCCGAGCTTCTTCATTTTGGTAATTAAAGTGGTCCGCTTCAGTCCCAGCCGGGCGGCTGCACCACGGGGTCCTCCGACCACCCAACCCGCCGCCTGCAGTGCTTGCAAGATCAGGGCTCGTGTAGAAGCGATCAACGTACCCGTGCAGGAGCTACCGTCACCGGGTTCTTGTCCGATTTCGGCAAAGGATTTGGAAGCACTCCGTTGGTTGATCGAATCACGGCACGTTCGATCAGGTTCTGAAGTTCCCGCACGTTCCCAGGCCAAGAATACGAAGTGAACGCATCCAGCGTTTCCTCGGGTATATCGTTAATCCGCCTACCCATTCGCCGGCCAAACATCTCGACAAAATGTGAGACCAACTGTGGAATGTCTTGACGGCGCTCCCGCAATGGCGGCAGCACGACGGGAAAGACGTTTAGACGGTAGTAGAGATCACTGCGGAATTCTTTCCGCCTGACCATCTCGGTGAGATCGCGATGTGTCGCCGCAATCAGACGGACGTTGATGCGGTGCGTCCGGCCGCTTCCCAGACGCTCGAACTCTTGCTCTTGCAGGACCCGCAGCAGCTTAGGCTGTAGCGCCAGCGGAATGTCTCCGATTTCATCGAGGAACAGGCTCCCCGTGTCCGCCATTTCGAAGCGGCCGATTTTCTGCGAGACCGCTCCGGTGAAAGCGCCCTTCTCGTGCCCAAACAGTTCGCTTTCCAATAGGTCAAAAGGAATGGCCGAGCAATTCAGCTTAATGAAAGGACGCCCTGAGCGCTGGCTGTGGTTGTGAATCGCGCGGGCGATCAGCTCCTTGCCCGTACCCGTCTCTCCCAGAATCAGCGCCGTGGCATCGGTGGGTGCCACTCGTTCCACCTCCGCGAGTACAGATTTGAGACCCGGGCTGTTGCCAATGATGTTTTCAAATTTACCCTCCGCGCAATCTTCTTCAATTGACAGAGCTGTATTGACCTTTTCCATAATAGACCTCCGGCAGATCAGGTCCTCTCCATGTTACGTAATGCTGAACGAATTGTTCTGAGTAACTGCTCGTCGGTGAAGGGCTTTCCGAGAAATGCGACAGTGCCGATTCAAACGCCGCCACTCGAAAACGAAAAGATTCGACAAGTACTGCTGTGGTCCTTCCAACGGACCGATCGTCGTCAATGACCGCAAATAGATTCCTGGCCATTGTGAATCTCCAATGGCCGGAGGGTGCTCCGAGATGGAGAAAGAATCTATTGGGCGTTGGTAGAGGTCGCGTCCCAGAGGGGGGGAATGCGGGTACTGCCTTCGTTTACTAAGATTTGGCCAGGCACCCTTGATCTGTTATCCGCTGAACGGGACTCGGCTTCGCAGAAGACTTGCGCATCAGGTCGTCCCCATGCCGCCTTTCTTGTGACCTAACGCTGAACGAATCGTTTGAAGTAGCTGCTCGTCCGTAAAAGGCTTGCCGAGAAATGCGACAGCACCGGCTTGCATCGCTCGCCGATGGGATTCTTTTTCATAGTAAGCGGTGATGAAAATGATAGGAATGCGGCAGCCCGAGGCAGCCAGCTGACTTTGCAGCTGTAGTCCACTCATCCCCTCCATCTGTACGTCAACAATGAGACACGAGGTATCTTGCAGCTGGCCCGACCCGAGGAAAACTTCCGCGGATTCAAACGCCGCCGCTCGAAAACCAAATGATTCGACGAGTCGTGCTGTGGTCGTGCGAACGGACTGATCGTCGTCAATCACCGAAATTAGATTCCTGGCCACTCTGTCTCCAATGGAACGAGGGTGCTCCCAGATGGAGAAAGGAATCTATTGGGCGAAGGTGGAGATCGCATCCCCGAAGGGGAGAATGCCGGTAATGCTTTCGTTTACTCGGGTTTTGCGAGGGACCGTTGATCTTCTATCCCTGAACCGAACTCGGCACTGCAGAAGACTTGAGCTTTTCGATCATTCGTACCAGGTCGGCCAGGGATTGCCCGTGCATCTTCTCCATTGCCCGGCTGCGATGAACCTTCACGGTATTTTCCGCAGTCCCGAGTTCATCAGCAATCTGTTTATTGAGCATGCCCGAGACCCCCATCGAGACCACCTAATCTGACATCCAGTACCAGGCAGCTGGGTACCTCTGGCAGCTTTCGTTGCAAGAGGCCGTTAACCGAGTCGAAGCTCTCAACCTGGAGACCGATGCTGCCGATTAGAACCTTGAGCGACGAACGCACCGAAGGATCGTCATCAACCACAAAGACCACACCAGCGTCAGCATAACTCATGACGGACTCCCGCCGGCTACCGGCAGGGTGAAGGAGAACACCGCTCCGTGGGGAAGATTCGGCTCGGCGCATAGGCGGCCACCGTGAGCCTCAATCAGTGAACGGCTGATCGGCAAACCCATCCCCATCCCGTTCGCTTTGGTGGTAAAGAATGGAGTGAAGACGCGGTCTCCTTCCGAACCGAGGCCAGTGCCCGAGTCGCGCACTG
>WNEZ01004943.1_pt1 | contig 12863 bp, 15 predicted proteins | sample 5400521 | NCBI WGS metagenome assembly WNEZ01 (sample SAMN13153339, study PRJNA577476) | soil metagenome | isolation source: 120 cm saprolite under Douglas fir tree site 2 hole 1 replicate 1 | place: USA:California | collected 2015-04-18 | reverse complement strand
ACATCACCTTGTTCAAGTCCCACGGAATCGCGATCGAGGATGTCGCGGTAGCCGCGCTTGTTTTCGAGCGGGGCCGGGATCGCGGAATCGGCAAGTCCGTTGCTCTCTGACACCGGTACCACAATCCGGTTTGCCATCGAAATGGAGCGTCGGGTCCCTTCTGATCACCAATCGACCGCGGCGTCACGGCTCTGTCTCACGGAGGCGCTCGAGATACCGGCTCACCGGATTGAAGAAGATGAAGACGACCGGCAGGGCGAGGTAGATCAGGAGAGCAAGAGTCGTGCTGATGAAGGAGACCGCGATCGCGACTGGGGTGATCACGGGACCGATCGCGAGCCACAGCCGCACTTTGTGGACAAGCGCCGGGTCGAGGCCCGGTTCAATCAAACCCCGATCTCCCGTCATGTACCACCAAATCAGGTATCCCAGGGCCGCCAACAGGCCAAGGACCGCGCCGTAGAGGCTGAGGGCGATCGGATCCTCGCTGTGCGCGCCCATGACCGACGCGGCGAACGGGACGAGCGCGATGCCCATCAGAAAAAGGATGTTCAGCCACACCAAGGTGCGGTTCACGCGCAGGACGAAGTGGAACACTTGGTGGTGGGCGAACCAGTAGACCCCGAGGACGATGAAGCTGATGACGAACGTCGCGAACCGCGACCGAAGGTCGAACAGGACCTGCCCCAACCCTCCCGGGCCGAGGGTTTCGGGGGCGCGCAGCTCGAGGACGAGAATCGTCATCGCGATGGCGAACACGCCGTCCACGAGTGTCTCGAGGCGGTTCTTCGGTAGCCCGTGCGCCGTTGGCCTGCCCGACTCCGTGGTCCTCCCCCGCGGTCGGCACGTAGGACCGGACCTTAAAACATCGGTGGGGGCGAAGGGTCAGCGGCTACTTTGGCGGAGAAATGCGGACAGACCGCACTGCTGCCGCCATCGCCTCGATGAAACCGGGGTCCGTGTTTGGCGAGTCCGTCCGATCGAACGCGAGGCCTCGTTTCTCCGCGAACGCACTCGCCTCAATATCCAAGTCGTAGAGGATTTCCAGGTGGTCGGAGACAAATCCGAACGGGACGACGAGGACGGCCCGCTCTCCGGCTCGGCTCATCGCGTCCAAGGCGTCCTCGAGTGGTGGGCCGAGCCACGCCTCCTCGGTTCGGCCCGCGCTCTGCCACGCCATCCGAGCCCGCAGCGGCGGCAATCGCCGGAACGGCGGGATCGGGGAATCCTCGCTTCGCAAGCTGCTCGAGGCCGTGGCGCACCTTCGCCGCGAACATCTCTATCAACGCGGGCTCCGTGTTCCAGCTCTCCACGTAGGCGATGTCCGGATGCGTGGCGATTGTCGAAAGGGCGCCATCGACGGCAGCGAAATAGGCGCCCACACTCCGTCGGGAATAGTACGGGGTCAGCGGCAAGACCACGAGCCGGTCGAAGCCGTCAGCGAGGACTTCGGGGAGGACGTCCCGGATGTACGGCCGCCAATTCCTCATGCCGACGTAGCACCGGTATGCCCCCCCTTCCTCGTTCAGCCTCGTCTCCAACGCCTTCGCCTGGGCCCGCGAAATATCCAGGAGCGGCGATCTGCCGCCGATCCGGCGGTATCGCTCGCGAAATTCGTCGACGAGTTCGTCGCTCGTCGGTCGGCCTCCTCGGATGTCGAGGAGGAATGGAGCGACCTCATCGAGCGAGTTCGGTCCTCCGACGGCGGTCAACAGGATGGCCGTCGGTCCGCCGTCGGTCTTCGACACGGCAGCCCCTCAGGTCCTTCGAGTCGATTCATGCACAAGGCGCACGAGCGCTCGCAAGCCGTCCTGCGGCGTCTGCGGCAAGACTCCGTGGCCCAGGTTGAAAACATGGCCGGGACGGTTTCCGATCCGCTGCAACACGTCCTCCGCGGCCGGGCGCCACGCGTCCGGCGTCCCCAGGAGGGCCGCCGGATCGAGATTCCCCTGGATGGCTTGACGCTCGCCGATCCGACGCCACGCCGCATCGATTGGGATTCGCCAGTCGACGCCGACGACGTCCCCTCCGGCGGAAGCGAAGGATTCGAGGAACCCGGCGGTCCCTGTGCCGAAATGGATGGACGGGACTCCTGCCTCGCGAATTTCGTCGAACAGGCGGCGCGTGAACGGGGCCACGCTCGTGTCATAGTCCCGAGGGCTCAACGCACCGGCCCAGCTGTCGAACACCTGGAGGGCTTGGGCGCCGGCCTCGGCCTGAGCGCGAAGGTACGCCGCGGTCCCGCTAGCGAGGAGGTTCATCAGCGCGCGCCATTCGTCGGGATGATTGTGAAGGAACGATTTCGTCGCGGTGAAATCCTTCGAGGCGCCTCCTTCGATCAAATAGCTGGCCATCGTGAACGGAGCGCCCGCGAAGCCGATGCACGGGACCGCCGCATGGGAGCGGGCTCGCCGAATGGTCTCGAAGACGAACGGAAGGTCTCTCTTCGGATCGAGCGGCTTCAATTGGTCGAGATCCTCGGGCGTTCGGATTGGAGGTTCGATCACGGGGCCCTCGCCGGCGTCGATTCGGACCCGGACCCCCATCGCTTCGAGGGGCAACAACAAATCCGCAAACAGAATCGCGGCGTCGACCCCGAGTTCGTGGATGGGCTGCAAGGTCACCTCGGCCGCCAAGGCAGGCGACTTCGCGATTTCCAAGATGCCGTGCTTCGCGCGGATCGCCCGGTAGGCAGGCGACGATCGACCGGCTTGGCGCATGAACCACACCGGCGTGAAGTCGACCGGCTCGCGCCAGCACGCGCGTAGGAAGCGATCGTTCAAGAATTCCGTGCCTCCCGGAATGCGACAGTAGCCGCTTCGATCGTCTTCTCGATTTCCGGCGCATCGTGCGAGGAGGATACGAAGAAACTCTCGAACGGGGCGGGCGGCAAGTAGACCCCCCGTTTCAGGAGGGCCCAGAAGAAGCGTCCGTAGGCGGCCCGGTCCATCTCCTGGGCGTCGCCATAGTTTCGAACGGGCTCCGGCTGGAAGAAGAGGCCCATCATCGAGCCGACGCGCGGCACATGCACATCGACTCCCGCGTCGTCCGCCGCGTCGAGCAGGCCCCTCGCGAGTTGGTCGCTCCGTCGCTCGAGTCGCCCGTACAGTTCGGGACGCAATTGATTCAGAGCGGCGAGGCCCGCGGCCATCGCCAGCGGGTTCCCCGCGAGGGTGCCCGCCTGGTACACCGGCCCGAGCGGCGCGACCCACTCCATGATATCGCGGCGGCCTCCGTAGGCTCCAACGGGAAGGCCGTGGCCGAGGATCTTCCCGAGACACGTCATGTCCGCCGCCACGCTGTATTTCTCCTGGGCACCTCCCGGCGCAACGCGGAAACCGGTGATGACCTCGTCAAAGACTAGTAGGCTCCCAAACTCCTGCGTGATGCGACGAAGACCCTCGAGGAATCCGGGGTCGGGTGGGACGACGCCCATGTTCCCTGCGACTGGCTCGACGAGGACCGCGGCGATATGATCGGCCTGGCGTCGGAAGACGTCCTCCACCGAACCAAGATCGTTGTACCTCGCTACCAGAGTGTCCTGCACCGCACTCTTAGGGACCCCTGCCGAACCCGGAAGGCCCGCGGCAGCAAGTCCTGAACCGGCTTTCACAAGAAGGCCGTCCGCGTGTCCGTGGTACGCGCCCTCGAACGTGACGATCTTGTCGCGACCGGTGAAGCCCCGGGCCACGCGCACGGCGGACATGGTGGCCTCGGTGCCGGAGCTGACGAAGCGGAGGAGACCGATGCTCCGGAACCGGTTCTTCACCGCCTGGGCCAATCGGACCTCCGACTCCGTGGCAGTACCGAAACTTGTGCCGTGGCCGGCGGCGCTCCGGACCGCACGGACGACCGCGGGATTCGCGTGACCGAGCAACAACGCGCCCCACGACATGCAAAAATCGAGATATTGCTGTCCGTCCGCGTCCCAGAGAAATGAGCCTTTCCCGCTCACCATGAACCGCGGCGTTCCGCCGACGGACCGGAACGCGCGCACCGGACTATCGACGCCGCCCACGAGGCTCTCCAACGCTTCCGCAAAGAGTCGCTCCGATTCCGGCGCCCGGGGCACCCCTCCCGGTTCGGATCCCATGTCAGATCCCCAGCGCGTCGAGCATTTGCTCCGGCGTGGACAGGATACACGTGAAGATCGGCGTCTCCCGCTCCGTGTACTTGCTCGCCTCGCTCGAGCGGAGCTCCATCACGAGGTCGAGGAAGTCGAGCGGGTCGTCCGCCTCGAACGATAACACGAACTCCTGATCGTCGAGGCCGAACGAATAGGCGGTGTGAATCTTCACGTCCGGGTACTTGTGGCCCACGCGGAAGTGATCCCGCATGATGCTCTGCCGCCTTTCGAAAGGGATCGAGTACCACTCCCGTTTCTTGACGAACGGGTACACGAACAGGTACCGGCTCCCGAGCGGCGCAGGACTCGTCGCGAGGCCGTCCTGCCCTTTGTGCGTGTGGCCGCCCAGGTACTGCGAACGCTTGCTCGCCGCGAGATACGCGTACGCGGTCTCGAGATAGTGGCCGAGTTCCGTCGAGGCGATCCGCCGGGCCATCTCCCGGAACGTCTCCAAGCGCGGATCAATCGCCCAGACCATGAAGTCCGCGTCGGCCCGAATCCCCTGGAGCGAGTAACACCGGAGGGTGACCTCTTCCTCGAGGTCGTGGACGAGCGCTGAGAACTCGGACTTCTGCTTCTTCTTCCGTTCCGAATCGAGGATCCGCCATTCGGGTCGCACCTTGAAGAACGTGTACTTGAGGAACTCGCGGGGTCCGCTCTCCTCCCCGGCGGCGCCGGACTCGCTTCCCGAAGATGGGTCCGTCATGCGGATCCCTCCCGCTGCCACCGTGCGAACGCTTTCGCGTGGTACGTCAGGATGAGGTCGGCGCCCGCGCGACGGATCGCGGTGAGCGTCTCCTCGACGACCGAGCGTTCGTCCACCCATCCCCGTTCTGCGGCCGCCTTGATCAGGCTGTACTCCCCGCTGACGGAGAACGCCGCGAGCGGCGCGTCGAATCGCTCGCGGGCGGCCCGGATCACGTCCAAGTACGCGAGGGCCGGCTTCACCATGACGATGTCGGCCCCCTCCTCCAAGTCGAGGGCGATCTCTCGAAGCGACTCACGCAGGTTCGCCGGATCTTTCTGGTAGGTGTGGCGGTTGCCGAACCGGGGGACGGAGTCCGCGGCCTCCCGGAAGGGGCCGTAGAACGCGGAAGCGTGCTTCGCGGCGTACGCGAGGATCGCCGTCTCGTCGAATCCATGGCGGTCCAGTGCCGCGCGGATCGCGGCGACCTGGCCGTCCATCATCGCGCTCGGAGCCACGAGGTCCGCACCCGCCCGCGCGTGGCTTACCGCGGTCTTCGCCAGGAGTTCGACCGAAGCGTCGTTGTCGATGCGCCCGTCGCGGACTACCCCACAGTGACCGTGGTCCGTGTACTCGCATAGGCAGACATCCGTCATCACGACGACGTCCGGCACGGCCGCCTTGATCGCCCGGATCGCCTCTTGCACGACCCCGCGTTCGGCGTACGCCCCCTGGCCTACCGGATCTTTGTCCGTCGGCAGACCGAAGAGAATCACCGCCGGGAGACCGAGCCCCGCGAGTTCCTCCGTCTCCGAGAGGACCTCGTCAATCGTCAGGCGAGAGATCCCAGGCATCGACGGAATCGCCGCATCGGTGCGCGGATCCTCTCGGACGAAGAGCGGTTGCACGAGATGGCTCGAATCGACCGATGTCTCGCGGACGAGCGCCCGAAGGGCTGGCGTCCGTCGGAGTCTTCGGAGACGAGAACGGGGACGCGGGAGGTCAGCCATGGGCTCGAACCTCCGCGACGCGCTCGATGAGGCCTGCCACCGTGTGTTCGCGGGCGACCGCGCCGATTCGGAACCCGACGGAACGCGCCGCTTCTGCGGTGACCGGACCGATGCACGCGGCTTCAGCTTCCTTGAATAACCGTTCACGCAAGTCCTGTGGAAGGAGGCCGACAAGATGGGTCGCTGCGGATGCGCTCGTTAAGAGCACAACATCGATCCGGCTTGCCTGGCGGATCAAGTCAACCTGCGGCCTGGCCGGAATCGCATCGTACGCATCCGCTTCGATGACCTTTCCGCCGCGCCCTCGCAGCGCCTCCGCAAGGCCCTTCCGAGCGATGCGGGACCGGGGCAAGAGAATCGTCCGACCGCGCACGTCTCCGAGGGCTCCCGCGATTGCATCGGTCAAGAACTCCTCCGGCATGGAAGAAACCGAGAGACCGGCGGCTTCCGCCGCGGCTTTTGTCGCGGGTCCCACGGCCGCAACGTTTCCCGCGAACGGCGTGAGGTCCACACCGAGGGCCTTCGACCGGTCGACGACGGCCTCGACTCCGTGGGCGCTGGTGAAGACGACCCAGTCCAGTGTCGGCCAGAGTCGAAGGCCGCGGTCCAAGTCCGCGAAATCCTTCGGCGGAATGACGCGAATCGTCGGGAAAGGGATTGCCTTCCCGCCCTTCTCTCGAACGGATCGAACAACTCTGTCGACGAGATCCTCCGACGTCACGACGAGGAACGTCTGCCCATGCAACGGGAGGTCGTCCATCTACGCCCCTCCGGGGAGCAGGTCCGCAACGCCTTGTCGGACGAGTTTTTCCCATACCGAGTCAACGACCTCCTTCCATCGCGACTCGTCGCCGTGATCCTGGGAACGGACCAGACGACGGCCTTCGGGATCCGCGAGCACCGCCTGCAGGGTGATGCCGCCGTCGAGTGTCGCGAGCGCGCCGAACGGAGTATTGCATCCGCCGCCAATGCGTGCGCTGAGGGCTCGCTCCGCATCCGTCGCGCGTCGCGCTCGGGGATCGTCAATCGCCGCCAACAGGTTGAGAACGGAATGGTCTCCGCTACGCGCCTCGACGGCGAGCGCCCCTTGGCCCGGAGCGGGCGTCATCACGTCGGACGGGAGAGGCTGTGCGACCCGATCCTCGATGCGAAGTCGTCGCAGGCCCGCGGCGGCGACGATCACGGCGTCGAAAGCCCTCGAGTCGAGCCGGTGCAGACGCGTGTTCACGTTCCCATGGAGATCGATCACCTCGAGTCCGGGCCATCGGGACAAGAGCTGCGCGCGACGGCGGAGACTGCTCGTCCCAACGCGCATGCCCGGAGCCAAATCATCCGGGGTCAGCCCATCTCGGGCGACGAAAGCATCCCGCGGGTCCTCCCGCGGCGGAATCGCTGCGATCACGAGTCCCGTGGCCATTTCGGTTGGCAAGTCTTTCAAGCTATGAATCGCGAAGTCGATCCGGCCCGCGAGAAGGGCGTCCTCGATACGCTTCGTGAAGGCCCGCTTGCCGTCCAGGGCACTGCCCAAGTCCTCACGGTATCCGTCGTCGCCGTGAGTCCGAATCACGACCGTTTCCATCTCAAGGTCCGGATGGACGGAATGCAATCGGACCACGACCTCTTCCGTTTGCGCCAGCGCCAGGGGGCTCCCGCGCGTCCCGACGCGCAGCGTCCCGGTCATTCGTTTTCGCCCCGGAGCCCGGCGACCATCTCTTGAGCGACTTCGGCACGTCTCTCCCCCGGGAGAGAGCGCAGGCGCTCGGTTGGGCCGTGCAGGAAACGATTCACCAACCGCATCGAGAGCTTGTCGACGATCGCCCGATCCTCATCCGAGAGATCCGGAAGTCGAGCAAAGGCCTCCTCCAGCTCATGCCGTCGCACAGCCTCCGCGGTCTTTCGAAGAGCCGCGACGTCCACGGATGCGGCCGGGCGCAACAATTCGATCAGGCGTTTCGACTCCTTTCGAATCCGATGATCGACTCGAGCGAGGGCAGCCGGCGACGGCGGATTCTGACCCCAGGGCGCGAGGCCGTCAAGATCCAACAGATGCACGCCGGGCAGCCCGCGACAACCCGGATCTACGTTCCTCGGAAAGCCGAGATCAATGAGCCAGATCGGCCGACCCTTGCGTCGACGAACCGCGGCGCGGACCATTTGCTTCGTGATCAGCGGGTGCCGGACCGCGGTCGCGGCGAGGACGATGTCGACGTCGGCGAGAAGAGTCGGCAAATCGGCCCATGGGACGGCTTCCCCGTCAAGACTCTTCGCGAGCTCGCGGGCCCGCGGATGATTCCGATTCACGACACGGATCTCGGCACGCGGTCGCAGCGCCTTTGCGGCGATCCGAGCCATCTTCCCTGTCCCGATGACGGCGACGATTCGATGCTCGAGGGGGAGGACAGCCTCGAGGAATCGAATGGCCGCGTGGCTCGCCGATGCATCGCGCGGGTCGAACCCGGCAATCGCTCGGATGGAGGGAGCGATTCGGGCGGCTTGGAGAAACACGCCATCCAGTGGGCCGTTCGCGCGGATCCCGGTCGGTCGGCGCGACGGGGCGCTCCGGATTTGCGCCGTCACCTGCTCCTCGCCTTCCGCGAGGGAGTCGAGCCCGCTGGCAACCCGAATGAGATGAGCCGCCGCATCGCCGTCGTCGAGGACGTAGAGGATCGGCTCGTCGCCAGAGACGCCGAAGGTCTTTCGAACGACCTCGGCCGTCCGGGCAGGGGCCCCCGTGAGCGCGTACACTTCGACTCGATTGCACGTCGTCAGGAGGACGAGGTCGGACCAAGGTGGCCGACGTCCGCCCGCCATCCGCAGAGAAGCGTACGAGGCCTTCCGGAGAATCCGCTCACGCGTGTCGAGGCTCGAGGTGCGATGATTGGTCCCGATGACAAGGAGGTGAGCCGCGGCGGTGAGTGTGGGCCCATCGGAGCGATGTGGGAAAGTGGGCGCCTCGCGATTCATCGACTCGCGAACCGTGCGACCCGGCTAGCCTATAAAAACGTACGGGCAGACGATTCACATCATAAGGATAACGTCGGCGGTCGGACACAACCGACCGCGCCGCAACACCTGCCGCACACGGTTGGTTCTCAGGCCTTGCGGTGGACGGAGACCAAATGTTGGAGGTACCCAACGAAGCCCCCGGCGGACATGTAGTTCTGCGGGTTCCGGAAGAACGGGCATCCCAGGGCCGCAGACACGGCGCCCAACGCGATGAACGCGAGAAACCCAATCGCCTTCCAGTTCGGACGCTTCATCGTCACCCCGATTCCGCGCGCGTAGATATCATTTGCGGGTTTCGACTCGAAATGGCAGTGGGCTCGACCGGATTCGAACCGGTGACCTTCGCCATGTCAAGGCGATGTCATAGCCACTAGACCACGAGCCCGCGCCGCCGTCCTAACCTCGTGGCTCGCTTAAGACTTTCTCCGGCTCCGTGTAGGGGTGCTGACAGGATCGTGAGCGCCCCACCGGCTGTCTGCCTTGGAGCCGTCGGGACCTGTCACGCTCGCAGCGCTCGCAGTGCAGCGGCCGCCGCTCGCCCGACCGATTTCCGCGGATCGTGAGTTGCCCTCTCGAGCGCGGGTACGGCCCGTCGGTCCCCAATCTGTCCAAGCGCGGTCGCGGACGCCTGACGCACGTACCATTGATCGTCGTCGTCCAGCGCACGGACGAGCGCAGGAACGGCTCGAGGGTCCTCGAATCCTCCGAGGACGACCGCCGCCATCACGCGGACTCCACCGGATTCGTCCCCCAGGAGGCGCGCGATTCTCGGCACGGCGTCCATCGCTTCGAGCCGCAGGAGCGCAATCATCGAGGCCCGCCGCACGGTCATCGCGGAGTCCCCCAGCGCTCGGATAAGTCGCGAGACGGCACGAGAATCCCCGATCCGGCCGAGCGATTCGGCAGCCCCGGCCCGCGTCGTTGCGGCGCGCGCGTCTTCCAGCCGCTCGAGGAGGGCTGGAACCGCAATCGGACCCATCCGGCTGAAGAGGGCAACGACCCGATTCCTCGCCGCCACCGACCGCCAAGCCAGCGCGGGAAGCAGCAGCTCAAGGCTCCGGATGTCCCGTCGTCGAACGAGGACCTCTGCGCGACGCAGGATTTTTCGCCAATCGGCCGGCGCGCGGACCATCCGGCCCGCTCACTTGGACATCATCGAGACGATCGCACGGCAGAAGGCAGGCAAATCATCCGGATGGCGGGACGTGATGAACGTCCCGTCGACGACGCATTCCTTGTCCACCCATGTCGCGCCGGCGTTGACGCAGTCGTCCTTCACGCTCGCGACCGACGTCATGCGACGACCTTTCACGATCCCGGCGCTGATGGGCACCCAGGCCGCGTGGCAGATCGCGGCGACGATTTTGCCGTCCCGGTCCATCGTGCGGACGAAGTCCAGGACCTCCTTGTGCCGTCGAAGTCGATCGGGTCCGGCGACGCCGCCCGGGATGATGACCGCGTCGAATTCTTTCGCGTTGAGGGAGGCCACGGTGGTGTCCACCTCACACGGATACGTATGCTTCGAGGCGTAGGTCCGCTTCTCGTGTCCCGCGAGGACGACGTCCGCGCCTTCCTCGAGCATCCGGTAGTAGGGCACCCAGAGCTCGAGGTCCTCGTATCCGTCCTCCGTCAGCACGACGACTTTCTTCCCGCCCAGCGTCATGGACGGTCCATCATCAACCGCAGCCAAATTCGTTGCGGCGACTCGCTCGGAACCGGCCCACCGCAAGCGATATGAGGCGTCACGGCTTCGACGCGCCGCCGAGGACGCGACATGACGTCGAAGGACAACTTCGAGTTCGCCCACGAGCACCGACACGAGGTCGCGTGGATGTCGCAGAACACGAACACCCTCCCCGTCCATCCATCGATCCTCGAAGCGATCCGCGCGAGCGTCGACGACCGCGAGTTCAACCTCTACCCCCGGAAGGCGGGGATCCGCGGACTCTCCGACGCGATCACAGAGGACCTGGGCCTCGACGAGGCCGACATGATCCTGACGAACGGCGGGATCGAGGGCGAATACATCGCGACCCGCGCTCTCCTGAAGCCTGGAGACGAGGCGCTTTCGACGGATCCCTCGTTCCTGCCGATCCACGACCAGGTCGCGATGACGGGAGCGCGTGCGATCGAGGTCGACATCTACCGCGAACCGTACGTCCTCACGCCGGATCTCGCCTCGGAATCGATGACGCGAGCCACGAAGATCCTCCTCGCGATCGATCCGAACAATCCGCTCGGCTCGGGATACTCGCGGTCTCAGATCAAGGGCCTCGCGGAGATCGCCCGAGACCACGGCGCCTGGTTCATCGATGACATCACGTATCGGGACTTCAACGCGGACCATGTCCTCGCGACCGATTTCTATCCGGAGAAGACGCTCCTCGCCTATTCCTTCAGCAAGGCGCCGGGCCTCGCCGGAATGCGGATCGGGGCCATCATCGGACCTCCGGAGGCGATCCGGACCCTGCGGAGATTCGACACGAACGTGCTCGGGGTGAATATCCTCGCCCAGCGCGCCGCGCTCGCGGCCCTGCGGAGCAAGAAGGAATGGCTCCCAGAAATCCGGCGAACCTGCCGCAAGAATCAGGAGACGATTCGCCACACGGTCGCAAAGGTCGACGGCGCCTCGCTCCCGGTCTCTCCATCGAAGGCGAACATGTTCGTGATCGATCTCGAGCCGACCGGCATCAACCCGGAGGTCGTGGAGGAACGCTTGCTCTTCGATCACCTCGTGCACACGCGCGCGGGCTCGTACTTGTCGAAGAAACACGGCGGCGAGTTCCTCCGTGTGTCCTTCACGGTCTCCGAAGCCGATTGCAAGCGCTTCGCGGATTCGTTCCCCGTGGTCATGGAGAAGCTCGCCACGAAATCCCCGACAGACTCATAGCCGTCGACGCACCTGCGGGTGACATGGGCTTTCTGCAAGAACTCGCCGGCCGCGTGGAAGAAGTGGCCGCGGCGGGCGGTAAATTCGCCGATGCGTTCGTGCGAACGGCGGGGGCCACGGTCTCCAGCGCCTTGGTGTTCATGGAACGTGAGATCGGGTACGCGCAAAAGGCCGCGAAGAAGCGGGCCGGCGAGAAAGCGGAAGTCCGAAAGGCCCCGAACCGCAAGTAGGACTCTGGAACACGGACGCCCGCAGTCGGTCGACGCACCGCGCTCCGTTTTCGCGGAAGCTATGATCCGCTTTGCGCTTCGTCCCCTTCGGGATTCGGAGATAGCCAAGACCGCCTTCCCGCGGGCGCGGGCATCTCCGCCGCAGCGGACATCACGGTCTTTGCCTCCTTTCGCCGGGGCGCCGCATGTTTCTTCGGTCGGAGGCTCTTGACCTTTTCCTGCGGCGGATTCCGGAGGTGCAACTCGGCCTTCTGGATGTCATCAAATTCACGGTCGCATGAACATTTGTAAATCGTTCGTTCCTCGACCCGGATGCTGTGCGCTTTCATGTCATCCCGTGGCTTCCGATTCATGCCTCCCACACTTATAGTATTCCGAGTGAATATCGCGTTTGGAGCGAAAGGCGGGGGCTGCGAACCGCCGGCGTCCTCGAGGGAATCGTCGCCTTGTCTCCCTTAGTCGAGGCGCGAAACTACTTAGCACGCCGTGACCCTAACCGCTTCCACCGGGGGCGAATCGAGTGGGCAAATCGGAGTATCTCAACTACGTGAACGGCGCGTGGGTGCCGTCCCACACGGAAGCGACGTACACCGTGATCAATCCCGCGACGGGCGGGAAAATCGCCGCGGTACCCCAGGCGGACGTCGAAGACACGCGAGCGGCGATCGACGCGGCGCGGGCCGCATTCGACAAGGGGAAGTGGCCCCGCATGACGCCCGGCGACCGCGCGGCGGCGCTGTTCAAGCTGGCGAACCTAATCGAGGCCGGCATGGACCGCCTCGCGCCGATCGAGGTCCAGAACCAGGGGAAGACGATCAAGCAGGCGCGGGACGGCGACATCCCGTTCTCCGTCGACAACCTGCGGTTCATGGCCGGAGCGGCTCGGACGCTGACCGGCCAAGCGTCGATGGAATTC
>WNEZ01005826.1_pt1 | contig 12865 bp, 8 predicted proteins | sample 5400521 | NCBI WGS metagenome assembly WNEZ01 (sample SAMN13153339, study PRJNA577476) | soil metagenome | isolation source: 120 cm saprolite under Douglas fir tree site 2 hole 1 replicate 1 | place: USA:California | collected 2015-04-18 | reverse complement strand
TTCGCCTGTTGGGCTCAGGCCGCTTTGCCGATGTGTACCTGGCAGAACAGGTCTACCTCAACACGCTGGCTGCCATCAAAGTGCTCAACACCCATCTGACCCCTGATACGATGGGGAACTTTCTCATGGAAGCCCGTCAGTTGAGCCAGCTGGATCACCCGCATATTCTTCGCGTGCTCGACTTTGGTCTGGCGCAAGAAATGCCCTATCTGGTGATGGACTACGCGCCTGGTGGGACGCTGCGCGAACGCCATCCTCGCGGCAGCAGGGTTCCCCTCCAGGCCATCGTCAGCTATATCACCGATGTCGCTCCCGCTCTGCAGTATGCCCATGACCAGGGGTTGGTCCATCGTGATCTCAGACCGGAGAATCTGTTACTGGGCAAGCATGAGCGGGTCTTGCTCAGCGATTTTGGCATCGCCTTGCTCGTTCCCGCAACGAACTCGCTGCATGTTCCGCAAACGTACGGCACCCTGATCTACATGGCCCCTGAACACATTCGTGGTGTTCCCAGTTTGCAGAGCGACCAGTATGCCCTTGCAGTGATGGTATATGAATGGCTCAGTGGCCAACCGCCCTTTCAAGGCTCGGCGGCCGAGGTGGTGAGCCAGCATCTGTTTGCAAATCCAACGTTGTTGCGCGAACAGTACCCTGAGATCCCGCTTGCAATCGAGCGCGTGGTGCTCAAGGCCCTTTCAAAAGATCCAATACTTCGCTTCGCAGATGTGCAAAGCTTCGCCACAGCTTTCATAGAGGCCAGCCAGGTTGAAACCTCTCCCGATACGTTCCAGGCGCAAATTTCCTCGCCATCCGTTAAGGGCGAGCCAACTGGCACCACCTCTGCTCGTTTCCAGAATCTCCCTCTTCTGCTCACACCGTTGATTGGACGTGAACAGCAGGAGCAAGCGATCCGTGCTTTACTGCGACGGCCTGAGGTCCGGCTCCTCACCCTCACCGGCACCGCCGGCATCGGCAAGACACGCCTGGCTCAGCAAGTCGCGACGGATCTGAGCGAGCGCGAACTGGAGGTGCTGCAGTTGTTGGCAGCTGGGGCTTCCAACCAGGAGATTGCGCTGGCCTTGGTCGTGGCACCAGGAACGGTGAAGCTGCATGTGAGTCATATCCTCTCCAAATTAGGGGTGAAGAGTCGCACGCGAGCCATTCTACGCGCGCGAGCTGGATCTGCTTCCAGATGAGCATACTGCTTCTTCGTGAGAAATGCAAAGTCACATGTTAGAAGAGTAGAGTAGGATGCTCGGGAGAAGTCGGCATCCATCAGATGGCATGTCACTTGACCTTGCTTCATTTCTGGGGGACAGACACCAGCAGAGCGTGAGCAAGAGGCTCACGGTGCGTCAGAAAATCTGCTATCATAAGAAGGAGAAAATCGACGAGGTTGTCTGGGTTCGCTTGACCTTGCCCCCAGACAACCCCACACAGGCGTTGACCCGCTTGGAGGCGCCACCCGACAGAAACCAGTATAGCGGATGGTTCCTGGGCAAGTCACTGTCCATCAGATGACGTCTCACTTCATATCGCTTCACAGTGTTTTGCTCCTGTGGGTCACGCGGAAGGGAGGCCGCCGGTGAAAAGATACTCCTACGGTGAGCGCGACTATGCTTTCGGTCAGATGATGCTAACGCTGCGAACGCGCATCGGCCTGACACAAGCAGGACTGGCTGAGCTGCTGCATGTCTCCCGGCGCGCAGTGGCGGAGTGGGAGGCCGGCAGCGCGTATCCTAAAGCGGAGCATCTCAAAGAGCTCATTGCGCTAGGGGTGCGAGCCTCGGCTTTTCCCGCCGGGCACGAGGCGGAGGAGATCCGAGGGTTCTGGAAAGCGGCTCATCAGAAAGTGCTGCTGGATGAGACCTGGCTCGCGGCACTGCTCGATCGGCCGCGTCCTGCACTCACCCTCCTGCCACCTGTGCCGCTCGAGAACCCCCAACGAGGCGAGGTGCCCGTGGCTCAGCTCCAGAATCTCCCTCTTCTGCTCACGCCGTTGATTGGACGTGCTCAGCAGGAGCAAGCGATCCGTGCTCCGTTGATTGGACGTGCTCAGCAGGAGCAAGCGATCCGTGCTTTACTGCGACGGCCTGAGGTCCGGCTCCTCACCCTCACCGGCACCGCCGGCATCGGCAAGACACGCCTGGCTCAGCAAGTCGCGACGGATCTGAGCGAGGTATTTACGCATGGCGTCTGCCTGGTGCAGCTTGCCCCTCTCAGCGACGCTAAACTGGTCGTATCCACTATCGCACAGACGCTCGGCTTACGCGATGTCGAGGACCGGTCGCTGTTCGAGTCGCTCAAAGCGTTCCTGCGTGACAAACACCTCCTGTTGCTGCTGGATAATTTTGAGCAGGTCCTCCCAGCCGCGCCCGCGCTGCTTGAACTGCTGCTGGCCTGTCCCTCCCTTAAGATCCTGGTGACCAGCCGAGCGGTCCTGCATGTGGAGGGGGAACACGAGTTTGCGGTGCCTCCACTCTCCTTGCCTGATCCGCTCCACCTGCCAGCACCTGAGCAGCTGTTGCACTATGCGGCGGTCGCCCTTTTCGTTGAGCGGGCGCAGGCGGTGAAGCCCACGTTTGTCCTTTCTGAGGACAATGCAACTGCCATAGCCCAGATCTGTATCCGGCTGGACGGGCTGCCCCTGGCCCTGGAGCTAGCAGCGGCGCGCAGCAAACTGCTGTCTCCCCAGGCCTTGCTGGGGCGGCTCACCCACCGGCTGGCGGTGTTGACGGGTGGAAGGCAGGATGCTCCCAGCCGGCAGCAGACCCTGCGTGATACCATTAGTTGGAGTTATGATCTCCTGAATGCCCAGGAGCAACGGTGTTTCCGGCGACTGGCCATCTGTGTGGGCGGCTGTACGCTGGAGGCGGCCGAAGCGGTCTGTAGCGCAGCGGCGGATCGCTCACTTCCCGCCATGGACCTGGTCGCATCCCTGCTTGACAAAAGCTTGCTGCAACAGAGCGACCAAGCTGGAGATGAGCCACGTCTGCTGATGCTCGAAACGATCAGGGAATACGCCCTGGAAAGACTGGCGGATTCTGGAGAGGTGGAGGCGATAGAGCAGAGACATGCGATGTACTACCTCATCCTTGCGGAGCACGGCGACCCGGAATTGTTCGGCCAGCAGCAACATCTGTGGGTGAATCGTCTGACACGTGACTCCGAAAATCTACGGGCCGCCTTGCTGTGGCTGTATGGTCGACGCCAGCACCAGGAGCCATTACTGCGCCTGGCAGGCTCCCTTGGATGGTTCTGGTATATGTGTGGGCGTCTCAGTGAGGGAATGCTCTGGCTTGAGCATGCATTACGTGAAACCGGGCAAGATGTGGCGGTTTCCGCTCGCATCAAGGCGCTCTGTTATGAAGCGTTTATCGCCCTTCACCTGGGGCAGATTGATCTCCATACCAGCCGGGCACAAGAATGTCTGACGCTCGCCCGGCAGCAGAGAGATTATCGATGCTTTGCGCTCGCTTCCTGGTCGCTTGTGCATTACCTGCTGGCAAGGGGAGACGTGCTGGGGGCACGAGTGCAGGCAGAAGAAACGATGGCGTTTGTCTGGATACCCGGATCAAGAGATGAAGATTGGTCGCTGGCATGTGCTCTGAATGCGCTTGGATCGGTACTCTTGTATCAAGGGGACTATGCTCAGACCCAGGACATGTTTGAACGGGCCACAGCCCTCTTCAAAAAGGCGGGCGATCTCTGGTTATATGGGGAGATGCACTTACGCTTAGCAGATGTCTATCTGGCCCAGGGGGATGAGAGGAAAGGACGGGCCCTGCTGGATGAAAGAGTCGCCATTCATGTTCAGGCCGACAACTCGTGGGCAACCGGCTGGTTCCTTAGCCTCTTTGGACAGATCGCCTTGCGACAAGGGGCAATCGCTCGTGCGCGTATCTTGCTGGAAGCAGGCTTGAAGCGGCACCAACAACTGGGAGACCAGCAGGGCCAGGCGCTCATCTACGCCTTACTCGCGCAGGCAGCGGCAAACGAGCAGGACTTTACGGTGAGCCGAACCCTGGCAACTCAGAGCCTGGAGATCGCACGCACCGTTCATGACAGTGGATCGCTGATCCTGTGTCTGGAAGAGTTGGCCGATGTGGTCGCAGGTCAGGGAGAGCCTGCATGGGCAGCGCGACTGTGGGGAGCAGCAGAACATTACCGCGAAGCCAGTCATGCGCCGCTCCCACAGGTAGAACGTCTCAGTCGCGCACGCCACATCGAGCAAGCGCAAGGTCTCCTGGGCAAGCAGATCTTTGCCGAAAGGTGGGCTGAGGGAAGAACTATGACGGCAGAAGAGGCTATCGCAGCTTCCCCCACGCAGGAGAGGACCTCCCACCTTCCAAGGCCTGCGCAAGGTAGAGCTGCCCAAACGTCCGTGGCGCAACCTTTGCTTGATCCATTGAGCCAGCGCGAATTGGAGGTGCTGAGGTTGTTAGCAGCTGGGGCTTCCAACCAGGAGATTGCGATGGCGTTGGTCGTGACACCAGGAACAGTCAAGCTGCATGTGAACCATATTCTCTCGAAATTAGGGGTCCATAGTCGCACGCGAGCCATTCTACGCGCCCGCGACCTGGGTCTGCTTCCAGATGAGCATACTGCTTCTGAGTGAGTGAGCAGCTTCCCGATTTGTGCAAGGCTCTTATGTAGCCTCCCTCTGGGCGAAACGTCCGCGCTTTCGGACAACCAGGAGAGAGGCATCAAGGGAACGCCACAGACGCAGAGAGATGTTACCGCGCCCTCTGGAAGCCGATGTTGTCCGACACCACCGTTCTGGGTCCCACCGGTAACAACTCGGCATGGTCGATGGTGAGCCTCGTGAAGGCGATCTTTTCGCTCCACACCTTTCTGAGCAGATCCTTGAAGAGACCCATGTTGAGGAACTCACCCGCGCAACGGCGGTAGCCGAAGCCGAATGGCGCATAGCCGGCATCGTCGCACACCGGATAGGCCTGGTCCTCGACACGCGCGTACACGGCGCCAAAGGCACTGTTGGCTATCGAAGCCTGCCGGCCGTCCTTGACTTCAAAGGCTTCCCTGCTGAAGGGGCATTGGGCCAAGCCGACTTGCTTGCACCTGGCCTCGTCGTTCTGTTCACTGGTGGGAGCCTGTTTATAGCGATCCGGGTCGAAGTCATTGGGGTTGTTCCAGTGAACAGGGTCTCTGCTGGTTTCCGGGTGAGGCGTCATGATGGTGCTGAAGCCCGTGTACCCGGTTCCAAAAGCTTGTGACCGAGCAGACAGCACTGAGAGGCTGCCGGCGTTGGGCGAGATGGTCCGGAATAACTCCATCACGAAACGGTCCAGCCTGCTGAAGGCGGAGTGGTCCGTTTCGTCGGGGCCACTCGTCATCGTCTTTTCAAACCACGAGCGCACAGCCGGGTCCCCGTTGGTGGCCTGCAAGCGGGCCATAATGTTGTAGAGCGTATTGCCCCACTGGCTGAAGGCCAGAAAGTTGTGGAAGCACTCGAAGACCAGATCCTTCCTCCTGAAGTTCTCCCCCAGCGCCCCGTTCTTGATCCAGTAGTAGACCATGGTCTTCTCCGGATTGGGCACACGACCGTCGATGAGCTCTTGCACCCGCTGGTCAATCCAGTCCTTGAGTGGTTGACGAAGCTGGCGCACCCGCATGTAGTTGTCATGGACGACCTGCAGGGTCGGGTACCAGTAGCCCAGGACGGTATTGAAGCTCTGGCCGATCTCTCTGGCTACGGGTGGAATGTCGTCGCCCGTGACGCCCAGGTGAAGGTCCCAGTACAGGTCGAAGTATTCCTGGTAGTACTGCTGCATCAGAGGCTTACCTTCGTTTTGCTCGTCGAAGAGGCGATCGAGGAAGCGTTTGATCTTCCCCGAGTACATTGGACCGTACAGATCCGGGGTGACAGCCGAGTAGTAGATCCTCTTTCTCTCGTTGTTTGGTCCGCGATTGTCGTACCCCTGGAGGAAGACCGGGATTCCCTCCTCCAAATTCGGCTTCCAATTGTCGTAGATCATCCCGAAGATGTGAGCCTCCACCGCCGCCTCCTTGCTAAAGGTGAGGTCGATCATGGGAAGCACCGGCCGGTCGCCTAGATAGACGCCGCTGAGGAAAAACGGCTTCACGGCGCCCTGGACATAGGCCGGGTCGAAGGTGGACGGCATCATCCCGGTCTCGGGAGACTCGTCCTGCTGTCCGGTAGTTTTCTGTGGATCAATCATGTTCTGCTCCTTCATTGAGGGACTATCTCATTAACTGGTACAACCACATTCTGAGAATGTTGGCGAAACTATCTGCCTGTCCAGCGGGGCTTGCGCTTCTCGGCAAACGCCTTTGGTCCTTCGACAAAGTCCTGCGACGCAAACAGTCGCTGCAGGCGTGGGCGATCCTGGCGCATGGCTTCTTCGACGGGCAGGTGCAGTCCCGAGAGGGCGGCCTCTTTGGTGAGCTGCACACTCAAGGGGGAACACTCCAGAATCTCGTTGGCCCAACGCTCGGCTGTCGCCATCAGGTCGGCGCTAGCCGCGATCTCGTTGACCAGACCCAGGCGGTAGGCCTCCTGCGCCGTGATCTGCCTGCCGGTGAGCAGCAGGCCCATAGCCTGCTTGAGAGGGATCTGCGCCGGCAGGCGATGCACTCCACCCCCTGCGGCAATCAGGCCCACGCGCGGTTCGGGCTGACCGAAGCTGGCATGCTCGGCGGCGATGATCAGATCGCACGCCAGTGCGATCTCGAACCCTCCGCCAAGAGCAAAGCCATTGACGGCCGCGATAATGGGTTTGTCGCACTCGAAGCCACTGGTGATCCCACCGAAGGGAACCGACAAGAGCGTCAGCTGCTCTCCCCTGGCGGTCGCGGCGGCCGTCGCCTTCAGATCGTTGCCGGCTGAGAACGCCTTCTGGCCTGCCCCCGTGTAGATGGCCACCCAGGCCTGGTCATCCTGCTTGAAGTCGTTGAAAACCTGGCTCAGTTCCACGTTGGCATCGTGGTGCAGGGCATTCATCACCTCGGGACGATTGATCGTGACGTAGGCTATATGCCCTTTCTTCTCGTAGATCACGTACTGATAACTCATCAGAGGGGTTTTCCTTTCTTTGACTTGCCGTTTGCTCGAGCCTCACGTCGCGTTAAATCGTGCCATCCGCGCGCAATGCTGCGATCGCCTTCTCGTCGTAGGCCAGTTCCTTCAGGATTTCCTGCGTATGCTGGCCCGGGGCCGGAGCCACACGTGGGGGCACTTTGGTTTCTTGTTCAATGTAGACCGGACTGTCTACCGTCAGATTGGGCGTTTGCGACCCATCGGCGATGGGGACAAGGAAGTGGTTCGCCAGTACCTGCGGGTCGTGGGCGAGTTCCTCAATGGTCTGCATTAAGCTCAAAGGGATGCGTGCCTGATCGAGGGCGGCGCGCCAGGAGGCAAAGGAGTGGGCCGCAAAGACTTCTTCAAGCAGATGCGTGAGCTCGTCTGCATGAGCAAGACGGCGACTCTCCTCGGAGAACCGTTCATCGGTGGCCCACTCCGGATGGCCAATGGCCTTGAGAAAGGGAACCCACCGTTCTTCACCTTCTGCGACCAGAAGAAACCATCGTCCATCTGACGTTTGATAGGTGTTCAGCAAGGCGTTGGGGGGATGCTGCCGATCCACGTGGCCGGAGAATCGGGCGCCCTCGAGGGCGGCCTGGACCCAGGCCGCGGCTCCCCATGTTCCGACAGCGACCAGGGCGGTAGAGACACGACAGCCCTGACCCGTCTTCTCTCGGCGATAGAGTCCGGTCACGATCGAGGCATAGAGCGTCATCGCGGTGGGCTGATCGCCCATACCCGGCACTGGCAAGGCGGGAGGAGAACCAGCGTCTCGCGTCGCGTCCATCAGTCCGGTTCTGGCCCAATACGCCGTGATGTCAAAACCGGGCTCATTGGCGTCTGGACCAGCATCCCCATATCCTGTAATGTCCGCGTAAATAATACGCGGATTGATTGCGGAGACATCTTCATAGGTCAAGTTGAGTCGTTCACGCACGTGCGGCGGGTAATTGACGACCAGCACATCGGCCCAGCCGATGAGCTTGTGAAGGATGTCTTTGGCTCTGGGACTTTTCAGATTCAGGGTCAGACTGCGTTTATTGCGATTGGTCACTTGCCACATGTAGTTCTTCGGGGACTCGGGATTGGGCTTAATTTTGAAGAGGTTCCGATAGGGATCGCCCCCTGGAGCTTCGATTTTGATGACCTGGGCGCCAAAATCGGACAGAATGGTGGTTGCCCCCGGACCGGCGATATAGGTCGCGATATCGAGCACCTTCAGATCTGAGAATAGATTTGCCATGTGATTCTCTCCTTGAGAACTTGCGCGAGCCAGGGCAAAGCCCCGCTTTCGCCGTCATTTGCTCTGCTTGAGCCTGGACGCGATCCGCAAGAGCGGATCGCGCGTTGCAGGAAGCGGGAGCAATGCCTGCCCGTGAAGCGCCGCCAAGGGAGGGTGTGCTGGCAGGGTTCTACAGGTCGATTGCCCGCAGAGCCCTGCCGGACTGGTTCACCTCTCTGGCGCGCTCGCTTTCTGGACAAGGGTTCGACTTGCCTTGAAGATGGCCAGATGCCAGCCCGCTAGAGCACCGGTCAAGTAATGCCATTTGGGAGTCCAGAATGCTCTTCACCAATGCTCATTGAGCTTGAGAATACTAGAGCTTATCGGCCCATTTTCGATTACTTGACCGACGCTCTAGACAAAGGCACTGAACCCGGAAGCCGCCCGTCCTACAATAAGCGCGTTCATCTCACGGGTCGCTTCGTAGGTGTAAAGAGCTTCCGCATCGGCGACAAAGCGACCGACGTGATAATCCAGCAAGATGCCGTTTCCAGCCAGTAATTCACGCGCGTAGCCGACGCTCTCGCGCATCTTCATACAACAGTAGGCTTTTGCCATCGCCGAGTTTTCTTCCTTGAGAATCCCGGCTTCTTCCAGTTGTGCCAGGCGCAGGCACATGCATTCGCAGGCGGTAATATTCGAGAGCATGCGGAAGAGCAGGTCCTGGACGAGCTGAAACTTGGCGATAGGGCGGCCAAATTGCTCGCGCTCCTGCGCATATGTCAGGGCATGTTCATAGGCCCCCCGCATGCACCCCACTGCGAGCCAGGCCACGGAGGCGCGCGTCGAGCGCAGCACTTTGCCGGTGTCCTTGAAGGAGTTGGCGTTTTGCAGGCGGTTGGCCTCAGGAACACGGCAATTGTCGATCGTGATCAAGGCGTTCTGCACCACGCGCAAGGCCATTTTGTTTTCGATCTTCTCGGTGGTGAAGCCAGCCGTCCCCTTTTCCACGACAAAGCCTTTGACCTGGTTGTCAGAGATGTCTCGCGCCCACACCACGCACAGGTCGGCGAAGGTGGCGTTGCCGATCCACTTCTTCTGCCCATTGAGAATCCAGGTGTCGCCCTGCCGCTGGGCCGTGGTCAGAAGCCCGCCCGCGGCCCCTGATCCGACGAGGGGTTCTGTCAGCCCAAAACACCCGATCTTGTTGAGTGCGGCCATCTCAGGGAGCCAGCGTTGTTTCTGTTCTTCAGAGCCGCAGAGATGGATGGATACCATAGCTAAACCACTGTGGACGCCGAAGAAGGTGGCGATGGAACAGTCCACCCGTGCTATTTCCATGGCGATGTAGTCTGCCAGAAGCGTCCCCCCACCTGGGCAGCCATATCCCTGGATAGCAGTGCCTACGATATGCAAATCGCGTATGCCAGCAATCAGCTCGAAGGGAAACTCCGATGCTAACCAGTACCGGTTAATGATGGGGGCGACCTGTGTTTCCATGAAGGTCCGAACGCGCTTGACGACTTCCTGTTGCGACGGGTTCAAGACGTCGAAGGTCTGGTAAAAGTCGCTATTTGGCGCTGGAAGTGGCTGTGTCTGCTTGATGCCTTTGGTTTGACTCATCAGAAAAATCCTCCAAATCCGGGTGCGTTGAGAAGGTGATGAACACTATCTCACTCACTCCCTGGTTGTAGACCCCAAGAAGGTCTGCAGCTGTTCGAGAGGCGTCTACACAGCAACGATCCTGATGGGGCTCATTGCAAGCGATGCTTGCACAGTAGTGTCAGAAAAACGTTCTTCCTCAGATCATCCGCCTGCCGCTGGTACTGGGCATACGAGCGTTTGACTTGCTCATCGAGTGTCGTGACGGCGGATGGAAGGAGACCAACGAGGCCCAACTCCTTTCGTTCCTCCATCGTGAAGGTGGTCCTCTTTGTCTAGACACATGGTATGGGAAGAACGTGAAGAAAAGCGTTGGCAACAACGTGAAAGAATCCTCTTTTTCCCCTCAAAAAATGACCGAACCATGAGTCAGATGTTCCTACGCCGATTGGTGGCATTTCTTCCTTGTTGCTTGCAGTATAGCTGTGAATCGGGGGGAATGTCAACTCCAAAAAGATATAATGTGCTGGCGAAAAAGATATATTGAGCAGGCCCAAACAGGTGAAAGCCGATATCCAGAAAGATATATTCAAGACCTTTTGCTTTATGAATTTGTTTCACGCTTCTCTCCCAATTTGACAGAAAAGGGATCAGGTGCACTGCAGCGCCAAAGGACGTCATCGGCATCGGGGCCCAGTTGCGCACAAAAGACCTCCAGGCTGGGCACGACGCGCTCCATGGTCAGGCTCTTCACTTGACCTGGCTTCATTTCTGGGGGACAGACACCAGCAGAGCGTGAGCAAGAGGCTCACGGTGTGTCAGAAAATCTGCTATCATAAGAAGGAGAAAATCGAGGAGGTTGTCTGGGTTCGCTTGACCTTGTCCCCAGACAACCCACACAGGCGTTGACCCGCTTGGAGACGACACCCGACAGAAACCAGTATAGCGGATGGTTCCTGGGCAAGTCACTGTCTATCAGATCACGTCTCACTTCGCAACACTTCATAATTGCTTGGCTCACGTGACGTGCTCAATAAATCGGCACTCTACGTGGGTCACACGGAAGGGAGAGCGCCGGTGAAGAGATTATCCTATCGTGAGCGCGACTATGCTTTCGGTCAGATGATGCTGACCCTGCGGACGCACATCGGCCTGACACAAGCAGGACTGGCTGAGCTGCTGCATGTCTCCCGGCGCGCAGTGGCGGAGTGGGAGGCCGGCAGCGCGTATCCTAAAGCGGAGCATCTCAAAGAGCTCATTGCGCTGGGAGTGCAGCAGCAAGCCTTTCCCGCCGGGCGCGAGGAGGAGCAGATCCGTGCGCTCTGGCGCGCGGCCCGCCAAAAGGTGCTGCTGGATGAAGCCTGGCTCCATGGCCTGCTCGCCCCTCCTGCGCCCATCCCGCTGTTCCCACGAGCCGAGACGCAAGCTCCCCCAGCTTTCGCGGAGCTGGCCGCCTTCCCGCGCGTGGACTGGGTGGGAGCCCTGGACACCAGCCACTTCGCGGGCCGCGAGGTGGAAGTGGCCGAACTGAGTCAGTGGATCGTGCAGGAGCGCTGCCGCCTGGTCACGCTCGTGGGCATGGGCGGCATCGGCAAGAGTATGCTGGCCTCCTACCTGGGTCTACGCCTGGCTCCCCACTTCGAGGTAGTGCTCTGGCACTCGGTGCGCGACGCCCCCTTCTGCGAGGAGCTGATCGCCGACTGCATCACCTTCTTTTCCGAGACCCCGCCCGCCCAGTTCCCTGCCTCGCTGGAGCAGCGCATCACGCAGCTGCTCTCGCGCTTGCAGGCCCGCCGCTGCCTGCTGGTGCTCGACAACCTGGAGACGCTGCTCGAGAGCGGGGACCGCGAGGGCAACTACCTGCCGGGCTACGAGGGCTACGGGCGGCTGATCCAGCGCCTGGCCGAGTCCGCCCACCACAGCTGCGTGCTGCTCACCAGCCGCGAGAAGCCCAAAGAAATTGAGCCGCTGGAAGGCGTGCGCTCCCCGGTGCGCTCGCTGCGTCTAGGAGGGGTGGACGAGCAGGCCGCGCACGACCTGCTCAGCGACAAGGGACTCAGCGGCACGCCTGCCGCCTGGCACGGGCTCGTGAGCAGCTACGCGGGCAATCCCCTGGCCCTCAAGATCGTGGCGCAGGCGGTCTCCGACCTCTTCGGTGGAGATCTCGACCGGTTTCTTCAAGAAGGGGAGCTGATCTTCAACGGCGTCCGACCGGTGCTGCGCCAGCAGGTGGGGCGGCTCTCGCCCCTGGAGCATCTGCTGCTCACCTGGCTGGCCGTGCTGCGCGAGTGGACGCCGCTCGACACCCTCGCGCAGGTCCTGCATCCCAGGGTGCTGCGCGCACAGCTGCTCGAGGCGCTGGAAGCGCTCAGGCGGCGCTCGCTGCTGGAGCGGGGACAGCAGGCGAGCTTTAGCCTGCAATCGGTGGTGATGGAGTACCTCACCGATGAGTTGGGTGAACGGTTCAGCAAGGAGATCGTGCTGGGTCCCCCCCAGCAACTGCGCCAGGTGGCCCTCGCGCAGGCGCAAGCCAAGGACTATGTGCGCCAGACGCAAATGCGCCTGCTGGTGCATCCCCTCCTCGAGCGGCTGCGCGCCGAACTGGGAGCAAACGCACAGGTCGAGGCCCACCTGCTGCCCCTGCTCTCGCAGTTCCGGACGGAGGATGCGGCCACCCAGGGCTATGGTCCGGCCAACGTGATCACCCTGCTCACCGCCCTGCGGGGGCACCTGCGCGGCCTGGACCTGTCGCAGCTGGCCATTCGAGGGGCCTATCTGCAAGGCGTCGAGCTGCAAGATGCCACTCTGTCCGGGGCAAGGCTCGAGGAGAGTGTCTTGACCGAGGCCATTGATGCCATCTGGGCGGTCGCCATCAGCCAGAGCGGGCAGTACTGGGCCGCCGCTGGTCGGCGTGGGGAAGTGCGGCTGTGGCGCGGGGCAGGCCAGACCTTGCACCGGGTCTGGCAGGCGCATAC
>WNEZ01012145.1_pt1 | contig 12870 bp, 6 predicted proteins | sample 5400521 | NCBI WGS metagenome assembly WNEZ01 (sample SAMN13153339, study PRJNA577476) | soil metagenome | isolation source: 120 cm saprolite under Douglas fir tree site 2 hole 1 replicate 1 | place: USA:California | collected 2015-04-18 | reverse complement strand
CGGCGCGATACACCACCGTTCCGCGCTGAGTCTTGATCTCGAGCGCGCTGCCGCCTTGCTCGAGAAATCCCACGACGACCGGCACCGGTTCTCGCGCGAGCGTCCGTCGCAGCGTTGCGAGCGGCATCCGGATGACCCACTCGCGCACGATCCACGCGCCCGTCGGAACGCGCATGAATGCGACGCGGCCGCCGGCGCGCGGTTCATTCAACTGCTGCGGCAAACTGGTGTAGCTGAACTCGAGGTGGCGCAGCTCGCTCGTTTGCTGATCGAGCCACAGCGTCCCCGCCACATCCGGCAGCGTGCGATCGCGCGCGGGCGTGAACGCGAGCCCCACCAGTCCGGCCGTTTCCCCTTTCCCACCTCTCGCTTCGAAGCAATGCGTGCGTAGGAATGGATCGCTCAGCAGCACGTCCGCATCCGGCGCCTGGTACGTCCAGGATCCGTCGTTTTCCATCACCACGTAGCCGTGCGCGGCCAGCTCCGTCGCGGGGGCGCTGCGGAACGCAATCTGTTGAAAACCGATCTGTATCCAGGTGGAATCCGGCCTGCGGCGTTTTCCTCTCGCATCGACCTCCCGGTTGAAGCGACGGAGCTGGTACCAGTACCCCGGAGAGCGTGAGGTCCACGCCACGGCCGCCAGCGCTTCTCGCGCTTCTTCCCACAGGGTGGCGACGGAAGCATCTGCTTCCACATCGCACTGGCGCTCGCCGGTCACGACAACCTCTCGCAACGCGATCGGGATCGGATCGACGGCGGCGTTGTACGTCGTCGTTTCCCCACTGTGCAGTGCGAGCGCCGGTGAGAAGTAGGGACGAAAGCCGATGCGCTTGGAACGAAGACGATAGGTGCCGGGCTCCGGCGCCGTGAGGGTGAACTGGCCGGCCACATCGGTAATCGCCCGTGCCCGCTCGCTACCGCCGGAGTCCACCAGTGTGAGGAACGCGCCGCTCAACGGCGCACGGGTCACGCTGTCCACGAACTGCCCGCGAATTGTTTGCGCTGCGAGGGCGGCGGCTCCCTGCGCCCCGCTCGGTTGGAAGACCGCAACGATCGCTAGTGCGAGTGCGCCTGTGCGGAGCCGCATGGTGCCGTCAGGTTCCTTCTCCCCCTCCCGGTTCCCACCAGCGAAACCGCTGTGGCTCGAGCTTCGCGAGGCGATACAGATTGCGGGCGAAGCGGCCGACGAACAGTGCGATCATCGCGGCCAGGATCACGCCGAGGGTCCAGTTTGCGACGAGTGAGGTGGGCGAGGGCCAAAAAACGACCAGCGTGTTGAGCACGATGAGCAGCAGTCGCACTTCCGTCGGCCCGATCCGTCCGTAGGAAATCTTGAACACCCCGAACACGGTCGACTCCAGATACACATTGATCGACAGGGCGAGGTAGACGACCACGAGGCCGAGGGCGAGTCCGAGGTCCACGTACGGCGACAGGCCGATGCCGAGGCCAATGACGGCGGTGGAGAAGGCGTCGACAACGTGGTCGAGGTAATAGCCGTACTTCGGCCGTTGCGTGCCGCGCACTCGCGCCAGCGTCCCGTCGAGACTGTCGCCCAGCCAATTGACGACCAGCATTGCGCTCGCGACCCATAGCCAGGCGGGATTGTAGGTCGTAAGCGCGTAGGCGACCCCGGCACCCGCGGCGCCGATCATGCCGATCGCGGTGAGGTGGTTCGAGCGAATGGAGCGTGGCACCCGCGCCGCCAGGGCCCGCAGCATCCGGCCCTCAGGTTCGGCGAGCAGGAACCGCATCTCACGGGTTCCGGTCGTCATCTAGTCCCACCCTTCGGTTTTCACTTCCGCGAGTACGGATTCGAGCGGATTGAGTTCCATCTTTTTCGGCTCCGCGGGAAGATGCACCACCGCTTCACTCGATGGTCCGACCACCAGCATGCGGATGAGCGCTTCGCCCTGGTCGAACGTGATCAGCAGCGGCACGTACATCCCGAACTTGCTCGGCACATCCGTTTGCCGGACGCGCACGTGCGCGATATAACCGTGTCCCGTGCTGTCCTGATTCGCTTTCCAGGCAAAGGTGTAGGTCGGCACGTCGGTGCTGTAGACCCACTCGTTGAAGAACCAGTCCATCGGCTGACCCACGTGGCGCTCGACCACCCGCTGAAAATCGAGCGTCGTGGCCCGCCCGTTTGCCGCGATAGGTCGCGTAGAAATCGTGCATCATCGCCTCGAACCGCTCTTCTCCCATCGTCCGGGTATCCAGCAACATGTTGCGCAGCATCTGCAGCACCCAGGCGCCCTTTTGGTACGTCGTCAGCGCGTAGTTTCCCTTCCAGCTCTCCACGGCCCGCCAGCCAAGTCCGATCGGCGCGGCTTTGTCGCGCTGGCGGCGGATCTCCTCGCGCGACTGCTTGAGCCGTTTCAGGTACCTGTCGTTGTCGTGCCGGATCATCTGCATGTACCAGAGGCCGCCGAATTCCGCGAACCCTTCGGACAACCACGCATCGCGATAACTCGCGGGCTCGACGCCGATACCCCACCACTGGTGCGCCATCTCGTGCGCGCGGAAGATCTCCTCGGCGCCCTCTCTGCCCAGTCCCATGAACGTCCACCACGACAGATGGATCATTCCCGGGAACGCTTGCCCGTGGAAGTAGGGGATCTCGGTGGCGTAGTACTGATGAAAGAGCGGTGGTCCGAACACCTTCGTAAAGAACGCGAGGCTGTTGGCGACGTCCGCGCCGACCTGCTCTTCCGGCCGGCTGAGGTGCGGCAACAGCTGCGCGATCGTGCGATGCGCTTCCGTGTTGCTGTGCACGATCACCGGAGGGATGCGCGGATCGCGAATGGCGAACTCCTCGAATTTTCCGATGTTGAAGGAGACCTGATCGGTTGGGAGCTCGCTCACCCAGTGGGTCGTCATCACCTGGTCGGCGGTATCGGCGGATACGAGCCGGCCGATGGTCGCGAGTTTCAGATCGGCGGGCGTGTGGAACGTCAACGACACGGGGAAGCTCTGGAAAAAGCCGTAGCGGGGATACCACGTCTCGGTTTCCTTGATGAACGTCCACGAGTCCATCATCGGTGTGAGCTCCCGGCGCCGCTGGTCCCACCACGGCGGCAGAAACCGGTCCATGGCCGAGCCGAAGCCGATCAGATCGCCATGGTAGGAGAGGCGGACAGTCCCGGTATCGCCGCGCATGAGCGGCTTCGGAAACCGCACCCACATGACCGTGTGGTGGTCGCGCCGATAGATCGTCAGCGGCTCGCCCGCGCCGCCGGTGAACGCCGAGTCCACGTGCAGTTCGCCGTATAGGAGCAACGGAATCCACTGCTGACCATCGCGACGCGCGACCACTCGCATGATCGTGCCGGCGGAGAACTTGTAGTTGTGATCGATCGTCGCGTCGATGTCGTATCCCGCGACGGCGAATGGCTCCGGCTGCTCGTCCGTGATGGAGACGTTGTTCGTCAGATCCTGGGCGCGCTGGAATTCGCAGACGGTCTCGGTGCGCTGGTTCAGCATATGGCCACGTCGCAGGAGCGCGACCTCTTCGGGTCGGTCCGGGTCGTACTGGATCGTCACACTTTCGCCGTGAGCGCGTTTGACGTATGCGGAAAAGAACGCCGTCGTCGTCTTATTGAGGATCGGTGCGAAGAGATCTGGTTCGACCGCGCGGGCGCGGCCGTCGACCATATAATCGAGAGCGTCACCGACGGCGTCATTCACGTCCCCCGATCGTGCTGTCGGGCTGCTGGTGAATGTGAGGCGATGTTGCAGCTCATCGCCCGTGGAATCGGCGAACAGGAACACGGCGGCGCTGATCGGACCGTTGACGGTCGTGTCGCCGAGCACGCGGTGTAAGTTGTATTGCTCGACGGGGAGGGGTGGATTGAACGAGAGCGATCCACCGCCGATGAACGCGATGCCCACGGTGCGGCCGTCCACCGGCGTGAGCAAATACGCGAACCCGGAATCGAGGCGCAGCTCCATGACATCGCGACGCACGACCAGGTCCTTCACAGTGGCACGGGACGTCGTGGCGGTGAGCCCCTTGAACTGTTCGAAGACCGAGTCGTATTGCGTCTGCGCGTGGCCGCGGGCTGGGGAAGCGACAGCGAGGCTGCCGACTACGAACGCGAGGCGAGACCGCGAAGGACGGCTCATGCAACACCTCTCCGACAGGAAATCGCGTACAGCGACGGAGGGCACAGGATTCGAACCTGTAAGGGCTTACGCCCGCCGGTTTTCAAGACCGGTGCCTTAGCCATTCGGCCAGCCCTCCCAACGGCATTCGTAACCTAGTGAGACGCTCACGTCCTTGAACAGTCGGATTGTGACGTTTCGAGCGCCTCTTGCGGCCTCCGCCGCTTCGGTATACGTTCGGGCCCCACTCCGAACGCAAACTGGACTTCGCAATGTCGATTCCCCGCGTTCTGTTTCGACGTACTAGCAGCACAGACTTGGAACTCGCGCGTGGAACGTCCCGTTACGTTCAGGACTGTCCGGCCGGTTCACTTTCCTGGGAAAACTTGCGCGTATGAAACTCTCCGAAACCGCCATTCGACGCCCCGTCCTCGCCAGCATGCTCTCGGCCGCGCTGGTGCTCTTCGGGGTCATCGGTTACACGCGGCTCTCCGTGCGCGAGCTGCCCGACATCGATCCCCCGATCATTTCGGTCACGACGGTGCTCCCCGGCGCGAACGCGCAGGTGGTCGAGACCGCGGTCACCGACGTGCTCGAGGAAGAGCTGTCCACCATCCAGGGTATCCGGACGCTGAGCAGCACGTCGTCGGAGCAGACGAGCAACATCACGCTCGAGTTCACCCTCGACCGGCCGGTCGACGTCGCGGCGCAGGACGTGCGCGACAAGGTGTCACGCGTGCGAGGCCGCCTGCCGGTGGACGTGCTCGAGCCGGTGATCGCGAAGCAATCGGCCGACGCGCAGCCGTTCTTCTGGCTCGCGCTCTCGAGCGACAACTACGACCTGATGCAGCTCTCCGATGTGGCCGACCGGCTGGTGAAAGCGCGGTTGCAGAGCCTGCCGGGCGTCGGCAGCGCCGCCATCTTCGGCGAGCGGCGCTACTCGATGCGCGTGTGGGTGCAGCCCGACGCCTTGTCGGCGCGCGCGCTCACGGTGCAGGACGTGGAGGCCGCGATCAACGCGCGCAACGTCGAGATCCCCGCCGGCCGGATCGAATCGACCCGGCGCGAGTTCTCGGTGCGCTCGCTCGGCGAGCTCAAGACGCCCGCCGAATTCGGCGAAATGGTCGTGGCGAGCCAGGGCACTCAGCTCGTCAAGCTCAAGGACGTCGCCCGCGTGGAGCTGGGTCCCGAGGACAATCGCTCGATCTTCCGCTGGAAAGGGACGCCCTCGGTCGCGATCGGCGTCGTCCGGCAGTCGAAGGCCAATCTGATCGACGTGGCGAGGCGCATTCGCGCGGAGCTGCCCGCGATCCAACAGACGCTGCCGCTCGGTGTCAAGCTCGAGAGCGCGTTCGACGGATCGGTGTTCGTGACGCACTCGATCGACGACGCGCGCCTCACGCTGCTCATCGCGGCGATCCTGGTCGTGCTGATCATCTTCGTCTTCTTGCGGAACGTCCGGGCCACGATCATTCCCGGGCTCGCGATTCCGGCGTCCATCATCGCGACCTTTGCGATCATGTACTTCCTCGGTTTCTCGATCAACAACTTTACGCTGCTCGCGCTGACGATCGCGATCGGCATCGTGGTGGACGACGCCATCATCGTGCTCGAGAACGCCTTCCGGCACCAGGAAGAGCTGCACGAGTCGCCCGAAGAGGCGGCGGCGCACGGCACGAACGAAATCGCATTCGCGGTCATCGCGACCACGATCGCGCTGGTCGCGGTGTTCAGCCCGCTCGCGTTCCTGACAGGCACCGCGGGCCGGCTCTTGAGCGAGTTCGGCATCGCGGTCGCCGGCGCGGTGGTGATCTCGGGCTTCGTCGCACTCACGCTGACGCCGATGCTGTGCGCCAAGATTCTGCGCATGCAGCATCAGCACGGTGAGCTGTTCCAGATGTTCGAGCGCGGCTTCAACGCGTTGTCGGAGCGCTATGCCCGCCTGCTGCGGAAGGCGGTCGATCATCGTGGCCTGGTGCTCATCGGCACGCTGGCGGTCGTCGCGGTTTCCGTCTTTGCGTTTATGATTTTCCCGCCGACTCGACTTCAGAACGAGCTGATCCCGAACGACGATCGCGGCTTCTTCCTCGTCGTGGTGCGGGGGCCCGAGGGCGCGTCGCTGCCGTACACCGACGGCTACGTGCGGCAGGTCGAGCAGATCATCGGGCGGAGCCCGGACGTCAACGGCTACTTCACGATCATCGGCGGCTTCGCCGGCGGCGTGAACAGCGCGTTCATCGGCGTGATCATGAAGGACTGGAGCGCACGCCACACCAGCGTGGACCAGATGATCGGCGGCTTGTTCCCGCAGCTCATGGGGATCTCGGGGGTCCTGGCGTTCCCCTACGCGCCGGGCGCCATCGGGTTCTCGCAGCCGATCCAGTACGTGGTGCAGAATCCCGATTTCGCGAAGCTCACCGACTTGATGGGACCGTTCGTCGGCCGCGTCTCGCAGGTCAAGGGGCTCGCCAACGTCCAGACCGACCTGTTCGTGAACAAGCCGGAGCTGCGGGTGACGTTCGACCGCGACCGGGCGGAGGATTTGGGCGTGCCGGTCCGCGACGTGGCGAGCGCGCTGCAGACGTTCCTCGGCGGCCGCCGCGTCAGCACGTTCACGCGCAACGACAAGCTCTATTACGTGATGGTACAGCTCGATCCCAAGGATCGCGCGACGCCGAGCGACATGCGTGGGATTTATCTGCGGGGCAAGGGCGGGCAGCTGGTCCAGCTCGACGCGTTGGCGAATGTGCAGGAAGGGGTCGGCGCGCGGCAGATCAACCACTTCAATCGGATCCCCTCGTTCACGCTCTCGGCGTCGCTGATGCCGGGGCTCGCGCAGGGCGAGGCGCTCGATTCGATCGATGCGGTCGCGAAGCACCTGCTGCCGCCCGGGACCACGACGGCCCTCGCCGGAGAGTCGCGCGAGTACAAGGAGAGCGGGAGCGCCATCTACTTCGCGTTCGTGATCGCGCTGATCGTCGTGTTCATGGTGCTCGCCTCGCAGTTCGAGTCGCTGCTGCACCCCTGGACGGTGCTCCTGGCCGTCCCCCTCGCCGTCACCGGTGCGTTGGCGACGCTCAAGTTCGCGGCGATCATCCACCGGTCAGGGGCGACGATGAACCTGTACAGCCAAATCGGGATGATTCTCCTGATCGGACTGGTCAGTAAGAACTCGATTCTGCTGGTGGAGTACACGAACCAGCTCCGCGCGAAGGGCCTCGACGTCATCGCGGCGGTGCTCGAGGCAGGCCGGATCCGGTTGCGGCCGATTCTCATGACGTCGGTCGCGACGATCATGGGCGCGGTGCCGGTGGCGTGGGGTGTGGGCGCCGGCTCCGCCTCCCGCAAGCCGCTCGGCTACGCCATCGTGGGCGGTGTCTTCTTCTCGACGGCGCTCACGCTCTTCGTGGTGCCGGTGGCCTACGTCCTGTTCGACACCCTGCGAGAGCGCGTGCGGGCGCGGCGGGGCAAGCTCGTGCCAGTGCCAGGGGAGGGTGACTGATGGGGGGATTGGCGTTGTTGCTCGCCCTCCAAGGGGCCGTGGCTCCGGCGGCGGACTCGCTGCCGCAGATCACATTGGGCGACGCATTGCAGCGCGCCGCGCAGCTCGATCCGAATTACGTCGCGGCGCTCGGGCAGGTAGACAATGCGGTCTGGGCGCGGCGCAGCGCTTTTTCCGTGTTCGTGTTGCCGTCCATCTCGCTGGGGACGACGGCGACCCTCAATACGCCGAAGTTCTTCAACTTCGGAACGCTGCGACCCGAGCGATACGCGGTTCAGGCGACGATCACGGCGTCGTACGATCTCTTTCTTGGCGGCCAGAAATTTGCCGAGCTGTCGCGTTCGGGGGCGGCGCTGGAAGGCGCCCATGCGGGAGAGTTGCAGGCGCGGTTCGCGACGGCGCTGCTGACGGAATCGGACTACTACGCCGTGATTGCAGCGGTGGAGCTCGATCGCGTCGCGCGAGAGCGCCTGCGGCGCGCCCGCGAGCAGCTGGCGGTTGCGCGCGCGCGCGTCGTCTCCGGAGCTGCGGTCTCGACCGATTCGCTGAACCTGCGACTCGAGCTGACCCGCTCCGAGGTGGCGCAGCTGCAGCAGCAGTCGGCACTGCGCATCGCCCGTCTCGAGCTGGGGCGGCGCGTCGGAGCCGACGGACCGGTCGACGCGGCACCGCTCGACACCACCCCGGCGCCCGAGCTGCCGCTGGCGCTGGCCGACGCGATTACACAGGCGGCGCAGCAGGGCCCCGCCTACCGCGCGGCCGCCGCCAACGAGCGCGCCGCCTCGGCGGTGGTCCGCTCGCGCCTCGGCGCGTACCTGCCGCACGCGACCGTCTCCTGGACAGGGGTGGGTTTCGACAATCGATTCGTGCCCTCGGGAGCAAAATTCTCGCAGCTCTCGCTGGGGGTGACATTTCCGCTGTGGGACAACGCGCGGCGGGAATTGTCCCTGTCGCAGGCGCGCGCCAGTCGCGATGTCGCACGCGCCATTCGGCAGGATATGGACCGCGCGGTGCAGCACGACGTGACCGCCGCGTACGACAGTTACGTCACCGCGCGCGCGAGCGCGGCGCTCGCCGTGGCAGGCCTGGCGACTGCCCGCGAAAGCTTCCGCGTACAACAAAGCCGCTATACCGCCGGCGCCACCACGATCCTCGACTTGCTCGATGCCGAGCTCAATCTTTCGCAAGCCGAGGCCACCCTGGTGCAGGCGCATTACGCCACGCGGCTCGCACTTGCCGGACTCGAGAGCATTCTCGGCAAGAGACTTTTCACCGATAAGGGAACCCCGTGATGTCGCTCCGCTCAACAGTTGTGTTGGTCGTACTGCTCGCCGCCTGCAACAAGGCGAAATCGGCGTCTCCCGGTGCTGCCGGCGGCTTCGCCATGCCCGTCGAAGTCTCTCCCGCTATCCGCGACACGGTGGTGGACGCCATCGCTGCGACGGGCCAGATCGAGGCCGTGCAATCCATCGAGCTGCGGCCCGAGGTGCAGGGACGCATCACGGAGATCCTGGTGCGTGAAGGCGAGGAAGTTGACGCGGGCACGGCGCTCTTCAAGGTAGATGATGCCGAGCTGAAGGCGCAGGTCGTCCAGGCCGACGCCGACCGCCAGATGGCTCGCCAGGCACTCGAGCGCACCAAGCAGCTGATCGCGCAAAAGGCGTCGTCGGCGTCTGATTTGGAGCAGGCGCAAGCAAAGTCGCAGGGTGCCGACGCGAACTACGATCTGCTCAAGACGCGGCTCGACCGTACCGTCGTCCGGGCGCCGTTCGCCGGCGTCGTCGGCCGCCGGCTCGTGAGCATCGGCACGTTTGTCAGCAACCAGACGCCGCTGACCTCGCTACAGTCGGTCAACCCGCAACACGCCTCATTTCAGGTCCCCGAGCGCTACGCCGACCGGCTGCGGAAGGGTCAGCTCGTGAGTTTCCAGGTTGCCGCGCTGCCCGGCAAGAACTTCTCAGGCGAGGTGGTGTTCGTCGATCCGGTGGTCGAGGTGCCGGCGCGCACCATTCTCATCAAGGCGCGCGTGCCCAATCCCGAGCATCGCCTGCAAGCGGGGATGTTCGAGGACGCGCTGCTCCCGATGCAGGGCGCGACGTTCGTGTGGGTGGTGAAGGACGGCAAAGCCAATCAGCGCCAGGTGACCGTCGGCGTTCGGACCGCCGGCTGGGCTGAGGTCCGGAGCGGCGTGGAAGCCGGCGACCAAGTGGTCGTCGGCGGGCTGGAGCGGCTGTTCCCGAACGCGCCCGTCATGGCTCGCGTCGTCGAGCGGCACCGCGGCGCGCCAACCGGCGCGGAGTCTACGGCGGCCGGGGGGGCGGGGGGGGCACCAAAGACGCGCTAGTGGATCGGAGCCGGAGTCGCGGGACGCTCCGGTAGCGGTTGCAGCATCGTCTCCGTGTTCCGGAAGATCGACTGGGCAATCGCCTGCGCGCGCGCGGCGAGCGCTCCGCTCCCCGGCGTCGTCTGTATCGTCTGCGCCATCGTGTAATACGTCAGCGCGTACAGCGACAGGATTCCTTCCGACGGCTTGTCCACCCAGCCCCGCGGCCTCGGCCGCGCCGCCGCATCCGCGTGATAGACGTCGAACAGGAGCTTCGTCGTGCGCGGCACGTTCACGAAGCCGAGCGACTGCACGGCCTTGATGCTGTCCGATTGCACGATCTCGTGCTCGCGTAACGCGCGCGCGAAGCCCTGTCCCTCGAGATGCCCCGTGAAGCCGAACTGATCGCCGTACAAGCCCACGGTGCGTGAGAAGTAGATCGGGCGCTTGCCGATCTGATCCTTGATCACCTCGAGCACGACGACGTCCGCCCGCTCCAAGTAGGGACGGCCCAGCATCTGCGGATCGATCGTGACGTCGATCGTGCCGAGTCGCGCGGTCCGCTTCTGGTCGATGATGTAGTACTGCTCGAGCGCCGCGAGCTGCTGGTCCGAGTAGCTCATCAACGGGCCGCTGGGCATCGGCCACTGCCGGCCGCGATAAATCGCCGGCGCCTTGGTGGAATCGAACGGCACGATGGGGCGGTGCTGAATCTGCCGCAGATACCAGTCGGTGTTGGCGAGCGACAGGTTGACGATCGTCACGTCCTGCCGAATGCCCTCGACTTCCTGCGCGTACCAGAGCGGGAAGGTGTCGTTGTCGCCGGCGGTGACGAGGACGCCGTATGGCTCGACCGATTGCAGCAGGTCATAGGCGAAGTCGCGCGCCAGCGTCTCACCCTTCCGCGATGCGGTCAGCCGGTTGCCGGCGAGTGGGATCAACGCGATCGCGAGGAGCGGCGTCCCATAGATCCAGCGCCGTGTCTCGTTCGGCTGGCTGCCGCGCACCAGCTCGCTCAGCCACTCCATAATTGACGCCAGTCCGATGCCGACCCAGATGCCCCATAACGCGAACGAACAGATGAAGAAGTAGTCGCGCTCGCGCACCTCGTGCGCCGTCGAGGCCTGGTCACCGTGGAGCGAGAAGCCGTACTTGAAGTTGAGGTAGAAGACGAGCGCGAACGTGAACGTGAAGACGAGAATCGTCATCGCGAGCGCGCTGCGCTTGTCGGCTTTCCAGTGTCGCAACGCGCCGGCGCCGCCGACGACGAAGAACACCACGGCGAGCAGTCGCTGCGTCAGCTCGGACCAGTCGTGAGCGAACTGCCAGCTGAAGTACTGCACGTAGTTGCCGAGCTGGTCTTTATAGAGCGCGAGCGTGTGCCCCGTGTTGCCGAGTCCGGGCGCCTGCGTCGGATTGTCGAAGATCGACGGCTTGCCGTACTGCTGGCGCGTCAGCACCGCCCACAACGCCTGCCAATTCGTCGGCTCACCTTCGTTGATGGGCGGATGAAAGCCGGCGCGGATCGGGAGATAGACGTACACCGACAGCCCGACGACCGCGACCAGCAAGGCGGTGAGCGCGAACGACACGTTGCCCGCGACCAGCGTCGCGTAGACGAGCGAAGCCACGACGATCGCGCCGGCGACCATGACCCACGTCGCGCTCTCGAGGCCGAGTGAGAGGAGCAAGAACCAGACGCTCGTGACCACGAGAAACTGCGACCACTCGATGGCGCGCTCTGCATCGGAGACCGGGCGCTGATTCTTGAGCGGCGGAAACAGCAGCACGAGCACGACCGGTCCCACCAGCACGCCCATCATGTGGTTCGTGGCGGTGAGCGCCAGCAGGTAGATGATCAGCAGCAGATGGTGATCGTGCGCTTCACCGGCGGGCTGATCGTCCCAGCGCACGATCAGCCAGAGGATGAGCGCGATCGACAGCAGGCTGAGCGTGTACACCTTCTCGTTCACGACGGACTGATTCCACACGGTGAACGAGGTTGCCGACACGATCGCGCCGGCGAGCGCGGCCAGCCGGCGCGGCCACATGGCGGGCACGATGGAGCGCAGCCAGCGCTCGCCGACGAGGAACCAGCAGCCGGCGGACACCGCGCTCGTCACGGCGGCGAACAGATTGATGCGTTCCGCATAACCCGCGGCCCACGGGATCAGTCCCCACACGTGCGCGACCAGCGTGAACAGCGGATTGCCGGGTGGATGCGGAATGCCGAGCGTGTACGCGGCGGCGATGTATTCCGACGTGTCCCAGAACTGCGTCGTGGGGGCGAGCGTGACGATGTACAAGATCAGCGCGCCGAGCGAGACGCAGGCCGCCATGAGATACGGCGGATTGGCGGCGGTCGAAGGCGCGGTGGGTGCGTAGTCGACGCTGCGACTCGCCGGACTCGTTCGGCTCGGATAAGTGGTCGTCATAGGCCCAAGTAATCTAGTGACGGAATTGCCGCATACCGGTCAGGATCATGGCAACGCCGTGCTCATCCGCCGCCGCGATCACCTCGGCGTCGCGGACCGAGCCGCCCGGCTGGATGATCGCCGCGACGCCAGCCGCGGCCGCCTCATCTACCCCGTCCCGGAACGGAAAGAACGCGTCGCTCGCGAGCACGGCGCCCTGCGGGTCGTGACCCTGCTGGCGAGCCTTGTGGATCGCCAGGAATGAGGAATCCACGCGGCTCATCTGCCCAGCGCCGATCCCGATCGCCGCTTCGTCCCGAGCGAGCACAATCGCATTCGACTTTACCGACCCGACGGCCGCCCACCCGAATCGCAGGTCGTTCCATTGCGCATCGGTCGGGCGGCGAGTCGTGGCCACCTGCCATTTGGACTCGTCGGCGACTGCATTGTAATCGAACCGATCCTGCACCAGAAAGCCGCCGCGCACCCGCTTGTAGTCGAGCGTCGGCTCGGTGCTGGGCCGC
>WNEZ01010290.1_pt1 | contig 12870 bp, 19 predicted proteins | sample 5400521 | NCBI WGS metagenome assembly WNEZ01 (sample SAMN13153339, study PRJNA577476) | soil metagenome | isolation source: 120 cm saprolite under Douglas fir tree site 2 hole 1 replicate 1 | place: USA:California | collected 2015-04-18 | reverse complement strand
CGGCCAAACCGGTCACCCTGATGATCGGATTCGCACCGGGCGGACCAAGCGACGTGATGGCGCGTATCCTCACCAGGAAGATGGAGGAAATTCTCAAGCAGCCGTTCGTGATCGAGAACCGCGCCGGCGCCGGAGGCGGCATCGCCGGCGCCGCGCTCGCGCGCGCGGCGCCCGATGGCTATACGCTGCTGCTCGGCACCGGCAGCCTGCTCGCCATCAACGTGAGCCTCTACAAAAATCTCGGCTACGACCCGGAAAAGGATTTCGAGCCGATCTCCATGATCGGGACGCAGACCAACGTCCTCTACGTCCATCCGTCGCTTCCGGCGGGCTCGCTCGCCGAGCTCATCGCGTACGCCAAGGCCCATCCCGGACAACTGAGCTTCGGCTCCGGCGGTAACGGCACTCCGGCGCATCTCGCCGGCGAGTTGCTCAAGATCGAAGCAAAGATCGACTTCACCCACGTTCCGTTCCGGGGCACCGGGCCGGCCCTGCAGGCGGTGATCGGTGGCCATGTGCCGATGGCGTTCAATCCGCCGCCGCCGCTCCTTCCGCACATCCAGAGCGGAGCGATCCGCGCGGTGGCGATCACGACGCTCAAGCGCACCGCGGTCTTGCCCGACGTCCCGACCATCGCCGAGTCGGGCTTTCCCGGCTTCGAGGCGACGACCTGGCATGCGTTGGTGGCGCCGGCGGGAACACCGAAGGACGTGATCGCCGCCCTGCATCACGCGACCGCCGCAGCCGTGGCTGATCCGGCCGTGCACAAGGCTTTGTCCGACCTCGGCGTCGACCTCGTCGGCAGCACGCCCGAGGAGCTTCGCGCCACCATCAAGTCCGAAATCCCGAAATGGGCGGCGATCGTGAAAGCGTCAGGCGCCAAGATCGACTGACGAGCACGTCGTCACGGGTACCGCGTGCGTCTGTTCGATCGTCCGCACCGCCTTCGTCGTCCATGGGCTGACGCCGCTGTTCTACATCACGCCGCCGAAATGGCACGGACGGGCGGCGGCCCCGCGCAACGGTGAATGAGGATGTTGCTCCGCCGCCGGCATGGACGCCGGCAAGGCGGACGCGGCGACGGCGGTGGCAATGATCAGCGGGCGTCCGCCCGCGGCCGTTCGAGCTCGCGCTCCATGCCCTCGCGCGCCGAATGCTCGGCGAGGTGCAGCCACGACTGCGCCAAGGCCAACCAGAAGGGTTTTTCGCGTTCGTCCGAGGTCGTTTTCGCGAGCCGCAGGCAGTCTTCGGCGTTGACGCGATAGAGGTTGGTGGTACTCATACTGACGCTCCCCGCCACGTCCGGCTGCATGCTCCGTAGCCCGTTAATCGGGCAAAGTCGTGGCTGGATCCCTGGCCGGGGGCTGCCCGGATTGCCAATGTCGGCTGGACGACTAAAGTCGCCGCCATGCCAATGTCCCCGCCGACCCGGGAGATCGTGGTCGTTCACAGCTCCGACCTGCATCTCGATCATGACTATACGGCGCGATTGCATGGCGGCGACGGGACGGCAGGGTTGGCCGCGGTCCTGACCGCGGCCCGCAATGCCGGGGCGGATGTCGTCGTCCTCGCCGGCGACACGTTCGATTCCCACCGCTTGCCGGCAAGCCTGCTCGAGCGCGCCGCCGAGGTCCTCGCGGCTGCGGCGATGCCGGTGATGCTGTTGCCGGGCAACCACGATCCCGCGGTGCCGGACGCCGTCTATCGTCACCGCGCTCTTGCCGAGGCGGACAATCTCCACGTGCTCGGCGTCACCCATGACGAAGCCGTTGCATTCCCCGGCCTCGATCTCGAGATCTGGGGACGTGCCCACCGCGACTACGGCGACATGATCCCGTTCGAGAAGGCCCGGCCGCGCACCACCCGCTGGCAGATCGCCGTCGGCCACGGACACTATGTGCCGGTGCCCGACCGGTCGATCCGGCTGCGCCCGTCCTGGCTGATCGGCGACGACGAGCTTGCGGCCACCGGTGCCGATTACGTGGCGCTCGGGCACTGGAACCGGGCGGCGAAGGTCGGCGGCGTCGCCGCCTATTACTCGGGCTCGCCGGAATATGCCGGAACGGTCAACGTCGTGCGTCTCGCCGGCAGCGGCGCCGTTGCGGTGGCACGGGCCGAGCTCGCCATCGCGCGCGAGCCTTCGGCGGTCGATTAGAGCATGGAAAAAGCCTGCCACGCATTTGATCCGGGGGTGGGAACCGGTTTTCCGTCCGAAAATGCGACCGCGCAAAAAAGCGAGCGCCGCTGGGGCGAGCATCGGCCAACGGGCCGGCGATGGACTCGCGTTTTGCAGCGTGGTCCTATTCGCGCGACGGTCATATCGACAGGATCGCAGGGGAGGCTCGCATGCGCTGCCTCGCGTCACGCATCCCGCGCATGTTCGCGCCGGCAAGCGCCTTGGTCCTCGTTGCGCTCGCCGCTCATGCGCAATCGCAGGCCCCGGCCGGCGTCTGGACGCAGAAAGCCCCGATGCCGGCGGTGCGGGGCGAAGTCGCCGCGGCGGCGGCCGGTGATCGGCTGCTCGCGCTCGGCGGCGGCGTCGCGGGCAAGGCGGTGGCGCGCAACGAGGAATACGATCCGGCGGCGGATCGCTGGCGGGCGCGCGCGCCGTTGCCGCAAGCGCGCGACCATCTCGGCGTCGCCGCGGTCAACGGCAAGATCTACGCCTTCGGCGGGTTCACCGCCTCGGTGCATCAAGGGGCGGGGGAGGCCGCGTTCGAATACGATGCAGCGAGCGACAGCTGGCGCACGCTTGCGCCGATGAAGGGGCCGCGCGCATCGGTCGGCGTCGCCGTGCTCGATGGAAAGATCCATGTGATCGGCGGGCGCGGGCTCGACGCGGTGACGGTCGCGACCCACGAGGTCTACGATCCCGCGGCCGCACGATGGAGCGAGGCCGCGCCCTTGCCGCGCCCGCGCGACCACATGGCGGTGGTGGCGGTCGGCGGCAAGATTCATGCAATCGGCGGGAGGCTCGCCGGGCCGGCCGACCGCACCGGCCAGCACGACGTCTTCGATCCTGCGACCGGCGCATGGACCTCGGCCGCGCCGCTGCCGACGCCGCGCAGCGGCGTCGCCGGCATTCTCTACAAGGGACTGATCCTGGTCGTGGGCGGCGAGCTGCCGCCCAACCACACATTCCCCGAGAACGAGGCCTACGATTGGAGGACCGATCGCTGGACCACGCTCGCGCCCCTGCCCGCGGGACGGCACGGGTTCGGCGGCGCGGTGATCGGATCCGACGCGTATTTCGTGGGCGGCTCGTTGACGCCGGGCGGCGGCGGCATCACCGATCAGTTGATCATGTTCAGCCTGCCGTCAGCGACGCGTCTGTGAGCCGGCGCCGCTCCAGCCATTGTGCCTCGGCCCGGCTGAGCCGGGAGACTCTACTGCCCGCTTGGCCGGTGGTCGAGGGCGTGCGACCCGGCGGAACGGTCATGGCCGGTGGTGCGGTGGGCGGCCCCATGCCGGTGGTGGCGGGCGGATTGCCGTCGTCGCGGGCGGTGCGCGTGCCTTCGCTGCTGGTGAATACGAGCGCCAGGATCACGATGATGAACACGGCGCCGGCGATCCATCCCCAAGGGGTTGGCGTGCTCATCCGGCGCTCCATCTCCATTTGGTTTTCCATCCTTCGATCGAAGTCGCGGGGGTCGGTCATGGCGATCTCCCATGGCAATTTCAGTGGCAGGACAACCCGCGCCGGGGCCGGAAGTTCCGGGGGATGGAACCCGACTCGCGGCGGGATCCGAGCCACGGCGGTCGATCTGCCCGCGCGATCGCGGACGACGCGCTCATTCCTTGCGCTCGAAGATCAGCTGCGTCTGGGTGACGATCGCCGCGAGCTTGCCGTCGCCGCGGCTGATGCGCGTCTCCAGCACGATGGTGGTGCGGCCGCGGTGCAGCGGAATGCAGATCGCGCGGGCGGTGTCGCCTTTGGGGATGGAGGCAAAGAAATTGGTCTTGCTTTCGATCGTGGCGGTGCGGCCGCCGTCCGGCAGGCTGACGCTCGCCGTCATCCCGCCGAGCGTATCGCCCAATGCCATCACGGCGCCGCCGTGCAGCACGCCGCGGCGATTGCACAGCTCCTCGCGCACCGCGAGCTCGGCCTCGGTGCGTTCCGGCGAGCGATGCAGCACGTTCACGCCGAGCAGCTTGGTGAAGGAGGGTAGATCGGGGACGGCCATCGTCGATCCCTCGTTGCGGGCGAGATTGCGTGCGAGCGGCGGTCTTAGCACGTCATGCACCGGGCGCCAGCGCGCGCGGGCGAGCGGGCAGCGGCGCCGGGCGGGCCGACCGTGCCGCCCGCGCGGCCGCGCGCAGGATCCGCTCACCTGCGCCTGCCGGGGGTTGCGCCGACGTCGCGGCAACCCATTTGGCAGTGACCGCACTCTTCGATAAACAAGCGGCGATGCGCTCGTAGCTCAGCTGGATAGAGCACCAGACTTCGAATCTGGGGGTCGGGGGTTCGAATCCCTCCGAGCGCGCCACTTCGGAATACGCTATCGACGCCAAATGCCGCCGATCCTACGAATTCAAGCCGGTCGGAGGGGACGCGAACGGAGTCGGGCATCTTCGATGACTGTGTAGCGACCGAATAGTGTGTCACCGAATCGGTCAATTGCGGCCAGCAATCGTGGCCCTTTGCGCAAACGTCGTGACGGCTCGATGCGCAGAAGTACGATGCCGGGCACCCGCCTTGCTTGTCGAAAGACCAAGTCGCCGAAATCCTTGTCCTCTGTCAGCAGCAGCCGATTCTCGCGATCCGCACGATTCATGATCTCCGTATCGGCCGAACGCGGCGCAACGTCAGCCATGTAAACAACGTCATGCCCTGACCCGTGCAAGAGCGTAACCAAATCCGCATCCACGCATTCGTCAATCAGCCAGCGCACGCCGGGCTAGCCGTAGACGAGAGCTTCATCGGCCAAATAGTCTGCGGCGAAGGCTTGCGCCGCGCGAATGTCCTCCGCCGCCAGCCGCGGATGGTCAGCCATGATCGCTTCAGGGGTCATGCCGGCTCCCAGCTTACGTAGGACGATCTCGACCGGCACACGCGTCCCTCGGATTACCGGTTTGCCGCCCATGATCTCGGGATTGATCTCGATCCGCTCGTGCGTCGTCACGGGTGCCTCCTGTCGCATTCGGCGGCATTCCACCATCATGTGATTAATAGCATGGTTCCTCCCCGGCCGCACCCGCTTTGGGCGGCTCATTCAAGATCATTGAACGCAGGTACGCAGCGCGCCGTGGCGCGTATCTGCGTGCCCAATCGGCGATTTGGCTACGGGTTCATAGCGCCACGGCGAGGCAATAATGCCCATCTTCATCGACCGCGGCGCGCCACTCAAAGGCCCGGAAATATCGATAAAGCGTCTAGCCTGCGTCGCGGGCATGCCGCGCAAGCATCGCCTCCAGAGCGGTCTTCAAGGCATGGGTATCGGTGGTGACGATTTCCCATAGGATAGCATCGTCGATACGAAAGTATTCGTGACGAATGCGATTGCCGATGCCTCTTATTTGCGCCCACGCTCAGTCGGGAAGGCCGCGAGCCAGTCGTCGGGAATATGCCGCACGGCCTCCGAGATCGTTTGTATCGCGTAGGCAGCGGCGCGGCGCATGATCGGGTCATTCCGGAAGGTTTGAAGGGTCATCTGAGCGGCGATCTCGTGCAGAATGGCGATCTCCGCAAGGCAATCCTGAATGGCAATCGTCGGATCCTTCGGCACTACGTAACCCGAACAGCGTCCCGCTCAATGCTGTTCTTCATCGACGGGTGAAGGGCGTCCCGCGTCGTAATGGCCACGGGGATCCCAAGGGCTTTCGAAATCTCTTCTTCTATTTGCATGAGGCGGAACATGTTCGGAATTTTCGCCGTCGGGTCGTAGTCGATGAAGAGGTCGAGATCGCTGTCGGGCCGCTCCGTACCAAGAGCCCGGGAGCCGAAAATGAAAACGCCCGTCGCGCCGTTCTCGCGCAGAGCGGCATCGTACGTCTTCAAGACCTTGATCAGAGTGGCTCGGTTCATGGATTTGAATATTGCCACAATTGGCGCCGCAAGGCGAGACTCGCGCTGGCCCCTCCGCGGCAAGAACGGGGCCGAGCATGGTTCAGAGGCTGCGTGCCCGCTTGCCGCGTTCCGGCAGATGGGTTTCTTCCGCCGCCCGGTAAAGCCCGCCGCGTGATGAAGCGATCCAGTCCTCACCTGCGAGAACCGCTCGACGAACCGGCCGTCGAGAATCTAAAGTCCTCTGCCGCGGCATTCCAAGGTCGCGTCGACGAGCCGGGGGCCGCGGCGGGCAGGCCCGGCCATTTTCGATAGGGCGGATGGCGGAGCCATGGCGCGCGCCTTGATATATGCTTAGGTCGAGAGGCGCGCCGCGCGACGAAAAAGGGAGTGGCCCGATGTCGTCCGAGAGCGATTGGGAGATGCCGCTTAGCGTCCAGCCGAAGCCCGAGAACTACGCCTTCGATCTCGAGGCGGCTCTCGCCTCGCTGGTCGGGCTCAGGGCCATCGTCCCCGCCGACGCGTTCACCGCCGAGACGCTCGGCACCGAGCGGACCGGCAACGGCGTGCTGATCCGTGACGGCGTGGTGCTCACCATCGGCTATCTGATCACCGAGGCGGAGACCATCTGGCTGCATCTGGCGGACGGCCGCGCCGTGCCCGGCCACGTGCTCGCCTATGATCAAGAGACCGGGTTCGGCCTGGTGCAGGCATTGGCGCGGCTCGACATTGCGCCGCTGCCGATCGGCCGATCGAAGACCGCGAAGGTCGGCGACCCGGTCGTGGTCGCGGGCGCCGGCGGCCGCAAGCACTCGGTGGTGGCGCGCATCGCCGCCAAGCAGGAATTCGCCGGCAACTGGGAATACGTGCTCGACGAGGCGATCTTCACCGCGCCGGCGCATCCGTTCTGGGGCGGCACGGCGATGATCGGGCGCGCCGGCGACCTGCTCGGCATCGGCTCGCTGCAGGTGCAGCAGGTGCGCGAGAGCGGGTCGCCCGAGCCGCTCAACATGATCGTGCCGATCGACATCCTCAAGCCGATCCTCGACGACCTCGTCACGATGGGCCGGCCGAACCATCCGCCCCGGCCCTGGCTCGGGCTCAACGCGACCGAGATCGACGACAAGATCGTGGTGGCGCGGGTCTCCAACGGCGGACCGGCGCGGCGCGCGAATCTGCGCGCCGGCGACGTGGTGCTGGCGGTCGCCGGTACCGAGGTCGGCGACCTCGCGAGCTTCTTTCGCAAGGTCTGGTCGCTGGGCAAGGCCGGGGTCGAGGTGCCGCTGACGATCTATCGGGACGGCCGCACCATCGAGACGCGGGTGACCTCCGGCGATCGCAATCGCTTTCTCAAGGGTCCGAGCCTGCATTAGCTCGGGTCGAAGCGGCGGGGTTGGCGCGGACCGCTGTGCCGCCTTCGTCCGCATCAGGGCGGCGGCGCCCCCTGTCCTGGGCAGGCGTGCCGCTAGGCCGCGCCGCCCGCGTTGGTCCCGCGCCAGCGGCCATAGCGCCAGGGCAGATACCGGCGCGAGCGCTCGGGCAGCGATTGCGGCACGAAGTCGAGCCCGGAGGTCCCGAACGGATGGCAGCGGCAGAGCCGCGCCAGGGTCATCCAGCCGCCCGCCCACAGGCCGAAGCGGCCGATGGCCTCGTCGGCGTAGCTCGAGCAAGTCGGCAGGTGGCGGCACTCGAACCCCACCAGGGCGGAAAAGCCGTAGGTGTAGAGCTTGATGAGCCCGCGCGCGGCGAGGCGGGGACCGCGCGCCAGCGCGCCGCACCAGGTCGTGATTCGATCGTGCCGACGCATCGAAGTCTCGTTCATGGAGCAGCGGCGATCGTCCAATGTGAAGATCTTGCCGCAAAATTGTGGGTAGGCGCGTCCATTATTGTGGCCCTGCGCGGGCCCCGCCTATTCGTGCGGCAAAATAAGGCAGCGCCAGCCGCTTTTTCGGACTAGACCCGAATCCTCACCGCATTTAAAAGAGGCATGCAAGGGACACTAGGCGCTGGCGACCGGCGACAACAAGAAGCGTCAGGCGCGGCGTCGTTGATGAGGGTCAGCATGCTCAGAATTCTCTCGGGCGCGTTCGCGCTCGCGTGTGGCGCCGTGCAAGCGATGGCCGGCTCGCTGTCGCCTGGGCCGGAAGACGGCAGCGGGCCGATGCGCTTCGAGTGGCGGAGCGAGGGGCCGGCCGAGGTCTTGGCACGCTCGCGCTCGGTCGCACCATCCGCAGCCTCGACATGATCACCACCATCGGCAAGACGACGCCGCTGCCGCCGGCCGCGAACGGCGACCGCCGCGCCAAGCTTTCGCCCGACGGCAATTGCGAATCGATGTGCGCCTTTCTGCTGCTCGCCGGCACTCACCGCTACGTACCGCCGCAGGCGCAGGTGCTCGTGCATCAAATCTGGCTCGGCAAGAAGCGCAAGCGGGCGCTCGAATCGAGCTACTCGGCCGAGGAGCTCAACATCGTCCAGCGCGACATCGGGCGACTCGCGCAGTACACCATCGAGATGGGCGGCAGCGGGGAGCTGCTCGAGACGGCGTTGCGCGTGCCGCCGTGGGAGCCGCTGTATCGGCTCTCCGCCGAGGAGCTGCAGCGCATGCAGCTCAGCACCGTCAATGCGCTGTTCGAGCGCGATCGTCCGGCGCCCCCGACCGCGGCCTCGTCGGTGGTGACCGTGGGCCAGCCCGGCGGCAAGCACGACTGATTGGTCATGCCCGTGGGATGCGTGTCCGGCCGGATCACAGCGTCCGCCGGCAGCGGCGCTGGCTGAACAGCCTCGAATAGTCCGCGCGCGTCCTATCCCATTCGGCCACGCTCGCGGCGAGTTCCGATTTCGGGCAATGGGCGACGTGCGACTTCACCCGCCCGGCGAAGGCCATGATGGTCTCGAGCGTGATGCAATAGGGCGGCCGATCGGCCGGCGAGGCTATTTCGAGCCGCGGCAGCTCGGCCAGGTCCTTGGTCAGGACCGCGGCCTCGCCTTCGCAATCGACCGCCGGCGCGGCCCCGGCAATGGCGCTCCCGAAGCCCACGAGCAATGCCGCCAGGCGAGCATTGTTACGCACGGTCCACACACATCGTGCAGGATGCGTTGAGCGTCGGCGAAACCCATCGATCACGTCGGGGATGGGTCTCGCTTCGCCCGACCCATCCTACTCCGCCGCCATGGCGGCCTTTCGCTTGGCCTCGATCTCGTCGATCGCGGCGGTCACGGCATCGAACGTCAGCAGCGTCGAGGCATGGCGCGCCTTGTAGTCGCGCACCGGCTCGAGCACCGCAATGTCGGCCCATTTCCCGGTCGGCGGCGCGCCATTCTCCTTCAGCATCCGCCGCACCGTCTCGCGCAGGCCGCGCAATTCGTCGGCCTTGGACCCGACGACGTGGCGCGCCATGATCGAGGAGGAGGCTTGGCCGAGCGCGCAGGCCTTCACCTCGTGGGAGAAGTCGCTCACCGTATCGCCATCCATCTTGAGGTCGACGGTGACGGTCGAGCCGCACAGCTTGGAATGGGCGGTCGCCGTGGCGTCGGGATCGCCGAGCCGGCCCAATCGGGGGATGTTCCCGGCCAATTCGAGGATCCGGCTGTTGTAGACGTCGTTCAGCATCGCGCCCGATATTGGTTGACGCAACCGGCGACGCGATTGCGCCGCCCGCGCGGAGGAATATATAGGCATTGGCCCGCCGGCGCGAGAGAAGGGCGGGCCGGCACTGCCAAGCGGCGCGGCCACCTGACAAGTGGTCCGAGCCATGTAAAAAGGGAATGCGGCGTCCGGTCGTCGCGCGTGGGCGATTCTGTCCCCCAGCGCGTATGGGCTGATGCGGCCGCCCCGGTGACACCCCCGGCCGTCTGGCCGGTCGAACGGAGAGACCGCGATGGATGCTGTCGTCAAGCCCTGGCCCAAATCGCCCCAGTCGGACAAGCAGGTCGACAAGGTGACCTTGTCGGATCACGTGCGGGCCGCGCCCGAGCCGGTCCTCCCCAGGCCCTCGCGCGAGGAAGCGCTGGCGGCCGTGCGCACGCTCATCTCCTATGCCGGCGACAATCCCGAGCGCGAGGGTCTGCGCGATACGCCGAGGCGCGTGATCGATGCCTATGGCGAGCTCTACCGCGGCTATCGCGAATGCCCGGTCGACGTCCTCGAGCGCACCTTCAGCGAGATCGGCCGCTACGACGATTTCGTGCTGGTGCGCGAGATCGCCTTCAACTCCCATTGCGAGCATCACATGATGCCCTTCATGGGCAAGGCGCATATCGCCTACAAGCCGGTCGACCGGGTGGTGGGGCTCTCCAAGCTCGCGCGGCTGGTCGACGTCTACGCCCGCCGGCTGCAGACCCAGGAGCACATGACCTCCCAGATCGCGACCGCGATCGAGGAAATCTTGAGCCCCCGCGGCGTTGCGGTCATGCTCGAGGCCGAGCACATGTGCATGTCGATGCGCGGGGTCGAGAAGCCGGGCTCCTCGACCATCACCACGCATTTCACCGGCAGCTTCCGCGACAGCCCGGACGACCAGGTCCGCTTCATCACCATGGTGCGTGGGGTCGATCGCTGATCCCCGCAGGATCGCCCAAGGCATTTCTTGGCTGACAAATCGTTCCCATTCGCCCCGCGCGGCTCGACCGAGGAGGTCGAGGAGGGCCACGCGTTGGCGCCGAAATTCGATCCCGACGGGCTCCTCACCTGCGTGACGACCGACGCCGGCACAGGCGAGGTGCTGATGGTCGCCCATATGAACGCGGAAGCCCTGCAGAGAACCATCGCGAGCGGCGAGGCCTGGTATTTCAGCCGCTCGCGCCGCGCGCTATGGCGCAAGGGCCAATCGTCCGGCCACGCGCAGCGCGTCGTCGAGATGCGGGTCGACTGCGATCAGGACGCGGTGTGGATCAGGGTCGAGCAGGCCGGTCCCGGCGCCTGCCATACCGGCCGGCGGTCGTGCTTCTACCGCGCGGTGCCGCTCGGCGATGCCGGCGCGGTCACGCTCGAGTTTCGCGACGGCGAGAAGCTTTTCGATCCGCGGGCCGGTTACCGGCAGAAGCCGTGACGCGCCGCGGCGCTCCGCCGTTGCGCCGCCTTCGGGTTTTTGGCTATATCCGCGCCAGCTTCGGCCGGGGCTGGCCGAGCGGGCTCGGCACCGCGGCAACCGGGCAGGGGCCGTGTCCGCGTTCCACAAATCCGGGGTTAGACCAATGACGGCTCTCTGGCTGATCGTCCTGTGCGGCGTGCTCGCCATCCTCTACGCCATCTGGGCGATCCGCTCGGTGCTCGCCGCCGACGCCGGCAGCGCGCGCATGCAGGAGATTTCGGCGGCGGTGCGCGAGGGCGCGCAGGCTTATCTCAAGCGCCAATACACCACCATCGGCATTGTCGGCGCGGTGATTTTCCTGATCGTCGGCTTCTTCCTCGGCTGGCTGGTGGCGACGGGATTCCTGATCGGGGCGGTGCTGTCGGGCGCCACCGGTTTCATCGGCATGAACGTCTCGGTGCGCGCCAATGTGCGCACTGCGCAGGCTGCGATCGGCTCGCTCGCCGGCGGGCTCGAGCTCGCCTTCAAGTCGGGGGCCATCACCGGGCTTCTGGTCGCCGGCCTCGCGCTCCTCGGCGTCACGCTCTATTTCGGCTTCCTCGTCGGCACGCTCCATATGGCGGCCGACGACCGCACCGTGATCGACGCGCTGGTGGCGCTCGGCTTCGGCGCCTCGCTGATCTCGATCTTTGCCCGCTTGGGCGGCGGCATCTTCACCAAGGGCGCCGACGTCGGCGGCGACCTCGTCGGCAAGGTGGAGGCCGGGATCCCGGAGGACGATCCGCGCAATCCCGCGACCATCGCCGACAACGTGGGCGACAATGTCGGCGACTGCGCCGGCATGGCGGCCGACCTGTTCGAGACCTATGCGGTGACCACGGTCGCCACCATGGTGCTGGCGTCGATCTTTTTCCGCGGCGCCGGCGCCGACGTCCTGCTCAAGATGATGACGCTCCCGCTCGCCATCGGCGGCATCTGCATCATCACCTCGATCGTCGGCACCTTCTTCGTCAAGCTGCCGGCAAACCAGTCGATCATGGGCGCGCTCTACCGCGGCTTGATCGCGACCGGCATCCTCTCGCTCGCCGGGATCGCGCTGGTGATCCATGCTCGAGGACGGGCATTACGGCGGCAAGGGTTCCGAGCCGCACAAAGCGGCGGTGACCGGGGATACCGTCGGCGATCCCTACAAGGACACGGCCGGGCCGGCGGTGAACCCAATGATCAAGATCACCAACATCGTGGCGCTCGACGCCTTCGGCCCGGTCACCGACAATGCCGGCGGCATCGCCGAGATGGCGGGGCTGCCCAAGGACGTGCGCAAATCGACCGACGCCCTCGACGCGGTCGGCAACACCACCAAGGCGGTGACCAAGGGCTACGCCATCGGCTCCGCCGGCCTCGGCGCGCTGGTGCTATTTGCGGCCTATAACCAGGACCTGCAGTTCTTCATCGCCGATGCCGCGCACCATCCCTACTTCCGGGGCGTCAAGCTCGATTTCTCGCTCAGCAACCCGTATGTCGTGGCCGGCCTCCTGTTCGGCGGGCTGTTGCCCTATCTGTTCAGCGCGCTCGGCATGACCGCGGTCGGCCGCGCCGCGTCCTCGATCGTGGAGGAGGTGCGCCGGCAGTTCCGCGAGAAGCCGGGCATCATGCAGGGCACCGACAAGCCGGACTACGGGCGCGCGGTCGACATGCTGACCCGGGCCGCGATCAAGGAGATGATCGTACCTTCGCTGTTGCCGGTGCTCTCGCCGATCGTGGTCTACTTCGTGACCTACTGGATCGCCGGCGGCGGCGCCGAAGGCAAGTCGGCCGGCTTCTCGGTGGTCG
>WNEZ01004844.1_pt1 | contig 12870 bp, 13 predicted proteins | sample 5400521 | NCBI WGS metagenome assembly WNEZ01 (sample SAMN13153339, study PRJNA577476) | soil metagenome | isolation source: 120 cm saprolite under Douglas fir tree site 2 hole 1 replicate 1 | place: USA:California | collected 2015-04-18 | reverse complement strand
CGCCCGTACGATCGCAGGATCGATCGTCTACCGCGATGACTTCATAGTTGTCGTAGTCAAGCGCAAGTAACCGGGTAAGTGTCGCTTCGATATCCGCTTCCTCGTTGCAGGCTGGAACGATGATGCTGACTCTTGGTTTGTGGGGCGGGTCGCCGTTCGGCGAACGATCCCACTCGAGGCGGGAGATGTCTGCAACCTTCGGAACACCGAGCGTGGCATCCACCAGACGCCAGGCCCAGGCCAGCCCCAGGCTAGAGCCTGCAATCCAGTTGAAATAACTCATTCCGCCGCGACTCCGACGGCGCCGGCATCATTGCTGATTTGCACTTCCGGTGCAAAACGCATGCCGTAAAACAGTATGGCAGAAGAAACCGCCATGGCGATAACTGGCAGGATGAACGCAGCCTGGAGCGAGCGCCGGTCGGCAACATATCCCATGAGGGTTGGGGAAGGAACGTCACCGAGAAGATGAAATAGAAAAATGTTCACTGCGATAGCGGTGGCGCGAATGTGGGAACCGACAGAGTTCACCAGCGCGGTGTTGAGCGGCGACGTGTTCAGCAAAAGCAAAAACGCCGCAACCGCGATGGCCGGCACCATAAATGGTCCCCTGTGAAATAAAGCCACGATCATCACCGGGACACCGAGACCCATGCCGACGGCGGAAACAAAGTAGTACGAGCCTTTCATCCGGGGTAGCAGGCGGTCGCCCAGCCAGCCTCCCGCCAGCGATGCCAGAATGCCATCGACCACAACGATTTCGCCGAAAATCAGGTTGGCAGACTCCAGCGTGTAGCCGCGCGCTTGCGAAAGGAACGTCGGCATCCATACCTGGATTCCACCCAGGGAAAACGTTCCGGCGGCCATGCCTAGCGTGACCATCCAGAACGCGGGGTTGCGCGCCAGACCCAGGAGTGTTCCCCGCTCCGGGGTCTCTTTCAGAGAATCGAACTGGCCACGTGGCGGTTCCGGCAGGAACCAAACCGCCAGGGCCAGCAGGAATCCGGGAAATGCGGCGATATAAAACGGAAAACGCCATCCGTGCGTGGCACCCAGATGGCCACCCAGGAGATAGCCGGCGGCGGTACCGACGGGGATGGCCAAATAGAAAATCCCGAAAATACGCCCGCGTTTATTTTCCGGAAATAGATCGGCCACGAAAGTGGGCGCAATAGTGACAAAGGTCGCTTCCCCTACACCCACCAGCGTATGCCGGAGGAGCAGTTCTCCGTAGGTGTGGGTGACCGCGGTCATCAAGGTCAGGCCGCTCCAGAACACCGCGCCCAGAACGATGATCAGCTTGCGCGAGTAGCGGTCGGCCAGGGGACCGACAAAGGGCGCCGCCACCATGTAGAACAAGAGAAAGGCGCTGGTTAAATATCCGACCTGGGCGTTGGTGAGATGAAATTCGCTCTGCACCAGCGGCTGCACGGCAAACAATACCGACCGGTCAATGTAGTTGAGGAAGTTCAGCGTCGTCAGGATGACGAGCGCCGTCCAGGGATAAAGTTTGCGCGGAGTCACTTGGGCAGGAATATAACACGAGATTCGGACATTGGCAGGATAGTAATGATTGACGTTATTAACGGCACTCGTTATTATAAGACGTGATCAAGAGCTTCGCCACAAAGCAAACGGCGGAAATCTGGAGAACGGGCAGGACTCGAGGGTCGCCTCCCGCGGGTGTGACGAAACGAAAACTGGCGATGCTGGAAGCGGCGGGAAACCTGGAGGATCTGAGGCTTCCGCCCGGCAATCGCCTGGAAAAGTTGAAGGGAGACCGGCAAGGACAACACAGCATCCGCATCAACGACCAATACCGAATCTGCTTCGTTTGGCGAGATCACGATGCTTACGAAGTCGAAGTTACGGATTATCACTGAGCCGCGTTGGAGGAAACGACAATGAGCATCGCCCGAAAAGGTACACCGGCTTGGAGAGTGCACCCCGGCGAGATTCTTCGAGAGGAGTTCATGAAGCCGATCGGGCTGTCCGCCTATGAACTGGCAAAGCGTTTGCTGGTTCCGGCGCCTCGCATCAATGACATTGTTCTGGAACGTCGGGGCGTCACAGCGGACACTGCGATTCGACTCTCCCGCTTCTTCAGGACGACGGAGCAGTTCTGGCTGAATCTGCAGGGTGCCTATGAAGTAAGCCGAGTGAAGGCGGAACGCGGGGCCGAATTGGAGCGAATCGAGCCCCTGAAATCCGTCGAGGCGCGAGTTGGATAGAGATAAAGACTGCCGGAGCTTCGCTCCGCAGGGCGAAGGGGAGCCTGCCCTGAGCGAAGTCTAAGGGGCGTACGCCCCTACGTGGTTTTTTCTGGGCGCGGCCATCTTGCCACAACTACCGTCGAGATTCCTCCTCGCGGGCGAAAATCGCCCTTTACTTCCGCCCACACCGGTCTTGCCCAGCGCACTACGTCTTCCAGTACCCGATTGACGATGTTCTCCTGAAAAATTCCCAGATTGCGGTAGGACTGCAGATATTCCTTCAGCGACTTCAACTCCAGACAATCCTTGTTCGGCATGTAGCGGATGGTGATGGTGCCGAAATCGGGAAGCCCGGTCTTGGGACAGACGGACGTAAACTCAGGATCGTCCACAACGATCTCGTAGCCGGGAAACTGGTTCGGCCAGGTCTCGATCTGCGGGAACGTGGATTTAAGGCCCGCTTCAGCATGTCCGCGGGTGTAACGTGGTTTGGGCATACTCCATTGTAACCAGCGGCGGCGTACCGGAAAGCACGCAATACGCGCTTCTCTGGCGGAATTAGTGCATCTAACCTGTCAAGGCTTCATCGGCAGTATGTCCCGGCGTGCGGTGATACATTATTTAGCGGCGTTTGAAGCAAAATGGCATTGTCCGCAAACCACGACACGTTTTTTACCCGGCACCGGTTGCTGATCTGGGCGGCGGGGATCGTTGCGGCTGTTGTGGTGCTGGCCTCGTTCATGTCACGCGGCGACGTGGTTCCGGTGCGCACGGCCACGGTGGAGCGCGGCACCATTCGCAGCGTGGTCTCCACCAACGGAAAGGTTGAGCCGCTGCAGAGTTTCGAAGCTCATGCTCCGGTCGGTACTACGGTCAAAAAGCTGCTGGTCAAAGAAGGAGACCACGTAAAGAAGGGGCAGCTTTTGGCGCAACTGGACGACGCCGAAGCCAGCAGCCAGGCCGCCCGCGCGCTGTCCCAAGTGCGCACTGCGCAGGCTGAAACCAGCGCGGTGCAAAGCGGCGGCAATCGCGAAGAAGTCTTGACCCTAGAGTCTCAGCTGGTTAAGGCACGCACGGGGCGCGACACGGCGCAACGCAATCTCGAAGCTCTGCGGCGTCTGCAGCAGAACGGTGCGGCTTCGCCCGGTGAAGTAAAACAGGCGGAAGACCAGCTGGCAGCGGCGGAAGCCGATCTCAAACTGGTGGAACGGAAACAGAAGGACCGCTATTCTCCGCCCGAGATCGCCCGCGTTGAGGCGCAGAAGACTGAGGCGCAAAGCGCCTATGCTGCAGCCGGAAATATTCTCCAGCAATTGAATATTCGCGCTCCGTTCGACGGCGTGGTCTATTCCCTTCCCGTCCATCAGGGGTCGTATGTCAGCCCAGGGGATCTGGTGTTGCAAGAGGCCGATCTCTCCAAAGTGCTGGTGCGCGCCTACGTGGACGAACCCGATGTGGGCCGCCTGGCGCCCGGACAAAAGATCGAGCTTACCTGGGACGCGATGCCTGGGCGTACATGGCAAGGGTCCGTGAGTTCCGTGCCTTCGACCGTAAAGCTGCTGGGGACGCGCAACGTCGGGGAAGCTACCTGCGTCGTGGACAATAGCGATTTGAAGCTGCTGCCCAACATTAACGTAGGGGTCACGATTGTCACCACCGAGCATCAAAATGCGCTTACTGTGCCCCGCGAGGCGGTTCGTCTGGATGACGGCAAGACTTTCGTTTACCAGATCGTGAACGACGCACTGCAGCGCCGCGATATCCAGACGTCCATTTCGAATCTCACGCAGGTGGAAGTAACCGGCGGAGTCACGGAAAAGGCGCTACTGGCGCTGACTTCGACCAACTCCAAACCGCTGCACGAAGGTGTAGCGGTAAAGGTGGTTCGCTGACGAATTTAATAAACATGAAACTACGCATAGCAATTCTTATTTTGGCATCGCTCTTCACGGCGGCGCTCGCCGTGGCCGATGATTCCGCTCCGGCGCTGTTGGCCGCGGGACGAGTGGACGACGCCATTACCACACTGCGTTCGAAAATCAGCGCTTCGCCGAGCGACGCCGAAGCCTACAACCTGCTTTGCCGCGCATATTTTTCCATGGCCAATTGGGATCGTGGCATTTCGGCGTGCGAAAGAGCGATCGCGCTCGACCCCAACAACAGCCGCTATCACATGTGGATGGGCCGGATTTACGGCGAGAAGGCGAACAACGTTATCTTCTTTAAGGCGGCATCGCTGGCAGGCAAAGTACGCAACGAGTTCGAGGCGGCGGTGAGACTGGACCCGAACAACGTGGACGCGCGCAGCGATCTGGGCGAATTCTATCTGGAAGCGCCCGGAATCGTCGGCGGTGGACGCGACAAGGCCGAAACCCAAGCCCAGGCGCTGGCCACGCTCGACCCCGCCAAAGCGCACTACCTCTACGGCCGGATCGCGGAGAAAAAGAAAGACCCAGCCGCGGCCGAGAAAGAATATCGGGCCGCCATTCAATCCAGTCACGGCAGCGCCCTGACCTGGTTCAACCTTGCGCTGTTCTTCCGCCATCAGCAGCGTTGGGACGATATGGAAGAGGCCATCCAGCACGCGGTTTCGTCGCAGGTGGATCGGCCGGAGATTCTTATGGAGTCGGGAGAAGTCCTGCTGCGCAGCGGACGCAATTTTCCGGCGGCGGTCCAGTATCTGCGCCGCTATCTGGCTCTAACTTCGAAGGCGGAAGAGGCTCCGGCATTCAAAGCCCACTACCTGCTGGGCACGGCTTTGGAAAAACAAGGCGACAAACAGGCCGCCGCCCAGGAATATCGCGCGGCGCTGTCCCTGGCCAAAGATTTCTCCAGCGCCCAGGAAGCCCTGGACCGGCTGAACCAGTAAGCTTCGAGCATCTTGAGCAAATCAGTACGGCGCGAAGGAGTCCTGCCTGACCGCTCTCGATGGGTCAACGGATTTGGTGTCGAGGCATTGCGACTGGCGCACCGGATCAGGAGCAGGATTCGTATCAGGGCATGGCTTCAGCCGTGCCGACTGGAGTGCCGCTAACGAACGGCTTCAGCCGCTGGGGCGGCGCATCCAGCACATATCCCGGAAAGGCCGACGATTCGGGATACTCTTCTGCCTGGCGGGCCAGGCCAGCAGCCACAGGATTATTGCGGATGTATTCCCGCTGTCTGCCAAAAGCAACCAAGTCGGTCACACGTATTTCGGAAAATCCCTTTTGCCAGATTGGCGGCCGTATTCCGAATTCCCGTCCCGCGCGGAACGCGAATCCACCTTTGATGAACTGCACAGCGCGTTCGATCGTGATCCCGCTTCCGACTGTGATCAACAAGTGAAAGTGATCCGGCATCACCACAAATTCATGCAAGCGGTACTTGCCCTGTCCCCGATATTCGTACAGAGTTCGCACAAACAGTTCGGCCGATCGCGTCGATTGCAGCACCCTTCGGCGCCCCCAAGTTGCCGAAGTGACAAAGAATGTTCGTTCAGAGGCAATGACGTTGAGGGGGTTAGCGTGACGTGTTGGGATAGCCATGGAAATCCAGCGGCTAAAGCCGGGCCTGTCTGCGTGCGCCTTTCGGCACGGCTAAAGCCATGCCCTGATACCAATCTATCTGACGCGAACCCATTTGATACGGGTCCGTTTGATACGAATCGTTCTACAAGAGGCAGAAGGAAATCGCTGTGACATCCGTCACAGTGCCGAGATTCTTTTCCCAAAAGCGGCCTGCTCGCGGTAGCAGGCTTTTCGGCTCTTCCCGCGCTAGCCCGGTGGACACGCCTCGCGGTCGTTTACAATCGCCCTTTTCCGACGAATCGAACGCCTTTAAAGGTGAACATATGAGTCCTGCTTTAGGCTGTGTACCGCGTCTCACAGTTTTTCTGTTGGTTTCGGTAGTTCTCTCTGTGGCTCCCCGCCTCGCCGCCGAGCCCCTGCCGCTCAAGCGCGCGGTCGAACTGGCCTTGTCCCACAGCACCACCGCGGCCGCTGCCAGCGCCGACGAGCAACGCGTCTTTGCTTCCTACCGCGAGGCGCGGAACCAATATATTCCGCAGCTCGTCGTCGGCTCGGGACTGGGCAAGTCGTGGGGCTTTCCGCTCAGCCTGGAAGGTTCGGCGCCTTCGATTCTGAACGTCAATTCGCAATCCACGATTTTCAATCCTGCAACCCGGGATTTTGTCCGCGCCGCCAAGACCGATTGGAACGCGGCTACGATCCAGACCAAAGACCAGAGGAACCAGGTGATCCAGGACACGGTGTTGAGTTACGCCGAACTGGCCAAGTGGGAGACCCTCGTAGCTCACCTGCAGGAAGAGCACGCGGCCGCGCTCAAGACCGAGCGACTGGTTGGCGAACGTATCAAAGAGGGAGTGGATAATCCGCTGATGCAGAACAAGGCGCATCTGACTACTGCGCGCCTGCGCTTACGATTGGCCGAAGCGCAAGGCGCCATCGACGTCATTCGCACCCGGCTTTCGCATTTCACCGGACTGCCCGCCTCCGGCATCGAAACCATGCCCGACTCCGTGCCGCCTTTGCCCGAGGTGAAGCAAGAAGACGATCTTGCCGGTCAGGCGGTCCGGTCGAGTCCCGCGGTGCAGGCGGCGGAAAGCCGCGCCACGGCTGAGAGTTTCCGGGCTCGGGGAGAGCATCGCGCCATGTTGCCGTCCGCAGATTTTGCCGCGCAGTACGGCCTGTTGGCCCGGTACAACAACTACGACGAATTTTTCAAGACGTTTCAGCGCAATAACGCCACGATCGGTGTCGTGCTCCGCTTCCCTTTTTTCAATTCATCACAGCGGGCTCGCGCCGAGGCTGCCGATGCCACTGCATTGAAGGCGAAAAAAGATGCGGAAGCGGCCAGAAACCAGGTGTCCGAGGAGACCCTCCGACTGCAGCGCTCGGTGGAGCAAATGGCAGCCGCGCAGGAGGTGGCCGATCTCGAGTACCAGGTCGCGCAATCGAACGTTGAATCGCTCGAGGTACGTCTGGATGCGGGAACGGTAGGGTGGCACGACCTGCAGGATGCGCGAGAGCAGTCCAACGAGCGTTACAGCTCTTTACAAGACGCAAATTTCGAGCTGGAGCGGGCGCGCATCACGCTGCTGCGAGCCATGGGAGAATTGGAAAGCTGGCTCGGGGTGGGCAAGTAGGCCGTGAATATCGAGTGCTGATTTTCGCTCTCCAGGGCATCGAATCGGCGGTTCGACCCAAAATCGTTGAGCCGGGCGCACGATCCACGTAATCTAATGTTGTAAGTATTTGTATAAATGGGAGTTGGAGTCTGTGTAGAAGCGCTGCGAAGTCGCTCTATGTACCTGAATTGTACCTAGGTTCGCGGCAAAATCTATGCCGAGATGTTAGGATAAGTTATTCACAATTATGCCTTTAAAAACACTTTTCCTGAACCCGCCATCATTTGAAAACTTTGACGGCGGAGCCGGCTCGCGGTGGCCTGCTACCCGCGAGATTGAGTCCTACTGGTATCCGGTTTGGCTCGCCTACCCCACGGGCATGCTCGAGGGAGCCCGCCTGCTGGATGCTCCTGCGCACCACGTCTCGGCGGAAGAGACCATCAAGATTGCCCGGGACTACGAGTTTCTGGTGCTCTATACCAGCACTCCCGGCTTTCCGGGCGATATCCTGCTGGCCGCCAAGATCAAGGACGAAAACCCTGGCATGAAGATCGCTTTCGTCGGTCCACATGTCACCGTGCTTCCGGAGCGAACTTTGAAGGATTGCCCGGCCATTGATTTCGTCTGCCGCAAGGAATTTGACCATTCTGTGGTTGAGTTCGCCGAAGGCAAGCCGCTGGAAGAAATCCTGGGCGTTTCCTACCGGAAAGATGGATCAGTCGTCCACAACCCCGACCGGCCGCAGATTCAGGATCTGGACGCGCTGCCCCACGTCACCGATGTGTACTATCGCGACTTGGATCCTCGGCGTTACAACGTGCCATTTCTGCTTTATCCGTTCGTCTCGCTATATACGACACGGGGCTGCCCGGCGCAGTGTACTTTCTGCCTGTGGCCGCAGACCACCAGCGGGCACGCCTGGCGCAAACGCTCGACTGACGACGTGGCCCGCGAAATGGCCAAGGCCAAGGAATACTGGCCCTGGGTCAAAGAATTCTTTTTTGATGACGATACTTTCAACATTCAAAAGGCGCGCACGGTTGAACTTTGCGCTAAGTTGAAACCGCTGAATCTTACCTGGTCCTGCACCTCGCGCGTCACCACCGACTTCGAGACCCTGAAGGCCATGAAGGAAGCGGGATGCCGGCTTCTGATTGTCGGCTATGAGTCAGGCGATCAGCAGATTCTGAAGAACATCAAGAAGGGCGCAACTCTTGAGCGCGCGCGCCAGTTCACCAAAGACTGCCACAAGCTTGGCCTGGTGATCCATGGCGATTTCATCATGGGCCTGCCCGGTGAGACTCCTGAAACCATCAACAATACCATTGCCTTCGCCAAGGAACTGGACGTTGAAACTATCCAGGTTTCGGTGGCTCACGCCTATCCCGGCACCGAACTTTACGACTACGCGGTGAAAAACGGATTCATGGTCGCGGACACCAAGATGGTCGATGAAGGCGGACACCAGCTTGCCCAGATTCAATATCCGGGATTGCCCGCGGATGAAATCATGTCCGCCGTCCATCGCTTCTACGACGAGTACTACTTCCGGCCCAAGGCGGTGTACCGCATTCTCAGGAAAGCGGCGTTTGACAGCGTCGAGCGCAAGCGGCTTTACAAAGAAGCAAAAAGCTTCCTGAAGCTACGGGCTTCGCGCAACAAATGGGTCAAGGAGAAGCGCCAAAAGGGAGACTCTGCGACCGTGGCGGAACCAGCCAAGGCCTAGCCACTTGTTGCAGGACTCTTGCCATGGCTTAAAGAAAGGCGTGGCTTCAACTCACGACTGCCGCGTGCGGTGGCTTTGGGAAGGGCACGACTTTCAGTCGTGCCGTATGTCGCTGAAAGCAGATCCGGCTTTAGCCGCTGCGGTTCACCGTTTTCTCCCGCAACACATTCGGCAGCAGCCTTCTCAGGAAAGACAGTGTGACTTTTCGTAAGTATCTGGTGCTGGCCGGGGTGACGCTGTTTGCGGCCGTCGGTGATTCTTTTCTCGCCCGGGGCATGAAGCAGGTGGGCAACATCTCCTTGCAACGTTTGCCCGACGTCATCCTGACCATCTTGAATCCCTGGGTCGCTCTGGGGATTATTTTCTTGCTGGGGTTCTTTGCCGCCTATATGACCGCCCTTTCCTGGGCCGATCTGACCTATGTTCTGCCGGCAACCTCACTCGGATATGTCTTACTGGCGCTGATCGCCAAATTCCTGCTGCACGAACAGGTCACGACCACTCGTTGGCTCGGCATTGCGATGATCTCTGCGGGCGTCGGCTTTGTCACCCAGGGCCCGGCCCTCACTCATCATTCCTCGCCTGAAGGCGCCAAGCCCGCCCCAGAGCCCGTCGCCTCAAGGATAGAACCATGAAGCACGCCTACACCTGGGGTGCGATTCTGGCCATCGTGCTGGCCTCCACCACCGGCGACGTGCTGCTTTCAAAAGCCATGAAGCAGGTGGGCGACGTGGGCGCATTCTGGCGCCGCGCCGGTTTACTGACGGTCGCCGCCCGAATTCTGCGCAGTCCGAGTTTCCTGCTGGGCATTTTTATGATGGCGGTGGCCTTCTACAGTCTCCTGTTCGCGCTGTCGTGGGGAGACGTAAGCCTGGTGGCGCCGGCGTCCGCTTCCCTGACCTTCGTGGCCAACGCAATCGCAGCCAAGATTTTTCTGCATGAGCGCGTCGATCACCGCCGCTGGATGGCGGCCCTGCTGGTGGCCGGCGGCGTAGCCCTGCTGGCGGCTTAGAACTTATCTCCTTACAGATTCGCCAACCGCTTGTACGACACTTTCTCGCCGCTGGGTTAACGCACTAACCGAAAGGCTAGCGCCAATGAATTCGTGCACATCAACCTGTGCTGACATTGTGGAGTATACGGGCGCAGTCCAAACTCTAGAGGTGCATGGGTACTAGACTACCGGCCCAAATGAAAATCAAGTGACAGGCCTGGACTCGGACGTGCGCTCGGCGGTTTGGCAGAGGGATTGCCGTCAGCGGAGATGCTGAATGAGCCCGCAGGACGTGCACGCACCTTCGATGCAGCAACGTCTCGTCGGGGTTAGTCTGAATTCAAGGCGTTTGAATCTCGCCCTACCAATCGAGAACAAACAGTGCTGAGGGCCGAGGGCTTACTCCGAACAACTCATGCATGGCGAAATGGGCAGATGCGGTATAACCGGGATTGCGGTCGTTCAACCGACGCGGTCCGATGCAGCCGATCAAGAAACCGACATGCGGTGCCTCGTGAATGAGAATTGCTCGTTCCTGATCGGTTATTCCGCCGTGGACCCGAAAGCACTTTCCGTCAGTCCCTTTCAGCTTCGCAACCACTGAATTCCCTGTCTCATAAGTGATCCCGTACGGTCTGTCCTTGTACACCTTGCCATTGTATTCTTGAGGTTTTAGTTGGATGTAACCATGCATCCTTTCGATGGTGGTGAAGCGCTTAACCTCGTGGACTCCGCCGCCGTCCGAAGTGGTAACGTCGAGTACCCCGGTGGGAACCGAGATCGCCCCCGAGCCGGCGGCGGACCCGCTCCCCGGCGAAATCCGTACCTTCGTCACCTTGGCGCCTTGAAGAACGATCAATGTTCCAAAGCGACCAAACTGCTTGCTGAACAGAGGGTTCTGAAAAAGTTCGTTCGGCTTTCGTGTTAGAACCAGCGTGGTTGTCATGTCATTCCCACCGGGATTTCCTTAGGCAAGAGTCAGTTCAAAGAGGGCTGGGGAGACGCCAGCCTGCTTCGTCTTATCCCGTGCGTCTCAACTCTCCCCATTGCGCAGGAAAGTCACCAGCCGGATTCAACAAGCCTTGAAACTCCGCGACCGCATCTTTGCGCAGCCACTGGTCAATTTCGTGCCGCTTGACGGGACCATTGTGCCGGACGGTGCGGCGCAGCAAGCGGGCGATGTACTCTATCGCCAGCTGATGATTCTGCTTCATAGCGCGCTGAAAAGTGTTCCCATCCAGAGCGCCCGCTTTGGCCATCACGAGGGCCTTGAGTTCAGGCCCGAAGCCCATCGAATTCGCACTCACCTGCCAGGCGCCGGCTTCTATCGTGGTTGGCGTTACCGAGGTTTTGTTAGTCGTGTCACGACCTTCGTTCCAGTGCCACGAAGATTCAAAGCCTGCAAGCACACGCAACACTTCCAACATCACGGCGCGGCGATGGGAAAGACCCTGCCAAGGGCCGAGGGTACCGAAGATACTCCAATAAACATCCTTTGCGGAAGTGGTCCGGCGGAACACCCCGATTATGGACGCGCTGTTTGGTAGCATGGTAGGCCATAACTCCTCCTTAAATGGGGTCCCTCGGGAAGCGATTTTGATTTCGGGCCGCTCGAATGTCCCATCGAACGCGGCTCGTGCAATTACCTGATGCAAAGCGCGTGCCAGACTTACAGACGGACAAAATTTTCTCGCAGAGCAACCCTAAGCCTTTCAGCTATGCCAACATACGAGCAAAACTAACATCCCAGTCCGGCAGACAACTGTCCGATTGTGATTGAGATCGTTAACCCAAGGGTTAGCTCGAGCCTCCGCTCAGTTAGCGGAAAGGCTGGGAGGCTGTTGCTACGCGCTGAAGGGTTCCATCGGGAACGCAATCCGGCGGCGAAGGCCCGTGAAGTGATTTCTGGTGAAACGTGAAAACGCGCGAGGAGAGCGGGTGTCTGAAATTGAATACCGGCTCCCACGTTGCGTGGTTGACATCTTTGACGTCCGAAAAATGAGAATCGAGAGGCTGAAAGTCACTACTGGAGCAGCTGCGCCTCCAACTCCCGAATGAGCGCCTTGACATGATCTGAGACGGCGGCATTTTGCAAGACAGCATCGGGAGCGAATCGCGCGTAGCCGGGTTCTACTAACTGCCCGCCGTTATTTAGCACTTCTTCAAAATCGTCTTTGCCTAGCACGACGTAAGGCTCGAACCCGATCGACTGAAGCAGCCTCCAAACCTCACGGACGGTCTGGGGCGGTCGATCTGACAAGGCGCGAGATACTCGATACGAAGACAGACCGTGAATCATGCCAACGAGCTTCACTATCCCGGAGAAGTATTCCTTGCGCAAGTCGATGTAGACTTTGTCTTCAAGGAAATCGGGAATTTCAGCCTCGCCTACGATTAGGGGAAGCATCACCGGGCGTTGCTCTTTCTGTTCGCGGGCCAGAGCCTTTTTGTACTCAGTCTTGGTCCAGACCGTCTTGTTATAGTTCTCTGTAATCAATATTGCGATAAACCGCGATTCGTCCATTGCCTTGGCGATTCCGTCCGCCAGGCTCTGGCCCACCTCCAACTCCCAATCGTCTAACCAGACATCGATAGCACAAAAATTGAGAGTCGTTGCTAGATGGAGCGCTGCAGCTTTGTCACGCGATGAATGGCTCATGAAGATGTCCGGCTTTGATGTGCGTCTTGCTCCTCGTTCAATTCGCCGCATTTCAGTGCTCTCCGAATCGTTTATGATTTTACTCGGAAGTCTGGCAAAGCTGAACCGATCATAGAGACGCGCCTGGGTGTGCCGGACAAGACCATTCAA
>WNEZ01003933.1_pt1 | contig 12871 bp, 10 predicted proteins | sample 5400521 | NCBI WGS metagenome assembly WNEZ01 (sample SAMN13153339, study PRJNA577476) | soil metagenome | isolation source: 120 cm saprolite under Douglas fir tree site 2 hole 1 replicate 1 | place: USA:California | collected 2015-04-18 | reverse complement strand
CCTGGATGCGGAGAGCCCTGGCTGCGTTGCTGGTGATCAGGTCGAGGACATCGTCGATCTCTTCATAGCCGCTCATATGACAGAGATAAAGTGCCAGTTGCGCGGCCGCGAGCATATCGCCCTTGCCGAGCGGGAACCATGGGTCCATGATCGAGTCGTGACCAAGCGCAACGTTGACACCCGCTGCCAGTAGCTCTTTCACGCGCGTAATACCACGTCGTTTTGGATAAGTATCGAAGCGACCTTGTAAAACAACATTGTCAAATGGATTGGCGACGACGCTCACCTGTGCTCTTGCAAGCAGCCCTATCAGCTTGAAGGCGTAGGCATTGTCATAAGAGTGCATCGCCGTGCAATGACTGGCCGTCACACGCCCCTGCCACCCCTGCTGAAGCGTATCGGCCGCCATTACTTCCGTGAACCGTGAAAGCGGATCATCGGTTTCGTCGCAGTGACAATCGATGTCACGGTCAAACTCCTTTGCCAGGGCGAAGGCGTAGTGAACATCCTCGACTCCCATGTCGCGTGTCCATTCGTGATGTGGAATTCCCCCTACAAGGTCGCAGCCCAGTTCCATCGCCTGGCGCATCAGCTCGCGGCCGTTGGGAAAAGACATGATGCCATCCTGCGGAAAAGCCACCAGTTGCAGATCGCACATATCACGCACTTCTTCACGTATCTCGATCAAAGCACGCAGGGCCGTCAAATTCGCATCGCATACATCCACGTGGCTGCGGATGTGCAGCGTTCCCTGTGCAACCTCCCAGCGAATCTCCTCCAATGCCCGTTGTTTGACATCTTCGTGTGTCAGGCTTGGCTTGCGCTCACCCCAGATCTGAATGCCCTCCAGGAGAGTGCCAGAGCTGTTATAGCGCGGCTGCCCCACGGTAAGCACCGCGTCCAGGTGTACATGCGCATCGATAAAGGGAGGTGAAACCATTCGACCGGCAGCATCGATCTCTCGTGCAGCGCTGTCCGAGATAGTAGTGGCGATTTTAGCAAAGTGTCCATCATGAACGGCGATATCGACGACTTCTTGACGACGGTGCAGATGAGCATGGCGAATGATTAAGTCGTAGTGCATATGAGGTGCCTCCTAAATAGCAATTTAACAAACTAATGCGGCATTCGGATAGGCGTTGTAGGTCCCCGATTTATCGAGGGACCGACATTTATGGCGCACCGGATCGAACGCGCGATCAATGGGTGGATCATACGCATACGGATGGGCGTAGCCGCGACATTTATGGCGCCCCGGGGTGGGGCAAAACCCATAGCAATTGCTCATCTCCAAAATAGAAGGCAGGCGGTCCGGACCGCCTGCCTCGTGCAATGAAAGACGTTCAGGTTAACCCCGGTTGGTGCTTAGTGTACCACGCCTGCTGGAGTTGAGTTCAACACGTCGCAAGATCAGGTAGGAAATACCTGCAAAGACGATGCCCAGTTCGAAACCTATGTCCATGCCTCCCAGCGATTTGGCTAGAGGTCCGGAGAAGAGCTGCTGGAAGGCACCCAGATAAACACCTACCAGGCCCAGTGCCAGGGATACGACGGCTGCCCAGCCTACAGGCAGCTTATCGGGAGTGTTCCAGTCATCGACGTTGTACACGCCACGGCGGAATACAAAGTGCTCCAGGATAAGAATGATGCCCCAGGGTCCCAGCCAGTAGGCAATGACCAACAAGAAGCTTTCAAGTGTTGCACTGAAGTTACCGCCGCCGATAAGAGCGATGATAACGTATACTACAGCGCCGATGAGTGTCCAGACGTATCGTTTGATGCCCTGGAACCAGCGTCCAAGGACTTGCATGGAAAGGCCCAGGCTGTAGTCGTTTGGAATATTGTTCGCGATCACGCTCAGAGCCAGTAACACCAGAATAAGCGTCCCAAAGGCGCCCAAGGGATTGACGATAGCGGAGAGCAGGCCTCCAACACTACCATTCGTAAAAGCCTTATTCCAGGCGGGAACGGAGCCAAGTGCAGAAATAAGGACGAGGCCAAGTGTTTCTAGCAGGACACAGGGTATAAAGACCCCCAGGAACGTCAGCCAGAACACGCGGCTGCTTGATGTATCCTCCGGCTGGTTAACATTATAGTCAGCCGCGTAAGAACTCCATCCTGTGGCGAAGCCAAAGATGGCGCCGCCAAAGGTGATGAACGCGGCAACTTCAGCAAGCCCGCTGTTCTGCGCGGGTATGGCCCTGAAGTGTGGTGCCGCTATCACCAGGATGATGGCGAACATAATCGCCATGGGTATCCAGGCATACCGCTCGTAACTATGTACATACCTGTAGCCGTAGATGCTGACCAGCGTTGTCAGGATAGCAATCGCGACGATGCCTACCCATAACGGGATAGCTCCACCACTCAGCGCTACTACTAACTGCGCACCCACAATCACGTTCACGGCTGACCAGCCAAGAGTTGCGGCAACATTGAAGAGAGCCATGATGATGCCTCCCACCCAACCAAATGAGAAGCGAGAGATAGTCATCTGGCGTAGTCCCAGCTTGGGACCGAGTGTCGAGAAAAAGGCGACGGGTAGGACGCCCAGAGCATTAAAAATGATGATAACAGCTAAGCCATCCCAAAAGCCAAGGCCAAGGAATGAAGCCAATGTTCCAAGAGCAAGCGTTGAAATGACCAGGTTGGCAGAGAGCCACATGGTGAAGTTGTCGCGAATGCGAACGTGGGTGCGGGTTTTGGGCGAGACACGCTCTATACCGTGCGTCTCTATACCTGTTTCTTCGGGAAGGGTGACAACATCAGAAGCCATGAAATAGTCCTCCTTGTTTGAAGCCTCATCCAGCTTTTAGGCTGGATGCAATAAGAAAGCCTCCAATTTTCAGAAGGGAGAGTCCTCAACTCTCGTCTACCAGTCGAACCGCATCTCACCGGAGATGCCTGGCCCTCAGAGGTTCTCCAACCCTCTGAAGCATCTCATCAGACTACGCAGGCGCGCAGCAATACACGTCACAGAAGAAGATAATGCACTGCTGCCTACCCAAATAAACGGGACATATAAATTATATCTCATGCAGGACCTCGAGGGTAGTATTGCCAGGACAGATCAGGACTAACGGCCGGGTGGGAAAATGTCACATAGAGGTTGGCAGTCTCGAGCACAAAAAGAGGCCATATGCTCTGGACAAGGCATATGGCCTCGGTACTTTCCCTAGATGATTACAGTGAACCGGCCAGAAAGCCCCCGTAATTCATGCGGGGGATGAATGGCCTGCTGCCAACAGGCAGAGCACTACTCAGCCTATGAATATTCAACCAAAGTCTAGACAGTGCTAGTACACTTGATCTAGCACCTTGACAACTGAATCGTGTTTCCTGGGTTCCGTGACGCAGTGTCACGGGTAAAAGCACGAACGTGTTTGCCATACGCTGGGAAAGAGGCTGCGTAGAACCTCGCAAGAGGGCGCATACACGCCTCACGGCCTGTTCGCTTCTTTCCTCAATCGAGAACCTCGTTTCTCACAGTACCGGGGGGCACTCGGGAACTGGCAGAACTTCGGTTCTGCGAACGCTTCTGGACATGCAGGCCTCTACTTTCTCGTTGCGAGACGAGACGGCAAGTCTCATGGGTGAAGGAAGAACCCCCGTCACTTGTGGCGGGGAGTGTCAGAGCATTGCCGGTACGTTCTCTGCCATCCCTGGCGCTGCGTCCTCGACAGGCTCAGCCGTTTCCGTCTTGCGGCTGCTCCCACCTCTCAAGGGGATCTCCTTGAGGAATAAGACCGCCACTAGACCAGCGATCATGATGCCCAGACTCAGCACGAAGACATTATGAATGCCCTGTGCCAGGCCCATCTTTACCGCTTCTAGGATGCTGTTGAAGATCGCCCTGCCTTGCGGACCGTAGGCGGCAAAGGCTGACTGCAACTGTGCTTTGGTATCCGCCGAGAGCAAGACCTGCGGGTTATTGAAAGCCGCCAGCGCCTTTGCCGGTAACTGCTTTACGGCTGCCGGTAACGCATTGGTGAATGTCGGCAGGTATGCCGATGTCATGGCCGAACCCATAGCCGCGAGACCTATCGTACCACCGATAGAGCGGAAGAAGACCAGTGCGGAGGTCGCCTGTCCAATCTTTCGGGGTAGAGCATTCTGCACAACCAGCGTGTACAGCGACATACCAAAGCCCATTCCCAGGCCCATCACCAGCATTGCCAGCAGCACATCGTTGTTAGTCGAGTGCACATCCAGGCGTACCAGGAGCACCCCACCCGCGACGCTGACTATCATACCAAGAATGGCAATCCATTTGTATTTGCCCAGGCGCGAAACCAACTGGCCTGAGACAACGCTGCCAACAATCGAGGTCAGCATTAATGGTGTCAGGATCAAACCACTATTGGTCGCGGAGGTGCCAATGACTCCCTGCACGAACAATGGGATGAAGAAGATGCTGCCGAACAGGCCCATGCCAAAGATGACCGTCACAATCGTCGAGACACTGAAAATGCTATTCTTAAACAGGCTTGGCTCGATGATCGGCTGACCACCACGCCGTTCCAGTAAAGCCTCGTATATCACAAAAGCGGTCAACACCACTACTGCGCCAGCGAACAGGCCAATAATCTGCGGTGAGAGCCAGTCATATTGTGTTCCTGCCCAGGTAAACCCCAGCAGCAGCGCCACTGTCCCTGCTATCAACATAGCAGCGCCGGTATAGTCAATTGAAACCTTCTTCTCGACACCGCGCAGCGCCGGCATCAGGAAGATCAGTACTAACATCGCGATGATACCGACAGGCAGATTCACATAAAACACCCAGCGCCAGGACGTATTCTCTGTAATCCAGCCTCCAAGCGTCGGGCCAACGATAGCCGAGAAGCCCCAGACGGCGCCCGTGACGCCCTGCCACTTGCCGCGCTCGCGCGGTGTGAACAAATCACCGACCACAGCGATTGCGATGGGCATCAAAGCTCCGGCACCAATACCCTGGAGGGCACGGAAGGCAATCAGCTCATTCATCGATTGCGAGGCGCCAGACAGTGCTGAACCAATGAGGAATACGACGATGCCAAACAGGAAGATTGGCTTCCGCCCAAACAGGTCGGAGAGCTTCCCATAAATGGGCACCATCACCGTTGATGTGAGCAAGTAAGCCGTGGAGACCCACGTGTAGCGGTCAAAGCCCTGTAGATCAGCAATAACCCGTGGCATTGCTGTGGAGACGATGGTCTGATCGAGCGAGGCAAGCAGCATGACCAGCAGCACGCCAGTCATCGTCAATATGGTCTCACGCCGTGAGTAGCGTGGTTGTTCGAAATCTTGCCAGGTTGATGGACGCTTTAATGTCCCTGCTTCGACATCTGGCCCAGACGATACAGTTTTCATATCAAGATTCTCCTTAAATGGCTGTGATACCCTTGAAGTAAAAGCGCCCCAGATACTTTGCCAGTTCATCCGGTGATATCTGTCCTTCAGCAAGCAAACGTTCATTCAATTTTGGCGCTAATAGACTGAAAAATGCGTTTAACATAACGCCTGTTGGTATAGTTGTATCAAATTCCCCGGCCGCTTTGCCTTCCTCGAGCAGTGAACTAATGCGCGCAGAAAGCTGCTCCCACTGAGCATACATCTGGCCTTTTTTCTCAGCGAAGAGTCGGCGCAGCTCCCCGCTGTTGCTGCCGAATATAGAAAACAGCGCTTCACCGCGCTTATTGAAAAACCCCCCATACATAAAGCGCAGCACGGCTTCCATTTTTGTGCGGGTTGTCGTCTCTGAAGCAATGGATGCCTCAACTCCTTCCAATAACTTTAGCATACCCCGCTCAAAAATGGCCATAACCAGGTCCTCTTTGCTGGGAAAATGCAGGTAGACAGTGCCCTTGGCGATCCCCACGCGCACAGCGATTTCATCCATCGATGTTTCATGGTATCCCTTCTCCGCCAGCATTTCCTCTGCTGCCTGGAGAATAAGCTCTTCACGCTCCCGCCGCTGCTTCTCTTTCAAAGAGCGGATTGTAGTTATGGATTGCATCATTGCACCTTCTTGAACGGTAGATACTCCATTGATTCATTTTCTGACAATGATAACAAATCATGACTGGTAAGTATTCCCATGACTTGCCAGTCATTACTTTAACGCGAAGTCAAAGGAATGTCAAGTGGAAATCCTGTTGACAACAGGGCATTCCAGGCTCTTTCTTCCTTCGAGAGATTTCCACCTTCCCCCTGGCTGAGCACTGGGATGGTCATATCTGGCGCCTGCTGCCCTCCTTCAAGCTCACGGACTAGCATGGTTTTAGCAAGCTCACCGGCGTGACCGCCCTGGCCAGCGACAACGTCTGGGCTGTTGGGTATGCCCCCGGCAGCGGATTTACCCAGACCCTCGTCGAACACTGGGATGGCTCAGCCTGGCAGCGCGTTCCCAGCCCCAACGTCGCGGACGAAAATAATGAGTTTGACAGCATATCGGCGCTCTCCGCCACCGACATCTGGGCAGTAGGTACCTCGCAAGGATATCAGGGGTCGCAGTTGACCCTGACCGAGCACTGGGATGGCTCGCGTTGGAGCATCATTCAAAGCCCGGACCCTTCGCGAACCGCGAATGCGCTCCTGAGTGTCGCCGCGGCCTGGTCAAACGATGTGTGGGCGGTTGGTGTGATGCAGCCGAATCTGACGTCGTTGACCTCCGCGGGTGGGTATAAGCAGGCCCGCGATCCAGTATATATCGGAACAGAAGGGCTGATCGAGCACTGGGATGGGCAAAAGTGGCAGGTGGTCTCATTTCCCAAAAAAGGGGATCACCAGGTGCTCTTGAGCGTCACCGCCTACTCCTCCCGGGATGTCTGGGCCGCGGGCGTCTTCGAGGTTGACAGTCGACAGGGGCAGACCTTTCACTGACTGCTCCTCCACTGGGACGGATCGGCATGGCACAGCATGGAGGACCCCCACGCCCAATACATTAACAACATTGCCACTTCCACCGCTAGGGGCCTCTGGAGTGCGGGACTTACCGTTCCTCCGCGTAATTCCGGCGGTAGCCAACAGGCTGTGGTCGAAGCGTGCTCGTGAATTCTGCCCTTTACGGCGGTTGCCTGCCCAGCTTCAAAACAGGAGATCACCGCCAAGTTCGTCAACCGTTTACATCCCAGCTAGAAGAACGTTTGGCTTTGCAACTGAAGCACCACCCTCATGTTCGCAAGTACCAGCGCAGTGATGCCAACGAAGACAACCCTTTATAAAGCCGGGAGCCAATGAATCACGTATAATTCATTCAAACCTTCGGGTAAAAAAATTTACCTCAATCGTCGCGCAGGGAGCTTGGTTTACGCTCAACAGGCGCGCAAACCTTCGGGGAAACTACCAACTCAGGACGAGCAGAAACGTAATAGAAGTCTGAGTGGATCTCAGTTTTTTGCCCCTTGACAATGTAAACTTTTGCTTTACAATTAGTCTATGAAAGACGTAGATATCCAGGAAATTCGTTGGGATGATTGGAACAAGGCGCATATCTGGGAACGCCACCAACTTACACCAGAACAGGTGGAAGAGGTATGCTATGGGAGTCCAGAAAACATCCTCGTTGAGGAAACCCACAGCAGCCGCCTTCGGGTTATCGGCCCAAAGAATGATGGGAAACTACTCGTCATCATCTTGGCCCAAGAAGGACCAAATACATACTATGTTGTCACAGCAAAACCGCCGAAACGTCAGGAACTCCGGCGATATCAAGGTTGGAAAGGAGATACGAGGCTATGAGCACGCAACAAGAACCAGGAAAACACCAGAGCAGTATCCCTCAATTCAAGAGCTATGCCGAAGAAGCAGAATGGTGGGATACCACGGATACCGGAGCGCCTGAGTATGAACAAGAATTTCAGCCTGTAAACGCGCACTTCTCAGGGGGACTTACTCGAAGTATGCAAATTCGCTTTGACCCAGCTACAGACCATGCACTAGAAGAACGCGCTAAGGAGCTAGGTGTCAAGAAATCTACACTTGTTCGCATGTGGGTAAAAGAACGCTTACGCCAAGACCAGGAGCGCCGGGCATCGTAACGCATTGCACAGCTATCCTTATGTAGGAATAGCACCCGGATAACCGATAGAGGCAGCGAATCGACGTTTGGAGCAAGACTCTGATATCAACAAGGAAAGCGCTATGAAAGAGATAATCTCCACTGTCACCAGTAAAGGACAGGTCACAATTCCTGCTGAGGTTCGGAAATACCTTGGTATCAAAACCAACGACAAGATTGCCTTTGTGATTGATCATGAGGGCGCAGTACGCTTAAGAGTTCCTCGCAATACACATATTGCTTCGCTCCGTGGTGCTGCGTGCAGCATAAGCAAACCTCTATCCTGGCAACAGGTTCAAGAAATCGCGCAGGAAGATCATTAGGCTTTGACCGTATCCAGGGAATCACCCGGCAAGAACCTTGAGCAATCAGCCTCTCCGAATTAGTGGACAGTTTGGCTGTAGGGCTATTGGTGCGACACGCTAATTATCTCGATTTCACGCTCACAGACCTGCCAACAACATCAACGACGAAGCAATTTCTTGACTCCCTCCTTAGTAGCAATTCAGGCGAGGAGGGCCTCTGTTTTGTAACGTTTCTCGCAAAAGCTGGTACAAAAATGATCCCTTCCCTTGGCAAAGAAAACAGGCGCGAATCGCTCTTCTCACCTGATTCCTCGGGGGTCAACCCAGGTGGCCTATGAGCTACCCGCTGGCCACCACCACCCCTGGAAAAAGCGCGAGAGACCGTGCAGGAGAACTTCCTCCGGCGCGAGCGTTGTCACGAGGCCGAGCGCCCAGGCGATGTACAGCAGATTCCCGTGGGTCAGAGGCACCAGGCCAGGTGTGCCGGTCGTGTCTCTGAGAGGGAGGGTGATCGCGAGATCGTCGAGGGCGATCTCGCGCCCGGTGTGGAGGCGGTCAGCCGGGTACTCCTCAATGAGTGCATTGAAAGCATATACGGCCTCTCGTTCATTGCCCGGTCCCCGCACTTGCAGGACTATGGTGATGCTCTTCACATGGCTGCGCACCTGCTCCGTCTTCTGCCACAGCTCGTGACTCAGCGACGGCGATGGTGCCACCAGGACCTTCGCCTTCGCCGCTTGCAGCAGATCGACGACCTGCTGGGCGGGCAAGCAGGGAGGGATCGGACAGACGATCCCAGCTGCCTGCCCGCCCCAGAGCAGTAGCTCTTTCTCGAGCTGGTCGGGCAGCAGCAGGGCCATGACATCCGGTGGGCCCATCCCCAGATCAGCCAGCAAATTGGCGGTCTGATGCACCTTCCCCAGGAAGGCACGAGCGGTGAGCGCTTCGCCTGGCTGGGATGGATCCACGAGCGGGAGGAAGCAGCGAGCAGGCTGCTCTGGGCTGCTCGCCAGGGCTTTCTGCAGCAGCGCGTAGGTACTGCCGACAGCCAGTCGCCTAGCCAACGGAACGCGTTCGAGGCGTTCGATGTCCTCCAAGGTACGTCGCGGCGCATCCTGTGGTGACATGCTTCTCCCTCTTTTCTCTCTGCTCGGAGCCATGGATGTATCCCAATGATCTCATTACGGCCTGCGCTCTCGTGCTTCCAGCGCTCCCATCCGGTCATGGCTGGCCAAACTGCAGGTGTCTCTCACGCCGTACGTTCCACGTCCGACCGGTTAGGCCGTTCGCACGTTCGCTATGTCCTCCAATCCCAACGCCTTCATCGCCTGCTCGCGCAGCACAAACTTCTGCACCTTGCCGCTGGCTGTCATCGGGTAGGCGTCGACGAACTGGACGTAGCGTGGGATCTTCTGGTGGCTGATCTGGCCCTGGCAGTAGTCGCGTAGTTCCTGCTCGGTGAGTGCCTCTCCCGCTTTGGGGATGACCGCGGCTAGCAGTTCCTCACCGAAGAAGGGATCAGGCACGCCCACCACCTGCACCTCGGCGACTTTGGGATGGCGGATCAGGAACGCCTCGATCTCCGCCGGGAAGAGGTTTTCGCCACCACGAATGACCATGTCTTTAAGGCGCCCCACAATGTTGAGGTAGCCCTGCGCGTTCATCGTCGCAAGATCACCTGAATGCAGCCATCCCTCTCTATCAATCGTCTCGGCAGTCTGCTCCGGCATGTGGTAGTAGCCTGCCATGACCCCAAAGCCACGATAGCACAGCTCGCCACGCCCTCCGACTGGCACCACCTTGCCCGTCGCCGGATCGATGATCTTGACTTCGATATAGGGCAGTGGTTTGCCCACGGTCGCCGCTTTCAGCTCGAACGAATCCTCCGCTAACGTTGTTGTAATCAAACCGCCTTCGGTCTGTCCAAAACCGATGAAGACATCCGCCCCGATGCGCGCTTGCACCTGCTCGATCAGGGAGACGGGAACGGGAGCTGCGCCAGTCCCCACCACCTTGAGCGACGAGAGATCATACTGCTCAAAGTCAGGATGCTGCAACATAGCCAGGAGCATGCTGGGGACAGCGACGGTGATAGTGCAGCGCTCCTGGCTGATGACCTGCATCGCTTTCACTGGATCGAAGGCCAACAAGGGAGAGATCGTACAGCCGAGGGAGAGCGGATTGAGAAGACCGATCCCAAGGCCTGCAATATGGAAGAAGGGCAGCGGCACATTGCAGCGAAGATCCTGTACTGCCAATCCTTCACGCCGTGCGAACGGTTCCAGGCGTTTTCCATAGACCACCGTGTGGTTCACCAGGCTATAATGCGAGAGCCTCGCACCTTTGGGAAAGCCCGTCGTCCCGGACGTATAGATCAAAATGGCCGGGTCAAGCGCAGTGACCGCAGCCTGCCGTTCGGCGAGCGCCTCATCACTCACTGCTGAACCAGCCTCGATCACCTCGCGCAGGAGTGCCGGCCGCCAACCCTCCTCTTCGAGGAGGCCAGCTGGGGGCATCCCCATCAGGCTGACATACCGCAGCATTGGCAGCCGCTCGCTCGTTACCTCGCCATGTTGCTGTGCAGGAGTGGTGAGTGCGCGAATCGTGGTCAGGTGGTCGTAGTCGCGTACCCGCGCCATGAAGAACAGCGCACGCACATCGCCCTGCTTGAGGATGTACTCGACTTCTGCTGCACGCAGCACCGGGTTCATGGTGACCAGTACCAGGCCCGCTTTGGCTGCCCCCAGCATGAGGAGCGGCCACTCGGGCAGATTGGCCGCCAAGACAGCAATATGATCGCCTTTGTGCAGCCCTAATGCCATCAGTCCCTTTGCGACCTGGTTGGCGCGCTGACGATACTCCTGGTAGGTCCAGCGAATGTTGAGCGCCTCACCGAACTCAGGATAACAGGAATAGACAATTGCTTCCTGTGTAGGAAGCTCATCGGCGCGACGATCTAAGAGATCGCCAATCGTCGTCTCGAGGAGCTCGATCCCCTCGCTTTCGGCCTGCCAGGAGGACAGGCCATCATGTGTCACGCCCATGCTTTTCCTCCTGCAATGAGGTCTCTATCGTCGTCCAAGGGCCAGCACCACTTCGTTCTCGGTATGGCACCGACCATCAGGCGTCGTCGATTGCCCTACGGCCTCTGCCCACGCGGCTGGATACGGTTTTCTCATCCTGCTTGAGTATCTCTTCTTTCAGTCTCTTTCTGTGTCCACATTTCTCGGGCCATGAGAGAGCTTCCGTTCGAGAGCGAGTTGATGAGTCTGCTTCCTCGTGGAACACTGATGATAGCCACTCTCTACCCTACTCGACTGGGAAGCCTTGCTTGCTCCATTCATTGAAGCCGCCGGCCATGTTCACGACATTGGTATAGCCCATCTTCTTGAGTGTTTCAGTTGCCAGAGCCGAGCGTCCGCCGGATGCACACGCCACGATGATGCGACCGTCCCGCTTCGTCGTCAGTTCTGGTTTGGCATAAGGTGTTGTTGGGTCAGCATACCACTCCAGCATGCCACGAGGTGCCAGCAGCGCTCCTGGAATATGGCCCTTCTCCCACTCAGCAGGTTCTCTGACATCGAGGAGCAAACTTGCTTGTCCCTGATCCAGTTCCTCTCTGGCTTGTGCGATGGTGATTTCGGTGACGGTGTTGCGCGCTTCGGCGACCATCTGGCTCGCGCTAAGCTGTTGGTCAGTATTCTGTGTAGACATCGGTTCTTGTCCCTTTCTGTGCATGTTCACGCTTGGGAAGTGTTGCTTCCGTGTTGGAATAGCTAATGCTCCCCTGCAGCCATGCTGAAAACGAGGCGAGATTCCATTTTTCAGTTACCACTTGCCCGGGCAACGTCTTAGCTGGCCTGTCCTGGTGCAGGGATCAAGCCGAGTTGGTGCAGGAAGCCCATGATATCCCCCTGGTGCCAGTTTTCAAGGAACTTCCCTCCCGCCGAGTGGGAGATGGTGATGCCCGTCACCGTCACCTGCCTGCCAGTCGCGGGAATAGGCATCGGTGTCACCATAGCACCGGTGTTGGTGCCACGAAAGGTCCAGCGGTGCTGATTACACCACTTCGACTTCCACCTTCATCGGCACAGCCCGATTGATAGTATCCCCAACTGGCGAGTGGGCTTCAGCCCATTGGACAAGCTCTCGCAGGCGGGCCGGTTCTACCCCATCTGCCCCAATACGGATACGCGTACGTACACTAAACGGCCCGGCTGGGATGGCATCATCCATCCCCAGTAACCCCCGGTCATCTGACTCGCTATCCACCGTCACTTCCAGAGTGGTGAGTGTCACACCTAATTGGGCCGCCCGCATCGCAATCACGGTCGCATCACAGCTGGCCAGGGCGGCACGCGACAGCCAACCTGGCGATGGTGCTGACCCCCCACCGCCAAGAGCTTTGGGCATATCACTGACTAGCACAGCCCCGTGTGGCCCTTCTGCTCGAAAGCGCAGTCCTTCTTCCACAACTGCGGTGGCGGCTGAATCGGTATAACGGCACTCCTCAGGGTGTTCGGATAAA
>WNEZ01003932.1_pt1 | contig 12872 bp, 12 predicted proteins | sample 5400521 | NCBI WGS metagenome assembly WNEZ01 (sample SAMN13153339, study PRJNA577476) | soil metagenome | isolation source: 120 cm saprolite under Douglas fir tree site 2 hole 1 replicate 1 | place: USA:California | collected 2015-04-18 | reverse complement strand
CTGGAGATTCTGCTCGGCAAACACTTTTCAGACTACTTTGCGCTACAAGCGGATTACATTTGGAACCGCAATGTGCTGACGCTGAGTTCCGCAGCCTTCAGCAACGGAACACAGGAGGGCTATCAGGAGACCAGGAGTAGTTCACAGCAGAGTGCGATCGCGGACGCACTAGTCTACTTTCGCAAGCGGGAGAGCAGGGTGCGGCCTTATTTGTCTGTTGGGACCGGCATGGTTCACCTCTACAGTTCCGAAGAACGGCTGAATCAGTTGCTAGGGGCCGCAATCCTGCCACCGCAGAAGTTCAACGCAAATGTGATTGCGCTTCATGTTCCAGTCGGAATTGACGTGAATTTAAGAAACGGTTGGGCGTTTCGCTATTCCTTCAGCGAGACGCTCAGCAAGAATCCCATCAGTGATCGCCTGTCGCCACCAGGATTACACAGCTTGAAGAACTTTCAAAACCTGTTCGGATTCGTTCGGCGATTTTGAACATCCTCAGTCCAGATCGCTCACTTCAGGACTTCTTCAACTGAACGTAGGGGCACCCATTCCAGTAGATTGGCGCGTGCTCGATGTGCTCGGCCAGCACCCGTGCATGGCACGCTCGACAGATATTGAGTGACTTCGCCCTCTCGCCCAAGGGAGCAATTCGCGCAAGTTCCTCAAAGACACAGAGTTCCTCTCCACACGCTTTGATCTCGGAGAGGCTCATCAAGGGGCCGCTTTGTGCTTGGCGGCGCATCAGAGCGGAGTAGATCTTGGCCTTGAGATGCGAGGGCGCGGGCCCGGATTCTGCCGGTGCAGCGCTGTCAGCTATCAGCCGCATAAATTCCTCATCGCGAAAATCAGCCATGATCCCACCTTTCTCGGAATTCCGCTCTGGCGCGTGCCAACAGTCTCTCGATCGCCTTTTCCGTCTTGCCGGTCTTCGCTCCCATTTCACGAGCAGATGCCTTCTCCCAGTAGCGCCAGATCAGCGCGAGACGATACGGTTCGGGAAGGCCTCTCAGCACTCGCCAGGTGTTCTTGCGTAGCCGTTCCTGGTCGAGCAGCTCGTCAAACTTCGGGATTGACACAGGAGTGTCGGGGTCGTTATCCGCGTCCCCGATCGGCTCGGGAGCACGTAAACGCGCTCGATAGTGATCTTCTACCTTGTGGCGTGCGATTCCCATGACCCAGGCTTGTAAGGCACTTGTTCCGCGATATTGGCGCAGATTCTCCCACGCGGCCAGCAGCACCTCCTGAACCAGGTCATCGGCCAGATCATATTGGGGAGCCAAACGAGAGCGCACGTAAGCATAGACCGCATCCGCATAACGCGCAACGAACTCCGCAGTTGCCTTGCGGTCTCTCCGCAGGATGGCGGCAACAAGACGGGCATCGTCGGCCTCCCCCGCACTCATCATTTGCTGCTCATCCGGCTGGCTTCCAAGAGCGTTCAGACAAACCCCATAATACCTAGTCGTAGCTATTCCAACTGTCCCCCTGAGTAGCGAAAGATATTGATCACACTTTTCTCATAGCTCCCGCCTGGTTTGTGCTGGCGCTGGCTCCGGCAGCGGCCTGACGAACTCGTGCGGAGCGCGACTCGGTCGAGGATCTAAGCGATGAAGTGGCGAAAATCGCCTGAAGAGCTCGTGACGACTTTTGAGTCCGTGATGCCTGCTGCGCCAGCGGTCATGCGCAACATGTTTGGATTTCCGGCCGGCTTTATTCATGGAAACATGTTCATGGGCCTGCATCAGGAGAATATGATCTTGCGGCTTTCGGAGGGGACAGATTTCCGCCGGTTCGAAATAGACCACATAGAACCAGGCTCAGCCGCGGCAGCCGCGGGGCTACAGAAGGGCGACGTCATCACCGCGATCGACGGTCACCCCGCCAGCGATTTCGATCTCGACAAAGTTGAGACGGCGCTCCGACAATCGGGTCGCACGGTGCACCTGACCATCGATCGGTCCGGCAAAACTCTTAAATGTGAGTCTGAAGCTGGACGAGCGCATCTGATGCGGCACTCCCGAAAAGCATCGAATAGAGTGGAGCTGCCAAGCAGCCCAGTTGGCCGAGTTCAGCCAAGACCACGAAAAACCAGCGGTTCACAAAAAAGATGACCGAGAGATGTAATTTCTATCCTCCGCGCTGACGTACTGCCTGGGAGTCTCTTTGCTGAGAGCTTTGTGGCGTCGACGAATGTGCTGGAAAACGAAGAGGCACGCGACTTTCTTCCGGCTCAAAGGATCCCTTAAAATTCACGCACTTGTAACACAACATTCATTCGCTCGTAACATGCGGCGGGTTAATCTCAAACTTCTTACACCAGTAAATTTGTGCGTTGAGACTCCCAATACCCTTTTGTTGGCAGTTCATCACTTCATCAGGAGAAGAAAAATGAAGCGAGTCATGGCTTTAGCGATTACGCTTACGCTATGTGCGTTTGCGGCGCAAGCCCAGCAAAGTACGGCGACTGCTACCGCTAAGACCACAAAGAGAAAATCGGTTCCCAAGACCGATCCCGCGGTTGCGGCTCAACTGAATGAGTTGAAGCAAGCAGTGGATGCGCAACAGCAGCAGATCCGGCAGTTGAGCGACCAGGTCCAGAGCCGCGATCAACAGATTCAGCAGCTCCAACAGAGGTTAGATGAGAGCCAAGCCGTGGCCACGCAGGCCCAGAGCAAAGCTGATAATGCAGCGGCCCAATCTGCAGAGCAACAGCAGACAGTGACCACTCTGAAAAATGATGTCGCGGACTTAAAGTCAAATAATACGAATGCTGCGTTGAGTCTTCAGGAGACTCAGAAGACGATATCGGGCCTAGAGAGTCCTTTGGCGATTCACTACAAGGGCGTGACCCTAACTCCGGGCGGCTTCATGGACTTGACCTCTATCTTTCGCACGACGAATGTCGGCAGCGGGATCGGAACCAGCTTCGGTAGCATTCCATTCAATAACACCTTCCCCCAGGCAGCATTGACCGAGAGCCGCTTCTCGGCCCAGAACTCCCGCTTATCTCTAAAGGCGAATGGGAAATTCGGCGAGACGGACGTAACTGCCTACGTCGAGTCAGACTTCTTGGGTTTCCAGCCGCCAAACGCCAACCAGACAAGCAACAGCGACAGCTTCCGCCTTCGGCTCTACTTTGCTGACTTGAAGAGGCACAAGTTGGAAGTTCAAGGTGGGCAAATGTGGACGTGGATGACGCCAAACCGTGTTGGCCTGTCGCCCATGCCTTCGGACATTTTCTATACGCAGAATATGGACACCAACTACCAGGTCGGATTAACGTGGGCACGGCAGACAGCGTTCCGAGTCGCCTATCACCCGACTAATTGGTGGGCTTTCGGTGTTTCCATTGAGAATCCGGAACAATTCGTACCCAGCTCAGTGGCGCTCCCGAACTCCACTTTCACGAGCCAATTCGATAATGGAAGCGGCAGCACGAGCGCCAGCAGCAGCGGCACGAATCCTGCGACGCCAAACCTTCATCCAGACATAATTGTGAAGACGGCCTTTGATTGGAAACTCGGAGGAAAGGCGATGCACGTCGAAGCGGCCGGATTGGGCCGCAGCTTCAAAGTTTACAACAATCTTGTGACGCCCGGCACTACCAATGCGATCACCGGTGGCGGCGGGTCCGTCAACGTGAACTTGGAGCTGATTAAGAACCTTCACGTGATCGGCAATTCGTTTTATAGTTGCGGCGGTGGCCGATACATCTTCGGACTCGGCCCAGACGTGATCGTGAAATCGGATGGAAAGCTGTCGTGTGTCCACTCGGGGTCTGGCATCGGAGGCTTTGAGTGGCAGACCGCGCCGAAATTCATGGTTTACAGCTACTACGGTGGCGCCTACTACCAGCGGAATTTCGATTTCATCCCCGTTGGCAGTGGCTCGACGCCAAACGGCACCCCGTGTCCCGCCGCGGCTCCGCCGGCCGGCTTCAATTGCGTCGGCTTTGGCTTTCTCGGTTCGTCCACTTCGGCCAATCGTGCCATCCAGGAAGGCACGATCGGCTTCATTCCCACGCTGTGGACCAGCCCGAAATACGGAAAACTGCAACTCATAACACAGTACTCCTATCTCACCCGAGCACCATGGTACGTGAACGTGGCAAGTGCCTCACCGAAGAACGCTCACACGAGCCTTGTCTACGTTGATCTTCGCTACGCTTTGCCGTAAGGTGGTGTTGCAGAGTTGAGGAGTTCAACGTGTATCGGCGGCGGTCTTTCTTGGACCGCCGCTTTGTCGTTCGGAGAAAACTTCCGCAGCCGCCCGTACCGCGCAGACAACTGTCGACACTAGCTATACTGTTCCTTCACCTGAACCGGTCCTCAATTGCATTTGCCGCGAGGGTGGGCTCTCAAAATGGAAATGCAGAGAAAAGCCCTAAGACTCCTTTCTCTATTCCTCATTGCCTCCGTCGCCTCGATCTGGGCTTCCCCGACTGCCGTCAACTTAAATGTTGGAGTCCATAACGGCTCGGTTCTGATTCCCGTATTCATAAATGGCGGGCACCTCAGCTTCCTCCTTGATACGGGAAGCACTCGTTCGACTATTGAAGCGTCTGTGGCTGAGCGGTTGAAGCTGGAACGAGGTGTCGCGACCGACTCACTGGGAAATTACGGGGTGCAGTCACTGCATACTGTTCGAGTGAAAAACATTAAGGTTGGAGGCTTTGAGTTCACCGACCAAACATTTGTGGTTGCTGATTTGGAACCTCTGTCACGAGCGCTCGGTGCGGCCGTTGACGGCGTCGTCGGGAATGACGTTTTGAGAAGCGTAACTTTCAGGCTGAGCTACTCCAAGCAGAGCGCTAAGTTCGGTCTGTTATCACAGCTCGGCAATTTGGGCACACCGATCAAGCTGAGAGAGGACGGCAATCAATTTTTTGCACCGTTCACCCTGCTCTCGGTGGCCCGCGATCTTCTGCTCGACACAGGAACTAACTCGACAAACCTCTCGTGGGGGACGTGGGAACAGGTGTCTAAAGTCTGGACTCCAAAATCCGTAATCGAAGGAATAGCCAGCTCCGGGAACTCGCCTTCGAAAGCTTTCCTGGTCTGTATCCCCAACGTGCAAGTCGGGCACATCGAGATTAAGAATCAAGCAGTCCGAGTACAGAATCCGGTGAGCACAGGAGCTTTTTCCGAGGCCGGCTTTGGGGGGATTTTGGGATCAGATTTTTTGAGCCAGTTTGAGGTAACGTTTGATCTTCGTCACGCGTTGCTTTATCTGAAACCGGACGCCCGCTTCCGGCCCGACCCTTACAAGTACGTGACCATTGGGATTCAGTTCGCTAAGGATACGTCGGGCTCATTCACAGTCGTGTCTGTCTGGAAGAACTCGCCAGCAGCTGAGGCCGGAATCGAGCCTGGAGACCGGATCGCTGCTCTAGACGGCCAGAGCGTCAAGGATCTCACGCCCGAGCAATTCTCCAAGAAACTCCATGCCAAAGCCGGGACTCCCATCAAGTTAGAGGTCGAGCACGAGAAGACGTCTTCAGTTGTCACCGTGAGGACACGGAAGGTGCTCTGTTGATCCGTTTCACGGCGGAGGATTTCCGTACAACTGCATGAAGTGCGAACCAGTAAAGTTGTTGACCGGGAACGGCGCCATTTGCTTGGGCAAAGACGGCGCTAGTTGCGACCTACTTTGAATACCAGCCATCCCCGCAACTGAGGCAAGTCGATGATCGGTGCAGCGAAACCCTTGTCTGGTTTTCACGTGGGCAAAGGACACTCTGGAATTGCAAATCGCTGCACAAGTGAAGATTTGACCACAAAGCCGATCAGAAGTGGAACCGACTGATCCAGAGGCACTTACATAGGTCTCGATCCCGGTTCCTCGATGGCAATCCGATTGCTATGCCGTGTTATTGAATAATGTCTATTAACATAATAGACTATAGGAATATAATGCCGCCTTGCCGCACTGTGCTTTCGCACTCGGCGGATTCACTCTAGCGGCAAAAAAGGATTAATGCGACCATGAAGGCCCGTATGAAGTGGCAACTAAGAGTAACGATGGCTATCTGCATTGCTATTACAGTGCCGAGCCAGTCACAAACGTCAAAACGCGTCTCGGAAATTGTCGGCATTGGCCCGTTCGACCGCGAAGCCGAGCAAGCGCAGCTCACGGCTCTGCCAGCTCAGACCGTTCCCGAATCAGCCCAGCAGCAATCAGCCCAGACTGGCTCCACCGCCAGCGAGAAGAAAGAACAACTCGCAGTCAAAACTGCACCAGCTGACCAGACTGGCACAAACCCGGGAGCAGTCCCGCCGGGCGGCCCTCCCAGCCCCACAACGGAGAACGATCCTCAACGCTTCTCCCCTGCTGGCGAGCTGAACAGTCGCTTGCCAAAGTGGCTGCGTTTTGACGGCGAGTATCGGGCCCGATTTGAAGATGGCTTTTCGGGAAAACCATTCAACGCGAATAGCGGAGACAGCTACTTCCTCAACCGGATCCGTTTGGGTGTCACGATCCGTCCCAGCGACTGGCTGAAATTTCATCTGGAAGGACAGGATGCGCGGGCGTTTGACAAGAATCCTCCGCGTAGCTCGGGATTTTATGATCTGTTCGATCTCAGGCAAGCCTACATGGAAGTGGGTGATACCGATAAAGGCACAGTCGCCCTCAGAGCCGGCCGGCAACTTTTTTACTGGGGAGAAGGTCGCCTCGTAGCGGACAGCCTCTGGTCATTCCCCGGTAGGAGCTTTGACGCTGTTCGCGGAACGCTTCGCTACAACGGTTACCGTTTGGACGCGTTCGCCGCATCCGTTGTTCAGCTCAATCCTGCTACAAACACCGGATTCACCGCGCCCAGTTTTGGGAACAACATACACGGATTGTATGGCGGTATCGAGAAGCTGGTTCCAAAGGCAGTGATTGAACCATATGTATTCTGGCGCATTGGAGCCCTAGTAAAGGGTGAAGACAAAAAGTCGGGCGATCTCAATTTCAAAGCATATGGGTTTCGCTGGGTGGGAAAATTGCCCGCTGGTTTTGATTACGGAACAGAAATTGCGAGCGAAAGAGGAAAGGTCGCCGACTCCGATTTCAACGCTTGGGGCGGCCACTGGGTGCTCGGCCATACGTGGAAGGCGGCTTGGAAGCCACGCTTCTTCACGGAGTACAACTATGCCACTGGAGACAACAATCCCAAAGACAACACTGTACAGACCTTTGATGTCATGTACCCGAGTACGCACCTGAAATGGGGCGAAACGGACCAGGTGGGATGGCGCAACATTCATGATGTGCGTGGTAGCTTAGAAATTGCGCCCGCCAAGAATTGGACTGCCTCGACCAACTATCATTCTTATTGGCTTGCCAACGTCCACGACGGTCTCTATGCGGCGAATGGTTCGGTAGTTATTCAGAGAGTAGCGGCCGGCACAGCCGGTCGATGGGTGGGCCAAGAGGCTGACGTCCAAGGCTCGCATAAATTTGCCAACGGAATCGAGATCGGCACCGGCGTTGGCCACATTTTCCCGGGCACATTCATCAATCACACCTCGCCAGGCCATGCCTACACGTATCCGTACGTTATGATGATCTACAACTTTCTGAATTAAATCGGGAGGAGTTTTACAAGATTTCCTTGTTCGCAAGAATCCGGCGCAGAGGGCCAGGGATTAGGCGGGGAGCGTCGCGTACTCTCCGTTTCTTCTGGCTCATATGCGAAGAATCATCACCTCAGTAGCCTTGATGAGCGCCGCCGCAGACTGCCCCGGCTTGAGCCCCATCTCACGTGCGGACCTCGCGGTGATGATGGACGTAATCTTCTGATCGCCTATCGAAAGCGTGACCTCAGCCATTAAGCCACTGATGCGCACATCCTCTATGCGCCCCGCAAGCTGATTGCGCCCGCTGACTCGGCGGACAGCTTGCCTGCGTTCTATTGCCGTCTTCCCCCTGGTTCGGAAAAGGAGTCTATCTACCTCGCTCTGCGGAATACGATGGTGACCTCCAGGAGTTCGGACACTGCGAAGCTTTCGCCTGTAGATCCATTGCTTAATGGTGGGAAAACTGATCCTGAGCTGCAATGCCGCTTCTCGCGGCTTGAGCATCTCTTCAGTTTTCCGTTTCGCCCGCCCAGCCATGCGACTCCTCATGAATCATTTCAAAAGGGAAAGCGTATAGTCAGAACCCGGTTACGATTCGACGTATGAAAATGGGTCGCAGCAATCTGTACACCGCCGCCGACGGTCAAGCCAAGCCTTTTGTATAAGTGCAGGCGACCAACCACCAGGCCGGGAGACAGAAACAACTGCTGGTTCCCGGAATTGGGACCGTTGGGAAAGAACGTTGTGTTTGCCTCCACTTCAGGCCATATCTTCTTGAAGACGCGATACTGAAAAACTGTATTGTACGTTATCGGGGTTCCCAGCTTGCTGGTGTCGCCGACAGGTACGCCCACGCCAACCGTGGTTTGAATATCGAAGTTCCCCCAGCCCTTGCCGAAGGCAAACGTGGGCGTCACAACGGCATTTAAGGCACCATTCGTATAGGAGCCGGTCGGAATGGATGCTCCCAGGAAAGCTGTAACGATGTAGTTGCCGTGTTCCTCATTGCCCGCTAGAAGCCGATACTTGAGCAAGAAAGACATGTCCCCAAAACCGTCATGAACGTTTGGATTGTCGTGCGCGATGTATGGAGGCGGGCTGATGATAATTTCAGTGTGTTCAGTCGGGATCAGCTCCAGTCCTTTGCTAATCCCGTAGTTCGTGACATCGCCCTTGGCGGTCTGTTGCCGGCCAATGTCGTAGCGAAATTCTTCTTCCAGGCGGGGTGTTGTCGTGAAGACGGGCGTTATCCAATGTGGTTGTTTCGCCTGCGTCCGAGATACACGGCTGAACCAGCCGGTCATGAATCCATTATCTGGGGGCACCGCACTTTGTGAAACTGCGGGAACAGCAAGACAGGTAAGAAGTATCCCCACTGAGGCAAACCGAAGACTGTTCAAACTGTTCCTCCGGGAAGGATAAGAAATAATCAAATATTGAATACGGATACAGCATCAGTATCAATGCGATTATATACATATGTCTAGAACAGACCAAGTTTTTGGAACTTTGTTGAAATCTTCAGTTGCACCAACCGCATTGTGGCGTTCACACTCGCCGAAGGTGAGGGTTTCGCAGCCGGCATCCGCCCAGGCCGGCGGGAGCCCGGCGCAAACGGTTCAGCCCGGAACAGGCGGAGCACAGACGGTCGATGTCACTAGAGTGGTTTCCCAGAAGTTGTCGTTGACTGTCCGCCTGCCAGGAGAAATCACGCCCTACGAAGCTGTGGCGCTCTATCCGAAGGTCACTGCTTTTGTGCAGTGGATTGGCGTGGATCGCGGCTCTGTAGTCAAAACCGGACAAGAGATCGTGCGCCTAATTGCGCCTGAGCTCGTGGCACAAAAGAAGGAAGCGCAATCGAAGCTGCAGACGACCGAAGCTCAGCGGGCCGAAGCCGAAGCCAAGCTGTCGTCGGATCAGAGTACTCTTGTAAGGCTCAAGTCTGCTGCTGCCACTCCAGGCGTGGTCGCCGGAAATGATGTGGATGTCGCCCAGCAAACCACTGAAGCCGATCGCGCCCGTTTACGTGCTGCCCAGGAGAACATAGAGGCTGCCAAGTCCGCACTGAACGTCGTTGCGGAAATTGAATCCTATTTACAGGTCACCGCCCCCTTCGACGGAGTCGTAACGGAAAGAAATGTACATCCAGGGGCTCTAGTGGGCCCTAGCATCCTCCTGCCAATGGTGCGCATCGAGAAAGTATCGCGCCTCAGGCTTGTTCTTCCAGTTCCGGAAAACTATGTGTCGGGTACAACCAAAGGCGCCAAGGCCACATTCACTGTCCCGGCATATCCGGGCGAGACATTTACCGGGACGCTTGCGCGCATCTCCGAGTCCATGGATGTAAAAACCCGCACCATGCCGGTCGAATTGGACGTGATGAACACATCTGGCCGCCTCGCCCCCGGTATGTACCCCGAAGTGGAGTGGCCCGTGCGACGGACCCGCCCCACCCTGTTCGTTCCCACCTCAGCCGTTGCACGAACCAATGAGAAAACATTTGTCGTGCGGATTCGCGATGGCAAAGCAGACTGGGTTGATGTTCAGACTGGTCTAGCATCCGGCAAATTGATTTGAAGTCTTCGGCGACTTGCACGAGGGAGATACTGTCGCTTTTCGAGGTACCGATGAGTTGCGTCCCGGAATGTCTTTCACGGCCCACATTATACTTCCTGAGTAGGGACTCTCCTGGATTCGATGAAAGCGTCCTCAACTCGCACCTTCTTTTCAGTCAAATAGCGATAAGCGCATGGTCCATGCGCCACTAACGATTCCCCCCGTTCACGCGTAACAGCATGCTGCTGCCGCTCCGTAACAAGCCAGTAATCTTGAATTGAAGGGCTTGAATGTCAGGTCGATTCTTTCAAGCTTTAGCTCCGACGACGTCCCTTCAATCTGAACCGAATTCTCCTGTCGCGCCTGGCGACCCCGCTCGCGAGAGAGTTGCATGGGATGCCATTGCTTCCAATCAATCCGGTAGATCGACCGCTTTGCCGCTGGGAACAGTCCTGAGTCTTCTAAAGCCATTCTTGACATCAAGCTTGTATACAAAGATCGGATAACCTAAGCGCCCCTCCTCCGGAGACGAATACTTGATTGTTAGATCCACCAGGGCCTCAGCGGTCTGCGCTTCATTGACTTGCTTCCCCTCCTCCATTGCTCTTGCCCACGGTTCGAACGAAGGGATTTGACGAATCGGCGATGCGTCGTCTTGGAACGCACTCTTGAGCACCGTAACCTCACCGCTCAAGATCACACGCGGATTGGGCTTGGCCACTGCCTCGTCAAGGTTCCAGTCGAAGCGGAGACCGCCATTGCCGGCCGCGGCTGAACTCGACACGTAGAAGTCGATCGTCTCCACTTTTAGAATTCTGTCGCGGTCCAACCCGGCAATGATGGACTCCGTCACCTGGCTGTTCTGAGATCCAAAACGGTGCACTAGTGAAACGACGGCTGCCTTTTCAGAATCCGTCAGCTGATTCAGATGATTCGTCGTCAACCTTGCGAATGCAGTAGCCAGTGCCTTGATCGACACGCGACGGGTGCGTTTAACGAGATCCGAATAGCATGTACGGACAAGCTCGGATGGCTGTACCGCGGAAGTGGCGCCAGATATTTCCGACATGCCGGAAGACATGAAGGCCAGCTTAGTTCCAAGAGGAATCACCTTTTCCACACTGTCCGCGGTCGTGATCCGGTTGCCGTCGATCAACACCCTTCTGCTGTCCGATGCGATAGCAATCTCTCGGTTGTCCAATACGATTACGTACACCGTGGCCTGGCCACTCGTCGCGAAGCACAACAGTGCCAAAACCATGGCCACAGGCCTCACCGACCGACTGAAGTATCGCTTAATCACGTCTCGTAATCACCTAGCCCTCAAGGCTCTCACTTGAGGAGCGTCGAACTCTCCCGAGGTTCCCCTCGGACTGCTCTGCGGATCGGGCGGCGCACCCAGCTGGTTTCAGTGCGGACGCCATGCGGATGTTGACGCATGCCTACCTGCATTCAAACAAATTCTCAAACACCGTCCCTCATTGACTGCAGTCGTTCACCAGTAACAGCATGCCACTGCCGCTCCGTATCTTCAGGTCGCCTTTGTTTGAGCTTAGGGTGATCTCACCGGTGGGATTAGTCCAGCCGGTGTGCGTGATCCTCACGTCGGCGAGGCCATATGTTCCACAGGCACCTGAGGAGAACACCCAAAGTGCTTGTGGCCGATCCTTACTATCGCTGGTGCAACCGCACTCTGTACCAGGCACAGAAGTGAGACGACTGAGGACGCCGTCATACACGGGACTTCCGACGATCTGTGAGCCATTCGTGACTGGCCCACCTCCACGGTAAACGACGTCGCCTCCGACTTGAACCGTGGTCCATGCAGTCGAGGGAGTTCCTTCGTCGGGACCGGATTTCGGAAGCTCTGCGTCTTGTACCTCCATCATGGATGCCAACGCCCTGAGGTTTGTGGTTATTGGCACCATCCGATTCGAAAGTATGAGCGTATCAAACCGGAAGGAGACTTCCGCACTGCCGCCGTTAGCTGGGGTCACACTGACGACGTGACCCACAACTCTGGTACCAGCGTGAATTGCTGATCCGGTCGCAAGCGGAACATCCTGCATGATCCGCCCTGTGATTGCTTGCCCAGGTTTGCTCTTTTCCGAATTGAGCGAAGAGCTCAATCTGACAGGAAGTATGATCCCCCTGGGGATTGCATTTTGAGCAAGCAGTCCAGTCGGGAGCGCCACGACAATCGCCAACAAGATGACTTTCATTAGAAATTACCTCCTCAAAAATCATCAATTCAGTACGTGTTGCGATCTCGCACACCGATTCAAGAGCCCGACGAGCAGAGAGCAATCGTGTGGAAGCATTTTTTCGATCAGCTTCCTAGCGGAACCCGGTGTCGGCCAACTATCTGCATCTTTATTTCTTCTCCGCTCGGCATTCTCAGATACATCTGCTTCTTCTCGATTCGAACCTCAACTGGATGTCCTCGAGTCCACGTCCCGGGGACGTAGCTGGTCGCCGCCTCATAATGACCTACATAGACCATGCCGCCGATCCGAACCGATACTCGATAAGCCCACACGTCACTCCGCAGAGGAGCATCGGTGGCTGCTCCGATATAAGTGTTCTCCGGCTCTTGCCGCTCAACCGAGACAATCGTCCCACTTTGGTAGATTTTTGCTTCGTCTGCCATCCCGAACGAGGACAAGAGTGCAAAGAGCAGTAGTAGAAAATCAAAATTTCGTCTCTTCATTTCTCCTCCCAGCGGCTCGAGAATTGGTTACAGATTCAGCTCGG
>WNEZ01013197.1_pt1 | contig 12873 bp, 7 predicted proteins | sample 5400521 | NCBI WGS metagenome assembly WNEZ01 (sample SAMN13153339, study PRJNA577476) | soil metagenome | isolation source: 120 cm saprolite under Douglas fir tree site 2 hole 1 replicate 1 | place: USA:California | collected 2015-04-18 | reverse complement strand
GCATAGGGATAGGACGAAGGGCATTTCGACGATGAAATAAGGGAAAGGCTGATGAAACGTTATATTCTTGGTACTATCTTATTGGTATTGGCTGTCGAGCTTGCACTCGTGATACCGCTGCTCGTCTTTACGCCGCTGGGGGTACATCTACTGCATGATCTCGCGCCTTCTCCCCCACCCACGCCCATCCTCACGGTGGTAGGCACGCCACCGGCGGTGAGCGCGCGGGCTGTCTACCTGATGGATGCCGATACAGGCCATGCCCTGGATGATGTTCACGGGGAGCAGCGCTTACCTATGGCGAGTACGACGAAAATCATGACCGCGATCATCGCTATACAAAAGGGTAACCTCAATCAAATCGTGACTGTCCGGCGGGATGCCTTCGAGGAGGTACAGAAACACAATGGCAGCAGTGCGAACCTGGTCGTGGGAGACCAGATTCGCCTGAAAGATTTACTGTACGGACTGATGTTGCCTTCGGGTGACGATGCTGCTATTACCGTTGCTGATGCTGTCGGAGGAACGACGAGCAACTTTGTACGTATGATGAACCTCTTCGCGCGTCAACTCCACCTGACGCAAACGCACTACATCAATCCTGACGGTCTCACCTACACGACGCCTCAAGGCCAGCCCGATCCCAACCAATACACAACAGCCGCCGACCTGGTGCAATTGACGGGCTACGCTATGACAAATCAATTCTTTGCCCAACTGGTCGAATTGCAGCACTACGTTCTCCCCGCCAGCACATTTCATCATGCCTATACGTGGGACTCCATAGATACCTTGCTCAGTACCTATCCAGGAGCAACTGGCGTCAAGACAGGCTATACCGTCGAGGCGGGCTACTGCCTGGTATTCTCTGCCACAAGCGGGGGCCATCACCTCATCGGAGCTTTGCTTCACGAGCCGGATGCAGATCAGCGCTTCATTGACGCCCGAACGCTGCTCGACTGGGGATTTGCACTGCCCCTGCGGCCACCGGCTTCCTCAACGAGTTAGGCGGGAACACGGCCCTTGCCGCCACACGTGGAACACTTTTTGTACGTTCCTCCGTGTCCAAGGCATTTGCCGCAGAGAAGTCCATCAGGCTCTTTTCCGTCTCCTTGACACTTGTCACACTCCACCCATATTTCCTGGAGGCCACCACAAGTGGGGCATGCTTTAGTTGGTTGAGGTTCAGGCTCTTCCACGTGTTACCTTAATGGATGAGGATGAAAGTGGGCACTACGACAGACAAAGTACCTTTAGGCGCGCAACAATATATGTTGCTTTCACTATAGTGGTATCCACAAGCTGAACAGGTTTGTAAGCTGGAGGTGCGTTCTCGATAGGGCCGTAGACGGGTGTTCAAGTGAGGAGGAGCCAAGTATTAAATCTGGGGCAGAAGATGTTAACCACATTGAAAAGGAGTTTCAAGATCCGCCGCGTCTCGTGACTTTCGCTGCCGGGTCTTATTATTATCCCGGCAAAAAGTTATGCCTCCTCTATAAAAGAGTCGTCGAATGTGGTTTTTTCATACACCTCTGCAACGGAAAAATGAACGCCTAAACTGGTCAACTCTATCCTATCATTCTGGGTGAAGTTGCGCATGGTCCAGTAGTCCGTTTCACGCCGGTAGAGTTGAACTCTCAGGATCTGGGTATCAATGAAAAGAATTTCTTGAACTGATGGCATATTTTGATACAAATCAGCTTTGAGTCCCCGGTCGCGTACTTTCGTGCCAGGTGAGAGAACCTCTACAACCACACAGGGATAGCGGATAACTTTTGTCGCGTGGTGATCTCTCCGGTCACAGCTGACTGAGGCATCCGGGCAAAGGCAGTTTTCCTCATCGTCGAGTGCGATGTACACATCTGAGTTATATGCGATGCATGGCCGTTTGCGCAACAGCCCCCTGAGGATACTTGCTACATTTAGTCCGATGATAGCGTGATCGGGCGATCCCCCTGTCATCATGGAGGGATAGCCATCAATTAATTCGTAGCGGTGTTCAGAGTCTCTCTCTACGAGAGCGAAGAATTCCTCAAGGCTTATTCTCTCCTGGGGTTCATTGTGTTGAATTGCCATTGGTTTTTCTCCAAGTCGAGCGAAACGTCTGCCTCATATGTTGGTCTCATTATACCATAGGTAGGTGTTGCCCCTTACGGCTTGCCATTTTGGGAAAAAGGGTGGCCTATGCATGGGACATGTATTCATCCATAATCACAGATAGACAAAAATGTATCGCTGCAAGCTCAAAACGCCCCGAAAACCAGGGCTAGACAAAGACCCCAATAGGAACTACAATGGAGGGTGCATTCCGACACTTCAAAATGTCTAGTTTTTGACAGAAATTAGGGGAGTTTGCGCATGAGCAAGATTAAAATGCGCTGCATCACCTGTGGCAAGTGGTTTCAGTCGGCAAATGCTAAAGAAGTAACTTGCCCCGATTGTATGCAGAAGGCCAGAAGAGAGAAAATGGCGGCGAAGACCGCGCCACCCACGTCGAATAAAACGGCAGGGCAGGCAGCACAAGGAGTAAATACTTCTACACGGCCAACCGTACCACCCCCACCTAAACCCAAAGCACCTGCTGGCGGAACGAGCCACTGGCTCGATACCCTCAGCGATGTGAAGGTAGGGGAACCGGACCAGCCGCCACGTCCTAAAATACCTTCCTCCCCAGCTCCAAGAGAACAGCGCGGTGGAACAGACCGGCCTGGTTATCGCGGACCCGGAGACAGTCGCGACGAACGAGACGCTGGCGGCTATCGCGAGGGAGGCAGCCGGGGTCCCGGCGGCTATAAAGATAAAGAAGGGGGCTATCATAGCCCCGCGGCCTACCGCGTTGGCGATATCACCGGCACGATCGGGCAGCGCCCTCGCCAGCCGGTGGAGCCCGGTTCAGCACGAGGGCCGCGCACAGGAGGTCCAGGCGAGGTTCGCCCTGAGAGACGCTTCCCCGGCGGCAGGCAGGAGGGCGACGGCAAGCCTGCGAAGCCAAGGGAGGCGAAACTGGCAGCTCCACCCAGGCCGAAGCGCGAGAAAACTCCACCTCCGCCTCCCTTTAAGCCAACAGCGGAGCAGATTGAACAGGTCGAGGCACGCTATAAAGAGCTGGCCGTCCCGGCTGAATTTGATGGGATTCGCACGCAGATCGCTAATGAGATGGGCATACCCAAGAAAGCGGTTAAGCAGATTGTCAAAGAGCTGCGCGAGCGTGAAGAGATCCCAAGCTGGTGGGACAGCCAAACCTATAAAGGTGACAGCGAGGAACTGGCGAAGATCAAGGCCGCCTACGAGGTATCTCTGCCGTTACCACCCGTGGGAGTGCATAAGCAGATTGCTGAAGCGCTCTCGCTCAAGCCCGGGACGATCTACCAGGCCATCAAGCTTATTCGCCAGGAGATGGATCTGCCGCAGTACAACGATCCTGCGCTGCATGGGCTGGAGCTGCTCCCCAAGAAGCAGAAGAAGGCAGAGGCTCAGCCCGAAACGGAGCCTGCTCCGGCAGCCAGCGATACCACACCCGGCGCGGAAGAGAGCACCACGACGGCTGAGCTGGCAGAGGCAGCCCCAGTTGCCACCAGCAGCGACGAGGCTACGGAAGTTTAGCCCCCCGGATGGCGCTCTTGCCCCAGACAGGGCGACCGCAAGGGTCGCCCCTACTCGGTACGGAGGTGGCGGCGCGGGGCGGTTGGAGAGCTCGTCGCAGGACGCAAGGATTGCTCACTTGACGTCTATGGGCGACCGCATCCAGGGCGAGGGCAAGCCTCGCCCCTACATTTCTATCCATCACAGTTGTGCTGCTTGCTGGGCGACCGCGTAGAGTGCAGATTTATCGAGCACGTGGTCGCCCCTACATTTCTGCCCTTCAAATCAAGGTTGACAGAGTACTACCAGGATCAAGCTTGCTGGGCGACCGCATCCAGGGCGAGGGCAAGCCTCGCCCCTACATTTCATGCGTTCAGGATTCATCACCCACCTTGCTTCTCTGCACCTGTGGAAATCTCTTCACGTTTCATTTGTAAAACAATGTAAAAGACATGTGAGGACAAAGTAGCGACAAATGTGCATGACTTCCCAATTTCCTAACAGCCCTTGTTTCCTGGCATCGGACGATTCCGAACCGCCAGTATTTTCACAAGAGGTGACCGATGCGGCAAACCGAATGTGCGCGATGTTGGGAAACAGCCCCTCTCACAATGTTGGGAAACCAAACAAATGTTATAACAAAGTCATTACAATGTTATTATATTTGTAATACAATGTTATTACTAAGTTATTACAATGTTTTTCAAATGTAATTTCAGCAATATTATGTAACGATTCCTCAACCTACATTTCAACTATCTCAACTATCTCAACTAAACTCCCGCTGGCCATGACTCAGCTATGCTATCTCATGGTTATGAGTATTTTTGTGTGCTTCATGCATTGAAGCATGTACCTATATCATTCCATCTGGTATCTTCCTGCGCGTTCCCTGGCTGACTGACCGGTTGTTTGTGGTCGTTTTATCCTGGCACCCAGGTGTGCTGAAAGCAGGTGTGATATGTTCGCTTCTGACTCTTCGTCCGACTCTCGTGCTCTTCCCGATCGCCCACACGTACGCCCACCCCGGAGGCTCTACCCGCGCCTGAGCCGCCGCCAGCTGTTCCTGGCACTCATCTTGAGCCTCTTTCTGCTCTCCGACATGTTGGGCGGCTGGATTTTCCTCATCCCCCAGGCCTATGCTGCCAAACGGCCCAGCGACCCACCTGCCAAGACGACCTTCCACACCTTTCTCAAAGACCATAATCCCACGCACGCCTATCGTGGCCCTCTGGTCTTTCCCAGCAAAGCGCCTGCGGTGCCCAAAGGACCCCATGCCCACGCGGTCAACATGACCACCCTGCTGCCCAGCGCCGAGCCTCCCACCATGCAGCCCATCAACCAGGCGCTCTCGACCAGCTCTCTGTTGGGCAGCCCGACCAGCGGGGCACCGCTGGACCTCAAGAGCAGCGACGGCCGCTTCGAAGTCCAGCTTGCTCCCGGCTCGGTGGACCTCTCCCAGGCGACCGTGGCCCCAGGCCTGGGCCACTTTGCCGAACAGATGAACCTCTTGGGCACCTACCAGCTGCAGGTCAGCGATGCCTCCAACCGTCCCATCTCCGGCATCCGCCTCTCTACGCCCCTCACGCTCATCTACCACTACCAGCGCTGGGAAATCGACGCGTTGGATCTCGACCCCGACTCGCTCTACCTGAGCTGGCCCGGGCAGCTTTCCGCTGCTCGCGCCGCCAAAGCGTCCACTAGTGGCCTGGTCATCCCGCTCACCAATGACCCAGTGGCCCAGACCTTGACCGGAGAGAGCAGCGTGCTGGGCCCTGGCCCGCTCACCGTGGGCGGCGACGCGCAGAACCAGAGTCCACCACCGGCGCTGCTGGGCGGGGTGCAGGGGAACAGCGGTCAATTCGGACTCAGCTACCCGCTCTCGCTGCCGCCTAACGCGCGCGGCTTTGTGCCGCACCTGCTGCTCTCCTACTCCAGCGGCGGCCCCAACCAGCGCAACAGCGCCGTCTCCCCGGCAGGTGACGTGGGTGATGGCTGGTCGCTCACTATGGGCAGTATCACGGCGCAGAACTACCCCGTCGGCAGCGCCAGCGCCCAGACCTGGTACTGTTTGAGCGGAGTGGGCAACATCAGCGACCGCCTGGTGCCTGCTTCCCAGTCCGGCTTCTACCAGACCTTTCACATCTCGCACTTGCGCATCCACCAGGTGACCAGCAGCGACACCGGCCAGCCCTGCTTCAACGTGTATGACACCAGTGGCACCTTCTACGAGTTCGGCTGCGACAGCGACGCGCTGCAGTTCTGGACCGAAACCAACGGTACCCAGCACAACTACCGCTGGGACCTGGACAAGATCATCTCGCCCAACGAAGGTCCCAGCGCCATGCGCGAGTACATCACCGTCTCCTACATCCAGGACTGCAAGCCCTGCACCACCAATAAGACCTGGCGCGACTCGGCCATCACCCAGATCCTTTACGGCCAGCGCCTCTCGGACAAATCGCAAGACACCGTGGCGGGCACCATCGATTTCTTCTACCGCGCGCCTTTTACGCATTCCCCCTGGACGCAGTCCTATGGCACCAACTATAACTGCACCGGCAGCCCACCGGTCAGCACCGACCTGCGCTGTGACGACCCGCAGGATGACGGCACGGTGAAGAAACCGCTGGTGATGAGCACCTTCTCGCTGCAATCGCTGACCGCCTACGTGGGCGACGACAGCACGAGCCTCCACAAAGCCTTCAGCTACAGCTTTGCCTACCAGGACCGGGCCTTCCCGGTGTGCTATGACCCCTACATGCTGGTGCAGGAGTACTGCGCGGGGGAGCACCTGTTGACCAGCATCACCCCGAGTGTGTACCAGAACGGCACCCAGCACCAGCTGCGGCCGGTCACCCTGAGCTACACCGAGGGCGATAATTTCTACATCGACAGCTCGCAGAAGACACATGATAACTCCCAGCAGTATGGCGGGCAGACCTTCTGGCGCTATCTGACCGATTACCAGGACACCAACACCGGAGTAGGTGAGCACATCACCTACACGCAGGCGCATGCCAACACCGATGGCACCCCCTACATCACCGACGGGGGTGGCAACATCATCGACGACCGGCACGATCCCTTGTATTGTACGTTGCACGACACCGACCCTAACCAGAACAACCGCTGCCATGACAATTATAACCGACCCGATGACCGCGCCTGGAGCGTGCAGGTAGTGACGCAGCTCACCTCCTGGGGCAAAGACAGCAGCGCGCTTGCACCTTCCACCACGACCTATAACTACCGGCTGGAGGCCGACGGCACCTACAGCGGCAGCGGGCGCTACTGCTACCCGGCCGGTTCCTCCCCTTACCTGCCAGGGCAGACCGACTGCACCTTCGACACCTGGATCCCGGGCCAATCCAGCAGCAACTTTGACGGGGACTGGCGCGACTACTACCATGGCGAGTTTCGCGGCTTCCAGGTGGTCTACACGACCAGCCCGGCAGGCGACCTGACGGCGGACAACTACTACAGCACCGAAGGCTGGGGCAGTCCGCAGTCCAACAGTGGCAACTACAACAGCGGCAGCCTCTTTGAAGAGGATGTCTACAGTGGCAACAGCAGCAGCGGGCCGCTGTTGCGCAAAACCTTCAACCAGTACACCGGCAACAACGGGAACCCCAACTCCTGCGACGGGTCGCAGAACGGCATCTACCCCGTGTGCCTGGTGATGGTCATCTATAGTCTCACCACCTTCTTAGAAGGCACCGGGTCGAGCAATGCGCCCACGCTGGAGATCGACAACACCTACGATGATTACACCTCCCTGGGGCTGCACTCGGGCTATCATAACCTGATCGACCAGACGATGATCGCCTCCAATGCTCCGAGGGTCACCAAACAGTGGAACTACACCCCTGATGACCAGACGGTGAGCGGCACGGTCTACTACACCGTGAATAAAGTGACCCACAGTGAGATAGACGATTCTGGGGGACATGTGTGGGCATGTCAAGACACCACTTACGACGAGGGAGTGGCCTCTGGCGTGCCGACACCTGACGCGGGCTGGCCGACCACGGTCAAAGCCTACAGCACCTGTGGCAACTCCAGCACCGCTATCACCACCTACAGCGGCTACGACGCCTACGGTAATCCAGTCGAGAGCGTCGACGGGGTAGGTACTGCCAACAGCAGCCTCTACACGAGTGCTGGCTGTACGCTGTCCACCGCCCCGGTCTACAAGAGCAGTGGCTGGATCAAGACGCGCTACACCGGCTGCAGCGTCTATGACAGTTACCACGCCCAGCCCAGCAGCCTCACCAACGCGCTAAGTCAGACGGGCAGCCTTGTTTATGACTACACCCAGGGCTCGCTGCCCACGAGCGCCACCGACCCCAACAGCCAGGTCACGACCACCAGTTACAGCTACGACGGGAGCGGCAACCGCACCGTAAGCCTCAAAGCGCCGCTGGAGAGCGGCAGTTACACCGGCCAATCAAGCACCCTCTCCACCTGTAGCAGCAGTACCCTGCCCTGCTTCGAGGTCGATAGCAAAGCAATTCTCTATCCCAACGCCATCACGCGCACCTTCTATGACAGCCTGGGACGGCCTGTGGAGAAGCGCAGCACCGGACCGGACGCCGGGCATGATACGGTCGTCTTTGTCGCCTACAATGATGCGCAGCACCGGACCGGACGCCGGGCATGATACGGTCGTCTTTGTCGCCTACAATGATGCGCAGCACACCGTCTTTAGCAGTGTGCCCTTCGAGGTGAATAGCGGCAGCAGCTGGATTGACCCCAACGGCGCCCTGGACTACAACGGCGTCGCCCCGGGCGGCAGCGTCACCTATCTTGATGCGCTGGGTCGACCCATCGCCAGCGATGATCCGCTGCTGGGCTCCTCGCAGGAGCCAGGTATCACCTGCCCAGCTGCTAGTGGGCACCACACCACCTGCGCTGCCTATGGGCTGGGCAGCGCCAATGGCGACAGCGCCACCTACAGCTATGGCGAGGTCATCGACCCGAACAACCACGTCGCGGTCGGCTTTACCGATGCCCTGGGGCGCACGCGCTATATCCAGCAGTACAGCGGGCTGGGACTGACATCCCTCAGCAGCAATATCGTGCAGCAGAAGGCGACGCAGTACAACGCGCTGGACGAGCCGATCTCGGTGGTGACGACGGACCTGGCGCCGCAATCCGGGCAGACCACGACCAGCGTCATCGCCAGCGCCACCTATGATGACCTGGGGCGCATGACAGCCCTGGGCGACCCCGACCGTGGCACCCACAGCTACAGCTATGACGCCGATGGACGCCTGCTCAGCGATGTTTCTGGCACGCGCACCATCGGCACCAACTACGATCTACTAGAACGCATAGGCTGCGTACAGGATGCTACCCCGGTGCTCAACGCCACCGGCGCCTGCACCAGCGGGACGCACCCCTATGTGCAAAACACCTATGACACCACCTTTCTGGGCACCAGGGGCACCACCGATTTCCCGGTGGGGCAGCTGACCCAGAGTGTCGCCACAACGTATTATCCCGACAGCACCTCGGCCACGGTCACCCAGCAGCTGCAGCACGACAAGCGCGGGCGCCCCATCACCGGGACGATGCAGTTGACCTGGCCGGGCAGTTGGAATGTCACCACGCCGCTGCCCACATACCAGAAGACGACCAACTATAACGATGCTAACCAGCCCACCACGACGGTGACCAGCACCAATCCGGCTGGGCAAGGCTATACCACCACCAACGTGTATGATAGCACCACCGGAGCGCTGATTGGCCTCTCCAACACGGGCAGTCCGAATGCCAACGTCGCCTTACTGACCTTCACCCCGCGTGCCCAGATCAACACCATCACCGACTACACCACCACCGGTACCGGGCTCTCGAGTGAGCAGTACAGCTACGACGCCAACCTGCGGCCGACCGGGGCAAGCGCCACCTGGCTCAGTGGCAGCGGGTCCAGTGGCACTATCCTCAGCCAGAACCGCACCTATGACCCATCCAGTAACGTCACCAGCCTGTCGACCACCCTGGCAGCGGTCCCAGGAGCCAGTGGCTCGGGCGGCAGCGAGACGCAGAACTACTGCTACAACGAGCAGAATCGGCTGGTATGGGCAGGTAATGGGGGCACCCAGCCAGGAGCAGGCAATGGCACCTGTGGCAGCGGCACCCTCACCAACAGCCTGACGGGAGCAGGCTACAGCACCAGCTACCTCTATACCCACCTGGGGCAGCTGTGGCAGGGACCGCAGGGCGACACCAGCACCCCATCGCAATACCTCTACTGCGATAGCAGCCACCCGCACCAGTTGACCGGGCTCTACAGCCTGGGTGCAACCTGCAGCAACAAGACGGGGCAGACCTACACCAGTAGCTATGATGCCTGGGGCAATGTCACCGGTCGCACCGTGGGCAGCACCACTGGCACCCTCTCCTACGACGGACTCGACCACCTGACGAAGTGGGACGCAGGCAGTACCGGCCAGGAACAGTACATCTACGACGCAGCAGGGAATCGCGTGCTGCGCCGCTCGACCAGCGCGGGCAGCACCAGCATGACCGTCTACGCCTTCGGGCTGGAAGAGCACCTCTACAGCGGCTCGGGTGTCAACCAGGGCAATACGTATTATTACAGCCTGGGCGGCATGCTCATCGGCGAGTTCGATGGGACGAATACCAACATGTTCCTCACCGACGCCCTGGGCAGCGTGATCGAGACCATCAGCGCTGCTCCAAATACTGCGGCAGTGCAGGGCAACCAGGTCTATAGTCCGTATGGTTCCTCGCGCTATCAGCAGGGCAGCATGGACACCGCGAAGGGCTTCACCGGGCAGTATAATGATGCTGTAACCGGGTTAGACTATTATAATGCCAGGTATTACGATCCAGTCGTCGGGCGGTTCCTCTCGGTCGACAAGGCCACTGGGAACATGCAGGGGGCGGACTCCTATGCCTACGTGGGTGGCAATCCAGAAACGAAGAATGATCCGACGGGACAGAGGATCTGTGACGCCAGTGGTCAGTGTGCCGGAGTATCGCCACCTCCTGCTCCCCCTTCTCAACCATCCAATTCCTGCACAGAGACCAATTGCTCTGTCAAAGTCAATCATACTACCTATACTACCTCGGACTTGTATGACGTTACAATACGCGGACAGTTCTTTTTAGACTTCTATTTACAGTTTGCTAGAGGCTATGAGCGAGCAGAGTTCGACTTCTTCTTATACTTACAGAGAAGTCAACGTTTGAGGAATTTGAGCGGCTACTGGAATTTTGTCGACTTTCGGATTGCGGTGGATCAACTGATGGCTGCGTTCGACGTCCTCAATCATCATGCGGCACAGAATACCGTGGTCAGTAGCTGGAAGGCATTCCTGGCCCATCCGGGCAACAATAGCTGGTGGGTCGCCCATAACGGCAGCATCAATGCAGGGGATCGCGCAGCGCGGGCCACTGGCGTCTACGGGCGCGAGAGGCCTGCCGAACAGCTCTTTATCAATGATGCCGTTCATATCATAAATGACATCCAATTCATTTCGCAGGGAGATATCAATCCGCTTGGTTCCTGGCTGGGTCCCCAAAGTCCGGCGACAGGTAACCTCAATCGGATCTTCGAACCACAGCAATACAATGATACATCAGATATCCAAGCGCTGAGCTTGCAGGAAGTCACGGCATTTGCAGTCGGGTGGCTGGTTGGAGGTGCCCCTTTGGCGAATGTCGGATTGAACGTGTTTGACTCCCTACTCAGTCCTCCATAAATGAGGTATCATGAAAGGTGAGATTGGAGAGAGCAACATCGTCCTGGTAGACCAAGCGACAACGAGGAGTTCTCAGAGGAGCTGAGAAGCCTCTTTCCGGACGCTAGAAGCGTGAGAAGAAAGGGAGTGTGAATATGCGTAGACGCAGAGGCCTAATGTGGGGCATGCTCTGGATATGCTTTACAATGCTAGTAAATAGCAGTTGTGGTTCCTCATCATCATCAAGCTCTCTCACCCCGTTTTCTTCTGACGGGAATCGTTATGATGCGGGTGCCTGGTCGCCTGATGGGCGCTGGTTGGCGGTAGAAGGATCGGATAGAACAGTGATCGCGCTCTTCTCTGCCAGTGGGCAGTCGATCACCTATTTGCACCTGGAATGTGAGCTGGGAGCAGGTGAGGAAGATTTTGCATGGCTACCGGATGGACGAATCAGTTGCTATCGGGCTGGGAATGCATCTGTTTTGCGCCTCTTCACGCTCAATCGGTCGGGGCAGTCCATCCATGAAAACATGATGCCTGTTCCTGTCGCGCCACATGTTTTCATCTATGGGCTACAATGGAACCCGCGCCACTTCTGGCTGGCGGTCCTGGCAGAGAGCACTCCTGGGACTACCACACCTACGCTATATGTAAGTGATCTAGCAGGTCACAGGCTTATTGCACCGCTCACTCTAGATGGAGCTCAAGAAATGACCTGGTCCCCCGATGGCAGGACGCTGGCGGTGGTGGAGCAGAGTGGCGATGTGCTCTTGCTGACGATGCAGCAGGCGAGTGGGAAGCTCGTGGTGGCCAAGACCCGCACCCTGACAGTCGATACTGCGCCTGATGAGTATGTGGTCTGGTCTCCATCAGGGCGCTGGTTGGTCTGCCGCCATGGAACCTACACAGGTGAGGACTACTTGTTTCTCTTGGCTGCAGATGGCATGGGGCGCTCATGTCGCTGGATATCGCCAAACTGCTCAAGGCGAAAGGGGTGAAGCCGTAAGGCGGGAGTGAGACAATCCTGGTGGGTAGTCGTCGCCCTGCATCCGCAGGCGAAGCGAGCGCACGTGGTCGCGGCAGCAAAGCAGAAACCTGGGGAACAAGCGACTTTCTGGTTGATTGAGGAACTGCGCAGTGAGATGCAAGCCATCCTGCACCACCCATCAGGCCGAATCACCCTGGGATCAGCTGTCCTCACCGTTGGATGCGCCCCAGACAACCACCTGATCGTCCCTGGTGCCAGCGCCACCTGGCTCTCCGGGAGCGGCACCAGCGGTACCATTCTCTCCCAGAGCAAGACCTACGACCCATCCAGTAACGTCACCAGCCTCTCGACCACCCTGGCAGCGGTGCCGGGAGCCAGCGGCTCGGGAGGCAGCGAGACGCAGAACTACTGCTACGACGAGCAGAATCGCCTCATCTGGGCGGGCAACGGTGGCACCCAGCCAGGAGCAGGTAACGGTACCTGTGGCAGCGGCACGCTCACCAACAGCCTGACGGGAGCAGGCTACAGCACCAGCTACCTCTATACCCACCTGGGGCAGCTGTGGCAGGCGCCACAGAGCACCAGTAG
>WNEZ01009178.1_pt1 | contig 12873 bp, 10 predicted proteins | sample 5400521 | NCBI WGS metagenome assembly WNEZ01 (sample SAMN13153339, study PRJNA577476) | soil metagenome | isolation source: 120 cm saprolite under Douglas fir tree site 2 hole 1 replicate 1 | place: USA:California | collected 2015-04-18 | reverse complement strand
TGTGGTGATTGGGCCTTTCAGCCCTACTTTTGTACGCTTAATCGACTCGATTACTTCATCTGGTAAAACAGTACCATGTTTCTCCAGCATCTCTAATCCAGCCTGATGTACCTCCCAGGAAAATGGGACACCAGTCGCTTCGAGAACGCGGCGTGTAGCCTCGGTAATTTCTGGGCCGGTGCCGTCACCAGGAATGAGTGTAACCGAGTACGGCATGAAATCCTCCATACAAGCAGTGAGTCATTGTAATGCGTGAATGAGCAACCAACAACTGATTATAGCACACGAGCTATCCTGGTTAGTATGCAGCGAACAAATTGAACGTTCATTTGTGGATTGCGTGCCCCTAGATCAGCCAGTAGGGGTCTTATTCGTTGTAGATTTTTTAGTTCCGGAGGTAGTCTTTTTCCCCCTTGTACTATTTTTCGCTCGAGTAGCAACCGTGGCCTTCCTGGTCCGTCCTCGCGTTGTACGGGTCGTGGTTTTCTTCACTGTTGTCGATGATCGTCCATTCGCAGAGGGTGTTTGGGAGAGCAATGAAGGATCTTCTGTGGTTGTAACTTTCTTACGCGTACCCCGTCGTGTAGCTGCGCCATTCTGTGCAGGCCTCTCCCCAGCGTTTCGCTGTTGTGCAACAAATTCTTGATAGCACACAGGACTCTGTCCAACACGTGGTACAACCATCAAACCACCACAATCAGGACAGAGTTCAGGCACCGGCTTCTCCCAGATAGCAAAATTGCAAGTTGGGTAGTTGTTACATCCATAAAAGATTCGTTTCTTCAGCTTTGTCTTGCGTTCTACAAGGTCACCTTGACATACCGGACACAACGCGCCAGTTTTATTCACAACAGAGCGACGATAGCGACATTCGGGAAAGCCTGAGCAGGAGATAAAGCGCCCAAATCGGCCTGTGCGAATAACCAGGTTGCGCCCACATTCGGGACATACTTCATCTATCTCTTCGACTGGCTTTTGCACACGATCCATCTCCGCTTCGGCCTTGTCCATCGTCACCTTGAAATCGCTATAGAAGCTGTGCAGGAACTCCGTCCACGATTGCCGCCCTTCTTCGACATCGTCGAGCTTTCGCTCCATCTCAGCCGTGAAACCAGTATCCACAATCTCCGGGAAGTGCTTATTCATCACTTCGTTAACCGTTTCGCCTAACCAGGTTGGCACAAAGCGCCGCTGCTCTTGATCAACATAACCACGGTCCTGAATGGTACTAATAATAGGCACATAGGTACTGGGACGGCCGATACCTTGCTCCTCAAGCTCTTTTATCAAGCTCGCTTCGCTAAAACGTGGAGGGGGCTGGGTGAAATGTTGCTCAGGCGTTAATCGATGCAGGTCCAACACTTCTTGCATACTGAGAGCAGGAAGCGTTTTCTCCTCGTCATCCCGCTGCCACACTGCATAAAAGCCAGGGAACTTGAGATGGGAACCTGTTGCCCGAAAAACATACTGGCCAGCCACGATGTCCACCCGAACCGTATCAAAGACGGCAGGGGTCATAAAGCTAGCGACAAAACGCCGCCAGATCAAGTTATAAAGCTTAAACTGTTCGGGTGTCAGATGAGGCTTGACTATCTGAGGCGTCAGTGTAACATCAGTCGGGCGAATCGCTTCGTGAGCATCCTGAGTGGTCGCTTTGGCCTTCCCTGTCCGTCCCTGTCCAACATAGAGCCGACTATATTCCTTTGCGATATACTCTTTTACTTTCGCCTGCGCTTCATCAGAAACGCGGGTGGAGTCCGTACGCATATACGTAATCAATCCCTGATGCCCCTGTGCGCCCAGCTCGATCCCCTCATAGAGTTGCTGGGCAAGACTCATCGTTCTCTTCGGCTTAAAGGAGAGACGCGTTGAGGCTTCCTGCTGCATAGTACTGGTTGTGTATGGTGGATTGGGTTGGCGCCGCTGTTCTTTCTCTTCTACTCTCAATACTGTATAGGCAGCACCCTGTAACTCAGCCAGAATGGTATTTGCCTGTTCCTGAGAAGAGATTTTTATGCGACCTTTTTCCGTTGTTAATTTCTTCGTGCCATTTTGTCCGTCAGGCGGAGCTGCTATTTGCTCCTCGCCTTCAGTTGTGCTCTCCGCACTGCTCAAATCGGCGATGTCTTTGAGGCGAGCGATCAGGTTTGCTTCAAAGCGCTCTATCTGCCCTTGTTTACTGAGCAATGCGGTAATACTCCAGTACTCTTCAGTGACAAAAGCGCGAATCTCGGCCTCTCGATCACAAATGAGACGAAGGGCGACTGATTGCACCCGCCCGGCGCTTGTGCCTGATTGAATACGCCGCCAGAGTAAGGGACTAATTTTATAGCCGACAAGTCGATCTAAAACACGGCGAGCCTGTTGAGCATTGAAGAGATCTTCATTAATATCTCGAGGCTTTTTAATAGCTTGCTGAACAGCCCCTTTAGTGATTTCATTGAAGACGGCACGCCTGGGATTCTGCAATCCAAGCGTTTCTTTCAAGGACCAGGCGATAAACTCACCTTCACGGTCTGGGTCTGGAGCCAGGTATACCTCGTCAGCACGCCTGGAAGCGGCTTTCAGATCATCAATTAATTTATCTTTTTTCTCTATGATTTCATATTGTGGGGCGAAATCTTTACGCGTGTTGACCCCAAGGCCCTTTTTGGGCAGATCAATAATATGTCCCATGGACGCACGCACTTCGAAGTCACGCCCAAGAAATTTCTCGATTGTTTTAGCTTTTGCAGGTGATTCTACAATTACAAGTTTTTTTGCCATCGACCCTACTCCAACTCCATTTCCTTCGTTGCGATATACCTGGCTTTTACAGTGGGCACGCTCGATATATCTGACCCTCTACAATCAAATGAACTTAAGCATTTCATCTCATGGCATAGAATAGCACATACTTGCAAGAGGGATAGGTATATGTACTTTGCCAACAAAAATCCTATGCTAGGATAACACATTGTGTCTATACGGTATTCCCGGTTACTCTTGACCCTTATACACTTGCATGCTATGCTGCAACTGCAACACTTATGTAAATACCGTATGTCGGAGGAAATGGAAAAGCATGAGCGAACAAAAGCCACCTCGCTCCATCAAAAGAGAGGCGCGCAAAAGGCCGGAGAGCGACGGCACAGAAGATCAGATGCAAGCTAAACGCTCTAGCAAGGCCACCAGGAGCCAGCGTGTTATGAAACGCCGGCGTCGTAGTTCACTTCGTGCCGGACTGGCAGTGATGGGAGGAAGAGCCGCAGGAGCGCTCAGTCGCCGTTTACATCTTGGCGGTGGAACGAGTATTGCAGGAATAGTAGCACAACGTCTCTACCCAGACATCGTCGGCCATCTGTCCACGCAACTAGCCCATGGAAGTGTATTGGTAACAGGGACAAATGGCAAAACAACCACCAGCGGTTTTATCGCAGCTATCTTGAGTGATGCTGGTCTGCGAGTCTGGCGTAACAGGGAAGGCTCAAATTTGATGCAAGGGGTTGCTGGTGCCCTGGTCATTCGCGCCCAGCCTGATGGAAACTTACGCCGCGCAGGGCAGGCCATTTCAATTTTTGAAGTCGATGAAGCAGTCATGCCACAAGCTGTAGAGATTTTACCTCCTCGCGTTGCCGTTTTCACCAATCTTTTCCGCGACCAACTTGACCGCTTTGGTGAGGTTGACACCATTTCCACACGTTGGCAGCAGGCGATTGATCTGCTGCCAAAAAGTGCGACCCTGGTCCTTAATGCCGATGATCCTACTACAGCTCATCTTGGTGAGTTTTTCCCAGGGCAGGTGGTATTCTTCGGTATCGATGATCCTTCGCTTGATCTAGCTAACGAGGGTTTAGCTGTTGAACGACATCAGGCGATTGATACACGCACCTGCCCCCATTGCGGCGGGGAATACGTTTACTCAATACAATACTACAGTCATTTAGGGCACTATAGGTGCTCACAGTGCAAGCGTGTACGACCCGAAGCAGACGTTCGAGCGCTGAAAGTAGTTGCTGATGGTATTGATCGCCTTCGCATACAGATTGAAACGCGAACACAGCAGGGAGAGATTGTGATCCCCCTGGCTGGATTTTATAATGTCTATAATGCCCTGGCAGCAATCGCAACCTCTCAGGCGCTGGACATCAACTGGGAACCGATTGTCTCAGGTATCGAACAATTTAAGCCGGTCTTCGGACGCGGGGAGCGTGTTCACGTGCAAGGACGCACATTGCGTCTGCTTCTAGCCAAGAATCCTACCGGTTTCAATGAAGTGCTGCGCACTCTTTTCAGCGATGGAATACCCAGGCATGTATTATTTGTTCTGAATGACAACATTGCCGATGGACGAGATATTTCGTGGATCTGGGATGTAGATTTTGAACGAACTACTCAGCATCTAGCGACATTAACGGTAGCAGGGACTCGCGCATTCGATCTTGCGCTACGCTTGAAGTACGCTGGAATAGAGCAGACAGCAATGACGGTTGTGACTTCGGCCCCATTACGAGCCGTTAAGGTCGCTAATCAGTCAAAGGCGCGCAACACACGTCAACACAGGCGAGCACTGAAGCCAGAAACGATGCGAAAGGCTCAAATGACTGCACCAGATGAAAGCATCATTCATCACAGATCGAACAAGCCCTTTGGAATTAGCCAGGCATTAGATACGGCAATTCGTCAAACTCCGACTGGTGAGACCTTGTTCGTGGTTCCAACGTATACTGGTTTATTAGAAATCCATCGCGAACTGGAACGTCGTGGTTTAACGCCTCGATATTGGGAGGAAAGAGGACCTTGAACGACGATTTGTCACCACACGTCACACTGACTTTAGGGCATTTATATCCTGATCAATTAAATTTGTATGGAGATAGGGGCAATATATTGACCCTGCGCAGGCGTTGTCAACTCCGCGGTATTGAACTACGAGTTGTCGAGCTAGGTATTGGTGATGCCCTGGCGCCAGATGAGTACGATATGTTGTTCATTGGCGGCGGACAGGATAAAGAGCAAGCCCCAGTAGCTCAAGATTTACTTGAGATCAAAAGTATCGGTCTATGGGCTGCTATCGAAGATGATATGCCAGTTCTGGCAGTTTGTGGTGGTTACCAGTTATTGGCACACTACTATCGACCAGCCGAGGGGCCGGATATGCGAGGGCTCGGAGTATTCGATGCGTGGACTATCCATAAGGGTGCCCAGGTACCTCGCTGCATTGGCGATATAGCGATCAGTTGGAATGGCGACACCTTAGTCGGATTCGAAAATCATGGAGGTCGTACTTATCTGGGCACAGCAAAACCATTTGGAAAAGTGCTCAAGGGTCATGGGAACAATGCAGAAGATCATACCGAGGGAGCAGTGTATCGTAACACCTTTGGCACATACATGCATGGTTCGCTCCTACCAAAGAATCCTCACCTTGCGGATCATTTAATTGCATTAGCATTAGAACGGACGTATGGAAGGAGTAATAGCACTCCAGAAAGCCTGTTTCATTCAGTAGGCTCAATTAATGGGTCTACTTCGTCTAATAACGGCACAAAGACGAGAAAATGGACCTCTAGAAGTCGTAATCGCATCCATCGCAATGTCAAAGATGATCCTTTTACGTTTCTTACCCCTTTGGATGACACCTTAGAGTGGGAGGCCCATGCCTTTATTCTAGAACGCATGGGATTATACCATGCAGCGGCTGATGCTTTGCGTACGTATAAAGATGCAGGGACAGTTCTTCACTTGCCCAAAACCACCTCGGTTCGAGAGTAAATTAGACTCATTAGGAAGTAATATATGAATATTGATCGGTCACAGGCACGATGTTCTTTCTGCGGGAAACGCCCACCAGAAGCAAAGCGTATGGTAGCAGGCCCTGGCGCTGCCTACATTTGTGAGTCTTGCCTGCAATTGTGTAATGATATTTTAACCGATCCCACACCTTTTTCTGCTAAAGCCTTGGAACTCGCGGCACGCCCTCCGGTAGTGATAGCTGCTCCACAAGAACCTGGGCGACAGGCTACACCAGAATCACCGGCAACTGTGCCTTTGCGCAGTATAACAATTGAATTGGAGCAAAAGCAGTACAGCATGACATTGATGCTGCAACAGTTGCAACTCTTTCAGCAGCACTTTGAGCTTCATTATATATGGATACGTCCGCCATTCCAGACAGGATTTGCTTTTGTTCCTCGCATCATTTTTCTGATAGAAGATAATACTGGAGTTCAATGGGCAGGAGATCGTGGAGGTCTGCTCCTTGCTCGCCCTGAGCTTGCTAGTGATCCGTATCAAGCAGTTTATCAGGGAAATGCGCGTTTCAGTCCACCACTTTCTGCTGCTACACGTGTTTTGACGATACGCGCTGCCGACCCCTTGGGTCAATTCGAAGATCCCTCATTACAACCCTGGCAATTTGAGGTTACATTGTGAGGTAAAAGTCCAGGGCGACTGCGAGGGTCACCCTGTAACTATTATTCAGCAACATATTCTAATGCAGGTACAAGCAGCCCATAGCCACCTTTATCTAACCGGTACATGACATTAACGCTCCTGGTTTCCTCGTTAAAGAACGGGTAAAAGGAGAGACCATTCATCTCCATTTCTGCAATGACTTCTTGATCACTCATTGGTTTGGTCTGAATCCGGCGAATCTCCATGATTTTAGACCATATCTCCTCATTCCGCTCTTCGGTAATAGGTGTGGTTATTTGCTCATATTCTTCAACATCTTCCTCCTCAATGGAAGAAAGACTGCCGGAGCGCGACAATGAGAGGACTTTCACAGGCGGTGTACGATGCCGCCGTGAACTTGTCTGGCGATCTTTATAACGACCCAATTGTGTGGTAGCTTTATCCAATACTAGATCAAGAGCCATATTGGCATTGGCTGCACTTACTTCGCTATGAATAGGATGGGAGTTGCTAGAGATTGCTAGTTGTACTATATAGCGATCATGAGAGCTACGCGTTTTTTCTTCGGAGACGGTCACCTCAATACGCGCATTTGAACCAACAAGACGAGAGAGTTTTTGTACTTTCCGTTCGATGTGTTCACGCAAACGAGGTTGGATTTCAGTCTGTTTGCCTTTGATGATGATTTGCATAGTTTGCCTTCTCTTTCCGATCCAACAATATGACAAAACATACGGAGCAGGAAATTCCACGACAGGAATAGGAAAGTCACATACTGTATTATACCATTCTTCGATAAAAGACTGAGCAATGCGCCAATGTTCCTATATCACAATACGATCACGTGTAGATGGCAAGACACGATCTTTACGCATCAGTTTTTTGTATGAAAATCCTGTGATCCAATTGAGCACCAGATCGCGTTTAAAGATGAATATAAATTCACTTTTCTGCCAATGAATATTCATTCTATGTTCATATGTTAATGGTATGATGTCGTCATTGGCATGTCCATAAACAATAATTATTTTGATGAGTGGGAGGGTTCATGGCACATGACACAGTTACCAGGTGATCAGCATATAACGTATCAATTACAATATCGCAAATGTGGGAAACCAACGTGCAGAACTTGCCGCGAAGGGCAGGGTCATGGTCCTTACTGGTATGCCTATTGGCGTGAGGGATCGCGCTTGCGATCAGGATACATTGGAAAAGTGTCTCCCGAAACGGGAAGCGTTTTTCAAACTGCAGCAGCTAGATAAAAGACCTTCAAGACCCGCACTTTACTTTCATAGCGCTGATGTTACAATAACTGTATTGATAGACATCAACTCCTTCATTCCTATCAGGGAGGGCAGCATGAAATGTCCGTTTTGCGGAGGCACGGAATCACGAGTGAAAGATTCGCGAGATGTTGGTGACGCCATTCATCGACGACGCGAATGTGAGCAATGCAAAGGACGCTTCAGCACTTATGAGCGGGTCGAGAAATCTGTCCTGATGGTCATCAAGCGAGATCAACGACGGGAAGCTTTCGATAGGCAGAAACTTTTTGTGGGTATCAGCAAGGCCTGTGAGAAACGCCCATTGTCTGTAGATGAGATTGAGAATGCAGTTGAGGAGATTGAGCAGGAATTGTACCGGCAGGGCAAACAAGAAGTCCAGAGCAGTGTCATTGGGGAACTTGTCATGGAACGACTGAGACAAATGGATAAAATAGCCTACATTCGCTTTGCCAGTGTATATCGCTCCTTTAACGATGTTGAAACTATGCTCGAGGAGTTACAGGATCTCTTGTATCGAAAGAAGGCTGAGCCATCAGGACATGCACAAGGACTAACATACGAAACAGACAACGAAGCATTAGGAAAGTGAAGCTGTGCTTCCGTAGGCTTTGTTGTCTGTTTGCTGAATGAGATACAAATAGGAATCTGCTAATCGCGACTGTTACTTTCAGCTTTGCGCAAGCGGCGACTGAGAGTAGATAAAAGCCTTAGAGCAATATCGGGATGATTACGTAAGGTTGTTCGAAATTCCCAGACGGGCAGAAGAAGGGCTGTAACATCGCTCACAGCAGTGACGTTAGCCGAACGGGGCAAATCATCCAGTAACGACATTTCACCGAGTACATTTCCTGGGCCCACAGTACCCAGATCAATTTCTGCTTTGTCAGGATCATTCTCCTTAGTGATATGTACTGTGCCATCAGTAATTACATACAGTCCAACACCTGTATCCGCTATATTTGCGTTCCCGGCAAGCGCCCGCGAGTAGTTGTAAATCTTTCTTTTCTAAACCGGCAAAAAGATCTACACGTGCTAGGATATCTTCGTGCATGAGGCTAACTCCTTTGTACTAAATTGTGTACTGGATCGAACCGCCACGCTATTCCGTCCACAGAGCTTATCTTACCACAACTGTCGTGTCATGCCTAGCGGGATTTTTGACTTTCTTTCAGTCAGGAACTACAATGAAATAACATCGAAGGTTCTTAACCATGATACATATACACATAGAAAATCAGATAACTATTCAGAAGGGAGTGCAGAGGGCGAAGCCCTTTGCCGGGGCGTGGGGCCGCGCATCCGGGGGATGCAATAGCGGGCTCCCACATCACTCTCCCCTCTCACCCGCCGCCGGAGGCGGCACGATTCGAATACTTGGAGAGTTATTAAATCAGATGGAGAATTTAGGGATCATGTGTACATGACGACACAGGACGAGAAAGCAGCGGAAAAACGTTTACAAGCAGGTATTGACGCTTTTTATGACGGCAAATTGGACGCGGCGGCAGAAGCCTTTTCAGATGCGGAAATTCGCTTCAGGTTACTTGGTGATTTTAAGCGATCTGGAGACAGCCGCACCATGCTTGCCGATATACAACGTCAGAAAAATCAGCTTGAACAGGCAGCTAACAGCTATCAGAAAGCGATGCGACTCTACAAAGATGCAAACCTCCCGTTAAATGAAGCAGGGAGTTCGTTATCATTGGGACATGTAGAACGGCAACTGGCACACCTTGATCGCGCGCAGGAGGCTTACCAGAACGCCTGGAATCTCTACGTAAACCAGGGGAATGTACAGGGGCAGGGGAATGTGGCCCTGGCTTTGGGGCATATAGAGATGCAGCGTGGCAAAACTGAACTTGCTATTGAACACTATCAACGAGCCGTTTCGTTTTTTGTGAACGCCAACGATATCATCAACGAAGCTGATGCACGCCGTAGTGTTGCTGATCTACAGCGACTGGCAAGACGCTTTAATGAAGCAACTATTGAATATCAGCGTGTTCTGGAAGTCTATCGAGCAAACAGAGACAATTTTGGAGTCGTTGATGCACTATTAGGTCTGGGACGTATCTACCTGGATCAGCGGCAATTCGATAAAGCAGCAGATGCATTCGCAGAAGGCGGTACGCTGGCACGCTCAATTGAATACGAACTGGGTGAAGCTGATAGCAACCTGGGATTGTCGGAAATCTCATTACTGGATAATCAAGTTGAACAGGCTTTGACGAGCGCACAGTTTGCGCTACAAATGTATTCGGATATGCGCAATCCGCTCGGTACTGCCAACGCCAGTCGCTTACTCGGCGAAATTCATACGCGCCGTGGCCAGCTTTCTTACGCCAATGGTCTGATGGAACGCGCTCTACGTACCTATAAAGCTATTGCTTATCGCATAGGACAGGCTGAGGCGACACTAGGCTTAGGAGAACTTCAACTTTTGCGAGGTTTTCTCGATCGTGCACTACAAACTTTTGAAGAAGCTAGTAAGCTTGCACATTTACTGAGCAATGAGTTAGTTGAAAGTAAGGCATTACTTGGCCTTGGCGATATCTATAGCAAAAAAGGCCAGATTCCTCAAGCAAGAAACTACTACGATGATGCCCAAAAACGGTTGGAGGAGCAACTTCCCGATCCTGTCTATAGCATCATCACAGCAGAAACACTGATTCGCAGAGCACGATTAGCGGTGATTACGGGTCGGCTGGACGAAGCGACATCTTGCCTGACTAGTGCGCATTCAATCATGGCCGAGCATACATTTGCTCCACAGGTGGAACCTGCGTTATTACTTGCAGAAGGACAACTCCTCTTAACACGAGGTGATTTTTCGCAGGCCGAGACCGGTTTTAGTGGAGCATATAGTCAGGCTGAGGCTCTGCAAGAGCCTTTGCTTGCCGCTGAGGCACTACTCGGCCTGGCTCAAACACGTTTGTCTCGTAAGGAACTAGACGCTGCATCAGCGAGTTTTCTCCAGGCAGGACGACAGTTTCAATTATTGGAGTATACTGACGGAGATGGCGAGGCTATGCTTGGCATAGCTCAAACGCTTATAGGGAGAGGTCAGTGGGACGAAGCGATTGAACATTGTGAAGGAGCATCCACTCGATTTAATCAGAGTGGCAATCTTATCGGAGAAGCTGATACTACATTTGCTTTAGGATTAGCATATCGGGGTAAAGATAATCTGCAAGATGCAGCAAGAAATTTTGAGCAAGCAGTGACTTTGTACCAACAGCACTACCTCCCGTTAGGAGAATCAGACGCACGTTACGAGCGAGCTGGTATCATGCTTGCAGGTGAACAGTTTGATCTTGCGATGAACGACTTAAACCAGGCCATAGCGTTAGTTGAGCAAGTTTTGAATACGTTGAGCTCACCGGATCAATGGAGCACATTCCTGCATCAATACACGGAACTATATGCTCACGCTGCCATTACTGAAGTGAGACGAAATCAAGATACTCAGGCACGCTCGATCCTCTCTTCGTTTATACGCATTACGGGTAAAGATCCAATCATCCAGTATATCAAGGCTTATGAAGACTCTATTCTTACTACGAGTGACGAGATGAGCGAGAATGAGGCACAAGCCAACTCATTGTTGGTAAAACGTTTGAGAGCATTACGCAAGAGCCTATAAGTGATGTAATGCTTGCTATATGAAGCCAAACAGCATATGATAAGGCTAGAAAAAGAATGTGACTGATTAACAATAAAATCATTACTATAGCAGAGAGGATTCTTCGCTATGACCATACGTTTTTTGCGTGGTGATTCACAGGCACCAAAGGGGCATGCCATTTTTATTGCACGTAGCGCCACTGATAGTCGCGCAGTTTTAGCTACCTACTGCGTTGTACCTCCTATGCCTCTTTCCCTGGCGAAGTATCTACCTTCATTTCTAGCTTCTCAGCTATCTCCAGAAGACTTGCAGGAAGCGACAAATGTTCCCGTCATGCCGATCCCTCCAATGTTGGAAGAGGGAAATGCACTTGAGCGTCTCCAGATGTTAGCTGAGCGACGCGATGATGATTTATGCGACATTGGGATTGTCAATCCAAAAGACGAAGGGGCACGCATGCAATTAGTCGCTCAGGGTTGCCAGGAATATGGTCAATTCTATGTGAACTATGCTTCAAGCTTTGCACAGGTTGCGTCTCTTGCGGCAATCGAGGATGAAGCGCCTATTGCTCTGGACGATATGGACGCCGATGAACTGCTGATACAAACGATGACAGACCGGCAACGACTGTCTGAGTTGGGTAAGCTTGTGGGCGTAGCACGGTACGCGCTTGAAGGACACGACGAACACCAGTTGCAGGAAACCAAACAACGCATGCAGCGGGTTGCCCAGACTCTAGCGGAGAAATACCGTAGCTCCGAACTCACTGAAGCGGCCTTTGATCCTCGCGAGCGCGGAGCCAGGCTTGCTGAACTGTACTTAGAACGAGCATACAAATTGCTCGATGAAGAATACGCTGATATTCCGGGTATCGAGCGAGCTATTCGAGAATTACAATAGTAGAGGATGAAACGAAAAACATCACCCCCGTACGTATTATCCCTCTTCTTGACAAGTACCCTGCTTCCGTTTTTTCATGGGGGTGAGAGAAAAGGAAAGCAGGAACCGTCTACCGTGGATGGCGTGTCCATCTAGGGGTAAATGTCGGATAGCGATTCTAACACATATGCCATCAGTTGGAGTCAGGGACCCAATCCCATTAACGGGATGAGCTTGCTCAGGCAAGCTTGAACCTGACCAGACTCAGCCCTACGGGGCTACGTTAGGAGAGAAATAGGTACGTCGGGATGCGAGGCCAGTCTTGACCGCTACGGTGAATAGTTAAACAGAGGTAATGGGTTAACTCAGTGCTATTCACGCCAAACCTCTCGCTAACATTGTCGAGGCCACCATTACCCTAGCAATAGGAGGCTCATTGTGAGCAAAGTTCTCGTTGTAGACACCGAGAAACGACCATTGAACCCGGTGCATCCCGGCAGAGCACGAATCTTGCTCTCTTCGGGTCAGGCAGCTGCGTACAGGTGCTATCCTTTCACGATCGTTCTGAAAAAAGCCATTGAAAAGCCAGCCGTTGAAACGCTCCGCGTCAAGATTGATCCTGGAAGTAGAAACACGGGCATTGCTGTGGTCAATCATGCCAGCGCAGAGGTGGCGTTCGCAGCA
>WNEZ01003930.1_pt1 | contig 12874 bp, 10 predicted proteins | sample 5400521 | NCBI WGS metagenome assembly WNEZ01 (sample SAMN13153339, study PRJNA577476) | soil metagenome | isolation source: 120 cm saprolite under Douglas fir tree site 2 hole 1 replicate 1 | place: USA:California | collected 2015-04-18 | reverse complement strand
CCAGGGGCGGGTGTGGTGAACGTGCGGACAGTGCTCTTCACGCCATCGCTCGTCCCATTGCTCTCCTCGGAGGTGACCGTGTAGTAGTACGTGGTCCGTGGCTTGAGGTCATAGATGCGCACGCGGAACGTCGTGTACGCATGGCCCTGGTTCAGCCTGATGGGATTTTTCGCCGTCTGGCTCAGGTCCTTCGGATCGCTACCGTAGTGCACGATGCCGTAATGCACGTCCGAACCCCCAGGGTTGTTGGTCGTCCACCTCATGATGGTCAGGTGATTCGTGGCCGACTCGAGCTCGGGCCCTTTGGCGATCTCGACGCGCTCGGCTCTCTTGGCAGGAGGAAGTACCTGCGCGGCAGCCGGCTGGAACGCGAGCAGGCTGCCGACCGTGATCGTGATCGCCAGTGTCAGAAGCAGTCCATTCATGGATGTCTCGTCCGTGGCGGACGCGAGACGGATCGTTCCGTGTCGCGTCCGCCGTCTAGCGACGGTTCAGCTACGGAATCGGCGGATTGGGAACAGGAGCGACGCCGCAGACCGCCGACGCGCAGGGCGGAAGCGGCGGCGTGAGGATAAGAAACTCATTCCCTTGGGTCGAAGCCATACCGCCGAACATGCACGCACCCGTAAACGTGTTCCGGTTGGGATACGGTTTTGTGAAACCGTCCGTGAGGGTTTGCAGGAAGGCCACGACCTGGTTCTCCTCCTGATCCGTCAAGCCGAGATTGCCGGTCGTCATGTCGATATTGTTCCTCACCTCAGGCATCGGCCAGCAGTTCACTTTTTCCATTGTGCCCGCCGGGCAGTGCCCTGACGTCACATTGAACTGGGTGAATTCCGCCACGTCGCGCGTGTTGTAGAAGTGGACGAGCTGCTTCAGGCTCTTGGCGTAGCCATTGTGGAAGAACCCCTTCTGGAAGAACCCGCCTGGCCCCCCTGGCGCCTCGGTGGTCGGGCACTGTGTCGGCGCCATGGCCACATTGCGCGCCGTCATAACCTGCATTTGGCCGTCGACACTCGGGGCGAATGGTATCCACTCCGCGTTCGGGTTGGGAGCGGAACCGAAACCGCTTCTGAGGAAGGTCCCGAGTCCGAGGTCTCGGTAGGCGAAGCCGAGGGGATTGGGGGTGAAGCCGAAGAAATCCGGCTTGGTCTGATAGTAAAACGCATTCCTGGGATTCAGGGGCAGCCCCAGGTTGGCCGAGCCGAAGCAGGTAAACAGAGGGTTCACCGTCGCGGCTTGGCTGGTATCGGTCCCCGTCGTAGTAGAGGGGATTGATCCCGAGCCCGTCCCGGGCGTCTGAGTGCTCCCTCTGCCGTCGACGTGGCATGTATTGCAGCCGGCCTTGCCACGGAACAGGTTGTAACCGGCCCTCTCGTCTGCCGTCAACGTGGTTAAGCGCTTCAGGAAGGCGTCGAATTTCGACGTGAACGGACTGACCTCCTTTGATTTCTCGAAGGCGTCCACCGACTGCCCCCAGTTATCGAAGACCCTGTTGGCCTGGGTGCGATCCTCTGGCGACAGCTTGACCGGCGTGGTGTCCGTGCCGAACACCTTAGCTCCTCCTGGGGTTCCGCAGATCCTCTCGGTGTCGTGCGGGAACTTGATATTGAGCGAGCCCCTGCCCCACACCTGCTCGAAGAGAGGTCGGTACTCGGCCTGGGACAGCCGGAACCCGATGCACGCCGTGTCCGGTAGACCCATTTCTTGAGTATCGACGGGAGGGTGTTGCGCCTGCTCGGCGTCAGGATTCTGTAACAGGTATCCGGTCGCCCGTGAGTCCCAGAAGTTTCCGCCAAAGAAGAGGGCTTGGGTTTCGTTGAACTGGAGTACGGGGAACCAGGGGGCGTACGTGTATCGCTGCGCGGTTCGCTTGCCGGCCCGGAAATGAAACGATCCGGGAAACGCGACCATCGTCAGGTTGACGGACGGGATCGGTCCGCTGAACCCCGCGTACGGCATGTGACAGGACGCGCAGGCCTGATTCTTGAAAACGGACATGTTCTCGTCGTAGTTCATCAGCTTGCCGAGCGTTTGAACCATGTCGTAGCCGCTGCCCTGCAGCGTTGGCGGTTGCCCCGTCAGATTCGGAGGGGGTAAGGCGCGCCACTCGGCGAGCGCTTGCTGGAAGATGAGCCTGACTTCGCGGCTGACCCTTTCGATCTCCGAATCCAGATCGGCCGGGAGGATGCCCGTTGGATACGGGTTATAGGGCGGCGGCGGGCTTTCCTTCTTGGCCGGCGCAGCCTTCTGGGCTGGGACCGGTTGAGGGGCGACGCTCACAGCCAACACAACAATAGCGAACGTTCGCAGTATCGCCATCGTTCCTCGCCGAGTCATGGTCGCCTCCTCTTCCGCCTTTGCGGGCGCGACACGAGCGGGAGCCAGAGCAAAATCTCATTGAGCTCGGACTCGGCGGTCCTCGATCGCGCGAAGGTCCGCACCACGTCGACGGCATCGCAAGCGGACTAGTAACCCTGACACCGATCTCGCGCAAGCAGGAGAGCGGCGATTGGCGCGAAATGTCCGATGATGTCCCCCAATGTCGCGGACCTCATTGGTGTGAGCGCGCGGGACCCGTGTGTGCTCAGACGAAAAAGTCTTCGGACGGTGCGCCGGATCAACGGACGTTCTGAACGACGCGCCCATCCCGTCGATCGGCCGCCATCAGCACATCTGTCTTTCGAAACAGCAGGCGGCCGCTCGGGATTCGGTAACACTTGATCTTGCCAGCAGCCACCCATCGGTCGACGGTGCGAATCTCGACCCGGCACAACTGCGCGACTTCGCCCTTCGTCAAAAGCTTTTCGCCCGGAGCGAACTCGTTCCACATACCCCGTCTCCATTCGTCGACCACGGTGCCGCGTTGCTCAACTGGCACTGTCTCATTGGTCATCACTGCTCTGAGATCGCCCCGGGGGAGAACACGAGAGGCACCCTGGGACGAGCTGGCGCGAAGAACAGCGAACGAGGACGGCAGGGCTGTCCAATCGATCACGTGCCGAATCCGGAGCAGATTGTTTCGGCCCCATGACGATCTTTGGGTTCATCGCGATACCTGAATCCTGAAGAGTCATTCAGGGTAGTACCAAAGTCGCGGCGCTCGCAAGATCCCTTTCTGCGGCGGGTCTCGCGAAGCGACGTCTGGCGTCGGTCAGCGCTCGATCACACCGCAGGCCACCCGTACGCCTGAGTTTCCCGCCGGATCGGTTTTTTCATCGTCCGGGTCGACGTGGATGATCAGCGAGGTGCCGCCCGGCCCGAAGACCGAGTTCGGGCCTTCCTTCAACCTCATCAGCGAGGCGATCGCGTCGAGGGAGCCCGTTCCATCGGCTCTCACTTCGAGGTTCGGAAAATCCCCCGCATGCGGACCCTCGGGATTGGCCAAACCGTGGTGCTTCCCGTACGGATTGAAGTGGGGACCCGCCGACATGAAGTCTGGGGGCTCGCACTTCCCGACCGCGTGAATGTGAAACCCGTGCTGGCCCGGCTTGAGCCCGCTCACCCGGAGGCTGACGCGCACGCCGCCGGGGACTTCGCTGAGCGTGGCGGTCCCGACAACTTTGGCCTGGGCGTCTTTGAGCTGAGCCCGGGCCGACTGGGCGTAGGCCATCGCCGGCAGCCCAAGACCGAGCATCGCGAGCACGACGACGAGATGTCGCGTCATCTTCGCCCCACTCCTTTCAAGGGACATCTTCGGGTCCCGCATCGCTTGTACGCTTCGTGCACCGATTAGACGCGGCATACCCAGATTTAAGAGTTTTGGAACGGTGAGTTGCATGTGCCTTCTGGCCGGAGAGAAACTCCGCACGATTGTGACACACGCTGTCCGGGGTATAGCCCGTCGCGACTCTTGCCGGGCCACGAGTGTTCCAGGCTTCCCCGGCAAGCCCGACTTTCTGGATCGCGGCGTCCCGGTCGAAAGGCGGAAGCGGCGGCCGCGGACTTGGTGACGTCGTCATGGGAGTACCGTTCTTGTGACGGCGGTGGCGGCGCGAGCGCCCCGCCCGCGTGCGGTTTCCGCAAGGACGCGAAACGCGGGTTCCCCCTCCCAGCCGTGGCGGACCCACCAAGGTCGGGTGTGCGGCGCTCGATCAGGTCGGGTACCACGAGATCGACGCAGAAGCGGCGCGCGCCGGCTTTCAGATTCTTGCGGAAACCGTCAGTCAATGCACTCGGCGCTCAGGATGAGCGCGTCACAACGGCGGTCCAGGGCCGAAGTACGCCGCCATGCTCTTCGATTTGATTGGAGAGGAAGATGTCGACCTACTTCGAGGCACCGGTACAAACCGAGCGGCGGTCCCTGAGCATCGCACGGTCGCCCGACTGGTACTGATCGGCGTCGCTCTTGCAGTTGTCGCAGGAGCCTTCGCCTATCTCGGTGCCTGGCTCACTCCGAACAATCTGACGCCGGCCCGGTTCACCGATGCACTCCCAGAGGCGCCCTTCATGACGGGATGGGGACCGAAAATTCTGGTGGTTTGTTGCCCAAGACAGGAGAATACCCCTAGAGGGTATACTCGCGCTCCGTCCCCCGCACCCAGCGGTCGCGATGGCCTTCAAGCATATCGACATGGGAGCAGCGTTCATGAATGAGCAGGTCACCGACCGCCTGAAGGTGAACGCGGCCGGGCTCGCGCGTTCCGATCAGTAAGCACTCGCTATCGCATCCGGGCTCGCCGCAGATACTCAGAGGGCTACGGCGTGGGCGTGGTCATCGAACGAACCTGTGCACGACCAGGACGCGACCAAGGCATGACCTGAGCGTGACCTGGCCTTCTCAGGGCACTTTCCCCGGGTCTCACCGGAGCGCTCGGGGGCCTGCGCTGGCGCGCGTGTGTCCCCGTTTGGGCAGAGAAACAAGACCGGTCCCCCAGCCCCGCGCATGGGAACAACAGGATCTGAGGCGCAGGAAACCGATCAGAGAAGCATCAGAACTTCTCAGAGGTGTTCCGGCGGGGCAGGTACGGGGCAAGTGCAGGATAACTTCGTGTCAATTCACATCATTCTCCTGCACCGAAGATTTACATCCGGAACGCTTCTCCCGGAACAACATCAGAAGTGAGAGTGAGAGGGGCGGGGGGGGGTCGTGGGCGGCCCGTCGCCGACCAGGGCCGGAATCTGGCGGGGCTTCGTCAATTCTGTCCCTCATGTGACAGGTTGAAAGATGAAGATTCGCGACGCTCTGCTCATCGTGACGATCGAGTTTCTGGCCGCGACGCTCTCCTTGGCGTTGCCGAACCTGGGCGTTGAAATCGCGGGGAGCGAGGAACTCGCCCAGACTCAGACGTTCACACCCCAAGAGAAGCAGCCGAACGCACCGTAGCCGACGCCGAGAGCAGTGGATCAAGGCGCTGGCGCGCTCGCCGCGAACCCGGCCAGGCCACTTCGCTGGTAGAGCGATGTGAACCCGCGTCCTCATTTTGAGAGGTGGCAATCTGCTGCGCCGATTGGTCCTGCCCGACATGCCCGCAACTTCATCCTCCAACTGGCCGAGCCCCTTGACGCCGACGCTCTTTCGGCAGATTCTCGGGCGCATCGAGCGATTCGCGGAACATCCGACGTGATCGAGCCGCCCGCTCGAGGCGGAGAGCGGGGTCGACGGCCGGCGGCGGGAGTGTCCCCGCGGAGGGTAATCACGGGCGGCGGCCCTCTGCAGATGTAGGGGTCGGCGACGCCGGCGCCGCGAGAACGCGGTGTGTCCCCTATGCGCATGGGCGGGGCATAGGCGGTGAGGACGTCACGTGGCCACTCGCCCGTCTGAACCGACACTGAGGGACACCGATGCGCCGTCACGTCGCGCAAATCGCGCTCGCCCACTACGGCTTGGCGGTTCTCGCCGTGGCAGCCACTGTCGCCGTTGCGCTGTGGCTGCGCCCTGTCGCGCTCGTGGCCGGCCAGCTGTCGTTGGTTGCAATCTTGACCGTCGGCTGGATATGTGGCCTGCCGCCCGCACTGGTTGCCTGGGGCCTGGCCACGCTGGCCTTCGCCTACTATTTCACGCCGCCGCTCGATTCACTGGCGGTCGACCGCGTCGAGCTTCCTCGTCTCATCATCTTCGCGCTCCTGGGGTTGTTGATTGCCACCGTGAGCGCTGCGCGGCGCAGGGCACAGGATTCGCTGCGGAGGATCCGCGTAGAACTCGAGGCGCGCGTTCGTGAACGCACGGCGGATCTCGAGCGGAGCAACGAGCAGTTGCAGGCGGCTCTCGCGGAACGGCAGGGGCACGTGTGGCTGCTCGAAAGCATCGGTCGCATCCATCGAGTCACGCAAACCGCGAATGATCTCGAGCAGATGATGAGCGATGTCCTCGACGCTGCGCTGTCGATCTTCGACTGCGATCGCGCGTGGCTGATGTATCCCTGCGACCCCGAGGCCGTCTCTCACGAGGTCAAGATGCAGCGGACGCGTCCTGAGTTCCCCAGTCTCCTCGGCGTGGGCGACGAGGTGCCGACCGACCCGGAGACGGCCGATATGTTTCGTACCGTGCGGGCGTCCAGCGGTCCTGTGCAGTTCGGACCGCACTCGACGCACCCGCTGTCGAGCGAACTGGCGCAGCGCCGCCGTGTCCAATCCAGGATGGTGATGGCGCTCTACCCGAAGGGTGAGCTGCCGTACATCTTCGGCGCTAGCCAGTGCTCGTACGCGCGCCTGTGGACACCGCGAGAGGAGTTCCTGTTCCAGGAGATCGGCCGGCGCCTCGAGGATGCGCTAACGAGCCTGTCGATCTTTCACCGTCTGCGCGAGAGCGAGAAGCGCTATCGCCACATCTTCGAGTCGACCGGGGTGTCGATCTGGGAGGAGGACTTCTCCCGGGTCAAGGCGGCGATCGATGATCTCAGATCGAGCGGCGTGCGCGATTTCCGCGCGTACCTCGCCGCGGACCCGCAATTCGTGCAGGACGCGATCCCGATGGTGAAGGTCGTCGACGTGAACGCGGTATCGGTCAAGCTGTTCGCGGCCGAGAGCAAAGCCGAGCTGCTCGCCTCACTGGACAGGATCTTCGTAGCGGAAACGTACGAGGTCTTTGTCGAGCAGCTCGTCGCGATCGCCGAGGGCCGGACGTTGTTCGAGGCCGAGACCGTTCTCCAGACCCTCAAGGGCGACCTGCTGACGGTGCTTTTTACGATCACCTTCCCGACGTCGTCCTCAGGGTTCGACAGCGTGCTGGCGACCGTCATGGACATCACCGAGCGCAAGCGCGCGGAGTATCTGACCGGACAGATGTTCGAGAGCTCCCCCGATACGATCGCCGTCGTCGGAAGAGACTACAGGTACCGACGTGTCAACCCGGTCCACGAGCGCGTTTGGGGCCTGCCACGCGAGACGATCGTCGGGATGCACCTCGCTGAGGTCCTGAGTATGGAGTTCTTCGAGCAGAGAGCCAAACCGAAGCTGGACCGATGCTTCGCGGGCGAAGACGTCGCCGGCGGAGGGTGGATCAGCGCCCAGTCCGGAGCGCGATACATGGTGACGACCTTCTCGCCCCTGCGTCCAGACTCGGAACGGGTGGAGGCGGCACTCGTCATCGGCCGCGATATCACTGAGTACGTCCAGGCCGAGGAAGCGCTGCAGCAGGCGCAGGCGGAGCTCGCGCACGTCACCCGCGTGACCACCCTGGGCGAGTTGGCCGCGTCGATCGCTCACGAGGTCAACCAGCCCCTGGCCGCCATCGTCGCCGATGCCAATGCCTCCCTCAACTGGCTGGCGGCCCCGCGTCCCGACCTCGAACGCGTCCGGGAAGCGCTCGAAGCGATCGCGATGGACGGTCACCGGGCGGCGGAAGTGATCCAGCGCATCCGGCAGCTGGCGACGAAGAGTGCGCCACGCAAGGATCCGGTGAACGTCAACGACGTCGTCCGGGACGTGCTGCCGCTCGCGCGCGCCGAGCTGCGCCATCACGACGTCTCACTGGTGTTGCAGCTCGCCCCAGAGTTGCCGGCGGTTCTCGGCGACCGGGTGCAGCTGCTGCAGGTGAGCCTCAACCTCGTGATGAACGCCATCCAGGCGATGGCGTCGGTGACGGGCCGGCCGCGGATACTGACCATCCAATCGGAGACGCACGACCAAGACCGTGTGAGGGTGACCACCCAGGACACCGGCGTCGGCATCGCCGCGAAACATCGCGACGAGTTGTTCAACGCCTTCTTCACCACCAAGCCCGGGGGCATGGGCATGGGGTTGTCGATCAGCCGCTCGATCGTCGAGGCCCACGGCGGCCAGCTCTGGACCACCCCCAACGAGCCCCACGGCGCGATCTTCCACTTCTCGCTACCCGTCGTGCCGTCACCGCTGCCGGCAGACGTCGCGCCGGACAGCAGGCCGAGCGTCTCGTGATCGATCTTTTGGGTTTGGGTAGGATAGCGATCCACCGGAGGCCAGATTCCACCCGGCGTCTGGCTGGAGGTCCCATGCCACGCATCTCGCTTCGCCTCATCGCCCTTGCAGTGCTCGTCCTGGCGGCCCTCGGCGTGTCGCGGACAGCGCCGGCTCAGTCGAAGGTCACCGAGGTGCTCATCGGTTCGGTGCTGCCGCTCACCGGCGCCTTCGCCAACTACGGGCAGCAGTACCTGTGGTCGGCGCAGACGGCCGAGGACATCGTCAACAACGACTACCCCGACCTCCAGGTGCCGCTCGGGCCGGGCAAGGGCTTCCCCGGGCTCGGCGGCGCGCCCATCAAGTTCATCGTGCGGGACGACCAGAGCCGCGGGGAGCAGGCGCGCACGATCGTCGAGCAATTGATCTCGGTGAACAAGGTCCACTGGATCAACGGCGAGGGGACGAGCGGCATCACCTCGCTCATCCAGCCGGTGGTGGAGAGCGCGGGCCTGCCGATGACGTGCCATCCCTGCGCGTCGCCCACGCTGACGGAAAAGGGGCTCAAGTGGTTCTTCCGCACCGGCCCCAACGACAAGACGATGGTCGCCAGCCTCTTCACGTTCCTGCACGAGTGGCGCGACAAGGGCGGTCCCGCGAATCTCAAGACCATCGCGTTCTTCATGTGCGACAACCTCTTCTGCCAGGACAACCGCAAGGTGGCCAGCGAGCTGGCACCCAAGGCGGGCTTTCAGGTCGTCCTGGATCTGACGTCGAAAACCGGCGTCACGACGCTCGCCTCCGAGGTGCAGCGGTTGCAAGCGTCCAATCCGGACGTGCTGTTCCTCGTGCAGTACACTGCCGACACCAATGTGTTCCAGAACGACGCCAGGCGCGCCGGATGGAGCCCGAAGGTGATCGCCACCAGCAACGGCGGCTTCTCCGACGAAACGTGGTTGCAGGCGCAGAAGAGAACCAACGGTGGCGCCGGCTGGCTCGGGCGCGACCCGACCGCCATCGACCTCGTGCACGATCGCCCGAGCTGGAAGAAGGTCAACGAGATCTACAAGAAGTACAGCCGCGGCCAGAACATGGGCGAGCTGGCGATGCGCGAGATCACCGGTCTCTTGTGGATGGCCGACGTCATCAATCGCGCGAAGTCGGTCGAGCCTGTCGCACTTCAGAAAGCTGCCAACGAGACGAAGATGGGGCCCGAGCAGCTCATCATCGACTACAAGGGCGTGCAGTTCGAGAACGGGCAGAACGTGCTCGCCACCGGGGTGGTGACCCAGATCGGTTGGGACGGCGAGAAGCACACGCTCTGGCCGTGGGATCTCGCGGCCAAGAGCGGGTTCAAGCCGGTCTACCCGAACCCGAGCTGGCAGGAGCGCGACACCAAGCCGAAGCCCAACTGAGCGCGACCACGCGATGACCGAGCTCGCCCAGGCCGTCGTCAACGGCCTGCAGATGGGGTTTCTCTACGCCCTCGTGGCCGTGGGCCTGACGATCATCTGGGGCCTCATGGAGATGATCAACTTCGCCCACGGCGAGTTTCTCATGCTCGGAATGTTTGGCGCCTGGTGGCTCGGCACCGCCTTCGGGCTCGATCCGCTGCTGGCGATCGTGCCGATCGCGCTGGTGATGTACGCGTTCGGCGTCCTCGTCTACCGCCACCTCATGCGCCGCGTGCAGGGGGGCGACCCGTTCACGCAGATCTTCGCGACGATCGGCCTGCTCTTCCTGTTGCAGAACGCGGTGGTGGCCGCTTTCACCAGCGACTACCGCTTCGTCAACGACAGCCTCCTCGTGCGGCTCGGCGGCGCCAAGCTCACCCTGCTCGGGCTCACGTTCGCGATGCCGCTGCTTCTCGCCGCCGGGCTAGCACTGCTGCTCTTCCTGGCGCTCTATCTGCTCATCGAGCGTACGGAGTTCGGCCTGGCCCTGCAGGCCACCAGCGAGGACCGCGACGCCGCCCGGCTCGTCGGCATCCGGCCGCAGCGCATGTTCGCGGTGGCCTGGGGCCTGGGTGCTGCGTTGGTGGCCGTCGCGGGCGCGATTCTGGTCAATTTCTTTTCCGTCTATCCTCAGGTCGGCCTGCAGTTCACCGTGCTGGCCTATGCCATCGTCGCGCTCGGCGGGTTCGGCAGCATCCTGGGCACGCTGCTCGCCGCGCTCCTCGTCGGGGTGATCCAGAGCGTGACCGTCGTCTACTTGCCGCCGGCGTTCAAGGACGCCTTCGTGTTCGCCTCGTATCTTTTGATTGGACTCTTCCGGCCCCAGGGCCTGTTCGGGCGGTTCTAGCGTGGCGCGGATCGCGCTGGTGATCGGAGCGCTCGCCGCCATCGTCTATCCAATTCCGCTCCAGCTCCAGGGCACCACCTACTACCAGACGGTGGGCTTCCTGGTGCTCGTCAATGCCATGCTCGGCGTGGGCTGGAACGTCATCGGCGGTTGGGCGGGCCAGTTCGACTTCGGCCCGCAGGTGTTCTTCGCCGTCGGCGCCTATACGGCCGCGCTGCTTTACGTGAAGCTCGGCGTGGACGCATGGCTCGGATTGCCGGTGGCCGCCGCCGTCGCCGTGCTGATCTGCGCAGTGTTGACGTATCCGCTGACACGCCTGCGTGGCCACTACTTCGCGATCTCCACCGTCGCCATCTGGATGATCGCCCAACCGATCGGCGCCACCTGGGAGTACATCGGCGCCGCCCAGGGCCTGTTCATCCCGGTGAAGCCGCGCAGCGGCGTCGTGGCCTCGGCGCTCTCGCTGCAGTTCTCCGGGCCGACCAGGGCGATGGGCTACTACTACGCCGCGCTCGTGCTCTTCGCCGTCACGCTCGCGCTTATGGCTGTGGTCGAGCGCTCCAAGCTCGGCTACTACTTCCGCGCCATTCGCGACGATCAGGAAGCGGCCGAAGGCATCGGCATCGACAGCCGGCTCTACAAGGTGATCGCGCGGAGCATCACCGCGGCCGTCTTCGCCGCCGCCGGCGTGCTCTACGCCTTCTGGGCACTGTCGGTGTTTCCCGAGCAGGTGCTGGAGCTCAACTGGAGCACGCTGCCGATCATGGCCACGGTGGTCGGCGGCCTCGGCCGCCTGTGGGGCCCGGTGCTCGGCGCCGTCATCCTCATCCCGATGTCGCAGATCATGAGCACGACGCTCGGTACGGGGCCGCTCGCTGGCCGCGGCATCGATCTGATCGTGTACGGCCTCATCATCATCGTCATCGCGGCGTTCCGTCCAACCGGCCTGCTCTCGCTGCCGTGGTCCCGCTGGTTTCGCCCAGGGCGCCCGGCGACGGCGTAGCGCATGGCCCCGCTGCTCCGGGTAGAGTCCTCCACCAAGCGTTTCGGCGGCCTGGCGGCGAATCGCGACGTCTCGCTCGCCATGGAGGCGGGCGAGATCGTCGGCCTCATCGGCCCCAATGGCGCCGGCAAGACGACGCTGTTCAACTGCATCACCGGCTACATGCATCCCGACGACGGCCGCATCGTGTTCGACGGACGCGACATCACGCACACGCGGCCCGAGCGCATCTGTCGGCTGGGCGTGGCGCGCACGTGGCAGGTGGTGCGCGCCTTCGGCCGCATGACGGCCCTGGAGAACGTGGTGTGCGGCGCGCTCGAGCGCACCAACCGCGTGGTCGAGGCCCGCGCGCGCGCCACCGAGTTGCTAGAGTTCACCGAGCTGCGCGGCAAGGACGATGCGCCCGCCGCGACCCTGACGCTGGCTGACAAGAAGCGGCTGGAGATCGCCCGCGCGCTGGCCACGCGGCCCAAGCTGCTGCTGCTGGACGAGGCCATGTCCGGGCTCACGCCGATCGAGGCGGCGGCCGCCGTGCAGCTGGTGCGGCGGATCCACGAGGAGCTGAAGGTGACGATGTGCGTGGTGGAGCACGTGATGGAGGTCGTCATGCCGCTGTCCCATCGCGTGGTCGTGCTTGATTACGGCGTCAAGATCGCGGACGGCACGCCGCAGGCCATCGTGCGCGACGAGCAGGTGATCCGAGCGTATCTCGGCGAGCGCCGTGCCGCCCACTAGTCTGCTCGACGTGCGCGACGTCCACGTCGCCTACGGTGCCGGCGTGCGCGCGCTGCAGGGCGTCTCGCTGCACGTGGAGCCCGGAGAGGTGGTGGCGCTCATCGGGGCCAACGGCGCCGGCAAGACCACGCTGCTCAAGGCCATCGCCGGCCTGGTGGAGCTGCAGACGGGCGAGATGACCTTCCACGGCCAATCCCTCAACGCCGTGGACGCCGCCGACCGCGTGAAGCTGGGCGTGGCGCTCGTGCCCGAGGGGCGCCGCCTGTTCAGCCGGCTGAGCGTCGCCGAGAATCTGATCCTGGGTAGCTACAGCCACGGCGATCCCACCCACCGGCGCGAGATGCTCGAGCGCATCGAGACGCTGTTCCCCGTCCTGCGCGAGCGGGCGCGCCAGCGGGCGGGGACGTTGAGCGGCGGCGAGGCCCAGATGCTGGCCATCGCCCGCGCACTCATGTCACGACCACGCTTCCTTATGCTCGACGAGCCGAGCTTGGGAATCATGCCGCGCCTCGTCGATCA
>WNEZ01012089.1_pt1 | contig 12876 bp, 11 predicted proteins | sample 5400521 | NCBI WGS metagenome assembly WNEZ01 (sample SAMN13153339, study PRJNA577476) | soil metagenome | isolation source: 120 cm saprolite under Douglas fir tree site 2 hole 1 replicate 1 | place: USA:California | collected 2015-04-18 | reverse complement strand
GACATATTAATAAATAATGAAGAAGCTGATCTGCCAAATCAGCCTAAAGTTCCTGTATTGAAGACAAGTTTATCTTTATGAACAGAACGGTGATTTTTGTCTTCAAATGCTAAAGATATAGGAACTTTATATTTAATATATAATAAACATAAGTTTAGGGCTATAAATCTAATTAAACTTATCATCTGCAATCAAAATGTATAACCGTATATTCTTTATATATTTTTAACAAATATTTAAATGTGAATTTAAACTATCACTTATAAATATTATTTATAATATAAAAAATTATTAAATAATAAATTTATAATTATTTATATTATAAGGCTTTAACTAATCTAACATTATTATTTTAAGCTTAGTCTTCTCCTTTTTTTCTCTTAAAGAGGATCTTATTATCTTTAAACGCAGTAATATATAATAAGGTTAAGGTTCAACTACGAAAATAGGTAGTTGAACCTTAATAAAAATCAGGTTACGGCACTTACTGAGAAAATATTCTATTTATAATTTGTAAAGCTCTTCTATTTAAAGCACCAAGTGAAGCATTTAGCATACTTTAGCAAAAAAACTTTGTAAAGGTAAACTTACAAATGCGTGAGGTTTAGGAGGGCTAGTTAATGCTCATTCTAAACTGTTATAACTTCTATTTAATAATGTTTGTAAAGTATCACTATAAAATTGTGGAGTTAATCATGGATATCTATTTGTAGCTTTACCTTCAACTAATTGTAAATAAACTAAATGTAAGAATAATCATGTAGCGACCACACTAATGATACTTCCAAAACTACTTATTAAATTTCATCCTGCAAAAGCGTCAGGGTAATCGCTAATTCTTCTAGGCATTCCTTGTAGACCTAAAAAATGCTGTGGGAAGAATGTAACGTTAACTCCGATGAAAAGTATTCAGAAATGTACTTTACCTAACATTATGTTATAGTCTATTCCTAATATTTTAGGAATTCAGAAATATCATGCACTAAATAATGCAAAAACTGCTCCCATACTTAAAACATAATGAAAATGAGCTACGACGTAATATGTATCGTGGAATGCAATATCTAGTGATGCGTTCGCTAAAACGACACCTGATAATCCCCCAATTGTGAACATGAATACGAAACCTAAAGCAAATAACATTGAAGGTGTTAATTGTAAAGAGCCACCGTAACATGTAGCCAATCAAGAGAATATTTTAATTCCTGTTGGAACAGCTATAATCAAGGTAGCGGCTGTGAAATAAGCCCTTGTCAAATTAGTAATTTCTCAATTTTAATATTAAACTAATCATTATAGATGTAGATTTAAAAATTATATTAATTATCAGAATTTTTTGGACAGTATCTTGATTTAATATATTAAATTTTAAGAGTTTAATTATATTTAAATACTAGGCTTATTTACTTTATTTTTACACTTTATTATATCTTAGATTATATACTTAATAAAAATATACTAACGTCTATAAATAAAAAAATTACTTTCTAAATTTAAATTTAAACCTATTCTTGTAGCATTATTAACAGGTGTTATATCTCTTTTTATACCTCCTACAATATCTATTTTATTTGTAATAGGTTTATATATAACATTGGGTACTTCAATATATCTATTTTGAAACTCTAATATAGTATGTATACCTTTAATATTCTCAGGACTGAAGTCATGTAACTTATAAATATACATTTGTGGAAAATAGGAATTTTTTTGTGGTAAAATTTTTACTTCATTTTCATGAAGTACTAAACCTAATATATCCCTAAAAACTTCAGGTTTCATTCAAAAATAACTTTTTGCATGAAAACCTGGCTGAAAAATATTAAAGGTTATTTCTGTTCCACGCATACAATTAATAAATACAGAACCTTCGTGATTTATAGAAGATATATAACGTGAAGCCTGTATATATAACTCATATCATTGTTGACCTGTTGCAGATTTAACTTCTAGAATAGTTAGAATATTTCTTATTTTAGGCGTATATTGTTTATACCTCGTAATGAAATCAACAGGTCCAGTAGCAGTCGTAGACTCTGGACCTGTTGAAAAGTTATCTATTAGCTTGCTATATCAGTGTGCTAGGGAGTTGTATAGCTCCTTAGTTTCACTTTCCTTAGCCTCAGCCTCTAGGACATCGCTAACATTAGACATTATAGCCTGATTTTTGGCATAACAGTTTTCTAAGCTACTAACTGGACATTCTATAAATGATTCTTGTACCCTTCAATCTTTTAAACTATCTACATAGTTCTTATAAAATTTTTTAGGCACATAAATTTCATATAAATGGTCCGTATCCATAGGGATAACTTGAAAAACACCGGAATGACCCAGCCCGTGCCCTTCTAACATATCTACCATGGCGTCAGTAATAACTATAGAAGGGTTAAGCACCATTATGCTATCACCAGGTACAAACATAAAACCCATACTCCTTAATAATTTATAACTATATTTGGTAGTTTCATTAATTGTAATAATATGCGTCTCATCATCAAAAGATAAACTATCTTTGATATTACCAGCAGGGTCCGTTAACATTAAAGCCAAACCCATAGGAACCCTTGACTGTAATGGTCTAAACCTTGCAGGTAATAAACCAATATGATGATAATTATTTACTAATAAATAAAATATTTTTATTAAGGCATTTGAAATATAATATTTAAATAAATGAATATAATATAGGATATTTGACTTAAAGGTATATAGATATACTATAAAATATTGTTTTAAGCAATCTAAACCTCAAGATCAATCACCTCTAACATTTAAAAATTTATTATAAAGCTTATCTATTACATTAAACTCAAAGACATAATAAGACTTAGTGATAAAGAAAAGTAAATTTGGTTACTTCCAATGTTATTAAGACAATCTAAAGAATAATTAACTTTATTTTGTATACCTATAATATGAAGAATAAATATTTGTGTTAATATGCTTAAACTATAAGTTAAAATAGGCGCAGAAGAAAAGAAAGTAAAAATTAATACCGAAAATTTATCTATATTTGCATTTAAAAATATAGATAAAATAGGTAATCTTACACTAAGACTAATTAAAAATATAAGAATAATAAAAGGCAATAGTTTTTTAGGTTTTATTAATATTAATAAAACTATATTTATTAATAAAACAATAAAAGAATAATTATTTGTTTTATTATTACTTATTATAAAAAAAGTAAAAGCATTATTTATTGCTATAAAAAGCAATAAACATGTGTTAGTACTTAATATAAGATCTAAGATATTATTAAAGTAAAAAATTGAATAATAAATACTTTATTACTTATTAAAAATATTGAAAAATATACTCTAGGAAATATATTTAATAAGACAATAGTACTTATATATATAAAACTTATTATAATACATATAAACTATATTTAAAATTTAATCAAATATTAAATCTCTTGCGTGCTTGTCTCTGAGGATCCCTAGTTGCAATACTTATAATTTTTTTTTACTCCTTTATCTTCTAAATGTTTTCCTTGTTACCATAATATAGACTTTATGAATTTAAGATAACTAATATATTTACTCGCAAAAAGGTTATACCTATAAAAATAAGTTATAAGGCTAAAAGCTGTTTTAAAGCCATAGCTCTTATAACACCAAATGCTTGTAGGATATTGAGATAGATTACCCATTTGCAGTTATTTATATAATAACTATAAAGGCAGTTTATCATTTTTTTTTAGATAATAATATAGCCTTACACTATAACCTGTATTATGTGTTTTACTCTTTACAACGCTGATATAAAAACAGCCGTTAGCTTGAGTAAGACCAGCTAAACAGTAGTTATCTAAAATTAGCTTTTTTAAAGGAGGCAAAATGGAAAGATTCAAATGTTCACTATAATTATGTTTAATTAATTGGTCATATTTATAATTGCTTACTAATTTACCGTTTATTAAAGATAAAATAATAAGCAAACCAGTTTTATTTTTACAAATATATCACTGCTTTTTTATCTTTAATTTTATATACATTACCCTGCCCGACACGTTTCTTTATATAGTATGCCAGCGAAGTATCTTATTCTGCAAATATAATATATAATTGTTTATAATCAAACCAACCATCTACTTCAATTAGTCCCGCTAAAAATAGCCGAACTCATTATCAGTTAATTGATTTTTAATTGGCACATGTTCAGATATAGGAAGTAAATTTTTATAACTAGTATAAGTATTCTTAGTAACTGCCGTAGCTTTTGTACTAAAACTAAGGTTTCCTGCTGATTGTCTATGAAATAAATAGATTGTACCGAGCGCAATTAATACGAGTGGACTATTTATACAAGAGTTTCCAGCATATAGCAAGATTTTTTCCGTGAACACAAGTTTATCCACGTCTAAACCGACTGTATACATGTGATGGCTTCAAACAACAAAACCTAATACACCAATAGACATCATGGCATAAACCATCCCTAAATACCCGAAAACACTCTTATTAGAACTAGCGGATATTGTTGTACTTATTATACCAAAACCTGGTATAATTAATATATAAACTTCTGGATGTCCAAAGAATCAAAACAAATGTTGGTAAAGTATAGGATCACCACCACCTGCAGCTTCAAAAAATGATGTATTAAAATTACGATCAGTTAAAAGCATTGTAATTGCACCGGCTAATACAGGTAATGATAATAATAATAATACAGCTGTAACTAATACAGCTCATCCAAATAAAGCTAATTTGTGTAATCTTATACCAGGACTTCTCATATTTAAAATTGTAGTTATGAAGTTTATAGCACCTAATAAACTACTTATACCTGCTAGATGTAGAGCAAATATAGCCAAGTCTACACTAGGTCCACTATGACTTTGTACTCCACGTAAAGGAGGATAAACAGTTCAACCAGTACCTACCCCATTTTCTATACCACTAGAAAACAATAATAGTATTAAACTGGGTGGTAATAATCAAAAACTTATGTTATTAAGTCTAGGGAATGCCATATCTGGCCCCCCAACCATTAAAGGTAATAAAAAATTACCGAAACCTCCGATTAAGGCAGGCATAACCATAAAGAATATCATTAATATTGCATGAGCAGTAATGATACTATTGTATAGTTGATTATCTGCAATATATTGAACACCAGGTCCACTTAATTCTAACTTGTCTTCAATACAGGAACTTTAGGCTGATTTGGCAGATCAGCTTCTTCATTATTTATTAATATGTCTCTATTAAATGAAACATTGCGAGGGTGGAGATGGGAAACAGGCAAAGATAAAGACTATGACACTATTTATATATAATATAACAAATACTATTATATGAATAGGTCTAAGATTTATATAAATACAACGGAATTATATATTTTAAGATATAAGCCGTACCTATGAGATTCGCTACATAAGGTTTTAAGCAAATGATGAGGAAAAAAGTAAATAAAAAAAAAAGATGTTAATGTGTCAAACATTTGGATAACGTTCACTCTGAACCACCATCAAACTCAATTTATTGGAATAGGTTGCATTGAAAACTACCGATTTAGGTTTTTTTCTATCACATTACTAATATACCCTTAACCTGAGTAGGGTATTTTTTTAATTAAAATACAAAGGGTATAAATATATAAAAATATCTCCATTTTTTTTCTAAAAAAAAAAATTAAATATATATGAAATAGTTAACTTTTATTTTCTAATTAATATCTTAAGTGTCTTAACATTGCATGAATATTAGTATAAAAATATTCATTTTGAATATTTTTATCCTCAAAGTTTAAAATTGCTCCGTTAATAGTAGGTAAAGGATCAAAAAAGAGAAAAAAAAATAACTTTTTATATGTAAAGATCTAGTAATAGTATCCTGGCGAAGCCTAAAAGGTTAATTATATTTATAAATTTAAATAAGTTTTTAATTTAAAAACTTATTTAAATTTATACTTTAAAATATTCATCTATAAATGTTTTATATTATTTGCAGCATTACCTATGCACCAACTAAAGCTAGCTTTAAAGCCATAACAAGTAATATACTAATTATACCTGCTATCCTATTAACAGATGTAAAATATTTAAATACATTACTTTGTAAAGGTAAGCTTACAAAGTATTAGCTTTGTTACTACTTAATTCAATTAAGCTATTTTCTATTAAACTAATTAAAGGTACTATGATTAAAAAATGAGAAAAATAAATAACAGTACTTATTTGTCCAAATTCTATAAAAGGTGATTCTACATGTTTAGCACCTAATTGCATTAATATTAAGAAATTAGCTACAAAAATATAAAAAGCTATTTTACTTAAAGGTCTAAATTGTATACCTCTAGATCTACTTAAATCTGTGAATGGCATAGCTAATAATATAAGTATAGCACTAAACATAGCAATAACACCTAATAATTTATTAGGTATAGATCTTAGTATAGCATAGAAAGGTAAAAGATATCACTCAGGAACTATAGCAGGAGGAGTTTGCATAGGGTTAGCCATAACATAGTTTTCACTATCTCCTAAAACGTTAGGCATGAAAAATACAAATATACTTAATACAATAATAAATATAAATATTGTAACTAAATCTTTAAATAAAAAATATGGAGCAAAAGGTAATCTATCGTAATTACCTGAAACACCTAAAGGATTACCTGATCCAGCGCTATCATGTAAAGCAATTAAATGCATTAAAACTAAAGCAGCTAATACAAAAGGTAGTACGAAATGTAAAGCAAAGAATCTATTTAAAGTAGCATTGTTAACTGAGAAGCCACCTCATAAAAATTCAACTACGTCTTGTCCTATTCAAGGTATAGCACTCATAAGATTAGTTATAACTGTTGCACCTCATAATGACATTTGTCCATAGGGTAAAACATACCTATTCACTTTATAAAAACATTTATAAAAAGCTGTAATAACTTTGAGTTCGTTTATTACATTAGCTCTAGCCATAACAGCTATCTACACTTCGTGAAAGAAAGCCTCATATGTAACTAAAACTAAGAATTTCGACTGTGCATTAAGCATCATTTCAGACACCCATTAGTGACCCAGTCTGTAGAGACTTTACGGACCGCCGACGATCTCTAACCTTTAATATCCTGTGTATTTATTGATTAGACAGGATATTAAGTACAGTAATAAAGATTCTTTGATCGTATTCACCAACATCGCCAAAGAAACTTAAAAGTTTCTTCAATATCCCCGTCGGGTTATTCTACTTTAATTTTCATTTCTCTCCGTAGATTGCACGAAAATTTTTATTACTTGTAGGACTATGATTTAAATTAATAAAGTGCTTAAACGCACAACAAATATTTAAATTAACAACTAACGTTTAAATATACAACAAATATTTAAACATATAACTAACGTTTAAACGCACAATAATAAATGTTTAAACATACTTAATAATTCAACGTCTTTTTAATATCTTTTTAGGGGTTTGTAGAGTCCTACGAATAGTCTTTTGATCACAACCTAAATATTTAGCCGCGTCTACTATACTGCTAAATTTACCATAAACTGTGTAATCCATATTGTATACAAATATAGCCTTAGAATTTTTTTTCATATTATTAAGAGCTTCTACAGAATAAATAGGTTTTGTCCGGTTTAAAGCTGCTTCTCTCATTAATTCAATAGTTTTAGGGCTTAAGCTTTTCCCTTTATTTAAGTTTCCAATAGCCATTCTACGTTCTTCACTGTAGTTAGCTTTCATCTTTATTCTAGTTATTTCAGTATGTTTATAACCAAAACTTGAACCAGCTTCAGTCAATATGTTATAGTTAGGTAATAAAGATTTTAAATAGAAGTCTTCCAAATCTATTAATTCTTTATTGTTTTCTTTGTTTACTATTTCAGGAAACAATTCTAAAAGTATAAATGCAAACGAATATATTCCGTACTTTTTTACTGCCAATTTTACTATTTTACTACCATTATGATTAAATAAATGATTAATAAATCTACCATATATTTTTCCCGTAGCAGCTGATCCGATATAATAGTCCAAAGTAATTTTATTTAGGATTAAATATATACCACTTAAACCCCGTGTTTCATTTAAAATACGCGTTCTAATATCAGGTATTGACAAATCTTCGTATATAAAAGAAGGCTTTATATTTTTATCTTTTATAAACCTAGTCAGTTCTTCACTTTGAGGTAGAGGTGTAGTTATATTAAAAGTCCTTCTACTCGAAGTAGAAAAAGATCTTTTACCTATTATTTTACCATTTACTTTAAATGAAGTATTGAAGCCAAATTTGCATTTGCCTTTTTTATTATTTTTGTTGTTGTTCTTGTTTAATTTAAACCATTTTGGGCTATGTAACAAACCCAGGAAACCTGTAGCCATCATTAATAAAAATATAACTGTACCTAAAGTTCATACTAATGTTCTAGGTGCTCTATATGATCCATAGTATAAACCTCTACCTATATGTAGATATACTAAAAAAAAGAAAGCTGCTGCTGTATTACTGTGTAAGTAACGTATTAATCATCCATTATTTACATCACGCATAATATGTTCTACTGAATTAAACGCTTCTAATGCACTAGGGTTATAATGCATTGCTAAAGTAACACCTGTAATTATTTGTATAATTAAACAAACAGCTAATAAAGAACCAAAATTTCATAAATAACTTAGATTAGATGGTTGTGGGGAATCGATTACATAGGAATTAACCAACTTTAATAAAGGATGACTTTTAAAAATTCTCATTATTGAATTAATAGATTCTTTTTTATTTTATTCTAAAAGTTAAAAAGGTTTAAAAAAAGGCAATTATACGTACTTTAGTAGTTAAAATAAACTATATCTATTAAAAATATTAACGAGATATTGGCTTTTTATTGCTTTCGTGCGATTGAATATTACTATTTGATTGAACATCACCACTAGGTTGAATACCACTACTAGATTAAGAGCCATTACTTGATTGAGCACCACTACCCGAAGGAGTAATACTGCCAGGTTGAGCACCACTACCCGTTAAACGATCAGATACTGGACCCCCTGAATTAGTAGGACCGACAAATTTAGCTATCCCATGTACATTTAAGGGAATTAATTGTCCGTCATACTGTAGATAACCAGATAATTTACCTGTTTTAGCGTCACGTCAAAACCCAGGAGGCCGATACCCAGCAGGTGCACCCCCTTGGGGGTCACCTGCTTGGATTTTAAATTCTGCACCAGGAGCATTATTTAACTGCGTACCTATTGCAGATTCAGGAAGAATTTTTGTCAAATTATTGCTACCCACAGTTGCACTTGCAACAAACTTAGATACATCATGGTAAATTACACCCTTATATTCTATTCTAAGTGTACCATCCCTTTCCAATCACATACCAGTTCCTGTAAACCCAATTGGAGGACCACCTAAGGGATTACCTCTAGGTAAATGTAATATACCTGATATAAACCTTTCTCTTATACCATCACTAAGGATATAGCGAGTACCATCCTTCAACTGTCGTTCATTTGGTCCCAAGGGACTACTACCTAAAGTACTACTGCCAGGTTGAGCAGTACTACCAGAAGTACCTGTAGCCGATGTCCCTGTGCCCGAAGTACCATTCATATATAACATGGTACCCTCTAAAAAAAAGATACGGAGTATACCCTGATATATAATAGATAATGAATCTAATCAGGCTAAATTTAGTAATTCCTTAATGCTAAGAGGATTAGTGTATACTGTAAAAAAATTAATTAAAGTTAAAGGGTTAAACCCTCCACTAATATATACTTTCAAAATAGCAATAAATGTAACAAATAATATACTAAGAGGTAACTTTCAACTAATATTTTTGTAAAAATTAATACAAAAGTTAATTAATGCATTAAATTTAAAAAAATTATTAAAAGTAATACCATGCAAAGTAGATAAAATAGTAATACGTGTAATATTAAAAACTACACCTAATAAACCTAAATAATGGCATTCAGCAATACTTAAACGTAAAGGAAAAAAACCACCATTAATATATATTTTGATTAAAGAAATAATTATAATAAATAATATAATTAGAATTTTATTCATAGTTATATGTTTAGAAAAACTACTTTGTAAGGGTAAACTTACAAAGGTAATGGATTTAGGGATAGTATTATGACTTGAATTAATAAGGGTAAAAAGTCCTAGTATAATTAGTAATAATAAACTATTATCAAACAATGATAAGTAAGGTACTAACATATAAAAAATAATACCAACTAAAATATATAAAGCATAACTAGTAATAACACCTGTATCTAAACTAACTATATTTCTACTTAAACTAATTAAACCTTTTTCTAAACCATAAGGTCCTAATAATTCTACACTACCTTTATCTATAATCTTAGTAGTTTGACCACCTAATTTAAAAACTAGACCAGTAATATATTTATTATAAAATAATTCAATCAAGAAACGTTGATTAAAGAATCCAAATATATTATAACCTAATCTAGTGAATTTAAAGCTAATAATAGTTTTAGGTATAAACTCTGAAAGTATAATAGCTATAACACTAAGAGATATTGTGAAAATTAGTGGTAATAATTTAAATAGAGTAGGTACAGCGAATTCAGTATTTAACATTATTTCATGTGTAGGATGAATAAATAAACTATTATCGGCAAAGAAACCTGAACCTAACCCTATAAATATATCCTTAGTAATATAACCAAAGAATATAGAGAAAATCGCTAATATAATTAGCGGTAAACTCATAAATATATCACCTTCATGAGCATGTTTAGAATTAACAACAGGTACCTCAGAATGCTTAATAAACGGAGTATAAGCCTCTATACCACGCCTAGGTATGTCATATGGTATTATTCTTGAGCGATGTACAATTTTAATAAAAGTATGATGTTTAGAATAATTAACAAGAGGCCCATTAGGGTTAGTTAAGAAAGTTAAGTATAAAACTTTAACAGAATATAGAGTGGTAAACATAGCACCAATAGTAGCTATAAAGTAAACAACTGTACCACTAAAATAAAATTGTCCATAAGCAGATTCTAATATAAAATCTTTACTATAGAATCCTGTCATAAAAGGGAAAGCTACTAAACTAAGACTAGCTATTAACATTACAGAATAAGTTAAAGGTAAGAATGGTCTTAATCCACCATATTTTCTAAAATCTTGATTATCAGCAACCGCATGAATAACAGCACCTGCACCTAAGAATAGTAATCCTTTATAAAAAGCATGATTAACTAAGTGGAATAAAGCTAGGTTATATGAAGAAAGACCTACTGCAATAACCATCATACCTAATTGAGACATTGTACTATAAGCAATAACTTTTTTAATATCTTGTTGGAATAATCCTATAAGACTACTAAAGACTGTAGTTATAGCACCCAATCATAAACATAATATTAATACAGTTGAACTATATTCTATTAAGGGACTTGTACGCATTAATAGATATACACCCGCGGTAACCATAGTAGCCGCGTGTATTAAGGCACTAACAGGTGTAGGACCCTCCATAGCCATTGGTAATCAGACATGTAATCCAATTTGAGAACTTTTAGCCATAGCACCTATTAATAAACATATACCTATAATTGTAACGATATTTTCATTAACAAATGGTGCTAATGAAAATACTGTACTGTAATCGATGTTACCAAATGATCATAGGATAGCAAACATACCAATAGTTAAAAAACAATCACCCACTCTGTTAGTTAAGAAAGCAGACATAGAACTTTGGTTTGCTGCTATTCTAGTAAATCAGAAACTTACTAATAGATACGAACAAATTCCCACACCTTCTCAACCCACAAACATCAATAAAAAATTATTAGCTGTAACAAGTATAATCATCATAAAGGTGAATAAACTTAAATAACTAAAAAATCGCTGATTATGAGGATCATGGCTCATATATCCTATAGAGTATATATGAACTAAAGAACTAACTATTAAAACAGGTATCAACATAGATACCGTTAAACTATCAAAATGGAAACCTCATAAGACATTTAATGATTCACTATCTATTCATCTAAAAAGGCTTATTGATACTGGTACATTGTTTAACCCTACTTCAAAAAAGGCTATGATTGCTAATAAAGTTGTTACTATTACACTTGTACATGTAATTAATTGGGCTCCGCTAACTCCGACTTTTCTACCTAAAAAGCCGGCAACTATTGATCCTAATAAAGGTAAAGTAATTATAGCTAAATACATTATTTATATTCTATTGCGATGCTTCCTCTTAATCTATAAAATGCAACTAGAATACCTAAACCAATTGCTGATTCTGCACCAGCTATTGCTATAATATATATAGCAAATGTTTGGCCTAATATATCATCAAAGCTTAGTGAACTTATCAATATTAAGAACGTAATAGCTAATAACATTATTTCAATAGAAATAAGCATTAATATAATATTTTTTCTGTTTAAAACGAAACCTAATATTCCGATTAAAAAAAGTATTAAGGATAAATTCATTATATATTTTTTTTTTATAGTTATATTAAAGGGCTTTATCATAAGGCACGCTTTATTTAATAGCAGTCCTTATAACTTACGCTTTCTCCCTAAAATTTCTTTATATTACCCTTCCTATATTTAAACATAAAGAAATATATATAAAGGATAAGTATATAAATACTACGTATTTACAACTAATTATTTGTTTACCATGTTAGTTCCCCGTGTATTATAGAACAAATACTTAAAAAAAAATAATAAACCAATTTCCCTCAGAATTAAATCTAATCTTTAATCTTTACTAACACTATAATGAGAACACTAAAGTATTATTTGTTATAATTTTTATTGATCCTCTAATCAAGATAAAAACTTTTCTATACATACTGATTCTATAACAATAGGCATAGAACTGTGTAAAATA